>Ga0066673_10000123_pt1 | contig 17978 bp, 15 predicted proteins | sample GraSoiAngelo_122_FD_62302 | JGI IMG/M metagenome (GOLD analysis project Ga0066673, IMG submission 62302) | Grasslands soil microbial communities from the Angelo Coastal Reserve, California, USA - 14_0927_02_20cm | ecosystem: Environmental > Terrestrial > Soil > Grasslands | place: USA...
GGGGCGCTCTTCTTTTGTAGAACATTATCATCGTTAGTCCTAGATGTTCCCGCCCGCCTTACTTACAGGATTTCCGGAATCCCGGTTTCAGCAACGTGCGCATCCAACAGGCTCGGAAGGAGGCTACATGGCTCTACAGGAAATGGTTCCTCCGGCAAAGGCAGCCGCCGTCATTCCCGCGGCTCTTCCGGCGCGAACTGACCGGGGTGGCAAAGCAGTGGCGAACGCAGTATTGCTGTCGGTTCCGGACGAAGAGTTCTTGTTGCTCCGGCCCTTTCTCGAACCTGTGCCGCTGCCGCGTTATCAGATTCTTTATGAGCAGTCGGGGCGAATCGATTTCGCCTATTTCCTGAATGAAGGCATGATTTCGCTAGTCATAATCACGAGCGATGGGCGAAGTGTTGAAGTTGGCATTTGCGGGCGGCAGGACGTTATCGGCGGCGCCTTGATCTTTGAAGTCAATTACTCTTCAATGCGCGCGATTGTTCAACTGCCCGGCAGTGGCCTGCGCATTTCTTCAGACATTCTAAGCGAGAACATTGGCAGATGTCCGACGTTGCGCCGGACGACTGAGCGCTTACTTTTGACACAGCAATTGCAGGTTGCCCAACTCGCGGCTTGCAACCGGCTACACGAAGTAGATCAAAGGTTGGCTCGATGGCTGCTGATGTGCCAGGACACGGTCGACGATATCCGTTTGCCACTGACCCATGAATTTATCGCGCAGATGCTGGGTACGGGCAGACCTTCGGTCACAATTGCTGCAGGGGTACTGGAACGCGCTGGCCTCATCGAAAATACCCGCGGTGCAGTGCAGATCACCAATCGCAAACGTCTCGAGGATGCCGCTTGCGAGTGCTATGGGGCCATTCAGAACCTGCGCTCCGGGCTCGTATTGCAGTAGCTCGATGTGGATCTCAGTTCGGTGCCGAACAGACATCCTCGTGCGCCGACGAATAGGCTACGCGCAACTGATTAATCCCCGCTCCTGCCAAGATCGGGAAACTTCGTCCCGGAAAAATCGATCAGCCGCGGGCTTGTAAGAGGAGCACGTTTGCAGCGTACGAGCGTTCGGAAAGAAAGTGATCGCGCCGAAACGCGACCTGCCGATGAGAGTCTAGTGCGAAATGAAATTCTGAATTCCATTCCCGAATCCGAATTCAACCTCATCCGCCCGGAGTTAGAGCCGGTGGAACTTCCACAGCGCCTTATTCTGCATGAGCCTGGCGAGAGGATTCTGTATGCATACTTTCTCAACCAGGGTCTAGCATCTTTGGTTGTCATCACCAGTGATGGCCGGAGCGTTGAAATCGCCATTGTGGGGCATGAAGGCCTGGTTGGGACACCGCTGGCTGTAGGTTTACATCGTGGCCCATATCGCAGCATCATGCAAATTCCCGGGAATGGATTTCGAATTAAAGCCGAGTCGCTGGAACAAGTGCTTCACGAAACTCCGCAACTTAGGCTGTTATTGAATCAGTACGTTTTGACCCAAGGTCTGCAGATCGCGCAGATCGCCGCGTGTAATCGGCTGCACGAAATCGAGCAAAGGCTTGCGCGCTGGTTGTTGATGGGTCAGGACCGGGTCGAGTCCGATGCGTTGCCGATTACCCATGAGTTCCTGGCGCAGATGTTGGGAACGGGGCGCCCCAGCGTCAGTCTCGCGGCTGGGATCCTGCAAAAAAACGGCATCATCGAAAATTCGCGGGGTGCAGTAAAAATCCTGGATCGGGCCGCGCTGGAGGCCTCCGCTTGCGAGTGCTACCGGGCAATCCAGCAATTTAATCGATCATTCAATAATCGCCCTTCCACAACGGCTTGAACGCATTCTTAGAATGCATTGGGACCTGGGCCGGATTGCGCACGCGGTTTCCGACGCAAATCGAACGGCAATTTCGATTTCGTAACCCATAATCCGAGCGCTACCGCCACACTCCAGGTGACTACCGTTAAGCCCAACGATTGTAGATCGACCAATCGCCTTCCCTGAAGCGTCACCATCCCGCCAATCTTCATGCTCAGGTAAGCTGCAAAAACACTTATTGCTAGAGCTTTGCCAATTTCGGTCCAGTTCAGTCTGCGGATTGAAACCAGCCCGTGACGGTCGAGCAGCAACGCCATCGCAGAGCAGTTTGCGATTATTCCGAGATCAGACGCCACGACCAGGCCCACAGTTGAAAAGTCCCGGAAAAGCAGCGAGTAGATAGGCAGAGATGCCACCGTAATCACGCTACTCGCGATCATCGGGATCAATGTGTTTCCGGCAGCATAAAATGCGCGCGAGTAGAGTCCTTGCGCCGCCCAGAATGCAAGTGAGACTGCAAACCAGGAAAAATAAATCGCGGTGGCTTGCGAATCCGAGAAATGCAGATGTCCGCGCCGGAAGACCAGATCGACTAGCGGTAACGATGCTGCCACCATGAAGCTACAAACCAGCAGTGCGACCGCAAAAACTCTATAAACGGAAGCGTTCACTGTGTCGGAGAACTCGGCCAGTCGCTTTTCTCCAAACAGGCGTGCGAAAAACGGTAGCGATGCCTGGCTTACGGCTTGTCCGAGCACCGCAATCGGCACCTGAAAGAGCCGTCGCGCGTACGTCAACCGGGTGATGTCGCCAATTGAGCCGGCGGCGAAGTGCCGTTGTATCCACTCGTCTGCGGTTACCAGCGAAACGCCCAACATCAGCGGAACCGAAAGCCGTATCCATTCCCGAAATGCGGGATTCGAAATCTCGAACGAGATCCGGTATCGAATGCCAGCGCGAGCGGCGCCTATTGCATTAATTAGGAAAATACCCAGAAAACATCCGGCAACCCCACCATATGCCAACGCCGAAATTCCAAGCCGGTGTGAAAACAGCAATCCGCCCACAATAATTCCGCCGCTATAAAAGAGCGGGCCGATCGCGGGCAGCAAGAACATGCGGCGGGTTTGCAGGACCGCTGATGCGACTCCACCGATATAGAAGAACAATTGCGCTGGAAGCAGAATCCGGCAGATGTGAACACACAGCGCGAATTCCGTCGGGTTGAACTTCCCGAACATCAGCCCATTGAGTTGTGGAGCAAAAATTTCCGCCAGCAGGATTCCAATACCAAGCACGACCGACATGACGGTGATAACTACCGAAAAAGTCTTCTGCGCATCTTCTTCGCGTTTCTCGGCAAGAAAACGTGTGTAAATCGAAATGAAAGTAATCGAGGCCGTGCCGCCGGCCGCCAAGTAGTTCACCCAATCGGGAATCGTGAATCCGGCATTGTATGCATCAGTTACGGCGGTCGCGCCGAACGCCCAGGCGATATACATTTCGCGCAAGAATCCGACCAAACGCGACAGCATGATCGTCGTGACCAGCAGAATAGTGGCGGAAAATGCCGTATGCTGGTGCGAAGGTCGGAACAACTTGAAAAACCGCTGATAAGACGGCTGCGGAATTGGCTTCAAAGCCCCAGACGACACCTGCGAAGACCCCTGCATTCACGGCGATTCTACACGGAAAGCTTTCGCATCCAGGGCGTCGTACCGTACCGGCATAGGTTCTCTCGCCGATCGCTGTTTCCAATGCAGAACCTTAGATGAGTCGATCCAAATCCGTAGGACAGCCGAAATTTCCCTGTACAAGTCAGCAACTCTTTTTTGACAGCCCGAATCAATAGATCGGATAATCCCCCAACGTGCCGCTTCAAGTCACAACGGATTTGCCGGGTTCAGCCCTGTTGCGCCGTTCATTTCGCAAGAGCTTCCCGCCTGCGGTGCGAGGCGAGGGAGTTTACCTCTGGGACGCCCAAGGCAAAAAGTATGTCGATTTCTCCGGTTCGGCAGTGGTCAACTTCATCGGGCACGGCAATTCCGACATCGTGTCTGCGATGACCTCGCAGGCTCGCTCCTTGGAATTTGTTCATGGCAGCCAATTCACTACGCCAATCGCGGAGGAGTACGCGAGCGAACTGCTGGAATTTGCTGGCCCGAATTTTCGCGGCGGTGCTGTGTATTTCACCAGTGGCGGGTCTGAGGCCATTGAAGCCGCACTGAAGCTGGCACGCCAATTTCAAGTTGAAATTGGTAACTTCAGCCGGTCAGAAATCGTCAGCCGTAATCAGAGCTATCACGGCGCTACTCTTGGCGCCGTGGCTATTTCTCGCAATAAGAAGCGCCGCGAGATATACCGCCCCATGCTGCGGGAGTTCTCCACCGTCAATGCGCCTTATTGTTATCGCTGCGCCTATGACTGCACTGACGGTTGCCGCAACTGTGGCCAGGAATATGCCTTAGAAGTGGAGGCGGCAATCGCGGCCTCTGACGGGAAAGTGGCGGCAGTTATTCTTGAACCGGTAAGCGGCGCAACTCTCGGCGCTGTGGTTCCCCCGCCCGGTTATCTCGAGAAAGTCTCGGAAATTTGCCGTCGGCATGAAGTCCTGCTGATCGCCGATGAGGTCATGACCGGAATGGGCCGGACCGGGCGCAACTTTGCCGTGGACCATTGGGGAGTCGCTCCCGACATTCTGGTCACAGCTAAGGGTCTTTCCAGCGGATACGCGCCGCTCGGAGCCGTGATCATCTCGCACGATGTGGTTGACGCGATCGCCACCGGCAGCGGCTCATTCATTCATGGTTTCACGTACAGCTCGCATCCGATCTCACTGGCTGCAGGCCGCGCCGTTCTCGCGCACATCAATCGAACGAATCTTGTTCAAGCCGCGGATTCCGACAGCAACGACAGCCCGGCGTCGAATTTGAAACAAGCCCTTTCCGAATTGCGGAGCCTGCCAGTTGTAGGCGATGTGCGAGGTATCGGCCTGCTCTGGGCGATTGAGTTCGTCTCCGACAAAGTCTCAAAATCCACCTTCCCTGCCGAGAAGAATTTTGCAGCCGCAGTAGCGCAAGCTGCTGTGGAGCGCGGGCTGCTCGTGTATCCCGTACAGGGCTGCGCGGATGGAGATTGTGGCGACCACGTTTTAATAGCTCCGCCAGCAATTATTTCGGCCGAGCAGACCGCCTGGGCGGTCGAACAGCTTGCGGCTGCGATCACCGAAGCTTCGGCTCATCCCTGAATATGAACTGTTTACGTTCCGAAAACGTAAACACATTTCTCTCAACGTAGATTACCCGCTACTGTAAGCTGCTCAATTCAGTATGTTTACGAGATGATTAGCAGTTGACCGCGATTTTACCCGCTATCTATTGCGCCTCATCCTGTCCCGGAGCAAACTGCCGTTCGGGAGATATCGAATGGCAACCAAGAGTGTGCCGGCTGCAATAACCTTTCGCCCCGCAACTCGGATTCAGGAAAGCGCGCTTTCCATCGGCGAACGGAAACTTCTTCTGTGGCTCGCGAGCCGCATGCCGTCTTGGGTGAATTCCGATCACCTTACCGCGCTCGGTTTCGTGGCTCAAATCATGACCGGCGCTACCTACGCGTTAGCAAGATTCGATCGCCGATGGCTCGTCGTGGCGATCGCGTTCCTGGTCCTGAACTGGTTCGGCGACAGTCTTGACGGAACGCTGGCTCGATTCCGCAACCAGCAGAGGCCTCGCTACGGCTTTTACGTGGACCACATTCTCGACAGTATCGGCTCCGTCGCGCTGATGGGCGGGCTTGCGCTCTCCGGGTACACGAGCCCAACTATCGCCGTGGGTCTCCTGCTGCTGTTTCTGCTGCTTTCCATACAGTCTTATCTGGCAACGTACACTCTGGGCGAATTCCGAATGTCATTCTGGAGCTTCGGCCCGACCGAACTGAGGATTCTCCTGGCCGCTGGGAATCTGGCACTGCTCCGGTGGCCGATGGCGCTCCATGGGCGTTATCGCCTGTTCGATGTCGGAGGCATTATCGGAATTGTTGGCATGACCGCCATGCTGGTCTTCTTCACGGTGAAGAACACGGTCCGCCTTTACAACGAAGAGCGCGTCGCATGACCGCTCCGCGACAGTGCTTCATGCGATGGCTCAAGTTCATTGCCGTCGGGGCAATTGGAATTTGTTTGCAGCTTTCTGTTCTCGCTCTACTTCGTTCCGGCTTCGGATGGAATTACCTCCTCTCAACAGTGATCGCGGTGGAAGTCACGGTGGTACACAACTTCTTATGGCATGAACGATTCACCTGGGCAGACCGGATGACGAGTACGCCATTGCGCAGGTTCGTGGCCTTCAATCTGAGTAATGGGGCTATTTCATTGCTTGGCAACATTGGATTAATGAAGTTGCAGGCGGGAGCCTTTGGTTTGAACTATTTCCTCGCGAACGTCATCAGCATTGCTGCATGTTCTTTACTGAACTTTGCCGTTGGTGACCAGTTCGTCTTCGCGCCAGGCGGCGCTGACCGTTAATCCATGTGATTGTGTTGGCGTTCGACTGACCAGACATCTTCCGGCTTCTTTTCTGTCGGATAGATGTGCACCATCCAGCCGAAAACCTGCGGATAGAATTTGCCGCCTGCAGCATCACATTCCTCTTTGGTTGCGATGGATCCTCTCAGTCCGAACTTCGAGCCCGACGGCAAAACATCATCTTCTGTTCGATCTGCGGGCAAGCACAGATTCACATGCGCATGCCATTGCGCAATGCTGAGCGGAACGCGTGAGTTCAAATCATCCTCGCTGGCGTTCTTCTTCGCTGTGTACATAACGCCGACGAGCTTATAGCCGTCGCCATTCTTCTCGTATAGCAGAGATGTCGGACGCGAAGGATCGAAATTGTTCCTCGCTTCCCACGCGTAACGATAGTTCGTGAAGTGGTACTGCTTTTGCGTAACGTTGGGGAGGAAGATTTTGAAACCGTCAGCCAGCGCGACGGTATAGTCTTGATATTTTTCTGCAACCACCCGCGCCGCCTGCACCACCTGCTCAGCTTTCTCTTTGTCGCCCGGCCGGACCGGTCGCAAGTCGGTCATTTTCATATGCGGCCCCATGTCCATGTGGTGCGATTCCATCGAGTGCATCGCCGCGGCACCGCCCTCGCCCATGCTCGCCATGTCGCCGCTGCCGTCATGTGAACGTGACATATCCATGCCCCGCATACTGTGCCTGTCGGACGGGCTTGGTTGGTTTGAACCTTGGGTCTGGGCGGCTGCGAGCGTCCCCATCAAAATCAATATCGGAATACAAATGCAACGCATCAGCTTACCTCACTCTAATAATTAATCCCGACAACTGCTCGAGTGACTGTCACAATTTGAAAAGATTATTGCTAACTTCGGCAAGACTGCCGCGCAGAGTAGAGTGACCATTCAAGTAATCGCCGAGGTCGAAATTCCAATATCCGACAAAACCTTCACAGCCGCTTCTGATCCCGATCGCACGCAATCAGGCACGCCGATTCCAGAATAAGCATTCCCCGCGAGAGCGAGACCCGGCGTCCCTGCAACCAGTTCCCGTATCTGTACCACTCTTGCGCTGTGGCCAATGCCGTACTGCGCCATCGCTCTGGGCCACTTCTGAACTCGAAAAGCTAGAGGCGCGACTGTGATTCCGGCCAACTCCGCAAGTTCACCGCCCACGATTCCGGCAATCTTGTCGTCTGTTTCATCGAGAACAGATTCATCGCGACATCCGCCCAAAAAACAGCGAATCACCGCCCGGTCCTCCGGAGCGCGATTATCGAACTTGTTGTGGACGAAAGTTACCGCTAAAGTGCGGAAGCCTTCGCTGCGTGGAACAAGGATTCCAAATCCCGGCGGAAGCGCGGTGCGAACAGTGTTGTCGTAAACGAGAGCCACTGTCACAGATGAACTGTATCGAATCGCGCTGAGTTGTTGTGCAATTTGCGGAGCCTCCGCGAGCAGCGCGGCGGCAGCGTACGCGGGGGTAGCCAATATCACGGCATCGAACTCTTCTGTTCGCCCAGCACACATCAGCAACCACTTGCCTGATTCACCTTTTATCTGTTCCACCGGCGCATTCAACCGCCGTGCGCTGTCGGGAATTCGCGCCGAAACCGCATTGACCATCTGTTGCATGCCATTCCTCAACGATGTGAAGATCGGCTTGTTAGGAACGCCAAGGCTTTGCTTCCGAGCTGCGATCATGGCCTTGCCCAGACTTCCATACTTCGCTTCCATGTCTACGAAGCGCGGCAGAACGGCTTGCGCGCTCAACTCGTCGGCAGTGCCGCCGTAAACACCGGCCAGCAATGGATCAGCAACCCGGTCCACCATCTCGCCGCCATAATGACGCACGATGAAATCCGCGACTGTGCATTCGCCAGCATCAGTCGAAGGTTTGTAAAACCATTCCTGCAAAATGCGAGCCTTGGTTGTCCAGGAAAACAACGGCGATCTGAACATCGGAAGAAACTTCGTCGGGACCATGAACATGAGGCCGTCTGGAATCGGCACCAGACGTCCTTTGGCGAACATGTAGGTCTTTCGTTCGACGTCTTTGGAATAGATCAGTTGATCTTGAAGGCCCAACTCACGGCAAAGATCTGCGCCCCAGGATTTTTCTGTCAAAAAAGAATCTGGACCGGACTCGAGTACGCAGCCTTCAACCTGCTCGGTTTTGATTACGCCCCCGAAACGTTCGGTTGCTTCGAGAAGTAAGTACTCCAGTTGTGCCCCGCGCTCTATTTGTTTTTGAAGTTTGAACGCGGCGGCCAAGCCCGAGATCCCAGCACCAATCACTGCGATTCTCTTCATGCGGATTTACTTGCAGCCATTCGGGATTGTGCGAGTTCGGCCAGCGCTGCCGTGAGCAAAGGAGAGTCATTGAGCGATTCCGCCCGCCATAAGCGCATACCCTGATCTTCGGCGAATTTTTTGAACACGACATCAATGTCGTAGAGGACCTCAACGTGATCGCAAAGGAAGCCAATCGGTTGCACGAACACGCCCGAGTGTCCACTGCACTTCAAATCCATGATGGTAGCTTCGGCTGTCGGCCCGAGCCATGCACCGCCAGACATGCCCTGGCTCTGAAACCCAAAGCGCCACTCGCTTTCTTCGAGCAACGCCGCGTTAGCAACTAGCTCAGCGGTCTGTCGGGCCTGCAGCTCGTAAGGATCTCCTTCAAGAATCGTTCTGGAGGGCACGCTGTGCGCAGTAAAAATCACAGGAACATCTCGCCCGCATTCTTTACGAGCTTGCTCGCGTCCACTCTTCAGTTTTTCTGCGAACGCCTGAATAAGATGGGGATGGTCATGCCATGACTCGACGAAGTCAAAGGTGAGGCCCGGGTCAGGCGATGACAGTAAGGATGTGCGGTACAAGCCAACGCTGGTTTGCGAGTTTTGTGGTGCCAAGCATATGACGATTGCATGACGCACGCCATCGGTGGTCATCCGTTTCAGAGTTTCGGAAACGAATGGATGCCAGTTTCGCATGCCTACATAAACAAGCAACTGCACCTTAGCGCTGAGAAGTTTTGCCTGCTTCAACGTGATCGAAGTAAGTGGTGATTTGCCGATCGCTTGATAGCGCCGCTGCACCTCTGCAATCACTTCAGGAGGAAGTGGCCGCCCACCGGTAACATTTAACAGAAACTTGGGTACGTCTTCTGGTGAGTCCGGACTCCCGTGCGCAAGCAGAAGAATTGCCGTTGAGTTTCCAGGCGCATTACTCATTCGCGCTCACCGCCGACGTCGTGGCCGAATACTGCTGAACAAACGCTGCCAGGTCTTTTACGTTTTGCACTGGGGTTTCGGGCAGAATTCCATGGCCCAGATTGAAGATATGTCCCGGGCGACCGGCAGCTCGATCTAGAACCTCCCGCGCCCGTGACTCAATCTGTGCCCAGCCAGAAAACAGCAGCACCGGATCCAGATTCCCCTGAATTGCTCCTCGGCCGCCAAGCTGTGCCCAGCCTTCATCGAGCGGAATACGCCAATCCAAACCAATCACGTCGGCTCCGGTCTCTTTCATGGTGCTCAGCAGCGTGGCGGAGTCGGTTCCAAAATAGATTACTGGAACACGGGTAGTTTTCAATTTCTGCACCAGTTCTGTCGTCCTCGGCAAGACGTGCCGCCGGTAATCGTGCGGTGATAAGCATCCCACCCAGCTGTCGAAAACCTGAATCACATCGGCTCCGGCGCGTACTTGTTCGGCGGCATAGTGAGCCGTCACCGAAACAAGCTTGCCGAGCAACTCGTCAAAAACCTCTGGTTGTGAGTACATCAACTTCTTCGTGTGGATGTAGTGTCGCGACCCACCGCCCTCGATCATGTAGCTGGCAAGAGTGAAGGGTGCGCCGCAGAATCCAATTACCGGAAGTTTGGAGCCAAAGTGTCTGGCAACTACGCCAACAGCTTCGGCCACGTACCCAAGGTCTGCTGCTGAATCAATCCTAAGGCGCGCAACATCGGCCGCGGTGCGAATCGGAGTTTCAATCACAGGCCCTTCACCCGCAGAAAATCTAAACGGCAGACCCATAACTTCTAGCGGTAGCAGCAGATCGGCGAAGATGATCGCGGCGTCCACATTCAGGATTTCCGCAGCAGTAATCGTCACTTCGGCTGCAAGCTGCGGATCCTTGCAAATCTCGATCAGGGAATTCTTTTTGCGGACCGCGCGGTATTCAGGCATGTAACGTCCCGCTTGCCGCATGAACCATACCGGAGTGCGGTCAACCGGCAGCGCTTTGCAGGCTCGGACAAATCGGGACTCGGGCGCTGACATGAAGAATTACTGTAGCACCGGCAGTAGGATTGGGACTAAGCAGCAACCGCGCCAGTGATGTGTCTACCTCGATCTCAGCTCGACTGACTCATCTTCCGGTAGTTCAAGGCCGACTTCTACGCGATTGCGGCCATTGTGCTTGGCCTGATACAGGGCTGAATCTGCAAGGGCAACTAGAAACTCCGGATCGCTATCGGCGGTTCCCAGGGTCACACCCAAACTTACAGAAACTTTGGCAGAATCCTCGCCAAGATCAATAGCTTCGTCCCCGATTGCGGTGCGAATGCGCTCCGCCAATTTTTGCGCCAGCGCCAGATCGCAACCATGGGCAATCAGCAGGAATTCTTCGCCCCCGTAACGGCCAAGCGAATCGTAAGAACGGAGGATTGAGCTGATGCGCTGCACAGCGGTAACCAACACAGTGTCGCCGCCCGCGTGGCCATAATGGTCGTTGATTCTCTTGAAATGATCAAGATCGGCCAGTATGACTCCCAATGTGTTCTTGTCACGGCGGCAACGCGCCAGCTCTTTTCTGAGCACATCGCGAATGGCGCGCCGGTTCAGCACTCCTGTAAGCGCATCATGCTCAGCATGGAAGCGCAAAGATTCCTGCGCCTGCAGGAGCTCGGCTTTTGCTTTCTGGATCGCAGCCAGCATGCTGTTGACTGCGCGCGCTAAATCGCTGAGTTCATCTTTCCCGCCGGAATTAAGGCGCAGAGCCAGATCTCCGCTTACGGTGACTTTAGCCACATCGCTGCTCAAACTTGCCACACGTGCTACGAGCACTTCGTCCACGAAGAAGAACAGCGCGCCGCAAAAAACAGCGCCCGCCAGCATCAGCAAGCTCCACAGATAACGAATCTCGATTTTTCCTTCCAGGAACAGAGATCGTGGTGTGCGTTCTACCAGATAGCGTCGCGTTTTGCCGGAGAGATCCCGCACAGCCACATAATTCAGCGACATGGAGTCGCTTTCAGATCGCGCCAGATTGGCGCCGTCACTCCACAGAGTGCCTGGCAATTTGTCCCCGCCAATGCTGTCCCCCGGCTCAAGCCAAACTGGATAGCCCATCCATCGCGAGAGAGACGCAATAACGCTCTCATCGAGCTCCCGTCCTATCACCAGCGTACCGCGGGGGATTAGATTCGCTTGTGTGTTGAGAATGGGATGATAGGAGAGCATTACGATCCGCCCATTCATCTCCAGAATGCCGTTCAGGGGCGCGTTCTTCAGCCCTGCCGTTTCAGCACGCATTTCGACTTCTGACATTTGCCGCAGATCATCATCGCTGACCGTCCAATCACCGTTGCTCTGACTGGCGGTCACCTTGCCTGACGGGTCCAGCAAGACCACGAAGTTGACTTGAATGCCCTTGAGAGCCACCGGCGCAAGCTCGGTGTTAACGTATCCCGCCGCGTGGTTCCCCATGAAGTCGTATGTGCGGTCCCACTGCCCGTAGTCAACTGCGAGAATTTCAAGATGAGATTCTTCATTCCGCAGTCCATTCTGCATGTGGCTGATGTTTTCACGGGCAGAGTCGCTTTCCAGACGCGCGAAAGCATTGAGAAGAGCAAATCGGGAGAGCAGATACACTGCTGCGAGGAAGGCGCCCAGCGCCAGGGCCGAAAATAACAAGATCTTCTTGCGAATGGTCATAGAACAAGCACTTGGGTGGACCCGCGCGGTGAACTCTGGCCCCCAGAGCGCTTCCGCTGTTCTTATGTTGATTTCAATCGAATATCAAAAACTAATTCCCCTCCCGACTGTAGGGGCGCATGCTCAGCCCTGCAGAGGTAACTATCACGGGGACAGCCCTTCCAACATAGCATCGGCACTATTCATTTCAGGTGAAGTAACGACCAGTTTAGTGACCTTGGTAACCGTCGCAAACCGGCCGATGAGACCTACTCGGAGCTGCGCATCCAAGACCATACCGCCTGAGGGAGGCGCTCCAGAATCTTTCCCGGAGAGTTCCAACGATTTAGTTGGGACAGCCATGCTACATGGTGCACCAGGGACATCGGCGCGGTGGGGACGCCTAATCCGGGGGGCGTACCTGCTCGCGAAAATACCAAACAGTTTTGCGCGTAATACCATTGCACTTTCGAATTGTTCCAAATCCTCGGCCGGATCACGTCGTAGCACTCATAACCAAACTCCCCGAACAGGTCAGCCCAGTACTGGGGCCACTGCTCGTTGACATGATTGCGCCCGCCCTGACCAGGAACTGCGGCTGAGAAAAGGACCCTATCGGCAGCATCACACAATCCCTTCACAAATTCTTTTGCATTTGCAGCAGGTAAATGCTCGGCAACCTCCAATGCGAGGGCAAGATCGAAACTTCGGCCCATACTCAAAGGCTGGCGGAGGTCGTGAATTCTAATCTTGTCGCGAGGAATTGCCGGATTCGCCTTGGAAATCCATTCGCCCTCGATACCCAAGATATCGGCGATCCCTAACTCCTGCGCGACCGATAACCAGTGTCCTTCGCCGCAGCCAACGTCAACAACGCTAGCCGGATGCAGCAACTCGATCACGATTGGCAAGATTTGTCGCGCGGAGTCGCGCGTCTGCTCCAATTCCTGGTAAAACTTTGCGTCGTATAAGCGCTTTTCACCGCTCATGAGTGCGAGGATTATAGAATGCTCCTGCGGTGGTCGGGCCATCTGCTGATCGGACCACACCTTGTCGCCGCCCAGCCTGCTCTCTACAATAGAACTCGCGCAGTCGGCAGTTGGTCCAATCATCTGACGGCTGGTGTCCCGATCAGTCGTTCATCCGATACAATTTCTTATGATTCACTTTCCTGTCCCCGAAGCCCTTACCTTCGACGACGTGTTGTTGCTGCCTGCGCGCTCCGATGTGGTTCCGGCGAACGCCAGCACGCAAACGCAATTGACCCGCAACATCCGCTTGAATATTCCAATCGTCAGCGCGGCCATGGATACCGTGACCGAATCGCACATGGCGATTGCCCTGGCGCAGCAGGGCGGGCTTGGCATTATTCATCGCAATCTGACGGTTGAACAGCAAGCTGAAGAGGTGGACAAGGTAAAGCGGTCGGAAAGCGGAATGATCGTGGACCCGGTCACGATGAGCCCGGATGACAAAGTTTCCGACGCTCTGGACATGATGCGGAAATACAAGATTTCCGGTGTGCCTATCACTAAGAATAAGAAGCTGGTTGGCATTCTCACCAATCGCGATTTGCGCTTCGAAAGCCGCTTTGATGTTCCCATCAGTCAGGTAATGACCAAAGAAAACCTGATCACGGTTTCGGTTGGGACCACGCTCGAGCAGGCGGAGAAAATTCTGCATAAGCACCGCGTCGAAAAGTTGCTGGTGGTCGATGATGCCTACAATTTAAAGGGCCTTATTACTGTAAAAGACATTCAGAAGAAATTGAAATATCCGAACGCCGCAAAAGATTCCCACGGGCGTCTGCGCGTCGGCGCGGCTATTGGCGCCACCGGAGATTTTCTTGAACGCGCCGAAGAACTGATCAAGGAAAGCGTTGATCTACTCGCAATCGACAGCGCGCACGGCCACTCCACCCGCGTACTCGAGGCGGTGAAGACAATTAAGTCGAAGTTCCCCGAAGTTGACCTGATCGCCGGCAACGTCGGCACATTCGACGGTGCCTGCGAACTGGCCCGTGCTGGAGCAGATGCCATCAAGGTCGGCATCGGGCCCGGTTCAATCTGCACCACCCGCGTCGTCACCGGGGCGGGAGTTCCGCAGATTACGGCGATTGCCGAAGCTTATCGGGCGACGAAAGACGCCGGCGTGCCGGTCATCGCTGATGGTGGAATCAAGTATTCGGGAGACATCACGAAGGCCCTTGCCGCTGGAGCAGGCGCAGTGATGATGGGCTCAATGTTTGCCGGAACGGACGAAAGTCCGGGCGAACTCATCCTTTATCAAGGCCGGACGTTCAAGTCGTATCGCGGTATGGGCTCGATTGGCGCAATGGCCGCCGGATCCAGCGAACGGTACTTCCAGAGCGCGTCCGGAGAATCCTCTGCGGCGGTGCCGAATATGGGCGCTGATCCGAATCGCCTGGCAAAGCTCGTGCCTGAAGGCATAGAAGGGCGGGTGCCGTATCGCGGCTCAGTTTCGATGATTCTGTATCAGATGGTAGGCGGCCTGAAGTCAGGTATGGGTTACTGCGGCTGCGCCACCCTGCCGGAGTTGCTGCAGAAGACACGCTTTGTCCGCATCAGCGGCGCTGGACTGCGCGAAAGCCATGTGCACGACGTAATGATCACGCGGGAAGCGCCGAATTACGCGGCAGAATGAACCGGATTGACGGATTTTCGGATTTAAGAATTGCTGGATTGCGCAAGTCAGCGGGCATTTGGGCAGCCTTCAATTAGACAATTCGAAAATCAAAAAATTCGAAAATCAGTACAGCGAGTCGTACTCCGAAACCGCCCATCCTCCGCCGCGGCTGTCGAGTGTGACTGACAACGTGGTCTGATACTCCGTCCCGCCATTTTGCCTTTTACCCTGGTAAGACAGGATGCGAAGTGGCGGTCGGTCTTCCCAATCGGCAATTTTCCAAGCAATCAATGGATGGCTGGCTTCGGAATCGCAGATGAACTTTGCGCGCTTCGACCGGTAGTCTTTTTGCCACTCTGCGAGCTGCTTCTTGCAGTTGCCATCCCGCATGGCGCGTAAGAAATCACTGGCCAGGCGCTCAGACGAGCGGTCCCGCATTGGGTTCAAATCAAGGGACACCGGAATCTTCGTAAGCGGATCGACTTCAGGCGACTTTGCCAGTACTGGCGGCTGTGAATTCAGCCACTGCAAATAAAATAAAAATCCCAGCAGAACCAGAAGCCCTGCTCCGGCCGCAATCGCGATGTGGAGTTTAGAAAATTTCATATGGCGTTCAGCGGGTTTCGGCTCTCGGGGAGGGATGCTGCCTCTAGTTTAGAACGGCATATGACGTTGAGAAGGTTACTTTGGTGAAGGAAAAACCCCACTGTACGACAGGACGATCCTGGCACTGTTCGGCGGTGGGGATCGACGATAGTGACCTAAAATGGCTCGTGCGCACTGAGCGTTTCGAGGACACAGTTGCCGCCTACGACAGCTTGGCTCCGGAATATGGCCGTTCCGGAACACCGCGAGCCCTAGCTCCGCACCAGAAGTCAGATCCTTCGCCGAATTCCTTCGGCGTGCTTAGATTGTTTTTGGTCAGACCAATTAGGAAGGTAGGATTCTACTGGTTTCGCCATTAATGCTGCATCGAAAGTAAGAAAAAGGCGAGCAAACATGCCCGCCTTTCTGCCGTTCAGTTCTGTTGCTTGCTATCTGCTTGCTGTTTGAGAAGAACCCTTCGGAGCAATACTCTTTGCCTGCTTCAAGTGCTCTTCCAGAGTTGGCGCAGTTTGCGAAGCAAAGTTTTTCAGGTCAGGGTCTTTGCCGGTTTTCGCTTCATTCTTAAACTCGCGCACGTCTAGGGTATGGTCCATGACCATATCTTTCATGTAAGCGCGGTCAAACTGGTCGCCGGAGAGTTTTTCCAGTCGCGCCTTAGTTGCTTTGTCTTTTGCACTCAGGGTATCAGGCAAAGTCACACCCTTTTGCTCGGCAACTTGCTTCAACTGGTTGGCCGCCTGTGAATGGTCGGTGACCATGCGTTGGCCAAACTGTTTCACCTCAGGCGATGAGGCCTTTTCCTGAGCCAACTTCCCGAGCTCTACCTCGGCTTTCCCACCCCGGGCGGCCTTGCGCATGAAGAGTTTGTCGGCCGGACTTACCTTTCCAGATTGCGCAGTTCCAGCTTGCGTGTTGCTTGCTGACGTACTCTGCGCCGCCGATCCCAACCAGGAAATTCCGGCAATGACCGTGGACAGTGCTAGATTCCTGACGATTATTCTCGAAAACATGGTTTCTTCCTCCTCAGCTTTACATTTCGATGCCTCCATCGCGAATAGGTTGGGAACTCCGCCACCGAAATCGAACGCTCGCCAGAAATCATCGCGAAATCCCGCCGCGCTTCACTTAATGAACTCTTACTGCTCTTCCTGGCATCAATAAATGTTGGGTGATTTTCGAGTCTTTCTCTGCACCTCTCGTACGAAATTGATAGACTGAAGAGCTTCTTCGGTCACCTCAGTGCTGCAATCTCTTAGGGAGAATCTCCTATGGCGGTCAGTGATCAGGCGATATTAACGGGCAAACAGCTCGATACGCTTTGTATCAACACCATTCGCACACTTTCGATTGATGCCGTACAGAAGGCTAACTCAGGACATCCGGGCGCACCGATGGCTCTCGCTCCAGTCGCATACGTCCTCTGGCAGGAGTTCCTGCGATACGATCCCGCAAATCCAGTCTGGCCCAATCGCGATCGCTTCGTTCTTTCCAACGGACATGCGTCCATGTTGCTGTATTCGATGCTGTACCTGTCCGGCGTTAAAGCTGTCGATTCCGAATACAAGGTGCAGGACAAGCCTGCAATTTCACTCGACGACATCAAGAGCTTCCGCCAGCTCGACAGCAAAACGCCGGGACATCCCGAGTACCGTATCACCTCTGGAATCGAGACCACCACCGGGCCTTTGGGTCAGGGGATCGGCAACAGCGTGGGCATGGCGATCGCCGGTGAGTGGCTGAAAGCGCGTTATAACCGGCCGCAATTCGAGATTTTTAATTACAAGGTCTATGCCTTTTGCGGCGACGGAGACATGATGGAAGGTGTTGGTAGCGAAGCGGCTTCCCTCGCCGGACACTTGAAGCTGCCAAACCTTTGCTGGATATACGACGCAAATCAGGTCACGCTGGATGGGCCGGCAGACTGGTCGTTCAGCGAAGATGTTGCGACCCGCTTCCGCGGCTACGGTTGGAACATCGCCCATGTAGGCGATGCCAATGATCTGAAAGCCGTGTCAGGTGGTTTCCGCGAATTCCTCGCGACCAGCAGCCGTCCAACCCTCATCATCGTGAACAGCCATATCGGCTATGGATCTCCGCACAAACAGGACACAAGTGCGGCGCACGGCGAGCCGCTCGGCGCGGACGAAGTAAAGCTCGTAAAGAAAAATTACGGCTGGCCCGAAGACGCGCAGTTCCTTCTTCCTGATGGGGTGCTGGAGAATTTCCAAGAAGGTATCGGACAGCGGGGAAACGAACTGAGCTCGGAGTGGAACGACCTGTTTGCGAAATATGGCCAGCAGTTTCCCGATCTGGCCGACAATGTCTCGCGCATGCAACGGCGCGAACTGCCCGACGGATGGGACAACAATCTTCCAACCTTTCCTGCGGATCCAAAAGGTGTAGCTACCCGCGAGAGCTCAGGAAAGGTCCTGAATGCATTTGCGCAAAATATTCCGTGGCTAATCGGCGGCTCGGCCGACTTGGC
>Ga0066673_10000124_pt1 | contig 17948 bp, 9 predicted proteins | sample GraSoiAngelo_122_FD_62302 | JGI IMG/M metagenome (GOLD analysis project Ga0066673, IMG submission 62302) | Grasslands soil microbial communities from the Angelo Coastal Reserve, California, USA - 14_0927_02_20cm | ecosystem: Environmental > Terrestrial > Soil > Grasslands | place: USA...
CCAACGGCGAGCAGCACACAGATTTCATGGGTACGCTCGAAAACGGTCATGAGCATGGTGTTCATCACACCAAGCACACCCACAAGGATGGCGAGGAGAGACGTGCCCCAACTCATGGCCTTAACGAGCCGAAATCCCTCATTGTGGCTGAGGTGTTCGCTCACGGTCACGGCGCGAACTTCCGGGACCAGTTGTTCGATCTGTCGAGTAAGTTCCTTGATTTGTTGCTCGGTAGTCGAAGGCGTCACTCCAATATCGATTGCGTTGATCTGGTTGGGAGCGCCGATGATTCCTTGTAAGAGCGGTAAAGAAAGAATGACCGAACCGTCTTCGACGAGAGCGCCCCCCTTCACGATTCCGACGACGGTTAGTTTCTTCGTTTCAATCTGAATCGGGTCGCCAATTTTTTTCTTGAGCACTTCTGCCGCAGTCTGACCCAAAACCGCTGCCTCTTCCGTGGCATCGCGCGGCATACGCCCGGAGACGAGTTCCAGATTGTTCCATGCAAATCCTCCCCACTCGCGAGCGGAGAGAATCATCAGATCAGACTCTTCAACACTGGTCACCTCCACGAGAAGGTTGCAGGTCGCGGCGATGTGCGGAAGGCCGGCGATCCGATCGCGGACGGAGGCGTCGAACGGCTTCGGCGTGAGCGATCCCCCTCTGTTAGAGACGACGATATCGGTTCCGCGCGCCTTCAATCCAACCTGCCAGCCTTTCTCAAAACCTCGAGACATCCCGACCAACGCCACGACGGCAGCAATGCCGATGGAAATTCCCGCGAGAGTCAATCCCGTCCGCAAGGGCCGACGCCAGAGACCGCGGATGACAACAGTAAAAAAGGTCATCGTTTATCGTCCGAGACGATTCGACCGTCCATCATGCGAAGGGTCCTTCCCGCTCGCCCGGCAATAGTTGGATCGTGAGTGACAAGCACCATGGTGCGACCCTGCTCTTGTTGCAGACTAATAATGAGGTCGAAAACCGAATGAGCGTTTTCACTGTCAAGATTACCGGTCGGTTCATCCGCGAGTAGCAGCGACGGCTCATTAGCAAGACTGCGCGCGATGGCGACACGCTGTCGCTCGCCACCGGAAAGTTTGGATGGAAAATGATCGAGGCGATGTTCCAGGCCAACCAGTTTTAGCAATTCGAAGGCGCGCTCGCGTCGCTCAGAAGCCGAGCGATCCGTCTCGAACATTGGGATTTGCACGTTCTCGGCCGCGGTGAAAGTCGGCAGGAGGTGAAACGCCTGGAAAATAAACCCGACCTCGCGAGCACGGTATGCTGCGGGATTGGGATGATCCGGCAGCGATATTCCGCGGTAGAAAAGGGTTCCGGATGTCGGTCGATCCAACGCACCTAGTAATTGCAGCAAGGTCGATTTACCGCATCCGCTCGGTCCAACAATGGCAACGAAGTCGCCCTCCTTGATGGAAAAATCGACTCCGCGCAGGGCCTTGACGTGCCCTTCGTCGAACTCGCGGGTCAGAGCTTTGGCCTCGAGGAGGGCGCTGGCAGAAGGCGGCGTCACCTGCTTAAGCTGTCAGGTCTCCCGAGAATCTGCCAGCACTCTGAATAGCGAACGAACTTCGTTCAATCGTTGCCGTCGTCGATTTTATCCTTGGCCTTGTCCAAGGCATCCTTCTGCTTTTCGATCTCTTCCTTCGTTGCCTTCTTACGATGCTCTCGTTGCTCTTTTAGAGCATGTTTTTCCTCATGGCTCAGAGCGCGTGTCGTGGTCGTGGACGTGGTCGTGTCCTGCTGGGCCGCTACGGGCGCGGTTGTCACGGGTTCGGTGGTTACTGCGGCCGGCCTTTGCACAACGATGCGTGACGCTACGAGATGTTCGCCGGTACCTGTATACTGGATCGAGAGCGGACTACCCGGTGAAATGCGCTCGATCGCGACCGGCGCACCGGATTCATCAACAATCGTCGTCTGTTTGCTTACCACGTAACGCAACGGGGCCGAACTCGTTTCAGTTCTCACAACCATCGTTTCCGAGCCGGGAACATACTCTGTGAATGCGCCCTTCGTCGTGGTCACGGTCGTGGTCGCCTGCGCGCGCACCTCTGTCGACCAGATACAAATTCCAACGGCGAGCAAAGCCACGCCAATTTTGGTGATGTTTATCTTCATATAATGGGGATTCGCAGCCGAGAGCAGACATGGCCCCCAAAAAAACATTTTATTTGCCGGCGACTGACTCAAGCGTTCGCGATTGCGGCCCGAAGCGCGGATCGGCAAGGGAGCGCACCAGTTCAATCAAGGCGTAACGATAACTTGTGTACGGGGCTCGTTCGCCAGGTTTTTTTGGCTGCAATTTTTCAACGTGTTGCGGCAAAACGGAATGAGGCAGACCGGCCCGTTGATGATGAACTCCATGAAACGGTTCGTGAAGCAGCGTGAAAGCAACCAGCCGCCCCAGCCAGCTTTTCGCGACGATGCTCCGAGTTGTGCTATTTACCGTGTCGCCCGTCATTCCAACGTGCTCGATGTATTTGCGCCAACTCTGCAAATTAGCCGCCAGGACTGCCGGCGCGAGATACATCCAGATGAAATATTTCCACAGGCCGAATGTTGCGATCACCCAAAGAATAAACGTCCAGGTCACAACTGTCAGCGCCAATTCCGCCCAAATGCGGCGGCGCACACGCTTGTTTCGGACCGGCGAAGGAGAACAAAAGAAGGCTCGCAGGAAAACAAACGGAGTATAAACCAATCCGAGATTCAGCTCGAAAAATGCGGCCAGACATCTCTTCCACCGTGGCACGGTCGTTTGAGAGAGTGGCCAAAATTCGTGATCTCGCTCCGTCGCGAGATACGCATGATGCGTTTGATGAACGACGCGATAGAGACTGAAGCTCATCAGACTCAACGTTCCGATCACGACTCCATCAAACTCATTGAGGCGGCGACTTTTTCGGAGAAGCCCGTGAGAGGCCTCGTGCAGACCGATGAGCATGCCGTGCATCAAATGGCTGGCAACAAGCACGAGCGGCACCGCCAGCCAGATCAATCCGCGGTGCACCGTTACAGCGAGCATCACCTCAGCGAAAGCCAAACCGAAAACAAGAAGCTGAAACGCCCCGCGCAATACCCAGTGCGGCTCATGCATCTGGCTGAAATCTTCGTCGATGGCGGCGTTCATTGAGATCGGTTCAGTACTTCAGAGATTCGGTTCTCCGGCGAGCGGCAGATGCCCGCCAGAACTCGCTGAAATATGCCATCGAGATTTTCAATGTCACGTCGGGAAAACAAATTCTCGCGAAAAAGCCAGGCGACTTCCAGACCGTCGCCGGCTTCAGTGATTTCGCATCCGAGCTGGAAACGTGCCGTTCCCGTCGAACGCATGCTCAGACGCGCGGAAAGATTCGGCAGCGAAACCTCCGGCATGGGATGGTTCTGCAAAGCAAAGCGAACCTCGAAAAGTGGATTATATCCCGCTTCCGATTGCTCGCCGAGCGCGCGCACCAACTCGACGAAAGGGATGGCGTTGGCAAACGAGTCAATCGTTTGTTGATGTCCCGCTCGTAAATAATCGGCCGCAATCCGCGAGCGATCGATCTGCCCGCGCAGAGGTACAATACCCGCGTAATATCCCATGGTTTCTCGCGCGGTTTGCCTGGTGCGATTGGCGACCGGCGTTCCCACTACCAAATTATCGAATCCGCTCCATTCGGAGAACGCAATTTGGAAGGCCCCAAACAGCACGCTGAAGAATGTTACGGTAGTCTGACGGGCCAGCTCGCGCGTTTCGGCAGTCAGATTCGCAGGAATTGCGGACAGCCATCGCTTGGGTGGGCCCGGCGCGATCGGCAGATTCCACATCCGAAGCGAACCGGCTAACTTGGCCCTCCAAAACTCGACGCGCTGCTCCACAACCGCCGGTTGCCAGAAAGCGCGCTCAGTTGCGCCCCACGCCGTGTAGGTTTGTGGAACGGGCGGCAAAGCCTCGGACGATCCCATTACGACCTCGATGTAAGCAGCAAAAAGGTCCTGAACTAATACCCCCAGGCTCCAGCCGTCAGCAATGGCGTGATGAATCGCGAAAACCAACACGTGATCGTTGCCCGCCCGACGCAAGTCGGCCGCGCGGTAGAGCGGCCCTCGCACGAAGTCGAATGGCACGCGGAAAATCTCTGCTGCTAATTCTTCAATCGCTTCCGGTTGCGCATCTTTTGGCGCAACTGCGCGAAATTCAAAATTGATCCCGCAACTCTTGCGGATCATTTGGAGCGGACGCTCTTTGCCGGGAAGGATCGAGAGACGCAAAACCTCCTGACGATCGACCACTCGCTGGATCGCAGCGCGACACTCTCGCTCAGTCAGGAGTCCGTGCACATTAATGAGACAGCAGATGTGATTCGCGTTGTCCTCCGCCGGCACCGGGGAGACTTCCCAAAGTTCTCGTTGTGGGAAAGTCAACGGATAAAGCTGGGCTTCACCGCGATCGAGCCATTGTTTGAGACGAGCGCGTTGATCGGCCGGCATCGCGGTTACACACTCGCCGGCATTTAACGCTTGGCGTCTTCGATCGCTTCGGTCTCTTCGGAGTCGGATTCGCGCCCGAGCAGGCGTTCGATTTCTTCGTCGGAAATCGCATCGAGGTTAACTGCACCAGTGGCTTCGGTTTGCGCCGACACTGGCGTGGATTCCGCGGCGGGTGCCGCACCACCGAGGTGACCCGCGATCAACGACGCGATTTGACCGATGGTCCGAGCTCGCATCAGACTCGTTGGAGGTAGAGCAACGCCGACCGCCCCTTCAAGCGACGTCTCGATTTCGACACCCATCAACGAATCCAGTCCAAGATCGTTGAGCGGTTGATCGTCACGGAGGCTGTCAGGCTTGACTCGCAAAACGGAGCCAACGGCTTCCCGGACAGCCTGGCATATAACAGCCTGCTTTTCAGCCGGAGAAGCTGCGTCGATCCGGCTTCGCCAGCTACTCGTCGCACCGACTGTCTCCTCATTTTCAAGCGCGGCGAAAATGCGCTCCGGAAAGGGATTTTCCTGCATGCTTCTAAAGAATTGACGCCATTTTTTCCAATCAACCCGAATCAAAATCGCTTGGGCGCTTCCCGCACAAAGGAACGACTCAAGCAGCGCCATCGCTTCACCGGGGGAAATTGCATTTGTTCCCTGCCGGGCAAGGAAATCGGCGACACGCTCGTTGCGCGCGACAAAGCCTTCGCCGCCGAGTACGCCCCAGTTGATAGTAAGCGCGGGAAGGCCGAGCGCCTGACGATGGTGCGCCAGGCTGTCGAGAAAAGCGTTCGCGGCACTGTAATTTCCCTGAGCGGGATTACCAAAAATGCTTGAGATAGAAGAGAACATCACAAAGCAATCGAGTTTCATTCCTCGGGTTGCTTCGTGGAGGAGCCATGCGCCGTGCGCCTTTGGTCCGAAGACGGTTCGCATGCGCTCGGGCGTGAGCGCTGCGAGCGGGGCATCATCGATTACCATCGCAAGATGAAAGAGACCGCGCAGCGGCTGCACGCCGGACTTGATTTCCGCAAAAAGTCGCCGCACGTCATCGGGCGCGCCGACATCCGCAGACACCACGCGCACTTCCACACCGCGCTTCTGCAGGTCCTCAACAAACTTGCTGGCCTCCGGACTGGAAGCGCCGCTCCGGCTCGTGAGCACAAGATGGCGCGCACCGCGTTCAGCCAGCCACCGAGCCAGCACTTTGCCGTATCCGCCGAAAGCGCCGGTAATGAGATAGCATCCGTCCGGCTTGACCTCGAATCCCGGAGCGGGCAATTCACCGCGCCGCGAAACAAAGGGCGTCGGGAATGCGACCACAACCTTGCCGATGTGTTTTCCGCCAGCCATGAGCCGAAACGCGGAATTAATGCGGGAGGCAGGAAAGGCCCGGAAGGGAAGCGGCCGCAACGCACCCTTTTCGACCAAGTCAGAAATCTCCTCCAGCATCTGGCGGGTCAGTTCTTCGTTACCTTGGAAAACCGCATCCATAGCCACGACATGGAACGACGCATTATTGCGCAGAGGCCGAAGCGGGATGCGCGCGTTTTGATAGATGTCGCGCTTGCCAATTTCGATGAAGCGGCCGAATTCGGCGAGACAGGAAAGACCCATCGGGATCGCTTCCCCAGCGAGTGCATTCAGTACTAAATCCACTCCTTTGCCAGCGGTTATCTTCAGCACTGACTCGGCAAAATCGCCGCGTCGCGAGTCGATTACGTGTTCTACCCCCAGCGTTTTGAGCAAAGCACGTTTGCCCGGGCTACCGGCGGTGGCGACCACTTCCGCTCCAAGATGCAGCGCGATCTGGATCGCGGCCATTCCGACTCCACCTGCCCCCGCGTGAACAAGAACGCGCTCGCGCTCACGCAGCCGCCCCACGTTTCGCAACGCATACCACGCGGTCATGAAAACGACCGGTAACGTTGATGCCGCTTCAAATGTCAGATGTGCCGGAATCCGTCTCACGTCTCCCGCGCGCGCTATCGCGTGGGTGGCAATTCCGAAGACGGCGAGCCCGAACACACGATCTCCTGGCGCGAGGTGCGTGACGTCCGAGCCAACTGCTTTGACGACACCGCTGACTTCGTCGCCAAAAATTCGCGCATCCGGAGCATCGCCTGGATAAAGTGCCAGCGACTTGAGCACGTCGCGGAAATTCATTCCGGCCGCTTTCACTTCAATCAACACCTGACCCGGGCCGCACGGCGGCATTTCGAACGGTGTGAAGCGGAGGGTGTCGAGGCGGCCGCGTTCGCGGCATTCCAGACGCAACGGCAGGATCGGATCGAGCCACTGTTCGGAGGACAGGCGACCGCGGTCCAATCGTCGAACATAGCGAGCTTCACCCCGCAGGGCGACCTCGCGCTCCCCGTCTTTGCGAGATAGCTCGCTCCAAATCGATTCCGTATCGGTCGAGGACGGTTCCGGGGGAAGATCGATGGCGCGCCAGGAGAGATTGGAATGTTCGTTCAAAATCACGCGCATCAATCCGATGCTCGGCGCCTGCGCCACCGCCGTCGGTCGAGGATGGTTGCCAGCGGGCTGAGCGTTCCGCGTTACCAAGTCCAGGCGCAATCTTGCCGCGGGCGCCGCGGATTCGAACGCCTGCGTAAGGTGCAACAGTGCGTCCAGATTGGTCGCCATGTCGGCACCATCGACAGGCGCATCGAGATTCCAAAGATAGACGATGCGCTCAGGTGAGGAGTCCCCACAGTTCTTGGCAAGCTGTTGCCAGTCTTCCAGCGCCTCCGGTCGCAAGGTAAAAGCGTCGTAGCCATCGAACTCGAAATGGTTTCCGTGCGTGGCGACACGGCACCTGGCGCCAAGTGCGCGAAGTCGCGAAACCAGCCCTTCACCCACTCCCGAGGCATCGGCGAAAACGAGCCATGATTTCTCCTCGGGCACCTGCAAGTGGATCTCAGGCAGCAGCGAGGTTTCCTCGTAAGACTTGCGTGCCAGCAGGCCGATCTGACCTTCGCCTCCGGTTGGGCCGGTCAGACCGGGCAGCGAGGCCGTTTCCGTAAAACCGGTTTCCTGCAAGACGGCTTCCCATTGGGCTCGCTTGAGTAACGGTTGTTCCGGGCGCAGATCGCGATCGGTGAACCGCCACCATCCGCTCGTTAGGCCGAAAACCGTCTCGATCCAAAGTTGTGGCGTAGCCGTGTCCATGAAAATGAGGCTGCCCCCAGGGGCAAGCAGGCCATGCAAATTATGCAATGCGGCACGCACATCGCGGACGGCGTGCAGCACGTTGGTCCCGATAATGAAGTCGAATGCTCCTGCTTCGAGTTCCTGCTCCACGCCTGGTTTTTCGAGATCGAAAATCTTAAACTCCACCTCCGAAAACGCCGCCAGCTTCTGCGCAGCGCCGGAAAAAAATGCGGCCGAGACATCGCTGAATGTGTAGGAATGCAAGCCGCGCTCCAAGAGTGGTAGAACCTGCGACGCCAATCCACCTGTCCCCGCGCCGATCTCCAGAATGCGCAGGCCGCGTCCTTCGGGCAGGCTTCGTCCCGCTGTGCTCACCGCCGCAGCGATGGCTGCGAGCCAGTGACTGGTGAAGAGGCCGTCGCCATAGAAATGATCGAGCAACTCCGCGCCCACCCCCGAGAACAAGACCTGCACCGCATCCTTTTCGCCGCGCAAAATCGAACCCAACTCGGCACAGTTTCCTTCGCAAAGGAGCGCTTCGGGGAGATGTCCTGGGTGCTTCTCGATGTAGTGGCGCAGAACTTTTCCGGCGGAATCTGCCGCTTCAGCAAAACCAGGCACAGGTTCAAATCCCGCTTCTATTTTCCGGAGCAAGCCATGCCTAACGAGACCGGCCATTAGCCGCTCAAAGGCAGGTCGCATCGGGGCTGCTACCTGAAGCGTCGCCGCAGCAAAGGGAGTATTTGGAGTCACTCCCATTTCCTGCAATCCGCGCGCCAGTTGCGCGGCCGCGAGATGGTCAAGAGCGCAAAGCGCCGCCTCTAGTTCGGAGTGGCCGCGAAGATCAAGGACAGGGTCCAGTGCACTCTGTGCCGTGGCTTTTAACTCTTCGAGTGGCAGCGGCGGCAGCGCCGGCTTGGACGACTCGTTAGGCAACCGCTGCCAGGCGACATGATAGGTTAAATCGCGTGTGCCGCCGGGCCCGGTGGAGCGGCCTGCTCCGGAAAGGCTGATAGCCCGAAACCCATCCACGAGCACGCAAGGTTTTCCTCCCTCATTATATAGAGTGATGTCGCCTTCAAGGAAGTCATCGCCGAACTCGCGCACCTTTGCACACACCCGACTGGAGGGGCCCGGTGAGCTGAGAAAGAGAATGCGGCGAAATCCGACCGGCAGCTTCATCCGAGCCTGACGACCTTCAACCGTTGCCGCACCAGCGGAGAAAACTTGAAGCGCTCCGTCGAAGAGAACAGGGTGCAGAGCATATTCGCCCGCGCGGGGAGACAGCGCGTCCGACAAGACCACGCGTCCTGCGGATCGCCCGGCACCGGCCGATAATTCGCGAACGGATCGAAATTCATCCCCATAACGCAAGCCCAGATCGCTCATGTGGCGGTAGAAGCCGTCGACCGCGACGGATTGAGTGCCAGAAGGGTTCGCCCATTTTGAGGAAGCAAAGATAGATTCCGTGCGCTCACTGCGCATCGAGCCCACTACGTGGAGGGACCAAGTGACGCTTTGTTCAAAACGACTTTGGATGGAAAAGGTGCGTTCGTTAGGCGAGTATGAGAATTCGAGCTGCATGCCCGATGGCGGATCTGGCAGGATGAGCGGCTTGCGGATTTCGAAATCCTCAACCACGAACGGTTGTCCCTCGAACAACTGCACACCGGCTTCAAGCGCCATCTCAACAAATGCCGCGGCCGGGAAAATGACATGGTTTTCTACTTTGTGATCTTTCAGAAAAGCCATGTGGCGCGAGTCCAGCCGAACGATCCAAGTCGGCATCGCGCGTGGCAGCCGGACATCAAACAGGCCGCGTCCACCCGGTGCGAGGCGGCCCTCTCGAGCATCGCTTGCTTCGTTCCACCATCGTGTCTTTTCCCATGCGTAAGCGGGCAGCGAGAGGAGATGCCGGGAAGGCGTCATCGCGGAAAAATCGAGCGGAACGCCGGCGCGATGCAGATCCATTGCAGCCTCGAGCATGGATTCAAATTCGCGCTCGCGGCGGGCCGATGAGATCACAGTGGTTTTGGCTCCGCGCGACAAAAGGCATTCCTGGACCGGATGTGCCAGCGCGGGATGGGCATTGAGTTCCAACCACACATCCGCGCCGAAGTCCGCCAGGGCGCGCACGGCCGAGGCAAAACGCACTGGCTCGCGAATGCCGCGCGCCCAGTAGGCGGCGTTGCATGACTCGCCAGCGCAACGCTCACCCGTCACTGTGCTGAAGAATGGGACGGCGGCCGGCTGCGGTTTGAAATCGGCAAGCGCAGCCTCCAAAGCCTCTGACGCCGGCCGCATCAGCGGATGATGAAATGGATGATCGACCCTAACGAGTCGCGCGAACGCTCCCTCTGCCTCGAGTTCGGCGGCCATGGCCTCGAGCGAAACGCGCGGACCCGAGAGCGTAATGGAACGCGGCCCGTTGAAGGCCGAAATCGTTACAGTGCGGTCGTGCCGCGCAATGAGGGCCAAGGCTTCTTCCTCAGGCAATCCAACAGCGAGCATCGTTCCTTCTCCGCGTCCGCAGGATTCCATGAGGCGCGCTCGGAGCGCGACGATCTGGGCTGCTTCCTCGAGAGAAAAAATTCCGGCGATGCAGGCAGCCGCAATTTCTCCCACGCTATGGCCGACGACGGCTGAAGGCTGAACGCCCCAGGATTTCCAAAGCGCCGCGAGCGCCACTTGCATGGCAAAAATGGACGGCTGTCCAATCTCTGTCCGTTGCACCTGGGATGTTTCTTCGGAGCGGCCGAGTTCTTCGAAAAGCGAGAAGCTGGTCCACGGACGGAGCGCGGCATCACAATTTTCAATCGCCTCGCGAAACACCGGCTCATGCTTCATCAACTCGCGACCCATTCCCCACCATTGCGGACCCTGTCCGCTCAGGATGAAGCCAATACGCGGCGGTTGTTCCCGGCGCGCTGTGAAAGCCGCACGGATCTTTTGGCTTTCTTCTTTCTTCGCAAACGCGTCGAGTTCCTCGGCCAGTTCCGCCCAACTGTCAGCCACAAGAGTAAGCCGGTGCGAGTGATGATTACGCCGGGCTCCCAGGGTATAGGTGAGATCCGGCAGGACCGGCGAGCTGCCGTTGGCATTGGCGTGTTCCTTAACCCATGCGCTCAGATTCGCCGCCGAAGTCCGGAGCGATGCTTCCGAACGAGCGGAAAGCATCACTGGCCATGGACGGAAACTTGGAATTACCAAAGATTTTTCCGACTGATGTGGCGGAGGTTCAGCCAGGATGACATGGGCATTCGCGCCGCCGAATCCGAACGAGTTGACACCTGCGATGCGCTCCGCCGTCCCATTCGGGAAGGGCTCGAGTCGAGTGGGCACGCGTAACTTGAGCTTTTCAAAATCAATATGAGGATTCGGCGTCGAAAAATGGAGACTGGGTGGAATCTGGCCGTGCTTAAGAACCAGCATCGCTTTGAGAAGCCCCGCGATGCCCGCTGCGGTTTCCAAATGGCCAAGATTGGTTTTTATGGAGCCAATCGGTAGTGGCGCGTTGGGGGAGCGATTGCCACAGAGAGCCGCCGCGAGAGCATGCGCTTCGATCGGATCGCCCACCGCCGTCCCAGTACCGTGGGCTTCGACGAAGCCGATCGCCTCGGGCGCGATTCCAGCATCCCTGCAGGCATCTCGCATCAGTCGCGTTTGCGCCTCCGGGCTGGGCAAAAAAAGGCCGTTGGTGTGTCCATCTTGATTGATCGATGTCCCCAAAATCACGCCCTGAATCGGATCGCCATCCTCGATGGCCCGCGAAAGTCGCTTGAGCAGGACCATGCCCGCACCTTCGCCACGGACAAATCCGCTGGCGGATGCATCAAAGGCGGCGCACCGGCCTTCGGGCGAAAGCATCGCAGCCTGCGAAAACCCGATAAACCCGCCCGGCGAAATCATCACTGTGACGCCTCCCGCCAAGGCAACGTCTCCACGCCCGGCCCAGATGTGTTCGCACGCCGCGTGAACTGCGGTGAGCGCGGACGAGCACGCAGTATCCATCGCGACACTCGGGCCGCGCAGATTCAAGCAATACGAAATCCGGTTTGCGGCAATGCTGTGCGCGCTCCCGGTCGGCGTATAAGGTCCGATACTGAAATGATCAAAACTCGAACTTTGGATTCCCTGATAATCATTATGCGAAATGCCGACGAAAACTCCGAGATCGGTTCCACGTTCGAAATCGAGGACGAGTCCGGCATCTTCGATCGCCTCCCATGCGGTCTCGAGGAGGAGACGATGTTGCGGATCCACGTACGGCGCTTCCCGCGGCGAGATACCAAAGAACTGCGGATCAAATTGATCGATGGCGTCAATAAATCCGCCCCGCGATGCGATGGATTTGCCACCTACGCCCGGTTCAGCATCATAGTATCGCGCCACGTTCCAGCGATCGGGTGGCACTTCAACGATGCCTTCCCGGCCTTCGATGAGAAGCTTCCAAAGAGCATCCTTCGAACTCACGCTACCGGGGAAACGGCAGCCGACTCCAATAATCGCAATACGCTCTTTTCGCTCTTTTTGCATGGCGGTGAGTTGCTCCGCACGGGCGGACTGATTAGCGCTGCCTGTGACCATGTCAAGTCAGCTACCAATCCGGTCGCGGATTTATGACGTCAATAACGGTAAAACATTCACTTATCCAACATCAATTCGTTTCTAATATGCTCGACACACGTTCCCTTACCATTTTTTCTTGGCGCTGCTTTGCTTAATTGTGTTGGCCGTCAATTATTTCACAACTTTCCTCTTCGGCGTCCTCTGCGATGTTGGCAGCAAGATGCCTTCCAAGAGATTTCTTACGTTCCAAAGGATCTTTGTCAAAAGGCCCCCGCGAAAAGGTAGTGAGGGCCGTTAATCTATTCGAACGAAATTATGTGCGGGATCGCGGGAATAATTGATTTGATTGGGCAGCGCTCGGCTCCAGAAGGCGTCGTGCAACGAATGGCACGTGCGATCACTCACCGCGGTCCGGATGAGGAAGGTTTTCTCGAACAACCAGGGATCTCACTCGCTTCACGACGCCTGAGCATTGTCGACCTCGCCGATGGGCAGCAGCCGATGACAAACGAAGACCGCAGCGTTTTCGTGGTTTTTAACGGGGAATTGTTCGACTACGTCGAACGCCGCGCTGAACTTGTTAGGCAAGGGCACCACTTCCGCACGCATTGTGATACGGAAATCATTCCGCACATTTGGGAAGATCATCACGAAGGGATGTGGGAACGGTTGCGCGGCCAATTCGCCATCGCCTTGTGGGACGCGCGGCAACGACAACTTCATCTCGGCCGCGATCGCTTCGGGATCGCGCCACTTTTCTGGAGCCGGCAAGGCGACTGGCTGCTTTTTGCTTCCGAAATCAAAGGCCTGCTCGCTTCAGGAATGGTTCCGCCGCGACCTGATCGCAGGGGACTGGATCACGTGTTTACATTCTCCGCGGTGCCGGGGCCGAGAACTTGTTTCGAAGGAGTTCAACTCCTGCCCCCGGGACACTGCCTGCGCATTACGCCCGGAAGTGCGGGCACGAGTCCGGTCATTACCGAACGCGCCTACTGGGAAATGGATTTTCCGGCGCAGGGCGAAGAGGAGTGGGGAAACAATCCGAATGCACTGGTGGATGAATTCGAGCGGCTCCTTTTGCAGGCCGTCGAAGAGCGGTTGCGCGCGGATGTTCCAGTAGGATCGTATCTGTCAGGCGGTGTGGATTCGAGCATGATCCTTGCGCTGGCCTGCCGTCTCAAAGGTCCGGCGATCAACACTTACACGGTGCGGGTGGATAAACCGGAGTTCGATGAGCTGAGTGCAGCGAGTCTGTCGGCGCGGCACATCGGAGCCAAGCCACCGATTGTCCAGAATTACGGCGATCTCGAAGCGCTCGAAAGTTATCCGCGACTCATTGAAGCCGCCGAAGCTCCTGTGATCGACACGGCCTGCGGCGCTTTGCTGAAACTTGCCCAGCGCGTTCATGCCAATGGCCAGAAAGTCGTCCTGACCGGCGAAGGCGCCGACGAATGGCTGGTCGGTTATCCATGGTACAAAGCGGCCAAGCTCATGGGATTTCTCGACGCCGTGCCGGGAGTGAATCTGAGCGATCTCGCGCGCCGCTGTTATCTACGCATGAACAAAGTGCCGCATTTCCCGCCGGAATGGCGCGAGCGCGTTGAAACTTCCGTAGGCGGACAAAATGCCTGGATCGATTCCTATGGGCTGCTCGCGATTTCGAAGCTGCGTTTCTACTCCGAGCAGATGCGCGAAGTAATGAACGACGGCCATCCGTGGGGCGAATTGGGATTTCCTCTCGAAAAAGCCAAACGCTGGGCCCCGCTCAATCGTGGCATCTGGATCGCAGCGCGGGTCCTGTTGGCGGGCCATCTATTACAGGCCAAAGGCGACCGCGTGGCCATGCACTCCTCGGTCGAAGTTCGTTACCCGTTCCTGGATGAGGAGGTCTTTGATTTCACCGCGAAATTGCACCCGCGTTGGAAGCTGCGTGGATTCCGCGACAAGTATCTGCTGCGCCTGCTCGCGGAACGCTGGATTCCAAAATCGATCGCTCGACGTGGCAAAGTTATCTTTCGCGCACCACTCGACAGTTTTCACATGGACCCGGAACCGCTGTTTGTGGCGCAGCTTTTAAGTGAGGATTCGCTCCGCCGCACCGGTTACTTTGATGTCAACGAAGTGACGCGCTGGCGGAAAGGTTTTCGCGAAATGCGGGCCGGATCGCTGCCCCGACTCTCGGTTGAAATGGGCCTCGCTGCGGTCGTAGCCACCCAGCTCTGGCACCATCAATTCATGGGCGGCGGTCTGGCAGATATGCCTGAGTGGTCCGGCTACGAAGCATGTTTGCAAACGGCGTAGCGCCCTCGCATTGACCCATTATCACAGCTTTTGTAACGTCTGCTGTCCGATCTCTCTCATCTCCGGGTCATCTTTTTCTTTGTTCGGCATAGCAAGCCCCTTTTTAATGAACTTGCGCGCCTCGTCTTTGCGTCCCATCGCCGCATAGATGCGGCCTAGTTCGATATAATGCATGAGCCGGTTCGGGTTAATTTCGATGGCTTTTAAGAGACATTTCTCCGCCGCTTCGTTGCTCGTGACCGGCAGGTCGCCATAAAGAGCCTTCGCCATCACCCGTTTCACCGCGCTAACATTTGCAAGCACGCGATTCCAACGGCCGAGAATGTGCCACGCGTTGTCGTTGGCCGGATCAAGGTGAATAGCGCGGTCCACCGCCGCCTTAATGCGCGGCGAAGCATTGAACTGATCCTTGCTGCCCATGAAAGGCAGCATTTTACCGAGGCTGATCGCGGGCGAGAGTTGGGCTTCGGCATTATTGGGCGCGAGGGTCGCGGCTCGACTGGCGAACTCAAGCGAGATATTTCCAAGCCGCAGCTTTTCTTTCTTCGACGTCGTGTCGCTCATCAAATGGCGGTACTGCCTCGCGATACGAACCAGAAGGTCCACATTGTTCGGTTCGAGCTTGTTCGCCGGCAGATAGTCTTCGAGTGCCTCTTTGGCTTGGAGTCGTTTATCGAATTCGTCGCCTTTTGCCATCAAGGCTTCAGCGTTTTCGCCTGGGCCGCGGTAGATCCTCGAAGATTCGCCTTCTGCTCGCGCCGCCAGGCCGCAGACGCAAAGCACCGCACAAAGCAACCTGAAAGTGCGAAGAAGATGATTCGGATTCACGAATGTAAATAGTGAGCCGGGTATCCTTGGGATTCGCCGCTGGTCACAATCTTGGCCGCGAAAAGCCTGTCAACGCTGATCCCCCTTCCAGCGTTCCTGGCCCTCGCGCCGTGATTAGCCAAGCGGCAGTCAACGAGGCTCGCGTCGCTGAAACGCGGCCCGATCGTCGCCGCTCTTCTGCACGCTGCCTTCCAGGATGTGCGCGACGCCAAGTTGCCTGGCGATCTAGGCAGGTTTTCCGGCGCGGTTTTGTAATGCTGCGTGGATATGCGCGGGATGGCCTTCAAGTCGGCGATCTTGGATAAGCGCGTCAGAATTTCGTCCTGGATTCCGACGGCAAAGTAGGCGTTGGCTTTTTCTTCGCTCCGGTTTTCGAACGCACTTGCCGGCGTTAAGGAGTCTTGATTCTTGCGCGCCCGCAGACCTTTTCTCTCGGTTAGATTTTTTGCGAGATCCACAAAATTCGCGTGCAGGCGCCCCGTAGAATTGTTTTCATTGGCTGGCCGGACGCCGGGGCTGGCTACTCCCTTTTTCGGAATTTTTTGAGCAGGACCCCTCCGGCGTTTCACCGGCCTATCGCTCGCGCTCTTTTTACTGCCAAACGCTCTGACGCGCTCTACGCTAGGTAAAACCGTTTCTCTTCGGCTCTCTCGCGCACCTTAAAAACGCAGGAAAAGCGTTAACAGCCGACCGCTCTACCACTGAGCTGCGGTGGATTAATTTTTTCCTCGATTGAGCGGGCTGAACTTTGCACAGACCCTTTCGCGGGGCAATTGATGATATGGGGGTCCAGCGGATAAAATTGGTTGCGGGGGCGGGATTTGAACCCGCGGCCTTCAGGTTATGAGCCTGACGAGCTACCAGGCTGCTCCACCCCGCGTGTTGAAGATGCCGAAAGACGAATCAAAATCAATCTCAAAAGTGACAAGGGGCATTAAATTAAGAAATTTCTCGCTTCGCTCAGAATGAGAATATGGTCGGAAGAAAACCAAATCGCGGCTCTCACGCTTCCCATCCGGGCAGAATTCTTGTTGGAACAGCGAGCTGGTCCGACCCGGGTTTTGTTCAGCACTGGTATCCAAAGGGAATGCGTGCGCACGAACGGCTCGGTTGGTACGCGCAGCAGTTCGAGATGGTCGAAGTGAACTCGACTTTTTATTCCGTGCCTGATCTGCAGATGGTTGAACGCTGGTGTGCCGCCACGCCGGATGGATTCATCTTTGATGTGAAACTGCACCAGCTCTTTTCGTTTCACTCCACGGCCGCAAAATTGTTGCCGCCTGAATTGCAACGGCGCGTACAAACCGATGAGAAGGGAAAGGTAAAACCGACGGGGGCTCTCCAAGAAGCAATGCTGAACACATTTTTGCGTTCGATGTCGATCTTGCGCTCAGCTGGGAAACTCGGGGCGCTGCTTTTGCAGCTCTCGCCTGCATTTTCCCCGCGCATGCACAAACTGGAAGACCTCGAATTTTTAACCGACAGACTGCGCGAATATCGTCTGGCGATCGAACTGCGAAATCGCAATTGGGTGATCGGCGATCAGTTAAGATCGACAATCGATTTTTTGAAACAGCGCAAAGTAGCGTTTGTGAATGTCGATGCTCCGAGTGCGGAACACTTCACGATCATGCCGTCGAATCTCAATGAAATCACAAATCCGCGTCTGGCGTATCTGCGGCTTCACGGACGAAATGCGCGTGGCTATCTCTCCGGGAAAACCGTGGCTGCGCGTTTTGACTACGATTACAGCGACGACGAGGTTGCCGAAATCGCGGAGCGAAGCAAAAAGCTCGCCCGGACAACGAGCGAGCTGCACGTGATTTTCAACAACAATAATCTTGATTACGCGCCGCGGGCAGCCGCGCGTTTGCGTGACGCGCTTGGTCAACTCATTGTTTCGCCGCCGCAGACACCGGAGCTGTTCTAGATTACGATTCGCCGTGCGGAACCCACAGCCAACGGCGAAGCCGGCTTACGCGTCGCGATTACCTGAGTCGCTGGCGCGGGTAAAGCGCTGGCTGATCGCGCATCACTTGACGCTGATGACGATCGCTGACACGCCGCACTCCATTGCGCTCGGGTCGGCGATCGGAATTTTTTTCGGGTTCACACCGCTCTACCCGCTAAAAACATTATTATCGATCGCCGTCGCGTGGATCAGTCGGTGCAATAAGATTGCTGCTGCCATTGCGGTTACACTACACGACGTAGTGATTTGGGCGATGCCTGCGATTTACATTGCCGAATACCATTTGGGGTGCTGGAGCCTGCGTCGCCCGGCTGCGCACCGCATACGTTTCTGGCAGTTCGGATTGCACGACTACATAAATTGGCATGTTTTCTCACGGGTGGTTTGGCCCACTTTTTGGCCCGCGTTTGTTGGCTCGCTGTTCCTTGCCATTCCTTCGGCGATAATCGTCTATGTTCTAATGCGATTGCTGGTGAGCCGTTCCCGGGCGCCAGGAAAGTAGTCCGCGCGACAGCGCTGCTCGGTAAACCTTTCCTAAGTGAACGTGTTGCCAATCAGAATGCGTCGATTAAGGTGCTGCCGTTCAATTCTTCTATGCACTTTCCAGTCCGATTTCTCTTCGTCTTTTTCGC
>Ga0066673_10000132_pt1 | contig 17689 bp, 16 predicted proteins | sample GraSoiAngelo_122_FD_62302 | JGI IMG/M metagenome (GOLD analysis project Ga0066673, IMG submission 62302) | Grasslands soil microbial communities from the Angelo Coastal Reserve, California, USA - 14_0927_02_20cm | ecosystem: Environmental > Terrestrial > Soil > Grasslands | place: USA...
CCTGAAGGGCTGGCGCCGAATCCCGCCGACAACTATCACCGCTGGTGGAACAATAGTTGGCGCGTCGTTGAGCCCGAAGGCCAGTCCAAAGCAGGCGACTGGACTGTGGAAAAAGAATCGCGTCTCAGCCGGCTCGTTCGCTACGCACATGGCCACAACTTGTGGATTCGCTTTTACACGCTCGACGGGGCCACCAAACAGGAGCTCAGTTGCAACGGCTGGTTCGGCTCCTACAACTTTGGCTCAAGGGAAGCGGTCCGCAAGCGCTGGGAGGCCGCTGCCAAAGCGGGCGTGGATTACATCGCATCGGATCAGTACGAAGAACTCGGCGCCTTACTCAAATCCCTTAGGTAGAAGCCAGCAACCGTTCAACTTTCAATTTCGACCATTCCAGGCAAAACACTCCACGGCAGGCTGCTTTCTCCCGCCGCCGAGTTCCGATAGTATAGCGACGAGCAGATTATTTCCGCGCGTCGCGCCACCCGCCGCGCGTCGACGTTGGCCCGCATCACGGCCTTCGTAAAAGAGACGCATGAACCCGGACGCCAATATCGCGACGCCATTGTCAGCCCAGGAAGTGTTAACAGCTACGATTCCCCAGCCCCCGGTTGCCCGGCGGGAACCGGTGGAGCACATATTGCACGACGATCGCCGCGTAGACCATTACGCCTGGCTGCGCCATAAGGAGAATCCGGAAGTCATCGACTACCTGAAGGCCGAGAACGCTTATACCGACGCCGTTCTGAAGCCCACGGAGCCTTTTCAGGAGAAGCTCTATCAGGAAATGCTGGGACGCATTCTGCAAACGGATCTTTCCGTTCCTTATCGGCTGCGAGGCTATCTTTATTTCACGCGGACGGAAGAAGGAAAGCAGTATGCGTTCCACTGCCGGCAGCGCGACGTGGAAGGCGCGCCGGAAGAACTGCTGCTCGATCTGAACTTGCTCGCGGGAGGCCACTCGTTTCTGGGATTAGGTTCGTTCGAAGTCAGCGAGGACAACCAACTGCTCGCGTATTCGACGGATACGACGGGCTTCCGCCAATATGTGCTGCAAGTCAAAGATCTGCGCAGCGGGACAACCTACGCCGAGCAGTTCGAACGCGTCACCAGTGTCGCGTGGGCGTCCGACAATCGAACTTTGTTCTACACGGTCGAAGATGAAACGACGAAGCGCTCGCACCGGCTGTACCGGCACGTCCTTGGCTCGGTCGAGCCGGATTCTTTGATTTACGACGAAACGGACGAGCGGTTTCGAATCGAAGTGGAGCGCACACGCAGCGGCGCTTTCCTTCTTCTAACCATCGCGAGCCATACGACCAGCGAAGTTCGCTACCTGCGCGCTGATCAGCCCAGCGGAGAATTCCGGCTCATCGCCCCGCGTGAGGACAACCATGAATACTATGCGGAGCATCATCCAAGCCCGCTTGCCGCGGGACATCCCGGTCTGGTCCCAAACGAGACAGGTGGCGTGTTTTACATTCGCACGAATTCCGGGGGGCGGACCTTTCGCCTGATGGCCGCTCCAGCGAGCGACCCGCGCCGGGAATTCTGGCGCGAGATGATTCCCAATCGCCCAGACGTCATGCTGGCTTCTGTGGAAGCTTTCCAGACGCACCTCGTGCTTTTCGAACGTGAGGGCGGCCTGCCTTATCTACGCATCGTGGATTTGATGGCGGCCACGTCTGATGCCTTGGCTGCCTCGCATCGAATTGAATTCACCGAGCCCGCATACAACGCTTCGATTGGCGAGAACCCGGAATTCAGCGCATCTCACGTACGCTTCCAATACGAATCGTTCGTAACGCCGCGCTCGATTTTTGACTACGACGTTCGCACACGGGAACGAGTCCTACGCAAGCAACAACCCGTTCTTGGCGGCTACGACGCAACGCAATACGTGAGCGAGCGCCTCCACGCCACGGCTTCCGACGGCACGCGCGTGGCGCTTTCCATCGTCCATCGCCGCGGTACGCCGCGCGACGGCTCCGCGCCGCTTCTTCTCTATGGTTACGGCAGCTATGGAATCTCCGCGCCGGTCAATTTCAGTTCGAACCGGCTTAGCTTGCTGGACCGGAGCGTGATCTATGCCGTCGCGCACGTCCGCGGCGGCGGCGAGCTAGGAAAGCCATGGCACGACGCGGGGCGCATGAAACAAAAGCACAATACGTTTTCGGACTTCATCGCCTCGGCCGAACACCTGATTGCACAACGCTACACGACGCCGGAAAAACTGGTGATTGAGGGCGGCAGCGCGGGCGGGCTGCTTATGGGTGCGGTGACCAACATGCGCCCCGAACTTTTTCGCATGGTTATCACACACGTGCCTTTTGTCGATGTGCTGAATACCATGCTCGATGCTTCTCTCCCCCTGACGGTCGGCGAATACGAGGAATGGGGCAATCCACAAATCGCTGAAGATTATTTCCACATGAAATCGTATTGTCCCTACACCAACCTGGAGCGAAAAGCTTACCCGGCGATCTTGGCGAAGACCGGACTGAACGACAGCCAGGTGATGTATTGGGAGCCCGCGAAATACGTTGCGAAACTGCGCACGCTGAAAACCGATGCGAATCCGCTCTTGCTGAAAATCAACATGGGTGCGGGGCACGGCGGGGCTTCCGGCCGTTATGATTATTTGCGAGAGATTGCGCTGGACTATGCTTTTTTGCTGACGCAGGTTGGCATCAAGGAGTGATCGCATTGCAGACGGTTCGCAGTGCGGCGATTGTTTGTGGGAGCTAATTATGCCGCGCCACAGGTTGACCCTCAATCCGGCCCGTCCGTTTCAGCAAGCTTCGCAAGCAGAATGGAAGTGTGCGACGGTGTTAACTAAGCTGCTAGCGTTGGCAATGCTTTGCTTTTTGGCCTTGGGGTTGGTCCCTGACGCCCAGCCCTCGCCGGTTCACGATTACATCTTTAGTGTCACTGGCGTGGTAAAAACTGATGAGGATGCACCACTCCAAGACGCCGAGATAATTCTTGAGGTAAGCGGTCCTGTCTACGAGGCCATCACGCTTGTGAAGAATGTGAAGCGCCTGACCGACAGCACTGGCGGATTCGTCTTCAACTACATCAGCCACAAGCGCGGCGTGAAGTACAGCCGTACTGTTCGCAAAGCGGGCTTCGAACCTCAAACTGTCCCGGTGGGACACCATACGATTCGCATGAAGAGAGCTGGCGACTGACGGCCATCGAATGAGCGAGCCGACAACACCGTTGATGCAGCAGTATCACGCCATTAAGGCGCGCTATCCGCACGCCCTGCTGCTCTTCCGCCTGGGTGATTTCTACGAACTCTTCTACGAAGACGCGATGATTGCCTCGCGCGAGTTGCAAATCACGCTCACCTCGCGCAACCGGGAAAAGGGCCAGCCCATTCCGATGTGCGGAGTTCCCTATCACGCCGCGGAAGGCTACGTCGCGCGCTTGATTCGCAGCGGTTTCAAAATTGCGATTTGCGATCAGATGGAGCAGCCCGGACCGGGCAAAAAGCTCGTCCGCCGCGAAGTGGTGCGGGTGATCACGCCGGGCACGGCGACGGACGTCGCGCTTCTGGACGCGCGCGAAAATAACTTCCTCGCTTCGGTTGCAAAACATACCTCGGGTTCGCCCGTCGGCTTGGCGTTCGTCGATCTTTCCACTGGTGAATTCCAGGCCACGGAATTCTCCGGCGCGCGCGCAGACGACGACCTTCGCGACGAACTGCAGTTGCTGCGCCCTAGGGAAACGCTGCTTCCGCGGCCACAACAGCTTTTCGAGACGGCGAAGACTTCGCTCCTCGAAGGCGTCGGCGGCGTGGAATCGCGCCTCGAAGACTGGGTTTTTCAACGGGACTACGCGGAGCGCATTCTGCGCGAACAATTTGGCGTCGCCGAGCTGACGGGCTTCGGCCTCGACGAGCATTTACAAGCGCTGGCCGCTGCCGGGGCCATCGTCCACTATCTCCGCGAAAACGCCGCGCGCGGCGCCGCCAATGAAAATGCAGCCGCCTCCGGCGTCGGGGCCTTGCAGCATCTCGACCGCGTCCGCTATTACGAGCAACACGATGCTCTGGTCCTCGATCCCGTTTCCGTGCGCAACCTGGAGCTGCTTGCGCCCATCTTCACCGAGGAAGTTACGCGAACAAGCGGTCCGACGACGCTTATCGCCGCACTGGACGCCACTGTAACCGGCATGGGCGCGCGCCTGCTGCGCTCCTGGCTTCTCCGGCCGCTTATTGAGAGTGAGACCATTGAGGGCCGTCTTAATGCCGTCACACACCTCGTCCAACAAACCGTTATTCGCGGTGAAATTCGCAAGGAGCTCAAGGGCATCCTCGACCTCGAAAGGCTTACCAGCCGCATCACGCTGGGGCTTGCGACGCCGCGCGAACTGGTTGCGCTGCGCAAGTCGCTGGCGCAGCTTCCAGTGCTGAAAAAATTCCTCACGCCGCCTCCCGCTGGTGGCAGCGAACTGCTTCGTCAACTTCACCAGGAAATCGACGAGCTCTCTGACGCTCGCGAACGGCTCGAGCGCGCCATCGCCGACGAGCCGCCGGCGCTCGCCACCGATCCCGGGATGATTCGCTCTGGCTATCACGCCGAGCTGGATGATCTGCGCGACCTCAGCCAGCACAGCAAACAGATTATCGCCGCAATGGAAGAGCGCGAACGCAAGCGCACCAACATCGGGTCGCTGAAGATCCGCTTCAATCAAATCTTTGGCTACTACATTGAGATTTCGAAGCCGAATCTGCATCTGGCTCCCGCGGACTACGAGCGGAAACAAACACTGGTTAACGCCGAGCGGTTTACATCCACCGAGCTGAAAGAATATGAGCGGAAAATCCTGGCTGCGGACGAACGCATCCTGGAGATCGAACGGCAACTTTTTATCGATGTGCGTGCTTCCGTGGCGAGCAAAGCGGTGCATTTGCGCCGTACTGCCGCGGCCGTCGCTCAGCTCGACGTACTCACCGCGTTCGCCAAGTTGTCTGCGGATCGCGGCTATATTCGCCCCGAATTCAATTCCACCGGAGAACTGCTCATCATCGGCGGGCGCCATCCGGTGATCGAAGAATTGCTGCGCCAAAAGGGCGAACGCTTCGTTCCCAACGATCTTTGCTTCGAGCCTGGACGGCAGCAGCTTCTTCTCATTACCGGGCCCAACATGGGCGGCAAGTCCACGTATCTCCGGCAGTCCGCGCTGATCGTGCTGATGGCGCAGATGGGCTGCTTTGTTCCGGCGCGACAAGCGAAACTGCCCATTACCGATCGCATTTTCACGCGCATTGGCGCGAGCGACAACCTAGCGCGCGGGCGCTCCACGTTTCTTGTCGAGATGAGCGAAGTCGCCGCCATCCTGAATCACGCCACTCCCGCGAGCCTGGTGCTGCTCGATGAAGTCGGGCGCGGTACGGCCACCTTCGATGGGCTCTCCATCGCCTGGGCGGTCGTCGAACATCTGCAAAAACACACGCGTTCGCGCACGCTCTTCGCCACGCATTACCACGAATTGACGGAACTCGGCGACCTGCTCCCCGCGGTGAAAAACGTTCATGTCTCGGTAAAAGAAACGCCCAGCGAGATTATTTTTCTGCGCCGCGTCGAGCCCGGCAGTGCGGACAAGAGTTATGGCATCGAAGTGGCGCGGCTCGCCGGACTTCCTCGCAGTGTGATCGAGCGCGCCCGCGAAGTCTTGAAGAGACATGAACAGAGCGAGCACGAACTCAGCGAGACGCTTTCCCCCGGCGCGTCCGATACAGCGAACGCCAACGGCAATCAGCGTGTGCTTTTCACGGCTCTGGATCGCGAGGTTCTTGAAAAATTGCGCGGTGCCGACCTCGACCAGTTGAAGCCGCTCGACGCGCTTAATCTACTCGCCGAATTGAAAAAACAAATCTCATGAGTCAAAAGCGACTAACCACGCGCGAGATGCACGAGACACAATTGGTCTGTGCTTTTCTGCTGCCGCAGCGCCAAGAAAGATACTTGGAACTTCTCTCCAAGCCGCACCGAAGAAGAGCCGTAACCGATCAACTCGCACACTTCAAACATATTGATATGCGATGGACCGCTGCACTCCCCAAGAATGCGCACCGTGCCGCGGACATCGTGCTGCTTTTGAAAGATAAAGGTGCGCCGGACAGTTGCTATGCGATTTCAGAAGACGACGACCTCGATGGCAAGGAAATTCCACTTGCGGAAGCATTGAGGACTATCTTCGGACGTGGAATAGGATGCTTCTTGTCCTGCATCCCGGGAAGGCTCGCCTATTTTGAAGATGAGGAAGAACGTTGGATTTTGGAGCGAAAGGAGAGATTTGAAGCCCAATAGTCGGTCCATGCTTGTCCTCGGCATGATGTCCGGCACGTCCGCCGACGGCATTGACGTTGCTCTGGCGCGGATTTCCGGCGCGCCGCCAAACCTGAACGCCAAGCTGCTCGGTCACTCATCGGTCAAATTTCCGGATGCGCTTCGCAAGGAAATTCTCCGCGTCGCGGAACAGCAACCGGTCAGCGCAGGCGCTCTAAGCCAGTTGAATTTTCGTTTGGGAGGACTTTTCGCCGACGCGGCTCTCGCTGCTTGCCGTAAATTTCGTGTGTCGCCAGGACGGATCTCGCTGATCGGGAGCCACGGCCAAACTATTTTCCATCAAGGGCGGCCCATTCCCTATTTCGGTTCACCGACCGCGTCCACGCTGCAGATTGGCGAGCCATCGGTTATCGCCGTGCGTACCGGCATCACTACGGTCGGCGATTTTCGCCCCTCGGATATGGCGCGCGGCGGGGAGGGCGCGCCGCTAGTCCCTTATGTGGACTATCTCCTTTACCGCGATGCGAAACTTGGCCGCGTTTCGCTGAATCTCGGGGGCATCGCCAACATTACCGTTCTTCAGCGCGGAGCCAAGCCGCAGCAAGTTTTCGCCTTCGACACAGGACCCGCGAACATGCTCATCGACGCCTTGGTCGGGCATTTCACGCGCGGCCGCCAGCGCTTTGACAAAAACGCGCAACTCGCCGCGGAAGGCCGCAGCAATCTCGCGCTACTGGACGAACTCTTGCGCGATCCTTATCTGAAGCTTGCGCCCCCCAAATCCACTGGGCGCGAATACTACGGCCACGCCTATGTGAAGAAAGTCCTCGCGTTCAGCCGGCGCCATGGCGCCAAACCGAACGATCTCATCCGTGCCGCGACAATCTTCACCGCACTTTCAATCGTTGATGCTTTGAACCGCTTCGTTCTGCGCAAGACGAAGATCGACCAACTGATTGTTTCCGGCGGTGGCGCGCACAATCCGCTGATCCTTGCCCAACTTTCCGCTGCGCTTCCGGGCATCGAAGTCCTGCCCTCTTCCCGTCTAGGCATACCTGAAGACGCCAAGGAGGCGTTCGCCTTTGCCCTTCTCGCGTACGAAACGTTTCATCAGCGGCCCGCGAACCTTCCGTCAGCAACCGGCGCGCGCGGGCCCGCGATTCTCGGTAAACTTTCTTATGCCCCGCCGCGTTAACGTTCATTATTCAAGCCGCCGTCAGCATTAGCCGGTTTTTTTCGGGCGGATTTTCTCAAGCATCCCTGGAGGCAGACTGTTGATTCGACGCAGAAACGCGGCCAGCGACCACAATTGCTTTTCGGAATAAAACGGCCCGTACGCCGACATCCCCGTCATACGAATCCCATGTTTCACGATCCAGTAGAGTTCGGGCTCTGCGTATTGCGTTCCGGTATGCGGCAGTTGCGGCGTCGGCGGAAAAAGATCACGATCCTCATGATAAGGCCCGCCCAAATCGCCGTGACAGCCCTGGCAACCTGCCACGTAGAGTTTTCCCCCGGCCACCAAATCGTCGTCGTTTGCCGGCGGCGGGTTCGGAACACTGGCGGCGGCTCGCCGCACAGAGGCACGTACCGCCGATTGCAGAATTGAGGTTTCTAATGCGGAGGGCTTCGTGTCGGCCCGCGTTTGTGAAAAACCAAGCGCGAAGTACGCCAAACATCCAATGAGGAGGATTAGGATGGCAACAATAAATCCGAGTGCAAACTTTTTCACGCTGCAGACTCTCCTCAACGCTTGCTACTTGGTCGCGTTTTGTTGAATCCCTTCCAATACATGTGGCGGCAGATTCGGGAGCCGGCCGACGAATGTTGCCAGCGACCACAGTTGCAGGTCGGAATAGTACGGCCCCTGCGCTCCCATGCCCGTTCTGCGGATTCCATGCTTCGCGATCCAAAATACCTCCGCTTCCGAGTATTTTGTTCCCGCACGAGGAAATTGCGGGGCCGGCGGGTAGAAAGTCGCGCCAAAATCGCTCGGCGGTTTGCCTGGTTCTCCGTGGCAGCCGACGCAATCATTCAGATAGAGTTTCCCGCCGGCAATCAGCGTTTCGTCGTTACGCGGCAGTGGGTTTTGGGCTTTTGGCGCAGTGCGTCGAACAGAAGCATGGATACCGGCGTACAGCAAGCGCGCCATCATATCAGGCATGGGAGCATCTGACCGGACGTCGAGTAAGCCCAGCCGCAGATAAACGAGGGTTCCAATAACCAGCACCATTGCTCCGGCAAAGAAACCGGCGGCGAATTTTTTCATTTGGGTGCCTTGTGGATGCTGCGCGGTTAGACGGCAGGCAAATACATTTCGTGAGAAGCTATTTTGCGGCGTTTCGCGTCTTCTGGTGCAGCGGCTCGTGCGAGATGAAGCCGAATCCGCCTCAGTGCTGGCGATCCGGCTTTAACGTGGATTTATTCCAGAGCCTTGGCGATCTCCATCACCGGAATGGCCCCTTCGCGGCCGATTCGCCATGTGTCGCCGTTCAGTTCCACGATGGTCGATGGGAGGGTGCCGCCGGTTTCGCCGGTGTCCAGTACCAGCGGCACGCGGGGCCCGAGCTGTTTCATCACCTGCTCAGCATTCGAACATGACGGAAACCCGGAAATGTTGGCGCTCGTTCCAGTGACCGGGCCATCGAATTCGTCGATCAAGCGGCGCACCACCGTGCTATTGGGCCAGCGCAACGCGATGCGGCCCGTGCCCGCAGTCACTTTCAGAGGAATACGCTGGGCAGCGTTCACTACCAGCGTCAAGCCGCCTGGCCAGAACGCCTGCGCGAGCCGCAAAAACTTACGCGGTGCCTCGCGCGCGAGCAGAACGGCTTGCTCAATTGAGTTCACGAGGATAGGTAGTGCCCTCGTCTCCGGGCGTCCCTTCACGCGATAAATCTCATCGACCGCAGCCAGATTGAAGGGATCGGCCGCCAGCCCGTAAAACGTATCCGTGGGAATGGCAATCACACTTCCGCGGGCAATAAAATCTGCTGCATATCGCAGCAGGTCCGGTTCTGGAGATTGTGCATTGACGCGCAGCAGTTCGGCTGGCAATTTTTTGGCCTTTGGCGAAGTCGTGACGCCACCGTGCAGCTCCCCGCCGGTGCTGCCCTTATTTGGGCGACGCTACCATACCCCCTCCACACGCGCAATAAGAGCTTATGTTGACCCAGTTTCCACGTGACATCTCTGAGGCAGACGCGCTGGGAATCGGGAATTGGCTTCCCACGCTGAAAATTTGCTACGCTCCACGGTAATGGCTGCGCCAGGAAAAGTCGCACGAAGCCCTCGCCCTGCAGGCGAGACGTCGCTCCTCACCAGCCGCGACAATCGCTGGCTCAAGGAGTTCCGCATGGCTCTGCGCGGCGGATTGCCCACGGAAAACGGATTCGTCGGCGTTGAGGGCGTCCGTCTCGTCGAAGAGGCCCTGCGTTCCGGCTGCCGCATTCAAGCCGTGCTCTTCAGCGAAGCGGGAGAACGCCATCACGAGCGCCTCGCCTCCATCATCGAGCGGCCCGAAATGGCTTTCCCCGTCCTCCGCACCACTGATCGCCTCTTTGAAGGTCTCGCCGACACCGAGCACCCGCAAGGAGTTGCCGCGCTGGTGCATCCTCGGCAAACATCATTCGATGACCTCGTGCGCGCCCCGGCTTCCGCCTGCGCTCCTCTGCTCGTGGTCCTCGCCGGCGTTCAGGATCCCGGCAATGTGGGAACGATTCTGCGCACCGCTGCGGCCTTTGGAGCAACGGGAGCCGCCACGGCCGCTTCCGGCATCAGCGGTACTGCGAATCCGTTCTCGCCGAAAGCTCTGCGCGCCTCCGCCGGTGCTGCCCTCCATCTCCCGATTCTTGCCGGCATCTCGCTTGCAATTCTCCTTACGCAACTTAAGGTCGCGGAAGTTCGCACGCTCGCTTCGAGCGTTCACGAACCGCGCGACGGTGAGCAGCCGCTGCATGCTCCGTGGGAAGTCGACTGGTGCCAGCCGGTGGCTCTCCTTGTCGGCAATGAAGGCGCTGGCCTTCCCGAGGAAGTCGAGCGCGGCGCCGATGCGCGCATTCGCATTCCCATGGCTGGCGGCATCGAATCGCTGAACGCCGCCGCTGCTGCCGCCGTCGTTTTTTACGAAGCCGCGCGGCAACGCGTCAAGGGATGGAAAGTTGAGGACGCTACTTTATGACAGCGCATAGCTCGGTCAGGAAAAAGCTCTTGCTCGCCATTTCTGGTATGACCATCATCGCGATGCATGGGTTGACGCCCGCAGCCACGACTAAGCAAGTGAAAAATAAATCCGCCCATGCTGAAGGAGACCGATTGCGGCAAGACCTTCGCCAAATTGGCGAGAAAGTTGCCAAAGCAGTCTTGGACAAAGACGTCCCAACACTGCTCAGTTATGATCGAGCTGATTTACGCTCTGCGGATGAACTTGCCCTGAAGAATACGAAAAGCAGTCTTTATTGTTTCCTCTTTGATTCGTCGTGTATTACGTGGGGCGGGGGCGCGTGGCGCTCGGTCTATGACAAACTCTCGCGTGCACGCCTGCTGCGAATTCAAGTCAAGACAGCTAACTCGCCATATGACCACAAGTTGTATGGAAGCTTGCTTTTCTATGACCGCTCCTCAGTTTCCGACCGAGACTTGCGTTCGTCGGAATTTCTATGCGACGAACAACCGACGAGTTTGGTGTCTTGGAACTTTAAGCTGGAAAATGATCAATGGAAAGCCGTCACCCCGCTATTTGACAGTGAGACGGAAGGTCTTTGCCCGGAACCGTGAGCCTCTTCTCCAAACTCCCGCTATCCGCGGAACCCGACGTGCCCGCCGCGAACCAGCCGCTTGCCGAGCGCATGCGCCCGCGCACGCTCGACGAATTCATCGGCCAGGAAAAACTGCTCGGCCCGGGCAAGCCGCTCCGCGTTCAAATCGAAAGCGACAACCTTGGCTCCATGCTCTTCTGGGGCCCGCCCGGCTGCGGGAAGACCACTCTGGCTCGCCTGATCGCCCGGCTGACTCGCTCCGAATTCGTTTCCTTCAGCGCGGTCCTGGCCGGCATCAAAGAAATTAAGGAAGTCATGTCCGTCGCCGAGCACAAATCTCGTTCCGGCCATCGCACCATCGTTTTCGTTGACGAGGTTCACCGCTTCAACAAAGCCCAGCAGGACGCTTTTCTCCCGCACGTCGAAGCCGGCCACATTATCTTCATCGGCGCGACCACCGAGAATCCTTCCTTTGAAGTCATCTCGCCGCTGCTTTCGCGCACCAAGGTCTATGTCCTCGAGCCGCTCACCACGCCGCAAATCGTCGAGCTACTTCGCCGCGCCCTCAAGGACAAAGAGCACGGCTTGGGCAACGAAGCCGCGGAAGCGTCTGACGACATCCTCTTCCGCAGCGCATCCTTCGCCAATGGCGACGCCCGCGCCGGCTACAACACACTCGAGCTCGCGGTCCGCGGCGCGCAGCCTAATGCGCAAGGCACGCGCGTCATCACCGCGGAGCTTCTCGAAGACGTGCTGCAACGAAAGCTGCTTCGCTACGACAAAGCCGGCGAAGAACATTACAACCTCATCTCCGCGTTGCACAAATCCGTGCGCAATTCCGATCCCGACGCCGCTCTCTACTGGCTCGCGCGCATGCTCGAGTCCGGAGAAGATCCGCTCTATCTCGCGCGCCGCATGGTGCGCATGGCCAGCGAAGACATCGGCCTCGCCGAGCCTGGCGCTCTCGCCATCACTCTTGCGGCGAAAGACGCTTTCGATTTTCTCGGCGCGCCCGAGGGCCATCTGGCGCTCGCGCAAGCCGCCGTCTATCTCTCGCTCGCGCCCAAATCCAACGCCGTCTACACTGCCTACGGAGAGGTCATCGACGACGTACACAAAACCGAAGCTGAACCTGTGCCCCTCCACATCCGCAATGCCGTCACCGGCCTGATGAAAAACATCGGTTACGGCAAGGGCTACAAGTACGCCCACAATTTCGATGATAAAGTCACGGATATGACTTGCCTTCCCGACAATCTCGCCGGCCGCACCTACTACCAGCCCACCGACCAGGGCTTCGAGGCCCGTCTCCGCCAGCGCCTCGACGAAATCCGCAAGCTAAGATCTCGTGGAACTCCTAATGCCTAATCGACCGCAAAGCGCTTTACCCTGTCATCCCGAGCCTGCCTGCCTCAGGCAGGCCGCGGGCGGGATCTGCTTTTCTCTGGCGGGTGCCGCACCCTTTGGGTTTAAGAGTGCGGGTTTTGTTTTACTTCTTACTCTCCTCTTTCTCCCCGCGGCACTTCAGGCCAAACAGAAGAGTGCTATCCGTCCTAGAATTTCCGGAATCGATAGCGTTGTTTTGTATTCCTCGGACCTAAAGTCGGCGAACGATTTTTACGGCACAAAGCTGGGGCTGAACATTGGAGGCAGCGGATGCCGAGAAGCCTCCCGAACTTGTTTCACAACCAATTGGGCAAGCCGCCAGCATATTGAATTGGAGCATTCGGATTCGTGTCCGCGCGGCGACTGCCTGAAAGAAATTGTCTTTCAAACTGGCGATGCCAAAAAACTGCGCAGCTATCTCATGGCGCAAGGTGCAAAGGCAAGTCCGATCTCAAAGGGTCGGGATCTTTCTCTGCGATTTGATTCACAAGACCCTGAAGGCAATCGGATCGCGTTTGTGCAATTCCCCATTCTTGCAATCGATGACTTGCCGCCTGGCGTGCATGTTGGGCCGCCTTTTCTCCACGCTGGCTTCATTGTCCGTGAGCGCGCTGCAACAGAGCACTTTTATAAAGACATTCTCGGTTTCCGCTCCTACTGGCACGGCGGCATGAAGGACGATCAAACCGATTGGGTCTCCATGCAAGTCCCTGACGGCACCGACTGGATCGAATTCATGGTCAACGTTTCGCCCAATGCGGACCATCACACCCTCGGCGTCATGAACCACATCGCCCTTGGTGTCCCGGACATTCACGTCGCGGAAGCGCAGCTTCGCAAAAATGGATGGACCGGCACCGAACAACCCAAAATCGGCCGCGACGGCAAATGGCAGCTCAATCTCTACGACCCGGACGACACCCGCGTCGAGTTCATGGAATTCACTCCTACACAAAAACCCTGCTGTTCGGAATATACCGGTCCGCACCCGAAACCATGACTTGCCCCAGCGCTCGCAGCCGCCTCCGGTGGCTTCGCCAATTCTGCTCTCTGTTCTGTCTCCTCGCCGGGTGCTGCTCTCTGCCCGCCGCCCGCGGCCAAAATCTCGATAAGCCGCTCCAATCCATCGACGAAGACATCACCGCCTTCGCTTACGCCCCCGACGGCCGCATCGCTTACTCCGTCTATCGCCGGGTGAAAACAAAAGTTTACGACGCGCTCGAGCACGACGACATCTGGATCCAGGACGCTGGCGGCAAGCGCCGCCGTCTCCTCGAAGGACAGAAATACACGCGCGGCACGCAGCCCTTCAGCTATCTCGTCGAGGGGTTCCGCTGGTCCCCCAACTGTCATTTTTTGCTCGCGGAGCTCTACACCACCACGGTTCTCGATGACAGCGGCAAGACAGAAGACTCCTTCCAGACCATGGTCTACGATGACTCCGGCCGGGAAATCCGTATCAACAAAGGCGACAACGTCATTCCCGACGCCGCCAATCCTTTTTTTCTTCCCGACAACGCCACCATCGTCGCTCTCTCCGAATCCGTGAAGCCCCGCCAGCTTTTCTCCTTGAAGTCCACGCGCATTGATATCGGCCCCGTCAAGTCTCCTCACGATGGCCGCACTTTCCGCGATGTCTCACCCATCCCAGGAACGGTTTCCATCGCGGCCATTGAGCAAGATCGTGCCATGAATGGTCCCAATCGCCTCCAGCGCCTCGATCTTTTCACCGATAACGACAAGGAGCTGGCCACCCTCGAGGGCTATGAAGGTGGGTTGAGCGTCTCCCCTAGCGGGAAAAAAGCAGCCTATTTTATCGATAAGGAAATTCTTGAAGTTCGCGATCTCGCTGCGCCCAATCGCGTCGCGCGCGTTCGCATTGGCCTCGGCGTGTTTCGGTGGGCGTCCGACGATTCGCGCATCGTCCTGAAGCGTGCTCTGGAAAGAAAATCCGGCGATCTCGTCTGGATCGACCTTCCGCCGCTTGCGCCAATCCCAGCAAATCATGAAATCCCCATCGCGCAGCCCACACCCATCCCCATTCTTCACGGCCTCAGCTTTCGCGATTTTGCCATCTCTCCGGATGGCCGCTCCATCGCCGTCATCATCCCTGGCAAGCACAACCTCCTCGTCTTCCCACTCCCACGCTGACGTTGGGGCATTCCGTCATTCCGAGCGAAGCGAGGAATCTCTCTTAGCCTCTCCTCTGTGCTCTCTATGTTAAATCTTTCTCTTCGTCGTTCTCTTTCCTCCCAAAAATAAAAACGCCGCGCAAAAATCCACGCGGGCCGGCCATAAACGCGAATTGTCACTTCCCTACCGTTTTAGTTCGCCAGCTCTCCTCCGATGCTCCACCAAAATGCACGCATCCTCAATCACCACCAGCCCCGCGGCTCGCGCCTTCTCCGCCGCCTGTTCGTTCTCAACCCCCAGTTGCATCCAAACCGCTTTGGCGCCGATGCGAATCGCACTCTCTACCACAGGAGGCACTTCCTCCGCACGCCGGAACACGTTCACGATGTCAATCTTCTCAGACACATCTTCCAGCCGCGCGTAACTCTTCTCTCCGAGCACTTCCGTCTCATTCGGGTTCACCGGAATAATCCGGTATCCCGCGCTCTGCATGTATTCCGTCACGCCATGGCTCGGCCGCATCGGATTCGAAGACAGCCCGACCACGGCAATCGTCTTGCTTTCTTCCAAGACTTTTGTGATTGCGTCGCCGTCGCGATGCCGGTTGATCTCCGCTCCATCAGGAATGAGTACCCTCATAGCGCGGCTGCCCGTTTTTCCTTTACTTCATTTACTTCCTCTATTTCCTTTACTTCCTGAAATATCACTCTCATCGCGCGGCGAGTTCACCTTTGCCCGCGCGTTTCAGAATGACCTGCGCCATGGCCAACAAGCACTTGTCGTTCTCTTCCGTAGTTCCAATCGATATGCGAATCGCTTCCGGAAAGCCCATCCACCCCAGCGGCCGCACGATCACGCCCATTTGCAGCAAGTCATCGCTCAGCGCCTTCGCATCCGGCCCCACAGTCATAAACACAAAATTCGCTTCGCTCGGTACCGGACGGAATCCCTGCTTCGCCAAGCCTTCGCTCAATCGCTTTCGCTCCGCGGCATTCGTCTCGATGCACCGCGTCACATGCTCTGTGTCATCCAGCGCCGCGAGCGCCGCCGCCTGCGCCACCCCCGACGTATTAAACGGCGTCCGCAATTTATTCATCGCCGAAAGGAGTTCGGGCCGGCCAATGGCATAGCCAATGCGCAATCCCGCCAATCCATAAACTTTCGAAAACGTTCGCAGGATCAGCAGATTTTTTCTCTGGCGATACGCTTCCACGGAATCCCGCAAAGCCATGCTCACCGCGTAGTGGATGTACGCCTCATCGAGCACCACCAGCACGCCGTCCGGAACCGCTGCGAGAAATTCATCAAACTCTTCGCTCCCAAACGCGCTGCCCGTCGGATTGTTCGGATTCGCCAGGTAAATCACGGCCGTTTTCGGCGTGATGGCCTTCGCCATGGCCTTCAAATCAAACGCAAACTCCCGCTGCGGCGCACGCACCAGCTCTGCGCCGCTCGCGCGAATCGCCACGGAAAACGGCGCGTACGTCCCTTCGGACGTCAGCCCCTGCAGTCCCGCCCGCAGCAGCACGCGCGCCGCCAGGTCAATCAGCTCGCTCGATCCCAGCCCGATGAAAAGTTCATCCGGCGAAACTCCGTGCCGTTCCGCCAGCGTTTGCCGCAGCGCGTGCGTGCCGCCATCCGGATACCGGTTCGAATCGGCCAGCACCGCCTTAGCGGCCGCAATCCCTTTCGGCGAAGGCCCCAGCGGGTTCTCATTCGAAGCGAGCTTCACCGCATGAATCTTCAGCTCGCGTTCCACTTCTTCAATCGGTTTTCCCGGAACGTAAACGGGCAGCCCGTGCAGATAATCCGGTATGAGGTCTTCAATCGTCCTCGTCATCTATTCCAGTTTACTTCCACAATCGTCTCCCCGCCAATGGCGACGCCCGAGCCGTACCTATTCTCTAAACTCGCATCCAGTAGCCATTCTCTACGTCGCCCTAGCAACGCGAGTTTCTCTTTTCCTCCTCTGCGTTCTCAGCGCGCTCTGTGTCCTCTGCGTTAAATCTTTGTCTTTTTCTCTTTGTAGTGGCCGGTCTTCAGACCGGTGCATTCGACTTTTTCCGCGCAAGCTGGGTGGATCTATCGTACTGCGCTTGCTATGTCCCGCTCTTCTCCTTTACTTCCTTTACCTCATGTACTTCCTTCCGCCACGCTCTTCAATTTCGCCACTTCTCGCACCGTTAGCGGACGAAACTTTCCCGGCGCCACGTCCAACGCCAGCGGCCCCAATTGCACTCGCTTGATTTTCTCCACCAAAAATCCCACGCGCTGAAACATCCGCCGGATCTGACGATTCCGCCCTTCAATTAGAATCACTTCGTACCAGGGGTTCGCGCCATCTTCCACTAGTCGAATTTTCGCCGGCGAAGTCTTGACGCGCGCTCCATCTTCCATCTCAATCGTGACTCCTGCTCGCAAACGCTCAATCGTCCGCTCGTCCGGCTTCCCGCTGATTTTCACCAGATATGTCTTCGGCACATGGGAGCCGGCTTTCATCAGCTTCTGCGCTAGCGCGCCGTCATTGGTCATCAGCAGCAAACCTTCGCTCGCGTAGTCCAGCCGCCCCACCGGATACACGCGCTCCGGGCAATTCTTTATCAACTCCATAACGGTGGGACGCCCCTCAGGATCGCTGACCGTCGTCACGTAACCCTTCGGCTTGTGTAGCAGGAAATACAGCAGCCGCTCCCGGTTTTTCAACGGCTTGCCATCCACGCAAATCACGTCGCGTTCCGGATCGGCCTTCGTGCCCTGCTCCGCCACTACTCTTCCATTGAGCGTCACCCGCCCTGCCGCAATGATCTCCTCCGCCTTGCGCCGCGACGCAATCCCGCTCGCCGCCATAATTTTCTGCAATCGTTCCGCAGTCATCGTACGAGGTCAACTGTAGCTCACCCCTTCAGGGGTGAGGCTTCTCTCTTTCCCTTCGTGCGTTTAGCTCGGTAGTTTTTTGAAGCCATGCCAGGAGCCAACGCTAACCGGCAGTCTGGGCCGCCTTAGCGATATCCTCACCCGCTACCAGAAAAAACTCATTTCTGGCGCCAGCGATGCGCTTTTGGCGATATGGCCGGTATTCTTCACTTTCATAAAAGCCCACCGCGCTTTCCTTGGAAG
>Ga0066673_10000134_pt1 | contig 17642 bp, 13 predicted proteins | sample GraSoiAngelo_122_FD_62302 | JGI IMG/M metagenome (GOLD analysis project Ga0066673, IMG submission 62302) | Grasslands soil microbial communities from the Angelo Coastal Reserve, California, USA - 14_0927_02_20cm | ecosystem: Environmental > Terrestrial > Soil > Grasslands | place: USA...
GACTACGTTCATTTCAACTACCAGGACAACATCTCGCAACCGAAATTCGCTGAGATCCACGACCGCGACAGTTATGCGGACAGCCAGCCGATGGCGCCGCTCGGCACCGTGCTGCTCGGATATCCGACCAATTTCGAAGGTTTGAAGTGGCGCATCCCGGAGCCGGAGCCGCTCGGATACAATGGCAGCTTCAACGCCTTTCGGGTCTTGGAGCAGGACGTGGTCGGCTTCGAGGAGTATCTCACTGCGGCTGCGACCGAATTGCTCGATCACCCGAAGGTGAATGAATTGCTGCCGCCCGGCGCCGAGGCGAACATCCAGGTGAAGGAAGGCCAGCGGCTCTCGCGTCGGGATGCCTTGCGCGAGGTGATCGCCGCCGCCATGTGCGGCCGCTGGCGCAATGGCGTGCCGCTTGCGCTGTCCCCCGATACGCCCAATCCGTCGCCCGATGTGAGCCGGACCAAGTTCGACTACACCAATTTCGACGACGATGGCGCCGCGCGTTGCCCCTACGGAGCTCATATTCGGCGCTGCAACCCGCGGGGCGGGCAGATCGTGCAACGCGTGGCGAACCATAGCCGGCGCCTGGTCCGTCGCGGCATGCCCTATGGACCCGCTTATGTCCATGATCCGGCGAAACCGCGCGATCCCAATGAACCGAAACGCGGATTGCTCGGCAATTTCATCGGCGCCAACCTCGGTGCGCAGTTCGAGGCGATGTCATGCGACTGGCTGAACCTTGGCCTGCAGGATCCGCGGATCACCGGCTCCAACGATCCGCTGCTCGGCGCCAATGAGCCCGAGACCAGCTGGTTCGACCTGCCGCTGAAATCCGGCGCACCGATCCGGCTGCGGGGGCTGCCGCGATTCGTCACCACCAGAGGGGGCGCCTACACCTTCCTGCCGAGCATGGCGGCGATCCGCTATCTCGGATCGTTGACGGACTGAGGCAGCCCAAAGCAAACGGCCGGATCGTTCGACCCGGCCGTTCAAAATTCACGGGTTGTGACTAAATCTCAGCTCGCCTGTTTCGCAGGCTGCGCCGCCGCCTTCTTCTTCTCGATCTGGCGCTTCAATTCGAGCGCGCGCGGCGAAAGGTTGGCGGCGCGGGCCTTCAACAGGAACGCATCGAGGCCGCCATTGTGGTCGACGCTCTTGATCGCGTTGGTGGAGACGCGCAAGCGCACGTTCTTGCCGAGCGCGTCGGAGATGAAGGTGACGTTGCACAGGTTCGGCAGGAAGCGCCGCTTGGTCTTGATGTTGGAGTGGCTCACCGTGTGACCCACCAGCGGGCCCTTGGCCGTCAGTTCGCAGCGCCGCGACATCGCAAGAAATCCTCTTCCATCCCCGCTAAACCAGCGCGCCACTGATCGGCGCCACGGGGGTTCAAAATCTCGTCCATTTGCAGGAACCGCGGACGTATAGGGGGGAAGCCTCAAATCGTCAAGGTTTTGGATCGTCAAGGTTTTGGGCCGCGAAGAGCCGATTTCGCAAGGTTTCCCGCTGTCTTAACGCGAGGCTTCCCGCAGTCGATGGATCATATAAAGGGCGCATTCCAAAGCGAGCTTGGCGGAGTTCCAGATGAGGCGGGCATTTTGGCCCGAAACCACGCTAATTAGTTGTTCGCCGGATATTTTTGCCTAGATGTACTTTAGCGCGCGCTACCAGCAGGACCGTCGGTCAGTGACCACCCATACTGTGATGTCGACCAGGCCTGCAAGGAAGCTGTCACTGAAGCTTTGGTTTGGCCTATTCGCCGGCGCCGCGATGGTGCTGGCGGCTACGCACTCGGCCTCGGCCCAGGGCAGGGTGGACGCGCAATATGAGGCGACGCTGTCGGGCATCCCCGTCGGTCGGGGCGCCTGGACCATCGAGATCGGCGACGATCAGTTTGCCGCTTCGGCTGTCGGCGGCACGTCGGGCCTGCTGAAGGCCTTTTCCGGCGGAAGCGGCACCAGCGCGTCCCAAGGCCGCGTCGTCAACGGCGCGCTGGTTGCGACCAATTATTCCGCGACCACCACCACTGCGAAGAAATCCGAGGCGATCCACATCATTCTTGCGAACGGCAACGTCAAGGAATTCGGCATCGATCCGGAACCGCCGGTCGATGCCGACCGCATTCCGGTGACGGATGCGCATCGCCGCGCCGTCTTTGATCCGATGACGGCAACGCTCCTGCGGGTGCCCGGCACCGCCGATCCGCTCGGCCCCGATGCCTGCCGTGCCGGCGTCGCGGTGTTCGACGGCCGCATGCGCTACGACCTGAAGCTCGATTTCAAGCGCATGGAAACGGTGAAGGCCGAGCGCGGCTATCGCGGCCCGGTCGTGGTTTGCGCGCTCTATTTCTCGCCGGTCGCGGGGTATATTCCCGATCGCCCAGTGATCAAATATCTCGCCGCCCAGCGCAGCATCGAGATCGCGTTTGCCCCCGTCGCGGGAACCCGGATCCTGGTGCCGTTCTGGCTGAAGGTCCCGACCCCGCTCGGTCCGGCGATGTTGGAGGCGACCCAGTTCATCACCCAGCCGACGCCGCCGCGCGTCGCCAAGACGCAGTGAGCCGCCTCAGTCACAGCTTGACTCTTGTCGCCTTCTGATTCGACTCCGGGGTAGCCAAATTTTAAGAAATTCACCGTCGAACCGCCGCTTGTGGAGCCGCGCCAAACTTGATCTAGTGCCGCCGCAGAGCTTCAACGCGAGATGTTGCGGTGAACGAAGCAGGACATGGGGTGGAGTCAGCGATTCGGGCGCGATTCGTTCTAGACTCGTTCCAGAGCTTAAGCCGCGACCTCGCAGGCGTCGCATTGTGACACAATCTTAAGTCCGCGCATTTCATCCACGCGACGACAGAAACCCAAGAAAATATGGCTTTTTCCCCTCAAGCAGCGTTCACCCGCGAACGGGCTCCCGGCTCCGGCGTCACCGCGGTGCTCGGGCCGACCAACACCGGCAAGACCCATCTGGCGATCGAGCGGATGCTCGGCCATTCCAGTGGCATGATCGGCCTGCCGCTGCGGCTACTCGCGCGCGAAGTCTACAACAAGATCGCCGACCGGGCCGGCGTCGATTCCGTCGCCCTGATCACCGGCGAAGAGAAGATCAAGCCGAAAAGCCCACGGTTCTGGGTTTCCACCGTGGAGGCGATGCCGCGGGATCTCGACGTGTCGTTCCTCGCGGTCGACGAAGTCCAGATCGCGGCCGATCTCGATCGCGGGCACGTCTTCACCGACCGCATCCTCAATCGGCGCGGCCGCGACGAAACGCTGCTGCTGGGCGCGGCCACCATGCGGCCGATCGTCGAGCGGCTGCTGCCCGGCGCCTCCATCATCACGCGTCCGCGGCTGTCGCAGCTCGAATTCGCCGGCGATCGAAAGATCACCCGGCAGCCCCGGCGCACCGCGATTGTCGCCTTCTCGGCTGACGAGGTCTACGCGATCGCCGAGCTGATCCGCCGCCAGCACGGCGGCGCGGCCGTGGTGCTGGGCTCGCTGTCGCCGCGCACCCGAAACGCGCAAGTTGAGCTGTTCCAGTCCGGCGACGTCGATTATCTGGTCGCGACCGATGCGGTCGGCATGGGACTGAACCTCGACGTCGATCACGTCGCCTTCGCTTCCGACCGAAAATATGACGGTTACCAGTTCCGCCGCCTCAACCCGTCCGAATTCGCCCAGATCGCAGGCAGAGCCGGGCGCGCCACCCGTGACGGCACCTTCGGGACCACCGGCCGCTGTGCCCCGTTCGAGCCGGAGCTCGTCAATGCGCTGCAGAACCACAGCTTCGACAGTGTGAAAGTTTTGCAATGGCGCAATTCGAAGCTGGATTTCACCTCGCTCGGTGCCTTGCAGGTCTCCTTGGCGCTGACGCCCGGTCATGACGCGCTGACCCGTGCGCCGATCGCCGAAGATCTGCGCGTGCTCGATCACGCCGCGCGCGATTCCGACGTGCGCGATATGGCGCACGGTGCGAGCGCCGTGGAGCGGCTGTGGGAGGCCTGCCAGATTCCGGATTACCGCAAGCTTTCGCCGGCCGCGCATGCCGAACTTGTGACGAGCTTATTCGGTTTTCTGATGAAGAACGGCCGCATTCCCGACGCCTGGTTTGCGGCCCAGGTCGATCAGGCCGATCGCGCCGATGGCGATATCGACACGCTGTCGGGCCGGATCGCGCAGATCCGCACCTGGACCTTTGTCGCCAATCGGCCGGATTGGCTGGCCGATCCCGAGCATTGGCAGGGAATTACGCGCGAGGTCGAAAATAAATTATCCGACGCGCTGCATGAACGGCTTACGGAGCGTTTCGTTGATCGTCGTACCAGTGTATTGATGCGCCGCCTGCGGGAGAACAGCGTTTTGAATACGGAAATCGGCAAGACCGGCGAAGTCATCGTTGAGGGCCATGTGATCGGCCGCCTCGACGGATTCGCCTTCGCGCCCGACGCGACAGAGGCCGGTTCCGATGCGAAAGCCTTGCAGGCGACCGCGCAAAAGGCGCTGGCCGGCGAGATCGACGCGCGTGCCGAAAAGCTGGGCACGGCACCCGACGATCAGTTCGTTTTGACCTCCGATGGCACGATCCGCTGGACTGGCGATGCCGTTGCCAAGCTTGTCGCAGCCGAGGACGCGCTGCATCCGCGGCTTCGCATCATAGCCGACGAGCGGCTCAATGGTGCGGCGCGCGACAAAGTCCAGGCGCGGCTTGATCTGTGGCTGAAGAGCCATATCGAAAAGCTGCTGGGTCCGCTGTTCGAACTCACCAAGGCCGAGGACATTACCGGCATCGCGCGCGGCATCGCGTTCCAGCTGGTCGAGGCACTTGGCGTCCTGGAGCGCGCCAAGATCGCCTCCGAGATGAAGGACCTCGATCAGCCGTCGCGGGCGTCTTTACGCAAATACGGTGTCCGCTTCGGCGCCTATCACCTCTATCTGCCGGCGCTTTTGAAACCGGCGGCGCGATCGCTGGCCTCGCTATTGTGGGCGCTGAAGCAGGACAATGTCGATCTCTCGCTGCTCTCCAATGCACAGCATCTGGCAAGCTCTGGCCGCACCTCGTTTCCGGTCGACAACGCGCTTCACCGCGATGCCTACCGCGTGTTGGGTTACCGGCAATGTGGCGAACGCGCGGTGCGCGTCGATATATTGGAACGGCTGGCCGATCTCATTCGCCCGGCGCTCGCTTGGCGCGAGACCTCGCCCGGCACCAAGCCCGCCGGCGCGTTCGATGGCCGCAGCTTCGTCGTGACCCAAGCGATGACGTCGCTCACCGGCTCGGCCGGCGAAGATTTTAGCTCGATCCTGCGCGCGCTCGGCTACCGCATGGACCGCCGCCCGCCACTGCCGCCGAAGCCAGCGGCCGTTGAACCCGCAGCAGTCGAGACGCCTCCCTCCGTCGAGACCGCGGCGGAAGCACCGGCCGAGACCGTAGCGGAAGCGCCCGCCGAGCCAGCGCAACCAGAGACCGCGCAATCAGAAACCGCGCAACCAGAGACCGCCTTGCCGGTTTCCGGTAGCCCCGCGCCATCGGCTGCGCTGCTGCCCGAAGTTTCGCCTACGCTTGCGACCGGCAAAGAGGCACGCGGCCCGAGCGAAGCGCTGCCGGAGCCGGTGGCTCCCGCGGAAGCGCCGTCTACGCAAGCAGCACAAGAACAAACTCAAGAGCAAATTCAAGAACAGGTTTCGGCACCAGCAACGCCTGAGGTGGCCGGCGCCAGCGAGACTTCGCCGTCTGATGCAACCATCGCTCAAGCTGCGATGGAGCCCGCCGCGGTTCCAGAACTGGTCGAAGTCTGGCGGCCCGGCGGCCGGTCCGACGAACGCCGGCCGCGCCATGATCGCCACCGGCACCGCCACCAGAACCGTGCGCAGCAAGGTGGGCAGCCTGTGGCCGCGCAGCCTGCAACCGGGACCGGCGAGGCCGGCGAAGGCGAGAAGCGCGAACATCACCGACGCGGACGGCGCCACCGGGACTTTCCCAAGCCGCGCGAGAGTGTGCCGGCCGCAGCCGCCGCGCCAGCCGATGGCGCGCCCGCCGCCGAGGCGCGCGAGGGCGAGCGCGTTGAAGGCAAGGGCAGGGAGCGGAATGGCGAGGGGCGCCGGGACAAACTTCAGGAAGAACGCCGCGGCGATCGTAAGGGCGATCGTGACCGGGGCGGGCGCGATAAAGGCGGCCGCGAGCATGGGCGCGACTTCGGACGCGATAAGGCCGGCGGACGTGACAAGCGCGAGTCCGGTCCCTCGCACCGCCAGTACGCCACCAGCGCCTCGCCGCGCGAACGCGACCGTCCGATCGATCCCAATTCGCCGTTCGCCAAACTCGCGGCCCTGAAGGAACAGCTCACCGCCAACCGCAAGGACTAAACGCTTAAAATCAGCAGGGGTCATTGGAGCGTCAGCGTCTCGATAAATGGCTGTGGCATGCGCGCGTGGTGAAGGCGCGCACCAGCGCGGCAGCACTTGTCGAAGCAGGGCATGTCCGCATCAACGGCGCGCGCGAGACGACGCCTGGACATAGCGTGAAAATAGGCGACGTCTTGACGATCGGGCTTGATCGCTGCGTGCGTATTCTCAAAGTGACCGGATTTTCCGAACGCCGCGGTGATGCGATCGCCGCGCGCGTGCTCTATGAGGATTTGCAGGATCGGCCAAAACGACTATCTGAGTGAGGAATAACCTGCTCGAAGCGCATCCGGCTTCCCTTGCTGCTTCCCTTGCGGCAGCGCACCAGCTGCGCTAGGCAACCAGTGAAAATTTGACCGTTTTCGGAGTCCTGGATGACTTACGTCGTCACTGAAGCCTGCATCAAGTGCAAGTACACCGATTGTGTCGAGGTGTGCCCCGTCGACTGCTTCTACGAGGGCGAGAACATGCTAGTAATCCATCCAGACGAATGCATCGACTGCGGCGTTTGCGAGCCTGAATGTCCGGCGGATGCCATCAAGCCCGACACCGAGCCCGGTCTGGAGAAGTGGCTGGAGGTGAATACCGAATACGCCAAAAGCTGGCCGAACATCACCCAAAAGAAAGAATCCCCTGCGGATGCCAAGGATTTCGAGGGGATGGAAGGCAAGTTCGAGAAATATTTCTCCCCAAATCCTGGGGCCGGAGACTAGGAGCTACTGTTTTCGACCCGGTTTCTTCCCGTAAACAGGAGCTGTTTCGCTTGAAAGCGCTGGTATCTTTGCACCACAAGCTTAACCCTAATCGGGCTGATGTCGCCGCAGCCCCCCTGAAGGCCTCTAAATCATTGATTTTTACGGAAAATGTGCTATATTGGGCACATTGTGAGCTGAATCGGGTCAGCCGCTTTGACCCTTTGTTGGGTTTCCGCGAAAACATCGAACAGGGGCGTGGCAGTTCCGCGCACAGGCTGTGTCACAGAAAACGCGTAAAAAGAGTGCTTCCAAATCTTCCAGAAAAGCCGCTCCGGCCAGCCGCAGCGCAACCAAGAGCCGCGCCCGGGCTTCCGTGAAGGGATCGGCTGCAAAATCCTCCAAGAACAAAAGAAGCGCAATGCCACATAAGACTGCCAAGACTGCCGCGAAAGCGACGGGCTCGAAGGCCACTGCCTCGAAGCACGCCGCCAAGACTCACGTTAAACCCGCTGCTGTTAAACCTGCTGCCCCGAAGACCGCTGCCAAGCCGGTGGCGCATAAGCCTATCGTCGCGGCGAAGCCGCCTGCTGCCGCGCCGCGCGTCGAAGAAAAGAAGGTCCTGACCCAGCGTCAGGGCTTCAAGACCAATGAATTCGTGGTCTATCCCGCCCATGGCGTCGGCCAGATCCTGGCCATCGAGGAGCAGGAGATCGCAGGCGCCAGGCTTGAGCTGTTCGTGATCAATTTCATGAAGGACAAGATGACGCTGCGCGTGCCGACCGCGAAGGTCGCCAATGTCGGCATGCGCAAATTGTCGGAGCCGGCGCTGGTGAAGAAGGCCCTGGAAACCCTCAAAGGCCGCGCGCGCGTCAAGCGCACGATGTGGTCGCGCCGGGCCCAGGAATATGAAGCCAAGATCAATTCGGGCGATATCGTCGCGATCGCCGAAGTGGTGCGCGATCTCTATCGTTCGGAATCGCAGCCCGAGCAGTCTTACAGCGAACGCCAGCTCTATGAAGCGGCGCTTGATCGGCTGTCGCGTGAAATCGCCGTCGTGCAGCATTCGACCGAGACCGAAGCGGTCAAGGAGATCGAAAGCCAGCTCGCCAAGAGCCCGCGCCGCGGCGCCAAGACCGAAACTGAGGCCGGCGCCGAGGGTGAGGCCGAAGGCGATGTCGAAGAAGGCGACGGTGACGACGCCGCCGTCGAGGACGAAGCCGCCTGAAAGAAACAACAGGATTGAAATTCAAAAGCCCGGTCCGAACGACCGGGCTTTTTGTTCGCCTTGTCATTCCGGGGCGCGCAAAGCGCGAACCACGATGTGCAAGTGCACATCGGAGAATCTCGAGATTCCGGGTCTGGTGCTAACGCACCATCCCGGAATGACGGAGGGTGGGTTCGTATGCGTAGCCCGGATGGAGCGAAGCGAAATCCGGGACCATCCCACAATTTGGCACGGGCTATCATGGATTGCGCTTCGCTCCATCCGGGCTACGACACCGATAGTGGTAGCTTTGCGCGACCCTGCGATGACGCGCTTCCGCCTTCGCCCTTCGAGCTACTGCGGACAAGGCGGGCGTCAATCCACCACGATCTTGACGCGGTCGCGGACCTTGACTTGGGCGCGGGCATCGAGGCCGTTGAGGGCACGGAAGCGCTCGGTCGGGCGGTCGACGCCGGACATGCGGTGCGCCAGCGAGTCCACGGTATCGCCGGGCTGCACGGTGATGACCTTGATGCGCAGCGGCCGCGCGGCCTGAATCTCCTCGAGCGTCAGGCGGCGGAACGAATTCACGGTCTCGCGCGCGTTGCGTTCGGTTTCGGTGGTCTTCTGGCGGCTGGCAAAAATGAAGCGGTAGACGTCACTGCCGAACCGCAGCGCATAGACCTTGAACTGCCATTGATCGCCGTGCGCGGCGGCGGAAGCCGCCGGGAAGCCGTTGATGGTCAGATCTTCGGTCGAGGCCTTGTCGACATTCTCCATCCAGCCGGAATTGAGGTAGTCGCCGAGCGTTTGTTCCGCCGGCACCCGCACCACATCGAAGCGCATCGCCTGCGCGCCGCCTTCGCGCACGCCGATCACGGCTTGCGCTGTATTGTCCAGCGTGAAGGTGTCGGGCGCCTGGAAGGTGAAGCCCAGTTTCGGGTGAAGGAAGCGCCGGCCGCGCACGAATCCTTCGCTCGGGTCTTCGCCGTAGACGATGTTGTCGATCGCCGCGAGATAGTCCTCGCGATCACGTTCGCCGCCTTCCGGCGAGGTATATTGTCGTGCGGTCGCCTGCGCCCGCTGCACCCGCTCGGGTGTCGCCGGATGCGACGACAAGAAGTCCTGCACCCGTGGATCGAGCGAGGTCTTGCCGGCCTTCAGCTCGGCATTGCGTTCCATCGAGGTCAGGAAACGCGAGGCGCCGTAGGGGTCGAAATGGGCACGCGCCGAAATGCCGACGCCGATGTCGTCGGCCTCGAACTCCTGGGTGCGGGAAAAGCTCGCCATCGTCAGTTTGGATTTGGCGAGCGCAAAGGCGGTGAGGTCCGGATCGTTGCTCATGTCGGTTACCACGCGCGCGACGATGGCGGCTTGTCGCGCCTGGTCCTCCCGGATCGAGGCGTGCTTTGCCAGCACATGCGCCATCTCGTGGGAGAGCACTGAGGATAATTCCGAGGTGTCGCTGGCAAGCGCGATGAGGCCGCGGGTCACGTAAAGCTGGCCGGTCGGCAGCGCGAACGCATTCACCGCGCCGGAATTGAGGATCGTCACCTTGTAGGCCTGATCGGGACGGTCGGACGCGGCGACCAGCCGGTCGACGGTCTTGGTGATCAGCGCTTCCAGTCTGGGATCGTCATAGGCGCCGCCATAGGAGGAGAGGATGCGCTCATGCTCTTTTTCGGCGGCGGGGGTCTGCGCGATGGTGCGGTTCGGCTTGGCGGGGCTTGCCGATGGCGCGGCGGTCTGGAAACGGCCCATTTCGCCGCAGGCCGCGAGCGCCAGCGCGAGGCACAACAGCCCCGGCGCGGCCCAAAGGCGGCTCATTCCCCACTTGCGCCGTCCCACCAACCCATCCACTTCCGCTACTCTTAATCTGTATCTGTACGAACTACGTAATCTGCACGAATGACGCGCACTGGAACGCGATGACTTTTGTTCGAACACTCATCCTGCTCAAGCATTTTGTTTGAGCAGGATCCCTCGGCTTTGCGAAAGCCGGTTCCATCCCGCTATCCAGGTAGGGGGCAGGCTTTTCCGGTTTCATGCTCTAGTTCACGCCCAGCACTTCGATCTGCCCCGCCCGAAGCACCTCAATGCGGGGCCCGCCGCGTGCCTCGACAAAGCCGCGGACTCGAATCCGCTTGTTCTCCAGCGACTTAATGGTGAGGCCGGCAGCCTCGATCGCCGGCGTCATGCGCCTTGAAATAGTCGCAGCGAAGTCCTGTGTCCAGTTCCGCCCAAAATTGAGATAAGTCGTCGCCCCAGCTTGCCGTACGGACAATACCTTGCCCTCGACCACTGTAAACCGCCCGATCCCGGTCAAAATATCGTCAGGACTTTCCGCGCTTTTTATGACCGAAGCGTCAGCCCAGGTTCCCCGTTTCGCCTGCCGTGCCTCCGCCTCGGCGGCGACAAGGGCCGCGGCGCAGTCCTTGTCGGTCACATCAGCGGAAACGAGCACCTCGCCCTGGGAAAGCAACAGGCCCTGAACCAGGTTTTCGGAGGAGCCCAGAAACACGAAGGCCACTTGCCGGCCATAGCGGTCGGGCGCGTCGTCTTGGCCGTGCAATGTCACGTCGTGGCCTGCAATGATCGCCGATAATGCCGCGGTGCGGGCCCTGCCCGTGGTTGTGGAGACGGCCGGCTCGACGCCGGCAAGGCGAATTTCACGACCGTCCGCGAGACGGAAGCTGCGTGCGTCGATCACGGCTGCGACCCGACCTTCGCCCTGCGGCTCGAAGGCGCACCCCCCTGCCAATGCAGGGGACGCCGAGAGCGTGAAGATGAGGCCGAACGGCAACATCAGCGCAAAAAAGCCGTCACTATGCGCTGCCGTTCTGGTCGCCGGTTCCATGCTGCAACCCGATATCTGGCTGAATTCCTGTGGGATTCGTGAATGGTGGTGGCTCTTCCGCACACGATGCGGCCATAGCCGCACTTTGACCCAAGTTTAGATACCATTGTCTGTCTGATGGCGGCTAGCTAATGCACCGCGGTGCGGCTGGTTTTGTGACTGTTTATGGCGCGCGAGCCACGCTTGCGAAAACGGCGGCGAACCTTGCATGAATAAATTTTTCCAGCGGCAACTTACGGATTACGTCGAGTATCACCGCGATCCCCGGAATTGCGCGTTGCACGTGGTCGGCATCGTGTTTTTGTTCCTGGCTGCCGTCCTTCCGCTGAGCGCGTGGTCGGTGACGGCGTTTGGTGTGCAAACCAGTGCGGCGACCATCGCGGTAGTGCCGGTGTTGATCTATTGGTTGCTGCTCGATGGGGCACTTGGAGCAGCGATCCTCGGTGCTGCGGTGGTGTTGCTTTCGGCCGCCGCGTTGATCGTGCGCCATGTGGGCTCTGCCGGCATGTGGTCGATTACGATTGTATTGATCGTCGCCGGGGTCGCCTCGCAAATCGTCGGGCACCGGATCTTCGAACGTCGCCAGCCCTCGCTCGTGGACAATCCCATTCACCTGTTGCTCGGACCGATGTTCGTGATGGCCAAACTGTTCATTGCCCTTGGCTTTCGGGACGATCTTGCCGGCGTTCTCCAGCAGGGTCCGCAATCGGCGCGGCACGACTCCTCGCGTTACGCTGAGAAACGCCGGGCCGAGCCGCGCCCACACGCATGACACGGGTACTCGTCACTGGCGGCAGCGGTTTCATCGGACAGCATCTGGTCTCGGCACTGATCGAGCGTGGCCGCACTGTGCGCGTGCTTGATCTGAAGCCTCCGGCCCGTGCGCTGCCCGAGGTGCAGTATGTCGGCGGTTCGGTGCTTGATAAAGACGTGGTGGATGCTGCGCTCGACGGCGTCGATCAGGTTTATCATCTCGCCGGACTGCCCGGCATGTGGCTGCCGCGGAAAAACGATTTTCATGCCGTCAACTACGGCGGCACCGAGGTGGTCATTGCGGCTGCGCGCAAGCGCGGCGTTGCACGGTTTCTGCATTGCTCGACTGAATCCATTCTGTTCCGCCGCTGGCCGTCAGAGAACGCCGCCGCGGAGAATTTCCTGCCGCCGGCCGAAGATATGCCGGGCCCCTATACGCGCTCGAAAATGCTTGCCGATCAGCTCGCAATGCGAGCGGCGGAATCCGGCTTTCCAGTAGTCATTGGTTGTCCGACGATGCCGATCGGGCCTGATGACCACAATCTGACGCCGCCGGCAGCGATGCTCCGGCACTTTCTCGACAGCCGTCTTCAATTATATCTCGATTTCATCGTGAACCTTGTCGACGTCCGCGATGCCGCGACGGGCCTGGTCCTCGCCATGGAGCGCGGGAAGGTGGGACATCGCTACATTCTTGGTGGCGAATGTATTTCGCTGAAGCAGGTTCTCCGGCTGATGGCGGTGATGAGCGGTCGTCTCAGTCCGCTCGTTCCGGTTCCCGGCCGGTTGGCGGAAATAACCGCTGCGGTGCTGGAGTTCATCGCCGATTATGTCACGCGCCGGCCTCCATCCGGCACCGCCGAAGGCGTTCGCATCGCGTTGCGGGCGAGGGTATTGTCGATCGAAAAAGCCCAGCGTGAACTGGGTTACGCCCCCCGGCCGGTCGAGCCTGCGTTGCGGGAAACCATCGCTTACCTTTTGGGTGCCGCCGGCCAAAACTATGAATTGAGGGCAGGGACCACGCCGGTGTATTGATACGTCTCGGCGGTATGGCGTTTGATCTGATTACGCAATAAAAAGCCCGCAACATGTCTCATGACCTCGGTCAAATATTCGCGTTCGCGTGGAGTGGATGGACCGCCACTTGGCCCACCCAGTTGTTGGCGCTCATCTGGATTGCCTGGCTCACCAGCTGGGTGGTGGCGTCGTTCTGGTCCGGTCGAACCGAAAAGCACGTGATGACGTGGGACTCCCGCGCCTATCGCATTCCGATTCTCGCCGGAGCCATTCTATTCACGCCATGGACCGCGCAGCTCTTGGGCGAGGCGCCCATTTGGCATTTTGGCAGCGTCGGCATCTACGTGATCGCGGTGCTGACGCTCGCGGGCATCTCGTTCACATGGTGGGCGCGAATTCATCTCGGACGCTTTTGGTCGAATGCGATCACGCGCAAGGAAGGCCATCGGGTCATCGATACCGGTCCTTACGGGCTGGTGCGCCACCCGATCTATACCGGGTTGATCGCGGCCATCCTGGCGACGGGCGTCGGGGTCGGAACGGTGACTGCAATGCTCGGCGCGGTGCTGATCTCGCTCGGCATGGCGCTGAAGGCCCGCATGGAAGAAGGCTTCCTGACGAAAGAGCTCGGCGCGGACGCGTATGGTCGCTACTGCCGGCGTGTTCCGATGCTGGTTCCGCTGTTGCCGGTGCGTTAGCTAAATTTCGCAAAAGCGGCGCGCTTTCTCGGATTGGCGTGTCAGCGCGGAGGCGGCGTGTGCGCGGAGACCTCGGCGAGTGGCACCAGATGACGCGGCACGATGATGCGCTCGCCCGGCACCAGCGGCGTGTTGTCCGCTCCCTTGTTCATCTGGGTGATCGACCACAGCGGCACGTGGTGGGACGCAGCGATCGACTGCAGCGTGTCGCCGGGACGGGCGATCACCGGCATGCCGCTGTCCCACAGCTCGATTTCGGCCTCGGCGGGAACGACGTAGCGCAGCGGCACCGCCTCGCCCCCGCCCTTCGCCGGGGTCCTCGCGAGCTGCGCGATCTTGGTCAGGAATTGGGCGTGGACCTGCTCCATCTTTTCGATGTTGATGTGGGTAACCTCGTCATGCTCCGAAAGATCGAAGCTGGCATAGTGGCCCTGGTAGCCCGGCGACGGCTTGACATCGCCGCCACCCAAAACGCTCTTCGACAGAAAGATGTTGATGAAGCGTTCGACATTGAGCGGCACGCTGTGGGTGGCGTGCGCTGGATCGATGGCAACGACCAGGCTGACCGGGATGTTTTCAGCCTGTAGAATCTCCGCGAATATCACCGCGCAATACCCGCCCATCGAGTGACCGATCAGGATGATCGGCGCAGGGTCCTCGTGGTACTGGCGAAGGGCCTTCGCGGCGATCAGCCGGCAAATCGTGAACTCATCGACGCTTGCGGTAAAACCGGCATGCTCGATCTTGTCCGTCAGGCGGTCCATCCCGCGCGAGAAGAACGGGCCCAGCGCGCCACGGAACAGATAAACGCGCCCGCGCGGCTCAATCGCGGCCTGCCCCGCGACCGGTGGCGATAGGAGTTGCTCGCTCGACGCCGTGGTCGAGCCCGCTTTGGCTGGATCGAAGCCGACTTGGACCATGCCGGCCGATAGCATCGTCCCGATCACGAAGGCTATAACTTGCGTCGGACGGATCATGCGTTCCCTGCTTGTGCCGTCAAAGCACGGGCACGTCAATTATCCCAGACGCTCATCGATGAATCACACGGGCTCGTCCGCGGAACTTGTGGCTGACGAATGGGCAGGATTTGAGGCGCCCTTAAGGCGCGCGACGTGGAAGCTCCATCGCTGTCCGAAGGACAGCATCGCTTCCGCTAGCCTCCCTGCGAAGGACGGCGACGCTTGCGCTCGCCTCCGTCCAAAGGATGGGCATCGCTTCCGCTCGCCTATGCGGCGGAATTCATCGGCTTGCCGGCGCCGGAACGGTCGTCGCACCCGAAGGCGGCCTTGCGACGCTCGCTTGCGCCTGTGCAGCCGAAGCGGTTGGGCGGCTAAAGGCTACCGCGTCGATGGCGCTGATCACCTTTTGCTGCATGACCTCGTTCTTGTCGATCGTGAGATGCGCCATACCCAATCTGCCGACATCGACATTCTGCAGCTCGCCACGGAATTGGGCGGTCTTGGCGACAGGTTCGCCGTTGCCATTGGCAACGTAGAAATTGATATAGCGCCCGACACGTCCGGTTAGGCTGGTGCGAAACACCGAATCCAGGCCGATCGCGAGCTTGACCGGGGCGCCAAGGTGATCCAGGCGCGCCACCATATCGGGCAGCGCTGTCGCGCCGGAGGAGTGTCCGACCAGAACGATCGTCTTGGTCCGCCCGCTCCTGTATTCTGCGGCGGCTTCATCCGCGAGCGACGCCCACGAGAGATAGTTGGCTACGGTGGCATTGATACCCTGCGCCTGCAGCTTGGCCGCGATCTGGTCCATGCCCAGCGAGAAGATATTGAGGACGCCGCGCAGAAGATAAACATGGGTACCCGAGGCCGTCGCCGCCGCCGCATTGGCGCTGCCGGCGCCGATCGGAAGTAACAGCAATAGCAGCGCGACCGCCATTGCCGGGAGCCGCAGCAATGACGGCCGACTTCGAAACGAAAGCCTGCCAACAAACCCGCTGCAGCCGCTATTAGATGGCTTCATTGGTCTTCCTCAAAAGCGTACCGGTCGTTGCGCGGCGGACCGTAGCCTCCGCGTGCTCGCACCTGCAACAAGCGAGCGCTTGACGCCGGCAACTTTGTCCGAACGCGTGTCTCCGATGCCACACCAGAATTTCCCGGCACGACGGAGTGTGCTCCGATAGGGACCGGATTTTGCCTTGCGATTAGGCTTCGGCGCGAAGATCGCGATCAATAGCATTGTTTGAAATCATTTTGATGACGATCGCGGAGGTCGATGGAAGTCAACGGCATCGCGCCGCGGATGCGACGAGCCCGGCGCAACGCGCTGCCGCTCTGTTCACCCGGTCTTTGATCTCCTGCCGGCATTCCCTAATCCTCTGCGGGCACCGAATGATGCTCATGCATGACGCGCCAGCGGCCGTCGATCTTGCGCAGGCCCATCGTCAATCGAAACTGCAGAGGTTGCCGCTGGCCTTTCGGATCGAAGTAGACGCAGTTTCCGACGGCGGTGGCGAAAGCGACGTCCTCGCCGGCGGTGATTTCGACATCGTGAAAGTGGAATGCGACCGGCTTCTCGGCCATTGAAAAAAATGGCTCCCAGGTGGCCATATACGCATCCAGGCCGCGTGACAGAAACGGCGGCGGGACGTCGAACATCAGCATGTCCGCGTCGTGAGCTTCGCGAATTGTCGCCCGATCCTCGTTGCGAACGGCCTGGGCCCACCGCTCGATCAGCGCCAGGATTTCGGTTTCGTCCTTTGAACGCGAATTGTGCTGGGTCATTTCCTACATCCTTTCCAATCCTCTTCGCGGGCTTTTGCTGAGCCGTTCCCGTAGGCTGGCAGCGCGTGAAACCGGCGCTGCCGACCATCATTCCGCTTTGCGGAAAAATGCGCGGGATGCCAGCCAGGCCGCATCAGCGCCTCTCGTCCGCGGCTTGCCGCTACCCACCGCTTACGGCATGATTGCGGCAATCCAAATAAGCTGCGAACACAATGCGGCGTCCCGGTAGGGAGGTTCTGATGAAACGGATTTTTGCTGGCGTTCTTGCCTCGCTGGTGGCGCTCGCTGCGACCTCAGCCTTCGCCCAATCAGCCCAGGAAAAGCCTCCCCTAAAGCTCGGCGGCATCCTCGATATGTCGAGCCTTTACGCCGACATCACCGGCTCCGGCAGCGAGACGGCCGCCAAGATGGCGGTGGAGGATTTTGGCGGCGAGGTGCTCGGCCGCAAGATCGAGGTGGTCACGGCCGACCATCTCAACAAGGCCGATCTTGCCGCCAACATCGCGCGCGACATGTTCGACAACCAGCACGTCGAAATGCTGTTTGACGTCGCGGCTTCCGCAACCGCGCTTGCCGCGCTCGAGGTCTCGAAGGCGCGCGGCAAGATCAACATGTTCAACGGACCCGGCTCGATCCGGCTCTCCAACGAGGCCTGCGGTCCCTTTACGGTGCATTATGTGTTCGACACCTTTGCGCAGGCCAATGTCACCGGTCTTGCCGCCGTCCGGCAGGGCCTCGATAGCTGGTTTTTCCTGACCGCGGATTATGCGTTCGGGCAGGATCTGGAAAAGGACACTACGAACGTCGTGCAAAAGAGCGGCGGCAAGGTCTTGGGCAGCGTCCGCCATCCGCTCAACACCTCGGATTTCTCCTCGTTCCTGCTGCAGGCGCAGGCCTCGAAGGCCAAGGTGATCGGGCTCGCCAATGCCGGCGGCGACACCATCAACGCGATCAAGCAGGCATCCGAGTTCGGCATCGTCAAGGGCGGCCAGAAGCTCTCGCCGCTGCTTGCCTTCATTACCGACATCGACAGCGTCGGCCTCGATACCGCGCAAGGATTGTTGCTCGCCGAGGCGTTCTACTGGGACCTCAATGACGAGACCCGGGCGTTTTCAAAACGCTTCATGGAACGGGTCAAGCGGATGCCGACCTCGGTGCAGGCCGGCACCTACTCTTCGGTCACCCACTACCTGAAGGCGGTGAAGGCCGCCGGCACGACGGATGCCGCCGCCGTTATCAAGGTCATGAAGGAAACCCCGATCAACGACATGTTCGCCAGGAATGGGCG
>Ga0066673_10000136_pt1 | contig 17474 bp, 11 predicted proteins | sample GraSoiAngelo_122_FD_62302 | JGI IMG/M metagenome (GOLD analysis project Ga0066673, IMG submission 62302) | Grasslands soil microbial communities from the Angelo Coastal Reserve, California, USA - 14_0927_02_20cm | ecosystem: Environmental > Terrestrial > Soil > Grasslands | place: USA...
GGCTGGCTGTATTTAGGAGAAGCCGAGCGATATAAGCCCAATATGGGAGTTGTTCGCGAGGCAATGGCACGCTATGCGTCTGCTTATCAGCTGCGATCCAGGCTGTCGGTAGGCGTTGTGCTTCGTGACCAAAGCTCCCGCCGCGATAATCTCGGCTTTGCTGACCAGCTGCGCGACGCAATTGCCAACAGCCTGGAGTCTTCTGGGCTCCCAATCAAAGCGCTTCGTCAGTTCAACGAGTCCGACCCGGTACAGCCAAACTTTGCGGTGGTTGCGGAGATTCTTGAGCATCGCGTGCTGAAGAACACCAACCTCGAGACGCTCCAATCGAAATATCGAGCCGGCACACACGAGGTGAAAAACCCGGCATGGCTGCAGGCAAATCAAGACTATGATGCCGCCCAGCAGCAGCTAAGCGCCGCACAGCGTGCGGCGGCTGACGCGCAGTAGCAGCACAAAAAGAAAGAAATAATTCTAGCTGTCAATGATTCCGTGGCGGCAGCGCAGAAGCACGCAGCCGAGGCACGCCATACACTCGAGACCATAGAACAAACCCGGCCGGAAAACGTACTCGAGCCTTATAACTACATGAAGAAAAACATCGATCTAACGGCAGTAATCGAAATGACGTTCCGAATCAAGGACCAATCCGGGAATGCGATTGAAACTCCCGTTTCCATCAAAAAAGATGATCATCAGGTAGTGGTGGTCCTCGAGAATGTCAAGCCTGAAGACACGGAAGGCGTCAGGAAGCAGAGCACGGAACCCGATCAAGCGCAATTCCTCACAGATCTGGAAATCCAGGCCCGCGACGCACTGATTAAGTCAGTTCGCGAGAAGGTTTTGCTGCTTCCGGGAAAGATACTCGCAGAAGCTCGACGACGCGCGCAAACGGGTGACCTCGACGGCGCCGCGGAAGAATACGCTCTTTACATGAACGCGGTGAACTCGGACGGTTCGCAAGGAAGAGAAGAAGCAACTAACTTCCTGCACGATCATTACAATGTGACCGTGGGAGCACGAGGAAACACTGCCGAATCGCGACTGCGAGCCATGCGCTGAACGACTGCGATTAGAAGTGATGTCTGATGTTGCGCTTTAGCGGCAGAGATGGCTGCTGCTCGACAAGAGATTTATCTCAGCGGCTAAAGCCGAACCATAATGGGATCGCAATGACCGCACGGATAAATCCGTGCTCTTCCCTAAAAAATTCGGGCGTATTTCCGCCAGTATTAGCCCGCAGCCTTTTGGCCTGGCATGCCGTTTGGAACCAGCGGCATGCCACGCAGGCGCTTGCCAGTAGCGTTGAAGATTGCATTCGCGACCGCGGGAGCTAGTCCGACGATTGGCGTCTCACCCGCGCCGAAGGGGGGAACGTCTTTTCGGTTGATGATCTGCACCTCAATCTGTGGAAGATCGCGGAAGCGGGGCACGCGATAGGAAGAGAAGTGCGGATTGAGCACACGTCCATTCGCGAAGTGCACATCCTCAAACAGTGCTCCGCCGAGACCTTGAACGATCGCGCCCTCAATCTGATTTTGGAGACCGTTAGGGTTCACCACCGGACCGCAGTCCCACACCTCCACGACGCGAGCGATGCGCGGATTGCCGTCCAGTTCAATGGCTACGTCAGCACACGTCGCGACGTACCCGCCTTTCTCAAAGCCACCGGCGATACCGAAACCGCGTGATGCAGACGATTTCCGCTGTCCCCAAGCGAAGCGCTTCGCTGCGGTTTCAAAGACGGCGCGCAAACGAGGATCGGTAATGTTCTTTAATCGAAACTCCAGCGGGTCCATGCCGAGTGCATGAGCAAGCTCATCCATGGCGCTCTCGCGCGCGAAATGGTTAGCCGTGGCTGCCAGCCCGCGATACGACCCCTGACGCAAAGGCGGCGCCGACGCGGGATGAAACTGAATCCGCTGATTTGCAGCGTTGTATTGAGTATTGATAGCAGCGGGGCCGGAGTTGTAGTTGTGGAACTCCCAGGCGACTAGCGTTCCGTCGTTTCGCGCACCTGCGTGCACGTCGATCACTCCCGCTGGACGAAAATATGCCCAGGTGAACTCCTCCTCGCGCGTCCACTGCAACTTCACGGGCTTGCCCGCGGCTTTTGCCAGCCGCGCCGCTTCTACCGCGCACTCTCCCGTGTGCTTTCCACCATAGCCGGATCCCGTATCGGGAACAGTCACGCGCACATTCTTTTCGGGAATATGAAAGGCCTGCGCGAGTTCGTCGCGAACTGCGAAGGGACGCTGTGTGCCGGTCCACACCGTCAACTTGTCACCGTTCCATTCGGCGACCGCTGCGCGAGGTTCCAGTGGCGCATGCTGGATGTAAGCCACGGTGTATGTGCTCTCAATTTTCTTGTCCGACGACGCCATACCGCTTTCGACAGAACCAGTCTCATGCAAGTTAGAGCGGCCTCCGCCTTCTTGGCCCTGCGATGGAGCAGGAGCGGGGGAACTCTTTCCACGCAAGAACTCATAGAGTCCCGTTTCTGAAATCTGCTGTGAGGTATTCCATTGCGCCTTAATTGTGCTGAGAGCGCGGGCCGCGGTTGTGGAATCGGGTGCCACTACGCCCACGAAGTCTCCATCATGCACGACGGTTACATCTGGCGTTCGCTGCGCTTCCGCAGTATCGAGCGAGGCGAGCGTCGCATGAAAACCTGAAGGACGCAGCACTTTGCCGTAGAGCATTCCGGGACGCGTCAGGTCCGACGTGTACTTGTGCCCGCCCGTGACGAAGTCGCGGCCGTCAATTTTGCGCACTGAGGTTCCCGCGACCTTCCACTGCTCAGGCGAGGCAAGCGGCGGATCCTCTGGGATAAGCTTCACCAACTGCTGTCCTTGCAGAAGTTCTCCATAGCGCACGGAACGGTTACCTGCCGACTCTCGGATTGCGCCATCCGCAGCCACAAGCTTGGAGCGGTCAGTTCCGAAGCGTTCCGCGGCTTTGTCGATCAGCATCTCCCGCGCGGCAGCGGAGATATTGCGCAACTCCGTTCCCATTTGGGGAGTCGTACGGCTGCCGAAGGTCCCCATATCGAAAGGACATAGTTCTGTATCCGCCATAACCATCGTGATTGTGTTCACTGGGACATGAAGTTCTTCCGCCACCTGCTGGGCCAGGGAAGTGCGGATGTTTTGTCCCATTTCGGTCTTACCCGTGAAGATGGTAACACTGTTCTGAGAATTAATGTGAATCCAGGAAGCGATGTCGTGGGTAGTGCGGTCGGCTCCGTTGCCAGAAGCGCGAGCGCCGGACTCTTGGCCGCGCGAATCAACGGCACAGACCAACAGTCCGGCGCCCACCAGTCTTAGCAGTTCGCGGCGGTTCAGCAGAAAGCTACGTTGCACAGATTCAGGTGATTGTTGCAGGAGTTCGCTGTCAAAGCTCATCGAGAACCTCCTGAACGTTCGGACACGCCTGGAATAGCAGCTTTGGCCCCGGACTCGCCCGCGGCACGTTGGATCGCCGCGAGAATGCGCGAATAAGTTCCGCAGCGGCAAATGTTCCCATTCATTCCGCGAACAATTTCCTCGCGGGTGGGCTTAGCATTCCCGGCGAGCAGTCCCACGGCGGAGATAATCATCCCCGGCGTGCAATAGGCGCATTGAAAGGCTTCCTCATCAAGAAAAGCTTGCTGCACTCTGTGCAGCTGCCCGTTGTCACTAAGTCCCTCGATGGTTGTGATCTTTTTGGCGGCAACCGAAGCAGCAGGGGTATGACAGGATCGCATCGGTCGCCCATCAACTAGAACCGTGCATGCTCCACACCGTCCTTCACCGCAGCCATACTTTGTGCCGGTTAAGTTCAGCCTCTCGCGCAAGATATAAAGCAGCATCTCGTCTTCCGATGCGTGAAGATGGTGATCAACACCATTGATGTGCAGGAGGATCTCAGCCATTCTCTCCACCCCCGGCAGATATTTTCGCGCAATCAGCGATTCTCTGCAGGAAGTCGGGATGCGCCTTCCACATAGATGCTGGCAACAGCGGGGACTCCGGTAAAGGGGTTCTGCGGCTTTACGAACTCCTTATGACCTTCTGCCTACAATTGAGAGGTCGTGAGCGCTCTGTTCCTATTTGCGGTCAAAAGCCTGGTTGCCCTTTTTCTTTTGGGGATGGTAGGTTCGCTGGTTGTAATCGTGATCACTTTTGTTGAAGATTTAGAGCTGGTCATCCGCGACGAGGAGTCGAAGGACCAGATCGGCTGAGACCTACCAGTGGTCAGTCTACTCATGCCTCAGAGATTCAAAGCGCTGCTCGGGACCATCTTGTGTGGCACGCTTGCTCTCGTAGTCTCAGTGATGGGACAAGCCAAGCCGGGAAAATCCGCATTGCCTATATGGTTCCTGGCAGCTGTGATGGTCATTGTTTTTCGCTTTGGCTCCCTGGCAGGAGTATTGGGAACCGTAGTCTCCGGAATTATCTTCGCGCTAAATCTTTTCGAGCCGCTCGGCCGCCTTGCGGTTCACGATCAGGTTCAGAAGAACAATCTGATGTGGATGGTCCTTGTCGGTCTGGCCTTATCGATATTTGGGCGCCCGCCAGAGAAGAAAACTGGCTCTTCGAACGAAAATCCTCATTAATGGTTCTTGCTCGAATGGTTCTTGCTCGGCTTGGCCAGGATGGCGCAGACTGACAGAGTTCTACTCGAGGGAGCAGGCAAAGGATGCAGGTGTCTGGCGCATAACGGCTGCCCATGGCACAGCTTGTCATGGCCGATGGTTGTCCGATCGTCAGATAATTCCGAATCAGCCTGTGAACCGCAGAAAGTTGCGAGCTTACAGACGGGTCCTCCACGCCGCGTGACCTGATGAACAGGACGAGCGCCGCTGGAGGACCTTCTATTTCCTGCCTGCGTCGTGCGCAAATGGGCTTAAAGCCTGCGTGGCGTAAATTGTTGGAGAGAGTAGTTGGCGTAAGTTGGCCTTTGCTACGGCAACATCAATGTTATGATTTCCAGCCACCGGGGTGTTACCCGGGGCTATTTTCGAGCGTGCCGCAAACGGCGGGGCACTCCCTTCTTGAAGCTTGCAGTTCAGGTGATCCCATCCTTCTTAAACATCCTCTTCACCCCGCGAAGCGCCTGGCGAGTTCGCTCTTCATTTTCGATAAGGGCAAAGCGCACTGAGTCGTCGCCGAATTCGCCGAAACCTATGCCTGGGCTCACTGCGATTTGCGCTTCGGTAAGCAGCTTCTTCGAGAACTCGAGCGATCCTATCTTGCGATAGCTCTCTGGAATCGGAGCCCATACGAACATCGTTGCCTTCGGGCTCTCAACCTGCCATTTCAACTTGGCCAAGCCATCGACCAGGCAATCGCGTCGTTTTCTGTATGTCTCGCAGATTTCTTTCACGCATTCCTGCGGACCGTCGAGTGCGGCGATGGCTGCGACTTGGATTGGCGTGAACGTTCCATAATCGAAATAACTTTTCAGGCGAGCAAGCGCTGCGACGAGCTTTGCATTGCCGACCATGAATCCTACGCGCCAGCCCGGCATGTTGTAGCTCTTGGACAGAGTGAAGAACTCCACCGCGATCTCGCGGGCGCCTGGGACCTGCAGAATCGACGGCGCACAGTATCCGTCGAAGACGAGATCTGCATAGGCGAGGTCGTGCACTACGAAGACTCCATACTCTTTGCACAGCGCAATGATGCGCTCGAAAAAGGTCAGGTCGACGCAATGCGTGGTGGGATTCGAGGGGAAGTTCAGGATCAGAAGCCTGGGACGGGGATACATCAGGCGTATCGCCTGTTCGAGCTCCGCGATGAAATCCACGCCGCTTCGCATGGGAATGGAACGAATGTCGGCTCCGGCGATCACTGGTCCGTAGATGTGAATCGGATAGCTGGGATTCGGCACGAGCACGGCATCGCCGCGGTCTAACACAGCGAGGCACAGATGCGCGATTCCCTCTTTGGAACCGATCGTGACGATCGCTTCCGTTTCGGGATCGAGTTCTACCTGGTACCGCCGGCGGTACCATCCGCAGATCGCGCGCCGCAATCGGGGAATCCCTTTTGAAACTGAATATCGCTGTGTGCCCGGTCGCTTCGCCGCTTCCACCAGCTTAGCAACTATATGCGCGGGCGTGGATCCATCAGGATTACCCATGCTGAAGTCAATCACATCCTCGCTACGTTTGCGCGCAGCGGCCTTCAGTTCGCCGATTACGTTGAAGACATAGGGCGGGAGCCGGTTAATTCGGGCGAATTCGGTCATGGGATGCCATTACTCTATCCCAGGCAATTGAGAAGTCTTCCGGGTGAATCAAGGAGCTTAATTCGCGATCCGCTGCCAATCTCTCTAAGACATTTGCATGTTGAGCGGAGGAGGGTTCCCGCGCGTTTCCGGGGCGCTATCGAGCGCTGGTGCTGCGCTCGATGGGGCGGGCGCGGGAGACCGGAGTCGAATTTTGCTTTTCGCCGGCGGGGCCGGGGGTCGCGATTTTTAGACATGGAGAAAAAGCAAAGCGCGCGGGAACCCGCTCAACATGCCAACGTCTTAGAGAGACTGGTTTTGCTCAGGACCGTAGCTTCTGAAATATGGATACGGATGCACAAGGAATTGCAATCGACTAATGGCTAACTCTGCGTAGCCGCAGGTTGCGCCGCCAGGTCGGCGCGCCGGCGACGCAGGCCTCGCATTCGCGTCTCTTCAGGAAGTTCCGAGAACAGCTGCGCGGCTCGAGCCAGTGCGGCTTGAACGTTGGGGCAGACGTTTCCTGCACCCACATGTTCCTCAAACTCGGCGCGTTTCATCAGCTTTGCTGGCTGGGAAGGAGCGCCGCAGAAGATCAGTCCTCGACCGGTTGCATGGACTGCATCGGCGAATTCCTGCAGGGCTTGCAGACCGGTTGCGTCGAGAGCAGTCATGTTTCGCAGCCGCACCACGATGATCGCCGGCATCTCCGGAATGCTCTCTATGATGTCGTTGATTTTATCGCTTGAGCCAAATAGAAATGGTCCATGAATACGCAAGATCGTTACATAGGGTGGAATCTGCTTGTCTTGAAGGATGTGCAGGCGTCCCGCTTCGAGATATTCGCCTGTGACCTCGGAGACTGTGGTTGTCGCGGTGACATTCCGGATATAAATCAACACCGCCAGAATCATTCCCATTTCGACTGCCACCGTGAGATCGGCAAAGACGGTCAACAGCAGTGTGATCAGCCACACTGCAATTTCCAGCTTGCTGAGGCGCAGCAATTCGGGAATCTGCTTCCACTCGCCCATGTTGTAAGAGACGACGAACAAGATTGCCGCGAGCACGGCCAGCGGAACGAACTTGGCTAGAGGAGCCGCGAAGAGCAGGATGGCGAGCAGAGTGAGAGCATGAATCATTCCCGAGACGGGAGTTTTAGCGCCGGAACGAATGTTGGTTGCGGTGCGCGCAATCGCTCCTGTTGCCGGTAAGCCACCCACCAGTGGGGAGGCTACGTTAGCGATGCCTTGCGCAATCAGCTCGACGTTGGGATTGTGGCGATCGCCGCTCATGCGATCCGAGACCACCGCCGACATCAGCGATTCGATCGCGCCCAGCATGGCAACTGTGATCGCCGGTGAGATCAGCGGTCGAATGAGGTGGAACTGCAAGGGAGGAATCGCTAAGTTGGGCAGGCCAGAGGGGATTCCGCCGAAGCGTGTGCCGATCGTCTCGATCGGCAACTTGAGCAACGCAGATACTACTGTGCCGGTTAAGAGGGCAACGATATATCCGGGCACGCGCTTCAGGTAGAGGGCGGCCAGCAGGATGATGGCCAACGAAATTACCGCCAGCGAAGTTGCGACCGGCGAGAGCGTGCGAAAGTTGTGGGCGATCGCTGTAATGCGTCCCCAGAAGTCGCCCGGGACTTGATCGATCTTCAAGCCGAAGAAGTCTTTGACTTGCGTGCTGGCGATAAGGATCGCGATCCCGTTCGTGAAGCCGACCACGACCGGACGCGGAATGAACCGCACCGCAGTGCCGAGTCCTGTAACGCCCATGAAGATGAGAATCACTCCGGCAAGAAGCGTGCAGATGTAGAGCCCTTCAATCCCGTAACGGGCAATGATGCCGGCCACGACAACCACGAATGCGCCAGTAGGTCCGCCGATCTGCGTGCTCGAGCCGCCGAGAGCAGAAATTAACCCGCCGGCAAAGACCGCGGTGTACAAGCCTGCGTGCGGCGGCATTCCCGAAGCGATTGCGAACGCCATCGCCAGAGGCAGCGCGACGAGTCCGACGGTGATACCGGCAAGCAGATCTGCAAAGAACTTCTGCGGTGTGTAGCTCCGCAGGCAGAGAACAGACTTCGGTAGCCAGTCGGATAGATTCGCCATAGGCTGAGAAATGAGTTGGGAATTCTATGCTAGGGATGTAAGTCGATACTTACAATAGGCAAATTCCTTAGAGCCTGACTCTGCCAATCAACCGGGAAAATCTTCCATGTAGAATGCCGAGCGACTCCACGACCACCATTCCAGAATGTCCTCTTTATTCACTGCTTTAAAAATCGTTCGCGATCTCGGTCCAGGCTGGGCTCTGAAGCGCTTGAAACTTGCTGCGGAGGTGCGCCTTGGCATCGTCGGCAGAGAACTGCCGTTTCGAGACTGGGAATTCCGGAGAGCGGATTGGGCCGTGTTGGACGGAACGAGGAATTGCAATAGCACAGCGCAAGCACTCACGAAGTTTTTTTTCTTTTCCGAAGAAACGTCTTTTGCACGATCAATTGGGAATGCTGTTTCTCATCAAGCTGATCGACTCCTGTCCGGGGAATGGCCGTTCTTCTCCAGGCAGTGGTTGCAGCTCGGATTCCCGCCAGACTGGCACTTCAATGCCTTAGCGGGTACACGCCTCGATGACAATTGTCATTGGTCGGAGTTCGCACTCAATGCGATTGATGACGTGAAATTCGTCTGGGAACCGAATCGCTTTTCCGTGGCATATCTATTGGCCAGGGCTTATGCCGGCTTGGGTGACGAGCGGTTTCCCGAGGCGTTCTGGAGCTTGACTGAAGACTGGGCAGAGAAGAATCCTCCAAACCGAGGTGTGAATTGGGCAAGCGGGCAGGAAGTTGCGCTTCGAATGATGGCGTGGTGCTTCGCTCTGCATGCTTTTGTGAAATCTCCATCGTCAACTGACGACCGGGTTGCGAAACTTCTTTGCATGATCGAGACACACGGGAATCGGATTGCCGGATTTATCAATTACGGACTCTCGCAACGAAATAATCACGGAATTGGTGAAGCCGTCGGGCTGTTCACGATTGGAATTCTGTTTCCCGAGTTTCAGCGTTCCACCGAATGGTTGAGGTTAGGCCGGCACCTGATCCAATCCCAGATTCACGAACAGGTTTACGCAGACGGCAGTTACATTCAACATTCTTTGAACTATCAGCGCGTCTTTATCGATTACCTTGTCTGGGCTTTGCGCTTGGGAGAACTAAACAACGCTCCTTTTTCGAAAGAGAGCTATCAGATTCTGGGCAGAGCAGTGCATTTCATGCTTCCCATGTGTGATCCAACTACGGGCAGAATGCCGAATTATGGTTCCAACGACGGCAGTCTTGTCCTGCCACTAAGTTCGTGCGACTTCGTTGACTATCGACCCTCGCTGCAGGCGGCATACTTCCTGGTGCACCACGAGTTCTACTTTGGGAAGGGTGAGTGGGATGAGCAATGGGAATGGCTTTTCGCTCGGCGATCGGCGCAAGAGGCGAGGACCCGGAATGGACTTCCGGATGTGGAGACTCAAAAGACTCAGTCAGACTCCGGATATCTGAAACTTGTAGCGGCAGAAGGTTATGCGATGCTTCGGGCCGCGCGATACGCAGATCGTCCCTCGCAAGCCGACCAGCTTCACCTCGATCTTTGGTGGCGTGGAGAGAACATCGTCTGCGATGCCGGCACGTATCTCTACAACGGACCTTCACCATGGACGAACGCATTGGCGACTACATCCGTGCACAATACGATCACCGTGGGCAATCAGGATCAAATGACGCGGGCCGGCCGCTTTCTCTGGGTGGATTGGGCACAAGCAGACTGGCGGGAATACGAGATCGGGAATTCATGCGGGGCAATTGAGGCCTGGCATGATGGCTATTCGAGAATAGGCGCGATGCACCGCCGTTCCATTGCTTACCTGCAAGAGAAGGACATCTGGATTGTCGTTGACGATGTTTGTGGATCCCGAGCTCGAGATGTCCGGCTGCATTGGCTATTCGCAAATTATCCATATCAATGGGAATCAAACGAACTCCGCCTGGCGCTGCGGACGCCTGTCGGTGAATTTCAAGGGTCTGTCTATTGTTCCACACCGAACATAACGAGATTAATAACCGGCGGAGAAGTTTGTTTCTCGAATGCTTCGAATGTTTCGGAATTCAATGAGCGGATTTATGGCTGGCGATCGCAGTACTACGGTTGTAAGGAGCCGGCCATTTCGCTGGCTGTAGAGACGCAGGGCACGCTGCCGGTTCGATTCGTCACTGTTCTGGCTCCATCCACATCAAAGCTCATCAACATCGATGACAAGTTCGTGGAGGTCGAGGCGAGTAATGAGAGATTCGCCTTATCTTTACTTCCGGTCGGCTCTGAAAGAATTTGTTCCCGAGGCTGACTCGAATCGGGATTCTGCTTTCTCACCATACCTGATCGCCGGTTTCAAGCATTTGCTCTTCAGCGATGATAGGAAGCTCAATCCATCCCTGGGCCGGCAATGAATCGATTGGAAGCTGTTCGCTTAAAATGGCGAAGCGAAGCAGAAGAGTGTCGCCTAACTGGGCTCCCAAAATGGAAAGCGGAACCTTCGCCCGAAGTACCTTTTCAAGGCTGCTTTCGACTCGTTCCGTCTTGAGGCTGAAAGCGCTCCCGTTGCTCTCGCTTGTGCTACGGCGAGATAAATCGGCCCTCTGCATTTTGCCGCCAGAGAGATGGAACCTGACGATAAAAGTCTTTCTCGCCTGTTCCGTGCTGGGTGGTTGTACCTCTATGCGCGTTTCTATCTGATGACTGCCGTGCAGTTGATTTGCAAAATCAACCCGGAATGAGAAATCCTGCGCGTTGATGCCTGCGTATGCTCTTTCCAGCAGGAACTTCTTCCCGTGCATTGAGGAGCCGCGACGATCGGCGGTGAAACTGGCTGCTCCCAGCCAATCAAAATATCCGATATTGGGAGAGCTGATTTGCGGGGAAATGAATGCCGTTTGCGGGATGGTGCGCGTCTTTCCGATGGTTTCAGCCGAGATTGGGTAATGCAGATGGTCGGGCGGATTCGCTCCAAGCAGCCGATAGACGTTTGACAAGTGATTGCGATATAGCTCGTCAAAATCGCGATCGTTGGCAGAGTGATGCTCCGGACCGTACCACCAATTCCAATCGCTTCCTTCTGCAATCAGTAATTCCTCATATGCCAGGCGACGGGACTCCTCAGTCGCATTTTGAGAGTGGCGCTCATAAAACTCTCGCGCTTCCGCCAGGTAATCCCACGCGAGATTGTCTTCTGGAGCTCCGATCCACACATTGAAGTTCGCATTGATCCATGATCCTGGGACGAGAGAGGAAAGCGGCCTCGCGTCCTTCGTTCGCTCGATGACCTCCGAGATCGTGAGCGGCTCGATTTGCGGATCAGAATCAATCGCGTGGTACAGCCGTCGCAGAAACTCCCGGCCTGATTCGGGAAAATGCTCCCAGGCATTTTCCCCATCGAGGATAATGGGCACAATAGCATCATCTCCTGCAGCCAGCACGGATTGCGCCGATGCCTTAATGCTCTTTACGAAGTGAGTCGCTGCTTCTTTCGGCGGGACACCGGAATAAACGAATCCAATAAGGTCGGACAGGTTGTGATCACGGAAGAGAAGCAGGACCCCGGCTCCATCTTCACCGTGGCGATAGAGTCTATAAAGGCGGTCGGCTGAATCAGGCATGAGATGGCCGGCGGAATTCCGCTCAAAGAAGCTGCGCGTTGATCGCCCCAGGACGCCTTCGTCTGTTGCCATCCACTTTAGTCCGACCTGGCGCGCGAGCTTGAGCACCTCATCCGAAACGCTTCCCTCGGAGGGCCACATGCCCGCGGGAGTTTTTCCGAATGTCTGCTTATGGAAGTCCACTGCGCGTCTCATTTGCTCGAGAGCGTCGTTCGCCTGCAGAAAGCGCCGGCGGGGAAGAGGCAGTCCAGGATTGCTGACGCGGCCGTTGTTGGTATCGCAGAGCAGTGGAAGGATCGGGTGATAAAAAGGTGTCGTCGATAATTCGACGCCTCCACGGTCAGCCGCCCCACGATACGCTGGAATAACGCTGCTCAACAGACGCTTTTCAAGCTGAATCAGCGTCTCCTGATCGGCGCGATCAAAGTTCCGTCCTTTTTTTGTGAGCTCGGCAACTTCGGGTTCATCGAGGAAAAACTCATCAAACCACGCGAGTTGAGAGAGTACTTGTAGATCAGCAAAATCGTGCGCGTTCAAGTGCCGGAGGGCCTGCTCGATCGATGCGTAGGCGGCGTGCTTCTGCAGCAGCTCTGAATACCTTGGATACCTGGCGATTTGGTGGGTCTGGTTCGCCTGGAACAGGTATCTGAGTGCGAACTCCTTTTCCTCAGGTGTGAGATCAGTGGCGGGCTTCCCGATTACGCTTCTCCATGCGTCTTTCGCCTCGCCGGCTACGTAGTCATTGATCTGTACGATGAGCGAAGGAACCAGGTTGAAGTTCTGGTGGACGCGCGGGAACTCATCCAGCAGCTTCACCATGCCGTAGTAATCCTTAAGCGCATGCATCCTGACCCAAGGAAGACGATATTCGCCTGTGACCAGATCCTTGTAGAACGGCTGGTGCATGTGCCAGAGGAAGACCAGACGAATGGAAGGCATCGTTTTCTAGTGTAATCAAGCTGCAGAGTCACTCTCAGATAGTTGTGGAAAGCGATGCTAGACTGGGCTATAGATCGGCAACATGAGGATCCTTACTCGCTACATTCTGTGGGAGGTTTTCTCCCATGGCGTAATCGGCGCCGCGCTGTTTACGTTCGTGATCTTCATGCGCGACGTGGGCCGGATACTGGAACTGGTTGTACGTAACAGCGCTCCGATTCCCAGCGTTGCTGAAATCTTCTTTCTCACCATTCCAACCGCCCTCACCTTTACCTTGCCCATGGGCGTTCTGGTCGGCATCCTGATTGGGCTGTCACGCATGGCCGCGGATAGCGAGGTTACGGCATTGCGGGCAAGCGGCGTTGGTGCGTGGAGGTTTGTCGCGATCATCGGCATCTTTGCTGTCACTGCGTTTGGCGTCGCATTGCTGAACAATCTCGTGATTGCTCCCAGATCAGCGGCTGCACTGGCAAGCCTGCAAAACTCTCTAAAGACCTCGCAGATTTCCTTCGAAGTGCAGCCCCGCGTTTTTTATGAGGATTTGAAGGGCTACGTACTGTACGTGCAGGATGTGGAGCCTGTAACTGGGGCTGCGTTGTGGAAGAACGTCTTTCTTGCTGATATCAGCAACCCTGCCGCTCCGAAAGTAACCCTAGCCCAGCGCGCAGTCGTCGTCACCGAGGACGACACTTTGCGCATGCATCTCGAGAATGGAAGCCAGCAGGAAACCGAGCCCTCGCATCCAGATCAGTACACGATTTCTACATTTGATCAGACCGATATTCCGATAGCCCTGCCGCCTGTGGGTCCTGCACCATCGCGCGATCTGGTTCCTGCTGCGGAACTCAAAACAAGTGAGCTGTTGTATCGTGCGCGAACCGAGCACCCGGCAAAGGCTCGGTGGTACTGGATTGAATTTCACCGGCGATTGGCGTTGGCTGCGTCCTGCCTTGTGCTGATGCTGGTAGGAATCCCGCTTGGGCTGTCTTCCAAAAAGGGAGGCAAATCAACCGGCTTTGTGCTCACGATCCTGCTCGTGTTTCTTTACTACTTCTCGCTGAGCGCCGGGATTGCCTTCGCGAGGCAAGGAAAAGTGCAACCTGCGTTGGGAGTATGGAGCGCGGACATTTTGTTTGCACTTGCCGGGCTGGTGCTTCTGCGACGAGTGCAGCAGTCGAGCATCGACGTAGTCTCGTTTCGAATTGCCTGGAGCGATATTGCGAAGAGATTTTCGCGAGAGAAATCAACGGCGGAAGCTTCAACGATTTCCGCCCCGCTGCGCAAGGGAAGCTCCCGCTTCCCCCAGATCCTCGACGATTACGTGCTTCGCCAGTTCCTCGAGTATCTGGGACTGATTCTTTGCACATTCGTTGTGCTTACGCTGGTATTCACGTTTTTCGAGTTGCTGGGCGACATCATCAGGAATCGTATTGCCCTCATCACTGTCGGAGAGTACCTGGTCAATGTAATTCCCTCGATGATTTATCTCATGACGCCTCTGAGCGTTCTCATCGCCGTCCTGGTCACATTTGGACTTTTGCAAAAGTCCAATGAGCTGACAGCGATGAAGGCTACCGGGATTAGTTTGTATCGCCTGATCGTGCCGGTAGTGGCCCTCGCTGCCGGTTTGTCGTTCGCTCTGTTCTTGTTCGATCAGTTTTATTTGCCGCACGCCAATAAGCGGCAAGACGCCTTGCGCAATGAAATCAAAGGCAAACCGGCGCAGACATATCTGAATCCACAACGCAAATGGATCTTCGGCGCGCATCGCGAGATTTACTACTACGAATTTTTCGATGGCGAGCGCAATCAGTTTGCCAACTTGTCTGTCTTCAGTATTGATCCCAAGGCGTTCGCACTAATAGCGCGCACCTTCGCTTCCCGCGTGTTCTGGAATGAGTCATTACATAAATGGGTCTTCCAGCAAGGGTGGGTTCGCACGCTCACGCCCACCGAGGTCCAGGATTACAAGACCTTCGACGTAAGGACTTTCGCCGACGTCGACGAGCCGCCTAATTACTTCAAGAAAGAAGTAAAGCAGTATTCCGAAATGAATTTCGACGAGCTGAAGGCCTACATTCGCGAACTGGAGCAGGGCGGCTTCGATGTAGTGCGATTGAGAGTGCAGCTGTACCGGAAGCTTTCATTCCCATTGATCACACTGGTGATGTCGATCCTGGCGATCCCATTTGCGGTTTCTGCGGGACGGCAGGGAGCTCTGCGCGGCGTGGCCACGGCGATCGGCATTGCCGTCGTCTACTGGGTGACGAGCGGCTTGTTCGAGGCCATGGGAAATGTGAATCAACTGCCTGCCGCATTGGCCGCTTGGTCCCCAGATTTGATCTTTGGTCTGGCAGGCGGATATTTCATATTGAAGGTGCCGACATAATTTTGGTTGAAGCGCGCTAGCGGCTCATCACGTCTAACAGTTCTGGACCAATGTTCAAGAAGCTCGACCCACTGAAGCCGTATGTGTACAAGTACCGCGTCCAATTCTTCTGGGGCGGGTTGGTACTTCTCCTCAATAACCTGATTTGGATTTTCTTTCCCCAAGTCATTGGCCGCGCCATTAATGACCTCAATCAGGGAATAACGCAGCACAAGATCGTGACGTATTCGCTCGCGTTAATAGCCATTGCTCTCGGCAAGGGCGTCTTTCAATTCCTGATGCGCTGGATCCTGATTGGCATCTCGCGCGAGATCGAGTTTGATCTGCGCAACGATCTATTCCGGCATCTCGAGTCCCTGTCCTACTCCTACTACCAGCGCACGCGCGTTGGGGACATCATGGCGCGTGCGACCAACGATCTGAATGCTGTCCGTATGTTGCTGGGTCCGGCGATCATGTATACGGCCAACACCATCGTCTTCACAGCCGGCGCTCTGGCTTTCATGCTGAAGATCAGCCCGCGGCTGACGATGTTTGCTTTCCTGCCGCTGCCGGCCGCCAGCATCCTGGTGCAGTACTTCGGTCGGCGGATTCATGAGCGCTTCGAGCGCATTCAGGCAACGTTCTCCGACATTTCTGCGCGGGCGCAGGAGAACTTCTCTGGTGCGCGATTGGTTCGCGCATACGTTCAGGAAGAACCCGAGATCGAGCTTTTTGAGAACGCCAATCGTGAATACATTGCTCGCAGTCTGAAACTCGTCCGCCTGATCGGAATGCTCTGGCCCACTTTGGAAATGCTTCTTGGCCTCGCGATCATCCTTGTGCTGTGGCTGGGCGGAAGGGAAGTGCTGCTGCACCGGATGAATGTCGGAGACTTTGTCGCGTACAACACCTACATGGTCCAGCTCACGTGGCCGGTGATTGCGCTGGGATGGGTGATCAACATCTTCCAGCGCGGGACGGCATCGCTGGCACGAATCAATCAAATCTTTTCTGAGCGACCGGAAGTGACTGACGACGGCGTGGCTCCCGACCTGAAAGAGACTTCCGCGATTCATGGCGACATCGAGTTCCGCGGATTAACTTTCAGCTACGCGAATGGTGCCGAGGTTCTCCGTGGGATCGATCTGCGAATTCCTGGCGGCACGAGCCTCGCAATCGTTGGTCCCACCGGTTCAGGCAAGAGCACGCTTGTGAGCTTGATTGCGCGCATTTACGATGCGCCTGCGGGTTCGCTGCTAGTCGATGGCCGCAAGATCACCGATTTTCCCCTCGAGACTCTGCGTAAAAATATCGGATTTGTTCCGCAAGAAACTTTCCTCTTCAGTTCGAGCATTCGCGAGAACATCGCCTTCGGCACTGAAAGCAGCAGTGATGAAGAAGTCGAGGCCGCAGCGGACGCAGCGAGCCTTTCACAGGAGATCCACGGTTTCCCCCAAGGCTACGCGACGGTGGTTGGTGAACGTGGCCTAACGCTCTCGGGTGGACAGAAGCAGCGGACCGCGATCGCGCGCGCCATCATTCGCAATCCTCGGATTCTCATTCTCGATGACGCTCTTTCCAGCGTCGATACGTACACTGAGGAACGCATCCTGAATCATCTGCGGGAGATGATGCAGGGACGCACCACGATCTTCATCTCGCATCGTGTCTCGACTGTGCGCGCGGCGGATCAGATTGCCGTTTTGCATGGTGGCGAGATCGTCGAATTGGGCACCCACGAGGATCTGTTGGCGCTCAACGGCTACTACGCCGATCTGTACAACAAGCAGTTGCTCGAAGAAGAACTCGCGAAAGTCTAGAGTGCCCATGAAGCGCGTGGTTACGCCCGAACTGCTCGACGAGGATTTGGGCACGCCCGAAGAGATTCGGCAGACGCTTCTCGACCTTCGCGGCTTCAATCAAAACTTCGGAGGATTTCGCAGCGTCGCCGCCCTGATGAGAAATGCGGTGAATAAGCATCGGCTGCGATCGCTATCTTTTCTTGACGTTGCGGGCGGAACGGGCGATGTCGCGGAATATGTACAGCGCACCTTGAGCAGTGAAGGCGTACCTGTGAAAGCTACGCTCCTCGATCGCGCGGTATCGCACATGGTCGGCAGTGCTGCGCTCGAGCGAGTGGCGGCCGATGCTCTGCGATTGCCGTTTGCTCCTGCGAGCTTCGACATCGTGGGTTGTAATCTGTTCCTGCATCACTTGGAACCGGGTGATGTGGTTAAGTTT
>Ga0066673_10000147_pt1 | contig 16954 bp, 17 predicted proteins | sample GraSoiAngelo_122_FD_62302 | JGI IMG/M metagenome (GOLD analysis project Ga0066673, IMG submission 62302) | Grasslands soil microbial communities from the Angelo Coastal Reserve, California, USA - 14_0927_02_20cm | ecosystem: Environmental > Terrestrial > Soil > Grasslands | place: USA...
GTGCGGCGCTTGTCGAGCGCGAACAGGCAGTCGACCGCGAGCGTGCGCGTCGGGTCGAGTCCCTCGGCGAGCGCGGTCGCAGTCGCGTCGTGGCCGACCGGCGCGACGAGATAGATCGACTGAGCCGCGGGCTGCGCGCCCGCGTCGACGCGCGCTCCGAGCTTCGCAACCAGCTCCGCGAGCCTCGCGCCGAGTCCCGAGCGGCTCACCCAGACGCTCGCGGGCCGCGAAGCCGGCGCGGGAGGCTCGGGAATTTCCTCCTGCCTGCCGTTCTCATGGCGGTAGAAGCCGACGCCCGATTTGCGTCCGAAGAGGCCCGCGGCGACGCGCTGGCTGGTGAGGGGCGAGGGGCGGAAGCGCGGCTCCTCGTAGTACTGCCGGTAGATCGATTCCATCACCGGGTGCGAGACGTCGAGGCCCGTCAGGTCGAGCAGCTCGAAGGGGCCCAGGCGGAATCCGGCGCAATCGCGCAGGATGCGGTCGATCCCGTGGAACTCCGCGACGCCCTCCCCGAGTATGCGCAGCGCCTCGGTGCCGTAGCCGCGGCCCGCGTGGTTGACGATGAACCCGGGCGTGTCCTTCGCGCGCACCGGCTTGTGCCCGCAGCGCAGCGCCAGCGCCGCGAGCGCCTCGCCGACCCAGGGGGCCGTCAGCAGGCCGTCGACGACCTCGACGACCTTCATGAGCGGCACGGGGTTGAAGAAATGAAAGCCGGCGACGCGCTCAGGGCCTTTGCACGCCGCCGCGATCGCAGTGATCGAAAACGACGAGGTATTGGACGCCATCAGGCAATCCTCGGAAACGATGTCTTCCAGCGAGCGGAACAGCTCGCGCTTGGCCTCTAGGTCTTCCACGATCGCCTCGATGACGATGGGGCAGGAGGCGAGGGACTCGCGCGAATCGGCGACGACGAGATTCGCCTGCGCCCGCGCGAGCGCGTCCCGCTCGAGGCGGCCTTTTTCGGCGAGCCTCGCGAGCTGCCCGGTGACGGACTGCTTCGCGTCCTGCGCGGCGCCCGGGCGGCTGTCGTGGAGCAGCGCGCGGATGCCCGCCTGCACGGCGATCTGGGCGATGCCGCGTCCCATGACGCCGACGCCGACCACCGCCAGGCTCAAGTCGGGTCGGGAAACGTCGAGGGGCATGATGCAGGGCGGAAAAGCTGCGATTCTACGTGTTTCACCCGCGCCCCGGCGGCGCGTTGACGTACCTGCGCGTTTTCGGCAAGCTTGCGCGATTCGGCTATCGGAGGAAGAGCCGCATGCATTCACGCGCACGCACGCTCGCGCTCGGGCTGTTCCTGGCGCTGCCGGCGATGGCGCAGGAATTTCCTTCACGGCCGATCACCCTGATCTGCCCCTGGCCCGCGGGCGGCTCGACCGATACCCATCTGCGGCGCTTCGCCGAGATCGCGGCGAAATACCTGGGCCAGCCGATCCTGATCGAGAACAGACCCGGCGCCGGAGGGACGGTGGGGCCGGGTCACTTGGCGCAGACCGCCAAGCCCGACGGCTATTCGCTCTCGCAGATGCACATGGGCGCCTTCCGCATCCCGCACATGCAGAAGCTCGCCTGGGACCCGGTGCGCGACTTCACCTACGTCATCGGCCTGTCGGGCTACACCTTCGGCGTGGTGGTGAAGAGCGATTCGCCGTTCAAGACCTTCAGCGACCTGCTCGACTACGCCAGGGCGAACCCGGGCAAGCTGTCCTACGGGTCGACCGGCACCGGCACCTCGCCGCACCTGCTGATGGAGGAAGTGTCGATGAAGACCGGCGTCCAGTTCCTTCACGTGCCCTTCAAGGGCAACGCGGATTCAACCCAGGCGCTCCTCGGCGACCACATCATGGCGCAGTCGGATTCCAGCGGCTGGGGGCGCTTTGTCGACGCGGGGCAGTTCAGGCTGCTCGTCACCTTCGGGAGCCGGCGCACCAAGCACTGGCCGAGCGTGCCCACGGCGAACGAACTGGGCCTGGACATGGTTTACAGTTCTCCCTACGGGATCGTCGGGCCGCGCGGCATGGAGCCGCGGGTCGTGAAGATCCTGCACGACGGCTTCAAGAAGGCGCTCGAAGATCCCGAGGACCTGAAGGTGCTCGACCAGCTCGACCAGGAGCTGTGGTACCAGTCGAGCGAGGACTACGCAAGATACGCCCGCGAGACGCTGCGGAAGGAGCGGGCGCTGATCGAACGGCTGGGGCTGCTGGCGAAATAGCGCAAGGAGGAGGCTGCCATGTTCAAGAAAATACTGCTCGCGTACAACGGTTCGCGCGAAGGCAAGTCGGCGCTACTCGCCTGCGCCGAGATCGCCGCGTTCGCCCATTCGGAGACTCACCTCCTCGCGGTGGCCGGGATGCCCTCGAGCATGTTCCTCACCGAGGGCTTCCTGCCCGAGGAGCTGCTCGAAGAGGAAAAGAAACGCGCCCAGGAAATCCTGAACGAAGGCATCGCGCAACTGAAGAAAAAAGGATTCACCGTCGCCGGGCACCTCGCGGTCGGCGAGCCGGTGGAAGAGATCTCGCGTCTCGCTGCGGAGCTGAAGTGCGACCTCATCGTGGTCGGACACCAGCAGAAAGCCTCGTTCGCCTCGCGCTGGTGGCGCGGGTCGGTCGGGAAGACGCTGCTGGATCATGCGCCGTGCAGTATTTTTGTGGCGCAGACGAGGGATTGATACTCAAGCCCGCGACGCGGGCGTAGCCAGTCCGGGAGCGTTGTTCGCACCCGCTCAACCTTTTTTGCGTTCGGTCGTTATTCCCCTATGTACTGAGTCGGGGCGGCGATCATCAACAAGAAGAAGAAAGCAACTCTGATCGCGATCGAGGCGATTGCCGGCCGCATCGTTGTTTTGCGTGGCCAGCGCGTCATGCTCGATTCCGACCTCGCCGTGCTTTACGGCGTCACGACTAGACGGCTCAATGAACAGGTGATGCGAAACCTTGGACGGTTCCCGTCCGATTTCATGTTCCAGTTGAAAAATCACGAAGTTGCCATCTTGAGGTCGCAATTTGCGACCTCAAGTTCAGATGCACGACACCTCGCCTGGGGCGGTCGACGCTACGTCCCGTACGCCTTCACCGAGCACGGCGCCCTCATGGCCGCCATGGTGCTGAACTCTCCGAGTGCCACCGAGGTGTCGGTCTACGTAGTGCGCGCCTTTGTCGAGCTGCGCGACACGCTCGTCGCGCATAAGGAACTCCCCAAGCGCCTCGATGAGCTGGAATCAAGACTCGAGAGGAAACTCACAACTCACGACCAGGCCATCGCAGGCATTCTCGATGCCATCCGCCAGCTCATGGTGCCGCCTGAGCCGCCCAAGAAGCGACGCATCGGGTTCGTGCAGAACGACTGAGCCAGCGTAAACGACAACGCAGCGCGAAGGCCGGGCGTCGTTGTCGGGACTGCACAATTTACTTCGTGATGTTCCAACTTACCGAAACGGAGCAGGCCGTTTTGAGATCGCAATTTGCGATCTCAAACTCGGGGCCGCGGCTATGGCCGGAAAGCGCAGAATGGGGCGCTCAGAACCCGGGCGTAGACCACGCCACGGACCAGGATTTTGCGCGTAGAATTTGCAACCTCGTGAATTGAAAAGTTGGACTACTGTCATGACTGAACTCACTGTGAAGCTCCCCGATGAGCTCGCCCGGAAAGTCCGGGCTGCGGGCCTCCTGGACGAGGCCGCGCTGGAGCAGCTTTTTAGAGAAGCGCTGCGCAAGCAGGCTGCCGGTGAGCTTTTTGCCGCGCTCGATGAAATTCAAGCGCTCAAGCTCCCACCGATGACCGAAGAGGAGGTCCAGGCCGAGATCGACGCGGCGCGCGCCGAGCGCCGGACGCGCTCAGGCAAGTAATCTGAGTGCGCATCGTCGCCGACACGAACGTCATCGTGTCGGCCTTTCTCTGGGGCGGTGTGCCGCGACAGCTGCTCAATGCCGCAGGAGGGCAGGGGGTCGAATTCTTCACAAGCCGTGCGCTCATCGCTGAGCTAGAGGACGTGCTCTCGCGCGGCAAGTTCGCCGCGCAGCTAAGCGAAAGCCGTTTTACGTCTGCGTACCTCCTTGCCCGCTACACCCAGCTCGCTACTCTCATTGCACCGGTTGAAGTCACCTCTCCGGAACTTCGCGACCCCGACGATGCAGCCGTCCTTGCTTGCGCGCTTGCTGCCCAAGCCGATCTCATCGTTTCCGGCGACAAGCACGTGCGAGACCTCAAGACGTACCAGAAGATCCCAATCGTCAACGCCGCGGAAGCGCTCGCCCGTCTGTCCCACCCTTGAGCCCGATGTACGCAACGCCGCAGATTAAGTGGAAAAGTCACCCCGCCTTGATCGTATTCACCAGCACTCCCACCTTGCTCACTTCGATCTCCACCGTGTCGCCGGGCTTCATCCACACCGGAGGATTGCGGCGCGCGCCCACGCCGCCCGGGGTGCCGGTGACGATGACGTCTCCCGGCTCCAGGGTCGTGAATGCCGAGATGTAATCGATCAACCGCGGGATGCGGTGGATCATCTGCTCGGTGGTGGCGTGCTGCATCACCTGGCCGTTGAGCCGAGTCTCGAGCGTCAGCTCCTCGCCGTCCGCGATCTCGCTGCGCGTGACCATCCACGGGCCGAATCCGCCGGTGCGGCTGAAGTTCTTGCCCGCGGTCCACTGCAGGGTGTGGCGCTGCCAGTCGCGCACCGAGCCGTCGTTGTAGCAGGCGTAACCGGCGACGTGCTTCCACGAATTTTCCTGTGATATGCGCCGCCCGGACTTGCCGATGATCACGGCGATCTCGCCCTCGTAGTCGAGGTTGGTCGATTCGGGCGGCATGAGGATGGCCTGCTTGTGCCCGACCTGCGACTCGGGAACGCGGATGAAGAGCGCGGGGTTCTCGGTCTTGTCGCGGCCGGTCTCCATACGGTGTTCTTCGTAATTGAGGCCCACGCAGACGATCTTTCCCGGGTTCGGAATCACCGGAAGGAAAGGCACCTTGGAGAGCTTGAGATCGGCCGTCTTCGCGGCTTTCGCGATTTTTTCGGCCTGGGCGAGCGCGCCGCCCGCGAGCAGGGCGCGAAGGTCCGGGAATTTCCTGCCGATGCGCCGCGTGAGATCGACGATCCCGTCGTTCATCACGACTCCGTACCCGGCGCCTTTGGGAGTGCGGTAGCTCGCGAGCTTCATTTTTTTCTCCGCTTGAGTGTAGCGCGTTAGTCTACCGCAAGGCTCAGAAGCGCATGGTCGCACCGGCCACGAACGCCCAATCCACGCTCAGCTGGATGCCGTTGTAGAAGCGGTAGATCGGCAGCTGCAGGAAGCCGTAGAGCTGCACGTCGTGCGTGACCGAGTAGGCGAGCCCCGGGCTCAAGAACACGGTCCGCGATCCGCTCAACTCCGGCTCGGAGTTCGCGCCGGAGTCCTTGCCCTTGACCATGCTGTTGATCTGCAGCAGCGCCTGCCAGTCATGGCCGAGGGGATGGCGATAGCCGAAGTTAATCTGGAACTGCCTGCCGGGCCTATATTCGTCCTTGATGCTCACCGGCTGCTGATAAAGCGCCTGGACGGACCAGCTTGAGTCCTGGTAAATGCCCGGCGCGGAGTAGAAGCCGCCGAGCACGACGTCGGTGCTTCCCGTCCCGGGCTGCAGCATGCGTTCGGCCACGGCGCCGTCCGAGTTGCTGACGCGCGCGTTTCCCGTCGGCAGTTTCAACCCGAAAGTGAGCCCGGAGTTGACGACCGGATTCTTCTCGTTGTCGAAGCGGTAGTAGCCGAGCACGCGCGCGTCGCCGGCCTTGGTGAAGTCCCATTTCTCGAAAGTGTTCGCTCCGGTCGGATCCGCGAAGTGCGAGTGCGAGCGGCTCGCGACCGGGAGCGAGGCCGATACCGCCCAGTTCTTGGCGAGCGCGTAGTCGAGCGTGCTCACCAGGTTCCGGTTGATGGTGCGCAGCTCCCTGATGTCCTCATTGTCATCTTCCGGCGGGATCTGCCGGGTGCCGGAGCGAAGGTGCTTCTGGTCGACGAACTCGTAGTGCAGGTCCAGCCTCGCGGTACCGGGCGCGGCTGCGGCGCCTTGCGTCGACCAGTTGGTGTCGAGCACGCAGAACGCCGAGCCGCAAGACCCTTGCGCGGCGCCGGCGGCGGCCAGGAGCGCGACGCTCCCCGAGTATGCGATTGCAAATCGCTTATTCATTCCCTTCCTTCTGAAATCTTTCAGTCGCGTGCCGGTCCGCTCGGAACCTGAGCACGCGCGACAGGCGTACGGCCGCAGCCGTGCGCTACAGAGCCGCTGGAATCAGGAGAAAAAAGGCGGGGCGCGCGGAGGCGCGCAAGGGTCGAGCGCAGCCGGAAGCTGCGGCTCGGAGAAAAGCTCCCGGACCGGTCCGGAAGCAGGTATCGGGCAAAGGAGCGCTAGCGCAGAGCCCGAAATCGCGGCGCCGCGCTCGGGGTTGAAGGGGCACAGCGTGCAATGCGAAGGCCGGGCGCCTTTGCCGGGGGTTTCGCCGGGCAAGCCTTCTCCCCCGTGTTTCTGGCCGGTCGCGCTGCACACTTCGGAGGGAAGCGCCGGGACGTTCGGCCTGGCGTTCGCGAGCAGCGGCCAGGAGGCGTTGAGCGCGATGCCCGCGAGCGCGAACCAGGCGCCAATGCGGTTGCGAAAGCGATGCGCGTTCATCGCCGCTTTTTTAGCACAGATGCGCGGGCTTTTCCAGCGTCGGTTCTGGTATTCTCCACTCCGACATGAAGGGAAGACTGGAAGACCGGCGCCTGCTCACCGGGCAGGGGCGATTCATCTCCGACTGGAATTTTCCGAATCAGGCCTATTGCTCGTTCCTGCGCTCGGACCGCGCGCACGCGGAGATCGTTTCCGTCGACGCGGGAAGCGCGCTCCAAGCCCCGGGGGTGCTCGCCGTGCTCACCGGCCGTGACGTGGCCGAAGCGGGCTACAAGTCGATTCCGACCAACTTGGGCGTCAAGGACCGCTTCGGCGAGCCGCTCAAAAAACCGCCGCGTCCGGTGCTCGCCCAAGGAAAAGTCCGCCATGTCGGCGAGTGCGTCGCCTGCGTGGTCGCCGAGTCGGCGCAGCTCGCGCAGGACGCGGCCGAATTGATCGTGGTCGAGTACCGCGAGCTGCCTGCGGTGACCTCCGCGGACAAGGCGCTCGAACCCGGGGCGGCGCAGCTCCACGCCGAGCTCCCCGGAAATCTTTCCTTCGACTGGATCGCGGGCGACGAGGCTGCGACCGAGGCCGCATTCCGGGCGGCCGACCGCGTGGTGAAGCTCGCCCTCGAGAACCCGCGCATGGTCGGAAACCCGATGGAGCCGCGCGCCTGCGCGGGGACCTACGACGCGGCGACGCAGAAATACGCGCTCTACGCTTGCACTCAAGGGACGGCCGGCATGCGCGGGCAGCTCGTCTACACCATGGGCGTCCCCGACGACAGGATCGACGTCATCGCGGAAGACGTCGGCGGCGGATTCGGCGTGCGCTTCAACATGTATCCGGAATACTGCGCGGTGCTGCTCGCGGCGAAGAAGACCGGACGCCCGGTGAAGTGGACCGGCAGCCGCTCGGAAGTTTTCCTGTCGGACGAGCAGGGCAGGGACGTCGCGAGCATGAGCGAGCTCGCGCTAGCCGCCTCGGGGAAATTCCTGGCGCTGCGCTTCTCCTACATCGCCGACCTCGGCGCCTATCTCGCTCCCACCGGCCCTTTCATCAATACGCAGGGCGTGGTGGCGTGCCTCACCGGCGTGTACGCGGTGCCGGCCGCCTGCGCCCGGGTCAAGCTCGCCGTGACCAACAAGGCGCCCGGCGCCGCCTACCGCGGCGCGGGCCGCCCGGTGATGTCGTACATGCTCGAGCGCCTGGTCGACGCGGCCGCGGCGGAGCTGAAAATGGACCCCGCCGAGCTCAGGCGAAAGAATCTTGTCGCGAAGAACGCGTTTCCCTATAAGGCGGCAAGCGGCGTCACCTACGACTGCGGCGACTTCGAGGGCGTGCTCGCCGACGCGCTGAAAGCTTCCGACTGGGCGGGATTCCCGGCGCGGCGCGCGCAATCGGAATCGCGCGGAAGGCTGCGCGGGCGCGGCATGGCCGCTTACATCGAGGCGAGCGGCGGGGGCTTTGCGCCCTCCGACCAGGTCGAGCTGCGCTTCGGCGCGGAGGGCGGCGTGACGATGTACGCGGTCTCGCACTCGCACGGGCAGGGGCACGAGACGAGCTACGCGCAGATCGTCTCCGCCGTGCTCGGCGTGCCGATGGAAAACTTTCGCCTCCGGAACGGCGACCCCGCGGTGCGCCTCATCGGCAACGCGACCGGCGGCTCGCGCTCGCTCCTCGGCGTGGGGAGCGTCATGCAGCTCGCGGCGAAGCAGGTGGTGGAAAAAGGCCTCGCGCTCGCGGCCAAGGATCTGGAGGCGGCCGCAGCGGACATCGAATTCACGGACGGCTCCTATCGCATCAGGGGCACCGACCGCGCGATCACGCTGCTCGCGCTCGCGCAGAAGTACGCGGGTACGCCGCAGGCGCTCGACGTGAAGACCGAGGGCAAGTTCGGCGTGACCTTCCCGAACGGCTGCCACGTCGCCGAGGTCGAGATCGAGCCCGAGACGGGAATCGCGGAAATCGTGCGCTTCACCGCGGTGGACGACGCCGGCAACATCGTCAATCACCCGATCGTCGAAGGCCAGATGCAGGGCGGGATCACCCAAGGGGCGGGACAGGTGTTCGGCGAGCAGGCGGTCTACGATCCCGACACCGGCCAGCTGCTCACCGGGAGCTTCATGGACTACCCGATGCCGCGCGCGGGCCTCGTGGACGGCCTCGAGATCCGAGAGCACCCGGTGCCGACCGCCGCGAACCCGCTCGGCGCGAAAGGCGTGGGCGAAGCGGGCGTGAGCGGATCGCTCCCCGCGCTGATGAACGCCGTGATGGATGCGCTGCGCCGGGCGGGCGTCGCGCGCTTCGACATGCCGGCGACGCCCGACCGCCTGTGGCGCGCGATCCGGGATGCGGGAGGACGTTCATAGAAGGGGATCATCATGAACCACGGAGATATTTCCCCGGACATCGCCAAGGGCCTCAAGGTCCTGCAATCGAGAATCGCGAAAGCCGGGATCCCGCCCTCGAAGCTCGACGAGACGCTCAACATCGCGACCTGGAACATCCGGGAATTCGGCAAGAAGGAGCGCAGCGCGGCGGCGATCCACTACATCGCCGAGATCCTGGGTCAATTCGACCTCATCAGCATCGCGGAACTGCGCGATAACCTGACGGACCTGGGCCGGGTCCTCGAGGTTCTCGGGCCGTTCTGGCGGGTCATCTACTCCGACGCGCTGAGAGATTCGGGCGGAAACAACGAGCGGGTCGGATTCATCTACGACAAGAGGGCGGTCGCATTCAGCGGGTTCGCCGCCACGGCCAACCCGCCGCGCGAGAAGGTCGGAAACCTGTATCTGCCCAAATTCCACTGGTGGCGCGAGCCCTTCATGGCGTCCTTCAGCGCCGGCAGCTTCGATTTCGTCCTTCTCGCGGCGCACGCGCAGTGGGGGACGCCCGCGGGGCGTCTGGTCGAGCTGCAGTCCCTCGCCCAATGGGTCGACCTGAAGCGGAAGGAGAAGACCTGCGAGGACAAGGATCTCATCATCGTCGGCGACTTCAACATCGAAACGCCCGAGCAGCTCGCGGCTCTGACCGGTAAAGGGCTTCAGATGCCCGCCGCCTTGAAGGGCAAGTCCTTCGGCACCAACCTCGCCCAGGACAAGCGCTACGATCAGATTCTGCATTACCCCGGCTATCCGGAGAACTTCTCGAACCAGGCGGGCGTGGTCGATTTCTACGCCGGGAGCTCGAAAGAGCTGTTCCCGGATCTGGACAAACTTGCGTTTTCCTTTCAGATGTCCGATCACCTTCCGCTGTGGATGCAGGTCAACACCGACATAGAGGGTCAGAAGCTCGACGAGATCATCCGGGCGGGGAAGTGATGCGGCCGCCAGCCGATCCGCTTAACCCCGTTCGGGCGCGGCCCGCGTTAACCTCAGGATGTCGGACTTCGCCACGGTCCTGGCCTTTCCGCCTCGCGCGCTCCCGGTGCAGCACCGGAGCCCTGCGGAGGCGCTACACTTGCGCCGCATGAGGATCGAGGCGAGCGACGAGGAGCTGATGCTGCGCTACGGCAGGGGCGATGCTCGCGCCTTCGAGCTGCTCTACCGACGCCATCGTCTCCCCCTGTACCGGTTCCTGCTGCGACAGGTCGGCAATGCGGCCACAGCCGAGGAATTGTTCCAGGACCTCTGGATGCGCGTCGTCAATTCCCGCGGGCGTTATGAGGCCCGGGCGAAATTCACCTCCTGGGTATACGCGATCGCGCACAATCGCCTGATGGATTTCTACCGGGGGAACGGCAACGCGTCGTTCCTGAGCCAGGAGGAAAGCGAGTCGGTCCTCGAGGACCTTCCGGCCGCGGAGATCGCAGCGGACCTGCGCCTGGACCGCAAGCGCGCGGTGGAGCGCCTGCTCGTCGCGCTCGGCAAGCTTCCCGATGCGCAGCGCGAGGCCTTTTTACTGCAGCAAGAGAGCGAAATGTCGATCGAGGAAATCGCCGCGGCGACCGGCGTCGGCCCCGAGACCGCGAAGAGCCGCCTGCGCTATGCTGTGGCGAAGCTGCGTGCGAGCTTGGGGAAGCAATCATGATCGAGCGGCGCGACGAGGAGCTTTTGCACATCTATCGTGAGGCCGAGGGGCCGCGCCCTCCGCAGCGCGTCGACGACAATATCCTGGCGGCGTCGCAGCGAGTCGCGGGCACGGTGCGGCGGCCCGCAGCGCTAGTGTTCGCACGCCGCTGGGGCACGCCGGTCGCGCTCGCCGCGACCGTGCTGGTGACCTCGACCCTCGCGCTCATGGTGTTCGAGCGGCAATCCGGCCTCGACACGATAGCGCCCAAGGCACCGGGGTCCGTCCGGCCGGCGAAAGTCTCTCCGGCAGAGGCGACGCGCGCTTCTCCGGCGGAGCCGCACCGCGCCGAGGCGGCGGCGAAATCCCCGGTCGCGGAGCCGCGGCGAGCCGATTCGCCGGCGAAATCTCCGTCGGTCGCTTTGCCGCACCCCGCGCCGGCGGCGCCGAGTCCGCCGGCAGCATCGCGGAGCGACAGGGTGAAGCAGCCCACGCTCGAAACCGCCCTCTCGGGCGAACGCCGCGCAACAGTGCAACCCGCGCGCGTGCCGGCAATTCCGCCCGGGGTCGAAATTCTCCGCAAGAGCGAAGAGGCAAAGCCGGCGCCCGCCGCCGCGGGTTCGGCCGCGAACGTGCGCGCCGGCACCATCCCGCCACAGCCGCCCGTGCCGGACGCCCAGCGCGTCTTCGACGCCCAACAGCAAATCCGACCGGCGCAGGCGCCGGCGGCCGCGCCAGCCCCGAGCTCGAACGTTGTCCGCGAATCGGCATCGACGCTCCAAGGCGCGAGCGCCGGTGCTGCAATCGGAAACCGTCTCGCGGTTCCGGAAGCCAAGGAGCGCACGCCGGAAAAATGGCTGGCGGATATTCGCAAGCTCAAGACCGAAGGCAAGGCGATCGAAGCCGAGCGCGGGCTGGGCGAGTTCAAGAAGCGCTATCCCGACTACATCTTGCCTGAGGACCTGCGCTAGCCGCCCGAGTCGGAATCGTCCGGCTCGTTCAAGCTTTCGGCAGGGTTTTCTCAGTACACTGCCGCGGCGCCGCGGAGCGCGGCGCCTCCCGACAGCAGCCATGATCGCAAAAGAGGAAAAACTTGCAGCCGTCTCGGTCGCGGTAAAGCCGGCGGTCCGATTGCCTCTGCTGAAGCAGCTGGGGCCGGGATTGATCGCCGGCGCCGCGGACGACGATCCGAGCGGCATTGCCACCTATTCGCAGGCGGGCGCGCAGTTCGGGTACGGCATGCTGTGGTCGGTGCTGTTCACGTTGCCGCTCATGATCGGCATCCAGATCGTGAGCGCGCGCATCGGCCGCGTGACCGGGCAGGGCCTCGCCGCCAACATCCGGCAGCATTATCCGAAGTCGCTCCTTTACGCAGTCATCGCGCTCCTGCTCGTCGCCAACACGATCAACATCGCGGCCGACCTCGGCGCGATGGCCGCGGCCCTGCAACTGCTCGTCGGAGGCTCGACGCGCCTCTATATCGTCGCGTTCGCGCTGGTGTCGCTGGGACTGCAGGTCTTCATTCCCTTTCCGCGATACGCGCCGTTCCTGAAATGGCTCACGCTCGCGCTTTTTGCCTACGTCGCGACGGTGTTCGTGGTGCGGGTGCCGTGGCTCGAGGCCGGTTTGCACACGCTCGTCCCGGACCTCGCGCTCCGCGCGGACTATCTCCTCACGCTCGTCGCAGTGTTCGGCACGACCATCAGCCCCTATCTTTTTTTCTGGCAGGCTTCGCAGGAGGTGGAAGAGCAGCGCGCGGCTGACGGCGAAGCGCCGCTGCGCGAGGCGCCCGAGCAGGCCACGGCGCACCTCCACCGCATCAAGATCGATACGTACATAGGAATGACGTTCTCGAACCTGGTGGCGTTCTTCATCATGCTGACGACCGCAGTGACCCTGCACGCGCACGGCATCACCGACATCCGGACCTCGGCGCAGGCGGCCGAGGCGTTGCGCCCGATAGGCGGGGAATTCGCGTTCCTGCTGTTCGCCGCGGGCATCGTCGGCACCGGAATGCTCGCCGTGCCGGTGCTCGCCGGGTCGGCGGCGTACGCGGTCGCCGAATCCTTCCGCTGGCCGATCGGCCTGGGCTTGAGGCTGATGGAAGCGCGCGGCTTCTACGGCATCCTCACCGCCGCGACGACGATCGGCGTCGCGCTCAACTTCACCGCGATCGATCCGGTCAAGGCGCTCATCTGGAGCGCGGTGATCAACGGAGTGATCTCGGTGCCCATCATGGCCGTGATGATGCTGATGGCGGCGAGCCCGGAGATCATGGGGCGCTTCACCGTGAGGCGGCGCTTGAAGAATCTCGGCTGGCTCGCCACCGGGGTGATGGCCGTCGCGGTGGTCGCGATGTTGGCGGCGCTGCTTTCCGCGCGGCGGTGATTTTAGGCAACCCGTGGGCCGCTAGCGGACTTTGATTTGTCGTTTGACAGGCATAAACAAATAGTTTATATGTTCGTTTGTGATCCGCTCCTTTGCCTCGTCCGAGACGGAGCGCTTCTTTGCTACGGGTAAGTCGCGGCGCTTGCCGCCGGAGATCCGCAAACGGGCGGCGATGCGTCTGACGCAGCTCCACGCGGCGACGACGCTCGAGGACTTGCGCTTTCCGCCTTCGAATCGCCTGGAAGCATTGAAGCACGATCGCAAAGGGCAGTGGAGCATTCGCATCAACGATCAATGGCGCGTGTGTTTTCGCTTCGAGCGCGGCGATGCATTCGATGTGGAAATTACCGATTACCACTAAGGAGTAACTGACATGACCGTCAAGAACGGCTTGCCCCCGATTCATCCGGGGGAGTTTCTCAAGGAGGCGCTCGAAGAACTGGGCACGTCCCAGGCCGAATTCGCGCGCGCCATCGGCGTTTCGCCCATGCGGATCTCCCATGTCGTCAAAGGCACGCGGCCCGTCACGGCAGAGCTGGCGCTGCTATTCGGCCGGGCTTTCGGGCAATCACCGCAATACTGGCTCAATCTGCAGGCCGCCTACGATCTGAAGACGGCCCAAAAGGAAATCGGGGGGAGACTGCGCGCGGTGCGCCCGCTGGAGCATGCTTGAGATGAAGGCGTTCATTCTGGCGGGCACCTTGCTCGCCGCTGCGCTTTGTGTCCAGCCGGTCAACGCGCAGGAACCGGCCGACTATCCTTCGAAGCCCATCCACATCCTCGTCGGCTTCACACCCGGCGGCGGGCCGGACATCACCGCGCGCTACGTCGCGCAGAAGCTCGGCAAAGCCTGGAAGCAGCAGGTGATCGTCGACAACCGCCCGGGCGCGGGCGGCACGCTCGCGGCGGGAATGGTGGCGCGCGCCGCGCCCGACGGCGCGACGATGCTCTCGGTCTCCTCCGCGCACGCCATCGCGCCCATCCTCTATTCGAATCTCACCTACGACACGTTCAAGGATCTTTCCGGCATCACGCTCTCCGCAGTCTCGAAGTACGTGCTCGTCGTGTCGCCTTCGCTCGGCATCAAGTCGGTGAAGGAGCTGATCGCGCGGGCGCGCGCGAAGCCCGGGAGCCTCAACTTCTCGTCCGCAGGCGTGGGCAGCGGCACGCACTTCGCCGGGGAGATGTTCAAGGCGATGGCCGCGATCGATGTCGTGCACGTTCCCGTCAAGGGCATCCCCGAGGCGCTCACCGAGACCCTGACCGGGCGCGTGCAGTTCTTTATGGCGCCGATCGCGAACGCCGTGGGACAGGTGAAGGAGGGCAAGCTCGCGGGCCTGGGCGTGTCGTCGGCCGCGCGCGACCCCTTGCTGCCTGAGGTGCCCACCGTCGCGGAGGCCGGCGTTCCCGGCTACGAATCGATCCTGTGGTTTGGGCTGCTCGCCTCGTCCGCCGTCCCGAAACCGATCGTGACGAAACTCAACCGCGAGATTGTGCGCATCCTCTCCGAGCCCGAAGTGAGACAGCGCTGGATCCCGATCGGCCTGCAGCCGCAGCCGACCACGCCGGAAGGATTCGACAAGCTGATCCGGGACGACGTGGCGACGTTTACGAAGATTGCGAGAGGGGCGAACCTAAAAGCAGAGTAGGGCTGAACCCAAGGTCGTTTTAACCCCGGCGGCACCCCCGGCGCGTTTACCGACATTGAATCGGCGTGACGCCGGATGAAAGGGGTTGAACAATGGCGCTTCATCGAAGGACGAGTATTGGAGCTGGGCTGGTTGCGATGTCACTCGGCTGCGGCGCTGCGATGGCGCAGGACGCATCCCGAATCACCTCCGTGATCCTCTACCCCGGCAGTGCCACGGTGGAGCGCAGCGTGCGCGTCGTGCCGGGCATGACGCGCCTGGAAATCTCCGGGCTGCCGGCGAATTTCGATCCGCAGACGGTGCGCGTGGAATCGGATCCGGGCGTGCGCATCGGCGAGGTCTCCACGCAGGACCAGAGCCGCACGGCCGCGTCGAACGCGCGCGAGTCCGCGATCGAGGAAAAAATCCAGGCGCTCAAGGACCGGCAGGGGGTGCTCGAGGTCGATGCCAGGTCGGCTCAGATGACCGCCGATTTCATTGCGCGCCTGGGCGCGCCGGCAGGTGACAAGCCCGCGCCTCTTCCCGGCGCAAGGTCGCTCGCAGAAACGATCGAGGCGGTGCGGCGCGGCGGCGCCGACGCCTTCGGCAGGATCCAGAAGGTGCAGGTGCAAAAGCGCGAGATCGACAAGCAGATACGCGCGCTCGAGCGCGATCTCGCGCGGCTGAAGAGCGGCGCGAAGGACGTGCGCACGATCGCGGTCGGCGTTTCCGCCGAGCGGCCGGGCGAGGTGAGGGTGTCCTACCAGGTGAACGGCGCCGGATGGCGGCCCGCGTACCGCGCGGGCCTCGACTCGGCGGGATCGAAAGTGCTGCTCGAACGGCAGGGCGCCATCTCCCAGACCACGGGAGAGGACTGGACGAACGTCAGGCTGAAGCTCTCCACCGGCCAGCCGCGGCTCTCGCCCCAAGGGACCGAGCCGCGCCCGTGGAAGTTGTCCTTGTACAGCCCGAGCGTCGGTGCCGTGTCGGATCTTTCATCTATTCGCGCAGCCGTGGCGCCCACCCAGCGGCTGCGCCAGATGGCAGACGAGCCCAAGGCGGAAGCGCCGGTCGAAGTGCAGACCGCGTTCACCACCGAGTTCGAAGTGCCCGGCACGGTGAGCCTGCCTTCCGACGGGCGCAAGCTGACCGTGTCGCTCGCGAAACTCTCGCTCCCGGCGAAAATGCGCCTGCGCGTGGTGCCGCGGCTGGATGCGGCGGCAATCGTCACCGCAGAGGCCGAGCGCCCCGAAGGCGTGTGGCTCGCCGGAGACATCCAGCTCTACCGCGACGGTAACTACGTCGGCGCGACGGCCTGGAATCCGCAGTCTTCCGCGGCGCTCGTCCTGCCTTTCGGCCGCGACAGCCTGGTGCGCGTGAAGGTCGACCGCGCCAAGGACAGGAACGGCTCGGGCGGACTCATCGGCCGGCGCAACGAGCGCGAGGTGAGCGACCTCTACACGCTCACGAGCTTCCACAAGGCGCCGGTCGAACTCCTGGTATTGGAATCTTCGCCCGTCTCGACCAACGATCAGATCAAGGTCGAGGCCAAGTTCGATCCGAAACCCACGGAGGAAAACTGGGAAGAGCGCCAGGGCGTGGTCGCCTGGGCGCGCGCCATCGCGCCGAACCAGACGCTGAAATTCAGCGTGGCTTACACGATCGGTTATCCGAAGGACGGGGCGGTGGTCGGGCTGCCGTAGGCCTCGAGGCGTCACCTCGAGCCGGCATCGCGCCGAAGCTGTCAGTTGACTGAAAGAAATCGCGGCGACGAAATCGGTAAGTTGTAGGGGACGCACCGGTGACGCACCATGAGCTCCCCGAGCCCGGCGCCGGCGCATCCCGTTTCCCCGCCGGCGCGTTTGCCCACTCTCGACGGCCTACGGGCGATCGCGATCCTTCTCGTCGTTCCGCACAATCTCGATCTGATCGCGACGTTCGACGGCGCGCAGCTCGTCGTCGCAGCTCTGCATCGGGGGTGGATCGGCGTTCAGCTGTTCTTCGTTCTCAGCGGGTTTCTCATCACCGGCATCCTGCTCGATGCCCGCGACGCACCCGATTACTACCGCTCGTTCTTCGTGCGCCGGGCGCTTCGGATTTTTCCGCTCTATTACGCAACGCTGCTCGTCCTGTTCGTTCTTCTGCCGGCCCTGGGCCTCGTGCCGGCTTCCTTCAAGTGCGATGCGATGGTCGAGCTGTCGTACTGGACCTATTTTTCGAACTGGTACGGGCCATTTCATCAAGGTCCGGATCCGGTGTCCCACTTCTGGTCGCTTGCGCTGGAGGAGCAGTTCTAT
>Ga0066673_10000160_pt1 | contig 16459 bp, 17 predicted proteins | sample GraSoiAngelo_122_FD_62302 | JGI IMG/M metagenome (GOLD analysis project Ga0066673, IMG submission 62302) | Grasslands soil microbial communities from the Angelo Coastal Reserve, California, USA - 14_0927_02_20cm | ecosystem: Environmental > Terrestrial > Soil > Grasslands | place: USA...
AAGCCAGTCGCATTAGCCTAGAACCGGAAACAGGATCTTCCAGTTCTGCGTCGCGAGACTCGCCTTCATACCTTTTTTTTCTGGAGCGTTGTCAGCGGACCAGATTTTAGCACCAGACTGATCAGCCGGTCCGTATCGCGGATCGCAGATCTCCCGCTGACATTAACATCGTCGTGGACCCTCAGGCTATTTTCAAGGCGTTTCCTAGGGACAATCAGGTCGCTCACCGTACTATCTGCAATCAAGGGACATAGAATGAAACCTACAACTCTGCTCCCAGAGAAGTTACCCAAAACACGACGACGTTTGCGATGCGTGACTCAGCTGCAATTGACATTTCTCAACTGGTAACGAATCTGGTAAGTCAATGACTCAGCTTCTTGGTTGCTTCCTTCCAATCTTTGAGCTCAAACCCATGCATCGTGAGGAATTGAATAGACTCCTTGTTATTGGGATTCAGTATAGTGTACAGGAGAGAAATGTCATGAGTGTTCGCGTACTCGATTACGGTTGACATCAGCATGGTTCCAATCCCTTTTCTTCTACTCGCGGGCTGAACAGCTATGTATTCTAGCCAGATTTCTCTTTGCGCACTATGGACAAAATAGGTCGGCTGAACAAGGATGAAGCGTACAAGCTTGCGAGCTATCTCTGCCACGTAGCTAGCTTGGCCTCTTACGTAGTGATTGAAGTATTCTGGAGTAATCCATGGCTCAATCGTGTCCTCCTCCCCCGTTTCCTTCAGATATCCAAGGTATTCGTCCACGATGATTCTCTCCATTTTCTTGACAGCCCTGTAATCCCTTGCAGCCAGCTTTCGTATTCTGACCATTCAGCTGGTCCCCATTACCAAGCCTACGAGCATTGTGGCTGACGGACCTACGAGAGCCGTCGACATCTTCGTCCTGCAAGTGAGATGATTAATGCGATAAAGACGATTGCGGCCACGACACCGCCGAGAAGAACAGGTACAAATGGGAACACCACGGCAATGGAGTCGCGTCCCAGCGGCTCAACAGCGCCTGCAACAGGTTCTCCGAGAAAGGATATGCGTATGCTGAAGCTTATCCGGTCAAGAATCCAAAATCGGACGCTTACAATTTTCCCGGGTCCATTGTCGATGTATCTTGAGAATGGTTTCACACAGTATCGCGATAATGATTGGTACCTTGTACTAACAAAACGACTCGAAACGAACGTCTTAGCTGTGCCCGCGTAGAACGTCTTTTACCTCTGCCACAGGGTCGAAGTTACAGTAGAAGTTTGACCTGCTCCTTCGCTCCGTGTTGAAGCTTTGAAGCGACTCGGTCTAGCGCTCGGCTTGATAGTCGTGGTTCTTGCTCTGATCGTCGGAGCAGTCTTATTCTCGAATCCTTCTCCCCAAACCCCGAACAATGTCAGCCCGTTGAGCTTCACGTATACTGTCAGCAACAACACGTTTACGTTCTATGCGGCAGACGGCTTCACAAACTACTCTTGGGACTATGGAGACTCTTCGACTGGTGCGGGGTCGGTTGTCTCGCACACCTACCAGGCGAACGGAAACTACCAGGTTACTCTGATAGCTGATCCATTGACTGGTCCGTCAGGGTCCCTGTCAGCATTCAAACAAGTACTCGTTACCACAGTAACCACACTGATTCACCACTATTTCGAAAACTTGAACGTGACCATGGGAAACAACGCTACCTGACCTATAGAACTCGTCCGCTGGTATCTATGATACCTGACAGATCGGCCATCGTCTTGTAGTTTGACCACTGATTTCTGTTCCATTCGTAACGGGTTGGGCAATGCGGGCAGTTGTTTTGCTGACGGGGACGGGAGGGTTGTCTGGTGGATGCTCAACGAGCCTAAGCTCTCAATACCTAGGCAGGCTAGCACTCATTCCCTAGGACTTCGCTGGTTCGATAGCGAGAAGCGAAATCCTCCCCTTCGGGGTGCTGGCTCGAGCCGGTTATCCGATCTTCGAATACTTGATGTCGAAGTCGTGTATCCATTTCTTTCCGTCGACGGATCTGTCCCAGTAGGCCTTGATGCGTTTTCCGTCACGAAGGAGCCCTGCCTCGAAGCGTTGATGGAACGTGGCTGAGTCCCTCCATATCTTCCAGACTCCTCGGCTGAGGGTCATCCTGTAGACCCTAGAGATTTCGCGGTCGTCGCTATATAGAACAGTATACTCGAGTGACGGGTCGTCCCTCCCAATAATCCAGTGCGAGGGGCCGAACTGATAGTGGAGGAACCGTCCGCCCTCACCCGGAGTAAACCGGGCTTCTCCTTTCAGCTCTACAGGCCCACCCACGAGTCTGCGAGTCTCTTCGGACCACCTGATGACCGTCTCCCATCGTCCGACGAGAGGTTCGAGCGGTTTGAGCGGACGAATCAACCTTGGGGTTTCAGCCATAGCTACGTCTTCAAATGGGGGTGAGATCGAACCCTGTTATATTTCTCTGAACTTGAGGGGCGGTGCGAGATGCTCCGTTAATTGTCTCTTGAGCTTTCCGGAGATCTTGGCTGCAGATCTGGTTTTGTAGTTGTAGGCTACCTGTGTAGTCCTGCCGATCGCATATTCCAATCGTTTGGGTCCACTGATGGAGTAGTCGAGGTCCCATGATCGATCTCCTATCCGGCTCACCCATACCGAGACAGTTATCCGGCGTTCGTCTCTGATTGGTTTCTTGAACTCGCAGCGCACCGAGGCGACGATGAAGCCGGCACGGAACCCTTCTCTAACCTGTCCCAGCCTTCTGGCAAGCTCGACACGCGCAGTCTCCATGTACTGGAGATACGTCGCATTGTTGACATGACCCATTACGTCAATGTCCCGGAACTGGACTGGCAGATCAATGCTAAACTTCAACGACAATCCTTCCCTGCCTAGAGGACAACCTCAGACCTGGTCATGTGAGATTTTCACGTCCATACCTTTTATCTGCTGAAGAAAAGTCTGCTCTTGCCTTGGAAAATAAGTTCAAGCATCCGGTTCATCACTTCCAGATCCAAGTCTCGAATATTCAGAAGTCTGCAGTGTTCTATGGCGAGTTGCTGGGCCGACTTGGCTTTACCGAGGTTATGGAAATGGAGGGAATGGTAGAATGGCAGAAGGAGGGAACCAGAATAATCGTCGCCCAGTCTCCCAAAAGGTTCCTCACGGATGGCTATCATCGAAAACGTGTCGGTCTCAACCACATAGCCTTCCGAGCACCAAGCCGCGCAGCAGTCGACGACCTCTATCACAACTATCTGGTTCCCAAGAAGATCCCGACACTCTACGGCGGGCCCAAGGAGTGGAAGGACTATGATCCGGGCTATTACGCGGTCTACTTCGAGGATCCCGACCGGATGAAGCTCGAACTAGTGCATGTTCCAGGCGATTTGTAGAACGAGACGTAGTTGGTTTACCTGTGGGCGTAGTAGACAGTTACTTGCGCATCATTCATTGAATCGATTCTGCCGAATCCGAACCTAACCATTTGGATAATGCTCCCCGCCCTCTCCTGGCGAATATTCGTCTCGACCGGACCCTTCGTTCTTGACGCATCAGGCATCACAACTTCTGCGATCATATTGTTCCCGCTTGGTAGCCAGTTGACCAGGGGCGCCTTGACTTCTCGTGCTTTCATATAGTCCTGGCTGTGGAACGCGGCTGTGATCAAGTTGTTTTCCACGCTATTGATCTCAACGTTGAACAGTTCCATCAGTCGGACCACTTTGCTCTTTCTTAGAAGATCAATGTCAGATGAAGGGATCAGTAGGTTGGCTGAGCCGTTCTTTGGGACCACCTTGAAGAGTCTGTCTGGAAGGTCCTTCCTTTCTGGATGTAACGGCAGACGCGCATTGTAGGTCCGTTCGACCCCTGAGACTGTTATTGTGATCGGGTTTGCGATGAAGCTGTACCTGTGCGCGAGCTTGTCGATCTCCTTCCGGTTCGTAGCGTTCACATTGTCCCAGCTGAGCGTCGCGTCCACCGGTCTAGGTCCCATCTCGTAGACAATCTTCCTCAACGCGCCCGGAACATACCCTCTCCTACGAAGAGCCGCCAATGTCGGAAGTCTCGGGTCGGAGTAGCCTTCAACGAGACCCTCCTCGATCTCCTTGACCATCAACGACTTGCTGAGCTTGATATCCGTCGTCTTCAACCGGCCATAATGCACATACTCTTGAATCTCCCAGCCTAACGCCTTGTACAGATACTCGGTTCGTGGGGCGTTTGTCAAGTGCTCCTTTCCCCGGATAACGTGGCTCACTCCGAGCAGATGATCATCAATCGCAGCAGCAAAATTGAACAGGGGCCAGACTCGGTACTTCGAGCGAACCCTAGGATGAGGATACTTGACTGGATCAATTATCCGGAGCGCGGGCCAATCCCTGACCGCCGGATTCGGATGAGCCAGATCCGTCTTTATCCGCAGTACCGCCTCTCCCTCCCCAAATCCTCCGTTCAACATCTTCGCCCAATCCGCCAGTTTCTGCTCGGGGCTCTTGGAGCGATCCGGACACGCTCTACCGGCATTGACGTTGATTCGGAAATTGTCGGGAGTACAGGTGCAGATGTACGCGTCTCCTGACTTCAGAACCTTCTCAGCATGCTCATAATAGATCGGTATCCTATCGCTAGCAATGTACTCCGCATCCCACCGGCATTCCAGCCATCGAACATCCTCCCTGATCAGATCATAATACTCAAGCGCCGACTTTTTCAGCCGCGGGTCAGTATCATCGAACCTCAACAGAAAGCGTCCTTTGTACATTCGCGCATAGTCGTGGGAGAGGATTATCGCCCGTATCGAACCCAGGTGGAGGACAAAGTCCGGGTTCGGCGCGAACCGCGTCACGATTGTGGCGTATTTGTCCGCGTTAGGCAACGGAGGCAGAGTTTTTGGCCCGGACTGGCTCTGGGGCGATACCGCCTTAGCGGACATAATTTGAACGCTATTCAACTAGGTTCTATCTCTTTCCCACCGAAAAACACACGCGCTGTCATATTGTTAAGGCGATGGAAGAAACAGCACGGGCAGGAACTGTGTCAGAGGAAGCGCGGTGAGATTCTCGGAGGCTACTCAGTCCATTCTAACTGTGGGACACTCGACGCGAACACTGGAAGACCTGATTCGCCTTCTGAAAGCTCATGGAGTAAAGTTGGTCGTCGATGTGAGGACAATTCCACGTTCAAAGCGAAACCCGCAATTCAATCAGGAAAGTCTTCCCGGTAGCTTACGAACGTCCGGAATGGATTATATTCACTTGAAAGAGCTCGGTGGACTACGTCATCCGAAGGTCGATTCCGAGAATATGGCTTGGAGAAACTTGTCTTTCCGAGGCTTTGCTGATTACATGCAGACCGCTGAGTTCGAGGCCGGGTTGGAAAGATTGATCATCTTATCCCACGAAAGGACGGTTGCTATCATGTGTGCGGAGGCGCTGCCTTGGCGGTGTCACCGGTCGCTAATTGCAGACGCATTAACTGTTCGAGGAATACCCGTGGAGCACATTATGACTGAGAAGACTCGAACAAAACACGTTATGACAAAGTGGGCTCACACAGAAGGCATCAAAATTACTTATCCCTACATCCAAGTAAGGCTCCCGAACAGTGGACAGACGCATGGAAAAAGATAGTCTTAAACAATGAACGCCGTTGAGAAGTGTTCCCATGTCACAAGTTGTAGAAAATCTGACGAACTTGATGCAGACTCTAGACGACGCTTGGAACGCGGGACCCAAGAGTCCACTCTGGGAGACCTTCAGAAAGCGTCATACTGAGGACGTCGCCGTCTACTGGCCAGGTCAGCCCGAACCGACGAGGGGCCGGAATAACCATGACTTGGAAGCAGTCGAATTCTTCAGGACCTTTCCCGATAATCATCTGATAAATCGACCCTACAAGATTCTATTCCAGCAAGGCAATCACACCTGCTCTATAGCCGATTTCTATGGAACAATGAAAGGACAGATGAAAACAGCCGACGGTAAAATAATTCAGCCTACGGGAAAGAGCTTCCATGTGGAGTTTTGCACCGTCGCCACCTGGAACAATAGAGGCGAGATTACTGAAGAACGTCTCTTCTACGACCAGGTCGGACTCATGAAGCAGATTGGACTGATGTAGAAAGGCTCATCCCAGAACGAGAGACTCACAAAGCGCCATTCACGCGCCATCTCTCGTTTCACTTCCTAGGTACTCGAATCCTTTAGCAGGGCGTCTATGACGTCTGCGTTAGTTGCCATCGACCTCTTATCAAACCCGGCCCCCCTTGCGATGTCCATTTCTGAGACTTGTAGCCCTAGGTGTCTAACTACTTTGAGCATTACGCCCGCGGCTCTACCCCTGTAACTCATTTTAGGGCTCAGACCCTTTTCAACTGCTGCATCAAGGTAGTCATAGGATCGACGGACCAATTCCTCCGTTTCATCGCTGCTTACTAGTCCGCGTTCGGCAAAGACCTCGGCCATACTTTCGATCTGCCTTTTCGTAAGCTGCGAAACAAGGTCTGGAAAAAGTAGGATGCTGTCTTGGACCCCGAATGACTTGATGATGCGTTCCTCGGCATCGGCAAGCTTTTCCCTGCTCACGAACATCTTAGATTCAAATTCATGGTCAGTCCTCATATCTCCCATGGCTTTTGCTGAGAGTGATATCGACGCAATTAGGAAGATGTCCAGATTCTTGTGATCGGCGTTGTATTCGCCGATCGGCCGCTCTTGAAGTCTAGATAGAGCGCTACTGCGGCCTGCTTAACCTCGTTTGGCAATCCGAGGCTCCGTACTGCATCGAAGAATAGGCCGTGTTCTTCTTTGCTCAGGGATTCTACGCCCTTGTTTAGGCTGTAGATCCTTTGTTGAGCTTTCACACGAGGACAGCAACAATTCGTATTTCCAAATATATACGCGTTCATTAGGGCCAAGATCAGGCTAGAAATTCTGATGGCACGGCCGCACCAGACATGTAAGGTCGGAGAACTCGCCACCAGCGTGGTATGTTCTATTCAAGGCTAATGGTTCAGGGTTTGGCGACTGCGCAAACTGCGAGATCCCTGCTCGTGCCGTACGGAGAAGGTCGGAGATAATCCCGGCAGGCCGCGTGACTATCTCTCAATGCAAATAGTCAATAACTCCTCCGTCTACGATAACGGCTGACGAGCACTATGAGCGATTGGAACGCGGGCGTTATTCAGGAGTTCCGTAAGAACCGTGGAAAGGTAGGCGGCAACTTCGAGGGCGCACCCTTACTGCTCATCAATCACACCGGTGCCCGCACCCGCAAGATCCGGATCAACCCTGTGATGTATCTCAAGGATGGCCCCCGCTACCTGGTCTTCGCCTCGAAGGGAGGAGCAGACACGCATCCTGATTGGTACCATAACCTGAAGGCTCACCCTGACGTGAAGATCGAGGTTGGGACTGAGACGATCGACGTACACGCGGAGGAAATTAAAGGTCCCGAGCGCGACCGACTATACAAGAAACAAGCCTCACTCTACCCACAGTTCGCACAGTACCAACAGAAGACCAAGAGAATCATCCCTGTAATAGCGTTCACACCAAAGACCAAGCGATAGTAGCTAGAACTCGATAATCCTTCGAGACTGCTTCCTCGATAGTGTAGTCTACAAGGACAAGGTATGACCACCACAAGCAGGAATGGAGACAAGAGGATTCGTGTCGGCATCATCGGCGCCAATCCGGATCGCGGATGGGCGGCGCAGGCACACATTCCTGCTTTGAAGTCGCTTTCGGATGACTTTGAGATCACGGCGCTGTCCACCAGCCGACGCGAATCTGCCGACGCCGCCAGCAAGCTCTTTGGTGTGCCTCTTGCGTTCGACAATCACCAAGACCTCGTGAACAGCCCTGTCGTCGACGTCGTCGCCGTGACAGTGAAAGTGCAATATCACCTTGAACTTGCGACGGCAGCGCTCGACGCGGGCAAGGCCGTCTATTGCGAATGGCCGCTCGGCAACGGCTTGAAAGAGGCCGAGACCTTGGCCGCACTGGCGAAGAAAAAAGGCGTCCTCGCCGTGGCGGGACTGCAGGCCCGCTCTGCGCCGTCGGTGGCCTACGTGAATGACCTGATCAAGCAAGGGTACGTCGGTGAGGTGCTCTCGACCACGTTGATCGGTTCGGGAATGGGCTGGGGACCAAGAGTGGAGCCGTACAACGTGTACACCAACGACAAGAAAAACGGCGCAACGATGCTCTCAATCGCGCTCGGCCATGCGGCGGACGCGCTGTGTCACTGCCTCGGCGAAGTCCGCGAGCTCTCGGCCACCATGACCATGCGCCGAAAGTCCTTCACGATCACAGGAACGGGCGAAAAGAGTCGCATGAACACCGATGATCAGGTGTTGGTCAGCGGACTACTCAAGGGTGGGGCCGCGCTATCGATCCACTATCGCGGCGGCGTTTCGCGCGGCACCAACCTGCTCTGGGAGATCAACGGCACGGAAGGCGACCTGCAGCTCACCGCCGCCGGCGGCCAAGCCCAGATCTTCGAGATGACCGTACACGGCGGCAAGGGCGCGCAGTCCTCGCTCGAGGTGCTGCCCGTGCCAGAGAAGTATCTGTGGTCGCCGCCGCAAGGCGCTTCTACCAACGTCGCCCAAGCGTACGCGCTTTTCGCCCGCGATTATCGCGAGGGAACGCATTTGTGTCCTACATTCGACGACGCGGTCACGCGCCATCGCATGCTGGACGCGATCGAGACGGCAGCGGCAACCGGTCAGCGTCAAACGCTCCGTTGATCCGGCAAGTTCATATGAAAAATACTGTAGTCAGCTAGGGTCCTGGAAATCATCCTCAGCTTCTGGAATACATTATTCTAATCAGATCCGGAGACGACGAACTGTTTCAGAGCCGTCACCGCAACCGGAGACTTGGCCATATGAAGAAGGTAGTCAGCTGAACCCAGGCCGCTGACTAAGTATTATTTCGGGCAACTCCGTGGCAGACGACCAATTCACGCTCTTGACCTAGTTTCGTCTCGTTCAAATCTTCGCCGCTTTTTTCTCGGCCGTGCTACTGTCGTCGCTAAGGCGCAAACGACCCGGTCTTCACTTCTCCTTCGCGTTCGTATACGGAGGCTATGACTCCTCTGGGGGTTGTCTTGCAGTCGACAAGCCTGAACCCTGCCGGCACTGCTCCTTCGGAGAAGAGGCGTTTGCCAGCACCCAGGGTGATCGGGAAAATCTTGAGGCGGAACTCGTCAACAAGGTCGTTCTTCAGCAGTGTTTGAATCAGTTTCCCACTGCCATGAACCTGAAGTTCTGGGCCGTTCTGCTCCTTGAGTTTCCTGATCTTATGGGCAGCGTCGCCTGAAACGAGTTCGGAATTGGCCCAGTCAAGCTTCTTCAACGTCTTTGACACGACGAACTTCCTAGCACTGTTCAACTCCTTCCCGCCGGGTTGGTCAGCGCCTGCGTTAGGCCAGAAGGCTGCAAACAACTCGTACGTTTTCCTCCCGAGAAGTAGGTCGAAAGGGCCTTTCATCTGCTCGGCCATTACGTTACCTAGGAAGTCGTCCCAGTAGCCGGCAACCCAGCCTCCATGTTTGAATCCGCCCGAGGAGTCTTCTTCAGGTCCTCCGGGAGCCTGCATGACACCGTCGAGTGTGACAAAAGTAAGGACCGCAAGCTTCCTCGTCCTAGATCGCCTCGCTCGGTTTCTAGCGAGATTTCGATAATCAGCACCTAAAAAAGGTGGCGAGAGATAATCTGTGCTGGTCCTCCCGGATCAGACGATAATACGGTATCAGACAACGTTTTGATTCTCCTCTCAACCATCGAGGCCGCCTTGGGTATCGTGTTGATGAACACTGAGGGTCCTGTGTCGAGAGAATACCAGACTGGGACCCCCTCCTCCAAGCGAAGCTTGTGTACCTCTTCCATGATCCGGATCGACAACGGGCTAACCAGGACCGTCTCTAGTCTGCCCGTCATAGTAATCGCATGGAGGTTCAACGTGTCTACCTCGGCAAGCCTAGAGACCTCTGAGGCATCCTTTCTCGCTATCGCGCGTCTCATCTTCTGAACGACCCCCTTTACGTATGCTAGCCTTGCTTTGAAGAACGGAGACGTCAAAACGTCTGCGTGGGCCCTGTCAGTCTTGACATTCGACGGAATCGGAACAATCAGCGTCCTCAAGCCGATAGAACTCGCAGAGGCAAGCTGCTCAGCATACGATCGTCCCTTCCTGTTCGCATACCATATCGAGAATCCCCCCACGAGACTCCGCGTGGCAGACCCGGCTCCAAGTCTGACGACCTCGGACAGTTCCCGAGGCTCAAGGCTGAGCCCCAGAGCATTTGAACTTGCAAGGCCTAGAGCGGCAAAACCAGACGCGGAGAAGCCCAGACCCTTCCCTTTGACATTCGCGTTCCTCGACTCGACTCGAACCCGAGTCTTCTGGCCTCCCAGTTCTCTTAGCTTATCGATAACAACGCGGGCCCTCAACTCTTCGCCTGTCGTCGGAACAGTTCCATTGATCAGTATTCTGTCTCTCTGGAGTCTATTCCCCGTCTCCACCGTGGTAACAGTGTCCAAGGATTTCATGCAGACAGAGATACTGTCATGGTAGGGAATCCGTAATTTCGCGTTCTTCAGGCCATGATACTTGACTAGTCCCTGGATAGCATACGCGCGCGCCGAAACCTTCAACGTGGCTATCCTATGACGCCAGTCGCTCGCGCAACCTTCTCCGCCGCACCCTCGGTAACCCCCGTCTCGCCGAGGATCGTATACCTCTCCGGCCTCAGACTATGAGCCATCGTCAACGCTTTGACTACTTGTTCCGGTGATACTTTCAGCTCCTTGGCAGACGAGGGCGCGCCTATCTCCTGGAGAAATTCCCTGATCGATTCCCAGTTGGACCCGTGAAGATAAGCGCACATTATCGCTCCCACACCCGTCCTCCCACCATGCAGACTCGTCTCACCCGCCACAATATCCAGCGCGTGGCTGAAGAGATGCTCGGCACCACTACATGGCCTGGAGCTACCCGCAATACTCATCGCAACGCCGCAACTGATCAATGCCTCCACCACTGTGCGGACTCCCTCTTTGCTACGCTCAACGATCTCCTTCGAGTTCTTCGTGACCAGTTCTGCGCTCATCAACGCTAGCTCCGCAGCGTAGTCGCCATAGTATTCGTTCTTCAGCTTGTGAGCAAGCTGCCAGTCCTTCACAGCGCTAAACTTCGCAACAATATCGCCGCAGCCAGCCGCCAATAGATCATAGGGCGAATCCGCAATCACACCAATATCGCCGATGATTGCTATCGGGGCCTGCGCCCGGATCGAGTACGGCTTGGGACCACCCTTGATGGAAGCATAGGGGCTGGCGATTCCATCGTGGCTTGCGGCAGTTGGAATACTCATGAACGGAATGGAGGCTTTTGCGGATGCTAGTTTGCCCAGATCGATATCCTTCCCTCCGCCGACCGCAAGTACGATGGACGGCTTGGTCTTCTTGATCATCTCTACGATCTGATTGAGGGAGGCCTCAGTCGATTCTTTGACAATGATATGGTCCACTCGAAGTCCAGCTTTCGCAGCCGACTTCGCGACCCCAACTCCCGCGATGGGATACGTCACAGGTCCCGACACCACCAGAGCGGTGCCGTGAAACCCTTGCTTAGTGCAGATCTCGCCTACTCTGTCGAGAATGTTGACGCCGACAATGACCTCTCTCGGAAGCTGCATGTAATGGATCGATTCATCAGACTCCAGCCTTCGATCACACCGCCAAAACGATTACGACGGCAATCAAGAACGTGGCAATTTCAAGCCTGTAGAATGATCTCCCAATCTGCCGCGCGATCCGGCCTATGAACCCGGTTATCGACTGAAAAGTCTCCGAGCCCAGCACTTGAAGCTGCAATGAGAATTTGGAAAAACCGGCTGATGACTCCTCTAGATTACTCATCGCCTTCTGGACTGTCTGAGTTATCTTTGTCACAAAGGCGGCAGTTGGCAGAGCTGTTCCCACTGGATAGTATCCGAGAGGCGATCGGACAAGCCCGGTAACGAGGTGAGTGTCAGTCGTCATAACCTCAGCGTCGCTTACTCCTGTTTCTCTGATCGATCGAAGGATATGATCGCGGAGGCCTTGCTGCATATTGTTTCCATCTATCGTAATGTAGGATGCGATGTCATTCTCGGTCTTCACCACCATCGCCGACAATCCTCCCGGACCGATCCCGTCCTTTAGCGTGTAAGAATCCAGGGCGTCGTATGCAGATCCTACGCTGAAAGGTCCCTGTGACAACGCCTTCAACCTGCCAAGCACTCTGATCGCGGCCGCGACGATGCGGTCAGCCTGGAGAGGTGTTATAGAAGTTTGACCCACGATACTATTATGAGCGTCGACAATGAGCACCTCGAACCCGAGCTTCGACGCCTCCCTCTCGATGTCTGTGGACACCGAGGTCGGCAGGTCCTCCATCTCCATAGGAGCCAGCGTAATCGTAAGCAGCACGATATTCCCAAAGACTTGGCCCGAAACGATAGCCTCTTCCTCCTTTTCCCGAATCATCGAGGAGGCTTTACGGATCCGGTGATCCGACGGATAGTTCTCCCTCGCCGCTGAGAGAAGTCTATCGATGTCCCGGTGGGAGACGATGTTCAGCTTATGGTTCGAGATGCCATGTGGCACTTGGACGACACAATGTTGTGATTCTTCCAGTGACTGTTTCAGCTCTGAAGGTAGACCTCCGCTTCCCATGTCCCTATACGGCCCAGGATGAAAGTTGGACACGACAAACGACGCTTTCGGCTTCGAGCCCTCTCCAGAGAGGCTCAGAATCTTCGTCTCAATGGACCCTTCGGTCGAGAGAGTCAAGAGTCTCTCCTCGAGGGCAGTTGGGGTCTTGAGCAACCAGTGGTGAAGGAACGATCTGAATAGCTCCATAGGAGAAGAACCGATCTCTGATCTTCCGGACACCTCCACTCGATGGATGATGAAAGAGACTCCTAAGGCCGACACGATTGAGCAGGCGACTAGCAAGACGAGGACCTTTGGAAGCAGCGTTTGGAGAGGGGTAGCTGGCGAGACAAAGTAACCTAGAGCAAGAAACGACGCCGTAGCTAGAATCGGTGTTGTAAGCCCGGCTGAGAGTTTCCTCCAAGCGGCAAGAGAAGACATCGCGTCGGTCGACAAGAATCGGACGGGAAGGGAGACCGCCAAACCGACCAGAAACCCATACTCCCAGAGAGTCTTCTGCCCGACGATTAGACCCACCCAAGAAAATAGGGGAAGAAGCACAGCAACTGGGAATAGTGAAATGATCTCGAGTCCCATCAGCCGCCTGAAATCCAGGATCTTCTCCCTGTGAAGAATCAAAGTTGCGTTCAGAAATTCGCCGAGAACCGCAGGCCATACTAGTATCGCCCCCACGAACACCAGTGTCTGGGCTAGACTCTCGTTTGACGGTAGTAGCGAGATTGATGCAGATAGAAGCGCAATTCCCGCGAAGATCTCGATGACTCGGAGGGTAGTGGGGAAGCCTACACGTCTGATGAAGTTGAAGGCGTCAACTGTCCCGCCCACGCCAGTCTTCCGAGCAGTCGCCATCGGGCTAGGCACGCTTTAACGCTGCAAGAATCTGCTTGACCCGTCCGGGTCCTTCTTGCTCTATGACTGTTCCGGTAACGATCGCGGAGGCCCCCGCCCGGGCTAGTCGCTCTGCCTGGCTCGGGGTTCTAATTCCTCCTCCAACTATCAGCGGAACGTTGATCCTTTCGCTGACTTTGCTCACCATTCGGGGGTCTACCATGCGCTCTGCCCCGCTTCCAGCTTCCAAGTAAACGAACCTCATTCCCAGATACTGGGCCGCGAGAGCATAGTCTGTCGCGAGATCGACTTTTGAGAAGGGTATGTGTTTCGCCCTTCCAACCGCGGCTACGGCTGTCTCAGATTGGCCAACCACCATGTAACCTAATGAGATAGGCTCGAGGTTGAACCGTCTGACAACGGAAGCACCGATCACCTGTGACTCAATCAGATATCGAGTGCTTGACGAGTTTAGCAGGGACATGAAGAATATTGCATGGGCGAATCTGCTGATTCCCACGGGTCCGTTGGGGAACAGTATTGTTGGGAGTGAGCATGAGTCGCGAATCGTTTTTACTGTCCTGTCGAGAAGAGTCGGGGATTTGAGAGTCGATCCTCCGACCATTATCGCGGAGGTGCCGTGTTCTTCGAGATCATTTACGATCTCGGGCAGATTGTTGGAGAACTTTTCGGGATCAATGAGGGCAAGATGTATGCAGCCTTTCTCCCGTATCCCATCGACTAGAGTTGATTCTACAGGTCCGGGCATGAGTAAGCTTGCCTAGCTAATCAACTGGTGAGCGACTTTCATCGCGAGGATAGGGTGTCGGACCATCAGGCCCACAGCTTTTGATGGGCGAAATCCATGGGCCATGTCAACCAGGTCCTGCCCGTCGAGAAAGTCAGTTATTATGTTGAGTTCGTCGTCTGAGAAGCGTTCGAACGATTCCAGTGCTTTGAGACTGTTTGAGATTTTTTCGCCCCATAGCGCCTCGAATCTTTCCCGGTATGCCGAGAGCCGCTTTGACCCTACTTCTCCCTCTTTTGCGGCGGCGCCTGCTACTTCGCCAGCGATCTTCCCCGCTACAATGCTCGTGTGAATCCCAGCTCCTGTCAGAGGAATCACTTGTCCAGCCGCGTCTCCGCACAGCATCATGTTGTCCGTGACGTAGTCTTCAACTTCTCCCCCGACGGGGACGGGAGCAGCCTGTGACCGCTCAATCTTTGAATGGTTGAAAACGTTTGGATGATCTTGAATGAACTTGTCAAGGAGCGATTTGGCCCCGGATCCCTTTAGCCCGATTCCCACGTTGGCTGTACCCTTCCCCTTCGGGAAGATCCAGATGTAGCCGGCAGGTGCCTTCTTGTGACCTATGAAGATCTCAAGTTTTGACTCATCTTCAAGCTGGCAGTCTGTCATGTCATATTGAAACGCGGCTATGACTGGGTAGTTTCTTCTCGGGAAGAACTGACGTGCAAGGATTGATCCAGTACCGTCGCATCCTATGACAGCTCTCGTCTTAAGGGAATATGGCTGAGAGTCCCTCCTCCCTTCAATTAGGACGGCCCCGTCCTGTCGTGATACACTGTCGACTCTAGCTCCGAAGACCAGCTCTGCTCCGGAAGCGCCGGCCCTTTCCGCTAAACTCCTCAAGAATGCGGGTTTGTCCAGAATGTAGCCTTCGCCGCCTACACGAACTCTTCTCTTCTCGTCCGGGGCGTAGAGAAAGGCCCCGGTGATTCTGTTTGTTGCGAATTCATTCTGAGGCGGCATTTCGGCGTCATCCAAAACCTCTGAGAGTATTCCTTCAGCACAGGGCTTTCGGCCTGCGGCAGTCTCTCGCTCTAGGAGCACGGTGTGGGCTCCTTGCTTGGCCGCGGTCCACGCAGCCATGACCCCTGCAGGTCCAGCTCCGATGACCGCTACATCGTAAGTGTCCATCTTCGCCGCACTATTTTGACTGAGGGGATTCCGGAGGAACCTGAGCGTTCGTTGTGACGGCGAAGGAGTATGCTCGGGTCATGGGGCTCGTCTTGATTGTGTTCGCATCATAAAGGTCCTGCCGTGAAAAGGAAACTGGTGGGGTCGGATTTCGTCGTTCTATCTCCTTGTCTACTCTGAATAGGAACCAGAGAGAGTAGACTGAAAGGCTGAACACGAGTATTACGACTTTTGTAACGAAGACCAAGTTGAGAGGCTTGGGTAAGGAAGGCCACCTACTGGAGATCACATCAGGACTACATGGCGAGGGGCTGCAGCTTTGGGTCAGGACTTCTAGCGCTGACCAGATCATGAAATTGTAGAAGATTTCGTAGAAGGCTCCAAAAGCTACGAGGGCAGTCACGATGAAGAGAAACCGTCGAGTTCGGTCTGAAAACTTGAGGAAATGTATCCTCTGCGCCTCAAGTCCTGCTGACCAGTAGAGGAATGCCGCATAGATGAACCAAGTGATTGGTTTGCCGTAGAACCAGGGTGATATCGAAGGAGAAGGAAACTCAGCGTCCACAAACTGTGCTCCGATGTTAGCTGGAGGGTTCCCTATAGATAGAATCCCATAGTATCCAATGAATGCTAGAGCGATGATCCCTGCGCCCCAAGAAAGGATCGACCAGGGTCGTCTCTGGATGAGATCGCGGACCTCAACGGTTCTGATCCAGCTCGGCTTCTGTACCTTCAAAGCGACTCAGTATCACAATCAGAATTGGCCATCGCGCGGGCAGCTTTCATAAGCCTTCGCCCCACAACGGCATGCCTTGGTAAACACGGTCCTACCTGCGTGGAGCCCGCTTCGAAGGGTTTTCAGCTTATCCCAGTGATGAGACAATGCGCTTCGTGGTCGCGCCGACAATCACGTGTAGGGATGAATCCTTCGTAACCATAGAACGGGAAAAAGGGGACTGAGGGAGGAGAAAAA
>Ga0066673_10000171_pt1 | contig 16272 bp, 17 predicted proteins | sample GraSoiAngelo_122_FD_62302 | JGI IMG/M metagenome (GOLD analysis project Ga0066673, IMG submission 62302) | Grasslands soil microbial communities from the Angelo Coastal Reserve, California, USA - 14_0927_02_20cm | ecosystem: Environmental > Terrestrial > Soil > Grasslands | place: USA...
TCAGAAACTACCGATCCTTAATACGCTGGAAAACTGCCAATTAAAACAGGGCCAAGCGAATCCTGCGGGCAACAGGCGTGTCCCGGCAATCCACTGATCCGAACTGTCGGTTGATATTCACGTCATTTGGGGGCAGATCCGCACATGACCTCACCTTGTCCACTGCGGCGCCCCGAAAGGGAGCAATCGGACGATGCGCAGAACGCGCACTGACTAAGTTGCAATGCTCCGAAAACCAGCTTAGATAAGCCACCATTGCGCCGTCGCAGGCGCAGGACCTGGTGATCCACCCCGTCCTGGTAACCAACGGTTGGTTACATTCGTAAGGAACGCCGGTCAGCAACTTGGAATAGTATGCACACTGCTGATTTGTGTCTTCATGCAATGAAATTGCGCATCATAGTGGCGGACGATAACCAGAAAATGTTGGATCAAATTGTGTTGCTGCTGCGAGCTCACTTCGATGTTATCGCTACCGCCACCGACGGCACTGCCGCGCTGGAATGTATCCAGCGCTACAAGCCCGATGTCGCTGTGCTGGATGTCGTAATGCCGCGAATGAATGGAATCGAGCTCACCAGGGAATTGTCCCGGAACGGGCATTCGACACACGTTGTTATCTGTTCTGTCGAGAATGACCGGGAAACGATTGACACCGCGCGCGCAGCGGGGGCTCTGGGCTATGTGTTCAAACCGCGAATGGTACGAGACCTAATTACTGCGGTGAAGTCGGTTGCCGCCGGCCATCCCTTCACGTCGGCTGAGTAAACCTATGCTGTTCGTTTGAGTTTCCGACGACAGGAACTGTCCAATGTGCCACTCCGCCTGTTTGCGGGACTCAAAGAATTCACAAACACGCAAGCAATATCTTAATCTGACGTTAACAAATCTTCTTGGGCCATCTCCCTTTTTGGGAGTATCCTGTCCCTCATTCTTGAGAGATTAGACTTTCAAGAGTTTCACCGGGTTGTCGAGAGTTCTCGGAATGGCAAACCTTGCGCAGTTTTTGTTATCGAACCGCGCTCTTTCACAGAGGGCGGAGGTCAGACCGCGAACTGCGGTTGCCGTTCTCCTGCACCTGCAGGTTCCCTTTCTAGCACTCGCTACGGCACTCGCCTACTACTTCGGAACAAAGCTTGGTTTTCTATTAACGCCCGCAAGCACGCCGATCGGCACGTTGTGGCCGCCGAATGCAATCCTGCTGGCCGTGCTCTTGCTAACTCCGACTCGAATTTGGGTCTTCCTGTTGGTCGGGGTTCTTCCGGCTCACCTCCTCGCGCAATTGGGCGCAGGAGTGCCTCCGGCTGGGGCGATCGGTTGGTTCTGCAGCAATGCAGGCGAAGCTCTGGTTGGAGCAGCCTGCATACGCCGGTTCGGATCGAAACTGCGACCACTCAGTAGTCTGTTTGACACGGTGATCTTTGTGATTTTCGGCGTGTTTGTCGCCCCAATCGCCACGTCGTTCCTGGATGCAGCAGTTGTGGTGCTCACTGGGCAAGGAAGCGGCTACTGGATGCTATGGACCACACGCCTCTCTTCGAACATGATCTCCGAGCTGATATTCGTTCCAATCATCGTGGTGCTTGGTGTGCGTCGGTTGTCATGGGTTCGCGGCCTGAGTTTCGCAAGATTGCTGGAAGCAAGCTTCCTCTTCCTCGGCACAGTGATTGTGAGCCTATTGATCTTCGGGACGCAGAATCTGATAAGTAGTATCCCGGCGCTCATCTCTGCGCCATTGATTTTCCTATTATGGGCGGCGCTGCGGTTTGATTTGAGCGTACTGAGCACGTCACTCTTAGCGGTTGCCTTGATCTCGATCTGGAATGCGATGATCGGGCATGGCCCTCTGCCAAGAGCGTCGATGACCGAGAACGTACTTTTTGTTCACTTCTTTCTCCTGGGGTTCACTTTGCCGTTGGTACTGCTCCAAGGTTTCAAAGTGGAGCAAGGTCGAGCTTTGGCATCGTTAACCGAGACCCGCAAACGCTTGATCAACTTGGAAGACGAACATCGCCAGCGCCTGGGAAGAGAACTCCACGACAACATCGTGCAGCGGCTGGCGTTAATTGCGGTCGAGATTGATCGATTGGGATCGGGTGGGCTTTTGCCGGGTGATGCCGATCTTAAGTCTCTCTACCGAGAAGTTACGCAGGTTTCTGAAGCGACCCGTCAGTTGTCGCACGAAGTACATCCTTTTGTTCTCGAGTATGCCGGTCTTGGGGCAGCGTTAAGGACTTTATTTCAGCGCGTCGTGCAGCAGAGTGGCATTCAGATTGGCTTTACCGAACATGAAGCTAAGAAAATCGGAGAGGATGCTTCGCTTTGCTTATATCGTGTTGCTGAGGAGGCCGTGCAGAACATTGTGAAGCACGGCCGCGCGCGCAACGTGACCATAGATTTGGCAGTAAGTGAGGAACGTGCTGTCCTGCGCATTGGGCATGATGCGATTGATATCGGGAATGAAGAATATCCTGGTCAGGGGATCGGGCTTGCGAACCTACGTGAGCGTGTGACGGTGCTGAATGGTAATTGCAACATCCTCTCTGCGAGCGAGAGGGGAACGATGATTACGGCTACAATTCCGCTTCAAACTGAGGCTCATCTTCAGCAAGAGAACTAGCTCGCAAACCACGGTCGGTTAGCCTTCCTTGTAAGTCAACAACAGCGCCCCGATCAGCATGAAACAGAGTGGCCACATCTGACCGGGAATCCTTGAGTCCGGCCGGGGGAGACGCAGCTCGAGCCACCGCATGCAGCCTGCGAGAACGCCCAGGATCGCTAATGGGGTGTGGCTCAATTCGGCCAATACCTGATCTTTCGAGTTTGCAAAGGCATGAGTGTGTGTAAGGAGTAGCGCCCCTCCAATGACGCACACTGCCGGAAACACTAGTGACGGAAGGAGTGAACGCGTTCTGTTGCGCTGCACCCGCCATTCAAATGCCGCAAATGCAACCACCATCAAGGCTGCCGCGCGATGCTGTAGAACCTCAACTTGATCAAAGCTCTCCCAGAAGCGGTTTGGTCCCAGCGGCCAGTTTTCGGGATCGGCTCTTATGAATATGAAGACTCCAAGAGCGAGAAAGATGAGAGGCCAGTGGTGGGCAATCGGCACTCTGCCTGTCCGTGAGAGAAAAGCAAATAAGCCGATCACGAGGAGCATTAGACCAACCCAATTGTGGTTGTACTCTGACCAGGCGATGTCCGAAGCAGTGTTCGGAGCCGCGACATCAGAACGCGCTATGCCAACATCGGCGATGTGGTCCGCCGCCGCTGTTTTTTCTGATAGGTGCCGTGTCGCAGGAGAGATATCTCTCAGCTCCGGAGTCCTGAGCCTGGGCCATGTTGGTCGCGCGCGCTGGAAGATTGCGCTCAGGCTTACGCGATCAGCTTTGAGATCTACAGCAGGCGGTTGTGATGTCAAAGATGCAGCCGCTAAGAAAGCAGTGATACCGATCACAATTTCCGCTTCTACGCAGCGCTTCAGCCGCGGTGCGAGCTTCACCGGAGACAGGTTTCTGATTCCCCTGTGGTTCATCGCTCCCAACGCTAACAGCGCGGCAAAAAGACATGCCTTGGCTCCAAGCATCACGCCATAGGAGGTTCCATATATCGCAGTCGCACTGTCGACGTATTTCAACGAGGCTGCAACTCCACTTAGGGCGAGCACCGATACACTCAACGTCGCAATATACGAGAATCGTTTGGCGAAGATGAAGGCGATCCCATCCGGCGCCGCCGAGACTGCCATGCGCACGTAAGGCAGCCCTCCTATCCACGCTCCTGCAGCGAGCAGATGCAGCGTGGTGAAGACTATTAGTGAAGCCCGGCTATCTATGCGCGCAGCAGCATGATTGGTCATCACACTCGAGCCGAGTATGAGAACAGCAAGGACCAAAGGTGGCCACATTCTGCGCCGCGAAATGACTGCCGCCTGAACAATCAGCAACCCCGAACACATAGCAATGAACGCAGCAAGTACGAAGTTTGCGCCGATGATGTCAGGAATCGACAGACCTGCGGATTGAATCAAAATACTGCAATTGACAAGTAAGCACAATGCATGTGCCGCTACGAGGAGTAAGCCCGAGATGCGCAGCAGACGAAGACACTTAGTGCGTGCAGCGTCAATTTCTGGAGACCAGACGGATTCCGATGGACTCCTCAGAGCCGACCAAATGAAGATGACTCCACCAAGAATCAGGGATTGGAATACGAGAATAGCAGCGCGCAGAACGACGGCCAGATACGCGTACACGCCCGCCAGCCGGTCGACACTCCACATGGAGTCATTTCACCGCGAATGGGATGTCGCCCTGAGTCATGTGGCCATCAGAAGCAAGTACCTGCCACTTCAAATCGTAATGACCGGGTCCCAAATCGGAGACATCGGCAGCAACCACGTCGGCGGGCTGTTGTTGCTTGACTTGCAAGGCATGCAGTGAACCGCCCGGATAAACAAGAGCCAGTCGCGAGCGGCCGGGATCAATCCGAACGTTGAAGCGGAGCTTTACCGCTACTGAGCTGCCATTTACGATCGAGTTACGGGTGGGAGTAGCCTCAAAGAGAATTGCATGGGCGGATGCTTCGCGAACAGGTACCATCGCAATGAGAGCAGCAGCCATAATTAGTCGACGGAGTTGCATCAAGTCTATCTTCATAAGTAGCGCGTTCAGGCATATTGCTTAACTACTGTCGACGTAGCCACTAGTAGTATTAGCAGTTATCTATCACTCTCTGGCTTGGCGTACTCTCTGGTATTCGCTTCAGGCACATCCTTTTGACTGTTGTACAGATTGCGGTAGTGTGTGAGTTACGATGAGCTGCCATCGCTATAGGTCCGGCAGCCAAGGATGATGCTTGCAGAATGCGTGACGTGAAAGATGCTCAACCGACCTTGGATCGCGATTGTGCTGTCGGCGTCGATAGGCGGGACTGCAACGACTGCCGCGCCAGGAGCACCGCTGAGCGCTCCACTTGGACCCAGAATCTCAACTCCAGACATTGCACTGCCCGGAAGTGGCAACGCAGTAGGAGCAACGCTCTCAAGCGTGGCAGGAAATGATAGCCGATGGTCTTCCGCGCCTTCCGTTTGATGATCCCAATGGATCTCCTCTTGCCGTGGTCACGAGTTATTCCGGCACAGATACTCAGTTCACACGCTCAACTACTTCGGTCGACGAAGGACTGCCATCGTCGACCTCGTTATTCGAAGTTGGGATCCAACACTTCGAGTCGGGTTTGTTCAGGTCCCCCAATCGGACGCGAAGCCTAGGAGAAATTGCTCTACTTTATCGTCAGCGACATGGGTGGTGTTGAAGCAGGAGATTCAAGCTGACAGCTGAGTAGGTTCCAAGTACTTGACGAGAAGAACCTCGTTTCCCTTTTCGCTGTAAATGAGGTCGTCAACGAGGCTTCTGGCCATTAACACGCCGAAGCCGCCACCGCGAAGACCCTGGGCTTCGCGGACGATAGTGTGGCGGAGCGGATCGTCAGGCGGATTCGTTATGGCAGCATGCTGAAGTTCCTCAAGAGAAAACCCGTCTCCGGGATCTTTAACCCGACACAAGACCATGTGCCGCGCGCGAACGTATGAGATCTCAACATACTGAGTAGGATCGAATGTTCCCCCATACTCCATGGCATTAAGCAATATTTCGCGAAATGCTGTCCCGAGTTGATGACTTTCGTCCTCGGGTAAGTCGGTGATTTCGTGCAGAAATTGCAGGAGCCGATCTGCAGTGCCCAAGTCGCATCGCGCTGCAATCCGGATCCACTCTGGGATTGCTTCCAGGACCTCTATGCCGTCGTCCCAGCACGCGTCTTCAGCAGCTCGGCGCAACATCGTTTCCAACGACGTTGCTGAAAAAGGCTTAGAAAAATAGCTGAACGCATATTCGCGCATGCAGGCGATTACATCGGACGACGTTCTCTCAGTCGTGAGGACTATAAGTCGCGTGTGTGGACGCACAACTCTTATCTTTCGCAGCAGTTCCAAATCTGCGAGACCAGGTGTCTCCTCCCCGGTGACCACAACCGCGAAGGGGCGAGCCGCGATCGCTGCGAGAGCCGCCATGTTGTCTGCCGCCCGCTTTACTTCCCATTCCGGCAAGACGCGGGTTAGCACCTCGGACAATTGCGGATCCGACCCAATCGCCAGCGCAGCTTTCCTTTCAACAGTTCGGCAATCATTCCGCACGGAGGTGTTCATGTCGAACAGCCTCGCCGAATTACGAGGTCCGCGAATACTGTCACTATCCGCAGTGTGAATTCCTGCATGCCTGCCGATAACATTCATTCCAGTGCTCAGGTGTGCAAATTCCGATTTTGCAAGCGGCGCCGAGCCACAGCCGCCACTGTTCAAGGGTTTGGACAAATCGGATATTGAGCGTGTTGTTTCTGCCGGAGTACGTCGCAAGTATCCGCGAGGTGCGGTTTTGTCTACTGAAGGAGAAGCCGCTAATCATTTCTTTCTGCTTCTGAGCGGACGTGCTCGATATTTCACTTTGACCGAGGATGGGCGCAGAGTCATTCTCCGCTGGATACTGCCAAGCGATGTCTTTGGCGCAATGACTCTCATGCACGATCCCGACCTATATCTAGTCAGTACAGAGTCAGTAAAGGACAGCGAATTGTTAGTGTGGAGTCGCGCCGACATTCGACGCGTCGTTTTGCGGCACCCACGTTTGCTCGAGAATATGTTGGCGACCGCGTCGGACTATTTGAAGTGGTATGTCACCGCCCATCTGGCCCTGATTTCTCACTCTGCTAAGCAACGGCTCGCACGCGTACTGTTTCACTTGGCGAAAGACATTGGTCAGCCGGTGGAAGATGGCATAGCACTCGACATCACGAATGAGGAATTGGCTGACGCCGCCCACATCACCCGATTCAGCACGAGTCGTTTACTAGGCGACTGGCAACGCAAGGGCATCTTAAGCAAACGCCGCGGCAAACTCGTACTTACCTCTTCAGAACGTCTCTTCGCCCGAATCCCTCGGCAAAGCGCCTTGACAATCTAGATATTAAAGGGCCTACAAAGCTTCCTGATTGCAACAGTGCTCTCGGGCAACGACCGCCATGGTCCTTGCCCTTTACTTTTTAGGCGCTATTCTCTGCAGCCGATTGCACCAGAGCAAGTCATTTGCCGGCTGTTCGGCGCTGTAGCGTCGGCAACCGCGAATGTTGAGATTTATGCAGAGCGCGTGGAAACGCATTGAAGCGAATCTTGGTGGTTGATGACTTTGCGGTTTGGCGGCGTTTTGTCAACACACTTCTCACTGTGACACCGGAGTGGCAGATCCATGGCGAGGCTGCAAGCGGAGCCGAGGCGCTTACAAGGGCTCAGGAGCTGCAGCCCGATCTCGTGCTACTTGATATCAATCTGCCTGACATTAACGGCATCGAGGTCGCTCGCCAACTTCAAGTCATTATTCCAAATGCCAGGATCGTCTTCCTGACGAGCGAGTCTTCCTCCCACCTCGCGAACGCTGCGTTGAGTACAGGAGCTTTGGGATACCTGCTCAAGTCGCAGATCGTTGATGAGCTGTTGCCGGCGCTAGAGTCTGTATTTTCTGGTAAGCGATTTATCAGCAAGGGAATCATGCTGCAGGGTTCGATCTAACCAGAATCTTGGCTTGATGCGCGGCTGGGTTTTCCGAATAACAGGGAATTTTTCAGATTCCGCTTCAAGAATCATCAAAATCTGCCCGAAAACGTTAAATCTTCTTCAGGAGCAGGAGATTAACAGGGATTTTCTCGATTTTGCCGGAACTTTCAGAATTTAGAGGCATTTAGCGATCTTCTGTCCGCGACCCAACAAAATGTCAGGAAATTAGCAGGGATTTGTGTCCTATTTTATAGATGCTTACCGAACTCTTCTCACTGCATGTGAACGGCCGAGTGCTCAGCGCAGATTCTCTCCAGGATTCGGCTATGTCGCCCAGACGGGTAGGCGCCCAGCACGTACGCACACAGAAGGTCTAGATTATGGGCTATCGCGATATCGTCGAAAAGCCGTTCAACGAGGATAGCAGCCTCCGTTTTTCCTCGTGCTAATAGAGTCGGAGCCAGTTCCCCGCAAATGGCGATGCGAGAATGCTCTGTCGGTGCTCCCTTGGCTGCTTTTGCGATCAGGTTGCGGGCAATTGCATCGACGCGAGCTGCTACAGGCGTATCTTCCTTCATAAACGCTGCTAACACTTCGTCGACGTCCGCAATAATCAAGCTGCCCCGTTCCCTGGCGGCGTCTACATCTAGCACTTTCTTCAGTCGCTCAAGAATGGCGGGACGATGTGATTTAGTTGCGACCACGACCACGGAATTGCCGGCATCCGCGGCGGACTTAGCAAACCGAGCGAATCCGTCGATGCAAGACTCATCATTCGGATAGAACACAACTTGATGGTCACGGCTGACCTCAACCTTGTTTCCGGCCGACGTTCCGCTGACATCCTCGCGGGAAGAATGATCAGCCGTCACGGTGTCGATAAAGAGCTGGGCGTCCAGGCTGGGACTGGCAAAATGTTTGCCTTCAAGAACGGCTGCCATGGCCGGCAACAAGTCATTCCCAGCGGACGATTTGACAAGGTAGCCACTGCCACCTGCCCGGATGGCTTCCTTTGCTATGTCGATGGAACGGTGTTCGCTGACAAATAGGATTTTGGAGTTGGGAGAGAGCCTTCGGATGCGGCGAGCGGCTTCGATTCCATTCAGGGCTGGAAGTCCGATGTCCAGTAAGATCAAGTCTGGTTGCAGCTGTTCCGCCTTCTGAAGTGCTTCTAGCCCGTCGGATGCTTCTGCGACGATCTGCAAGTTTGGCTGGTTGGAGACACCCGACCAAATAAAACGGCGCCAGGGTTCGAAATCATCTACGACGAGAATCCGTGTGATGGTTGCGCTCAACGCAGCCCCCTCTTCATTCACAACCCGCATCGCAATGCATAGTTGCTATAGCCCAGGGGAGTGCTCGGATGGACGGGCTACAACCCTGATGGAACTGCCTACATACGGCGTTCACACCTGCTCGGCCAATCAGATGCAGGCACAACCTAAGAATTCGCAGGTGTTAACTTGGAGAACAGCACCTGCTCTTCGACAGAATCATGAGTCTGAAACTTACCATCGCCAATTACTCAAATTCGCTGGTTTGAGCAGGGCCAGCCTCAAAATACTCAACGATGTTTACGCACACCGAAGCCAGCTGCAAGCGCCAAAATCAGACACGCGAGCGAGTGTTCGACGCGGTCCATTGGGCCGTTATTGATCTCTGTTGCACAAGCTCGGCCTTTCAATTCAGCTTCGCATCCACAACAAGAGAATTGTACAAATGAAAACCGTGAGGAGAATCTTGCCGGCGGTCTTGCTCCAGTCGAATTGCTCGTTATCCAAAGTAGCGAATTCACCTTTCGGAGGAAACAAAAACCGCCCTGGCCCTGACTGGGGCAGGCACTCGCGGTAGTCGGTGGAGGAATCCAAATAGTGCAGTACGCTCCGGATGTAGTGATCCGCCTGCCAGTCTGCGGCTTTAGTTCGTTGATGTTGCTTTTGATCGGCCATTCAATCCGAGCGAATTTACGTCTTCGCGTTACTCTGTTGTTTTAATTGAACCCCCCAAGGCGCGCACTGGCAATTTTGACAGTCCCGGCTTCATCTCGCATCACGTAAGTAACACTCTGCGTGGAAATCCAGCGGAAAACCTGCAAGTAATACTCGCAATGGAAAAACGCTGAACTCTCGGATACCCGCCCTTATTCGGGACGCTGCTAGTTCTGCCAGTGGTTGTCCTGCTATGCAGGCATGGATTTTAATTTGTGAATGTTCAGTGCCCTGCAGACGAAATTTGACGGACCAAAATGCCGCTGGCTGCCGCCTTAAAATCAGTGCAATTGATCCCGAATCGGGGTAGAGTTACGTCGATTTTTGGTTGCTGCAAACTAGGTGCAGAAGTTCTGGCTACCGGTATTCGAGGCTGTTTATGAGGCTCCCGCTTGGAATTGTCGCTGCGATCGCAATTATGCACTCACGCCTGCACAGCGAATGCTTAATCAGACAGCGTGTGCGTGCCTGGCGTATGCTCGAGTTGGCGCTAGTCTTGTTGATCGCGAGCGGTCTGCTATGCCCAACCAGCTCCGCTACGCCGATAAGCCAAGTTCGTCGTATTCCGGATGTCATGTTTGGTTCACGTCCAACGTATCGATGGAGGCTCAGGCACAGTGACCTTCCCCTAACGAGCCTTGGATTGTATCGGGGGCCAACAGCTGGGGAATCTTACAAGTCGTACATCATAGGTGGCATTTCGCTGATGCTCTTTCAGACGCTCCTTATTACTCGCCTGGTGTGGGAGCGTTCGCGACGAAGAAAAGCAGAGGCCGAGACTGCCGTTACCTCTGAGCGATTGCGAATGGCGATGGAAGTGGGCGACTCCTGGGTCTGGGATTGGGACTTCAAAAGCGGACGAAGTCGTCGCTTCGGAAATCTGCAAAATCTTTTCGGAATCGCATCACGCGACTCTGTTGGGAGGATCGACGATTTCATGCATCGGATTCACCCCGAAGATCGTGAGTTCGTGTCGAAGACAATTGCTGATGCCAGGCTAACCCGAAGTCCGTATGGCGCCGAATTCCGTGTGGTTCGCGATGATGGAACCGAGCGCTGGGTCAGATCTAGGGGAAAGTTCTGCTACTCAAGCAATGGCGATGCAGAACGAGTGCTGGGTATGGCGATAGACATCACTGAGCTTAAGCACGTCGAACAGAAGTTGCGCGAAAGTGAGGGGCGCTTCCGCTCGGTAGCCAATACCACTCCAGTTCTCATTTGGATGTCGGGCACCGATAAGCTTTGCACTTACCTTAATCATTCCTGGCTTGAGTTCACGGGGCGGCCTCTTCAGGCAGAGTTAGGAAACGGGTGGGCGGAAAGTGTTCACCCTGAAGATCGGCGCGGGTGCATGGAGACTTACACTAGAGCCTTCGATCGGCGTCAGGGCTTCCAAATGGAGTACAGGCTGCTCCGGCATGACGGACAGTATCGATGGATTCTTGATAGCGGCGTACCAAGATTTGATCCCAATGGAACCTTCGAGGGTTACATGGGCTCGTGCCTCGATCTAACCGAGCGCAAACTTGCAGAAGAAGCGCTCTCAAGCGTTAGTCGCAGGCTGATTGAGGCGCAAGAAGAGGAACGCACCCGCATTGCGAGAGAACTTCACGACGACATAAGTCAGCAAATTGCCCTGCTTGCCATTGAACTCGACCACCCAAAGGAGTTCTCCGGTCTAGACCCTGAGGCTCAGAGATATATTGACGACGTTCTGAATCGCATACATTATGTTGGATCACAAATCCAGGCGATCTCTCACCGCCTCCACTCCTCCAAGCTGAAATATCTCGGGCTTGTTGCTGCCTGCAAGAGCTTCTGCACAGAATTGGCGGACCAGCACAAGGTCAAGATTGATTTTGCCGGAGCCGATGTTCCCAATTCGATATCGCCAGAGATCTCGATTTGCCTGTTCAGGATCCTGCAGGAAGGTTTGACTAATGCTGTGAAATACAGCGGTGTCCGGCACTTCCAAGTGAAGCTGTTAGGAACGGCAGAAGAGATCGGCCTAAACGTCCGCGACTCCGGCAAGGGGTTCGATGTCGAAGCCGCGTTGAGCAAGAACGGTATCGGGCTGATTAGCATGCGAGAGCGAGCCGCCCTGGCTCAGGGCACGATATCAATTCAATCTGATCCTGCGTACGGCACCCAAATTGATGTCCGTGTGCCACTTGCTGACGGCAACGTCCATCAAGTGCGCGCAGGAGTGGCTTGAGTGCGATTAATGGCAGATCGCTTAATCAATTCAACTTCCTTCGGAGTTGCCCACTGCTTTCGTTATCGGACCCCGACGCTACTGCCGAACATTGCAGTCGTTTCGCGCGGCAAGGGGTTGTGACACAAACAAGCGACCCGAACACGCTGCCCTTACCGCCGGCACGAGATCACTGTTCATACGTGATTTGATTACGTAGGCGCAAGCGCCCGCTGCGAGAGCGGCTTGTACATAATCCAGACTCTGATGAACAGTTAAAAACAGAATCTTGGCGCTACAGCCGCTCTCTCGAAGACTGCGGGCGACCTCGATTCCGTTCGGCTCTCCCATTGAAATATCGAGCACTATGATATCTGGATGGAGATTTTGTACTTCGCTAAGCACGGTTCTACCGTCGCTCAAGGAAGAAACTACTGTGAACTCTGTGTTCAGAAGCCGACGAGCTAGTTGGAGAATGCTGGAATTATCGTCGGCTAGCAGAATGCAAGGGCGATTCATGAATCCGTCCCTTCCGCTCAGCGGTCGAAGTTGTAGATTGCACCAACCACATTCCGACTGATACTGGCAAGAGAGGAAGGTCGCGTCTAATATCCAGTCACCGAAAGCCACGAATAGGCCCAGTTTACTATTCACAGTCTGCTTTCCGGCCGGCGAATAGCTTATAAGAGTTGAACCAGGTATATCTGATTAGTGGTGGAGCAAGGTTGAAGTGCCGTGATCCGATGCGTGCGGGAGGGTTCCAGGCGTTTTGCAGATGACGCGAGTAAGCTGAGCGAGCGCCTGTGCGGTTCCCGAGTCGCGGAATTTTCCCCTAAATACCGCAACTGCTCGCGTTGCGGCCCGGCTATCCCGCTCAGCTTACGAAATGCTGCTCCATGCCCCAGTCGTTTCGGAACTGTTAATTGCAACAGAATGAAAATCAACTTTCCTTGTGTTCGTTCAGCAAAGCCTGTGATTGATTGCGCTTGTGTCTTGCCTGTGAGCATTGACAGTACGGCATTCTTGACAGCACCTCGAGAAGCAGCTTGTGTGTGATTCTTAGTTGAAATTCAAGCATACGGGAGGCACACATGATTCGCACCGAGATGACGCGATCTTCCGAACCTGTAGCGCGCAAAGCTTGCACGCTTTGGCGCTGCCTCCTCTGCGACTCATTGGTCTGGATCGATTCAGACGTTTGTTTTAGTACAGCAACCTGTCCTCTATGCCGATCTATCGATCTCCACTTCTGCGGTCGTTCCGACAGCATGTCCGAGGATTCGTTCGATAACGCCTGAGGGCCCGCTGTAAATCCTGACAGTTCAGCGATGCAAGCTCTTGATTTTTAATGGGCTTGGATCCGACGCTTAGAGCTTCGCAGCGCCAGCGAGTTGCCAATGCAGTCATCTATGGACTTCGTCTGCCTGCCGACTCAGTTCGTCCCCAAACAGGAACTTACTCAATGAACCCGATACAAAAAATACCGATTGAATACACGGAAACAACGGAGCAAAAGCGGCTCAACCATGCACGTGAGAACGGGGTGCCCTGGAAAAAGTGGGGACCTTACCTCAGCGAGCGCCAGTGGGGCACGGTGCGTGAGGACTACAGTAACGACGGCAATGCCTGGGACTACCTCACTCATGATCAGGCGCGTTCTCGCGCATATCGGTGGGGAGAAGATGGAATTGCCGGGATCTCAGACGATAAACAACAACTGTGCTTTGCCGTTGCTCTTTGGAATGGACGCGATCCCATTCTGAAAGAACGCTTGTTCGGCTTGTCTAACAGTGAAGGTAATCACGGCGAGGACGTTAAGGAATACTATTTTTATCTCGACAGCACGCCAACGCACTCTTATATGAAGTACCTCTATAAGTATCCGCAGCAGGAATTTCCTTACCGCGACTTAGTCGAAACGAATCGTCGCCGATCTCGCGAAGAGTTGGAATACGAACTGCTGGACACAGGTATCTTTGATGACGATCGTTACTTTGATGTTTTCGTTGAATACGCGAAAGAGAGTCCCGAGGATTTGGCTATCCGTATTTCGGTGCACAACCGGGGACCGGAAGATGCAGATATCTACGTAGTTCCGACGCTCTGGTTTCGCAATACCTGGTCATGGGAGGAGGGTACCAATAGACCTTCGCTGCGCCAACTGAATGGCGGAGGAAAGATTTTTGCGGCGCATGCCCAGCTTGGCGATCGAGTCCTACACTGTGAGGGAAACCCTGAGCTGCTGTTTACAGAAAATGAATCCAACGCCGTACGGTTGTGGGGCGGATCAAATGCGTCACCGTATGTCAAAGACGGATTTCATGAGTACTTGATCTCCGGTAAGAGAGAAGCGGTAAATCCGGGCAAGTTCGGCACGAAAGCGGCGGCAGTGTACGCTCTTCGCGTACCAAAAGGGGAAAGTGAGGTCGTCCGGCTAAGGTTGAGCGCTAAGGTAGGTCTCGACGCCATTAGCAGAGTTGATCAGATCTTCGCGGCGCGCATCGCCGATGCGAATGAATTCTACGATCGAATCACCCCACGTTCCTTGAGCAAGGAGGAACGCCTCATCCATCGCCAGGCTTTGGCTGGAATGATGTGGAGTAAGCAGTACTACCACTTTGATCTCGATAGATGGCTAGCCGAACACGAAGCCCATCCCTTAATGGGAGAAAATCATCGCAACGTCCGGAACCGCGACTGGTTCCACATGTTGAACAGCGACATTATCTCTATGCCCGACAAGTGGGAGTATCCGTGGTATGCGGCATGGGATCTCGCCTTTCACACGCTTGCGCTCTCAATGGTAGATTTCGACTTCGCAAAGGAGCAGATGCTGTTGATGTTGCGCACGCTTTATTCGCACCCCAACGGGCAGCTTCCCGCTTACGAGTGGAACTTCAGCGACGTGAATCCTCCGGTACATGCCTGGGCAACATTGTTCCTTTTTAACATCGAAAAGGACCTCGGCCGGGCAGACGTACGCTTCCTGGAACGCTCGTTCCAGGGTCTGATGCTGAATTTCAATTGGTGGATCAACCGAAAAGATCCAGAGGGCAAAAACGTCTTTGCCGGAGGGTTCCTGGGATTGGATAATATCGGAGTCTTCGACCGCAGTGCTCCACTGCCGTCAGGCGGGCACCTCGATCAGGCGGACGGCACCGCATGGATGGCGTTTTATTGTCAGAACATGTTGGAAATCGCGCTCATCCTGATGGATCACGACCCGATGTACGAGGATGTTGCTTTCAGATTTCTGGAGCACTTCCTCTGGATTACATATGCCATGGATCGAATTGGAGCGAGCCATGACGAGATGTGGGACACCACCGAGGGCTTCTTTTACGACGTGCTTCACCTGCCGAATGGGGAATCCATGCGGCTCAAGGTCCGGTCCATGGTCGGATTGCTTCCCCTATGCGCTTCCACGGTGCTCGAACCAAGCGGAGCACTGGCGCGCCATCCACGGTTGGTTGAACTGATTGACATCTTCAAGAAGCGCCATCCCGAACTGCTCAAACATGTTGCCCCTGCCGATGATAAGTTTGTGGGATACGCGGACCGCCGGTTAATTGCGGTCTGCAACAAGCAAAAGATGGAACGCGTTCTGTCGTACCTTCTCGACGAAAACGAGTTCTTCGGTCCGTATGGCATCCGCTCGCTCTCGCGCTACCACGAGAAGAATCCGTTCGTGTTTCATCTAAATGGGCATGAGTACAAGGTCGGATACCTGCCTGCGGAATCGAACAACGGCATGTTCGGCGGCAACTCCAATTGGCGCGGGCCGGTATGGATGCCGGTAAATGCCCTACTGATCCGAGCGCTGCTAAATCTGTATCAATTCTACGGCGAGGACTTCAAAGTTGAGTGCCCTACCGGGTCCGGAACATACATGACGTTATTTGAGGTTGCTCACGAGATCATACACCGACTCTCAAATATCTTTCTTCCTGATGCCAGCGGTAAACGTCCTCTCTATGGCGGCACAAAGAAGTTTCAAGAGGACCCATACTGGAAGGATTACATACTGTTCTACGAGTACTTTCACGGGGATAATGGCGCGGGCCTTGGCGCCAGTCATCAAACCGGCTGGACGGGGATTATAGCTCGGATGCTCGATGTGTCCGCTCGGCTAAGTGCCGCCGATTGGCTCCATACCTCCAAGGGCGAACTGAGCGCTCGGCTGACACGCGAACTGGTTGCAGGATAAGTTGCTTTGGACTCTGACCCGCAGTTTCGAGGCTGCGGGTGTCTTTTGTGGAGATAATAGAACCTTGAATAAGGCCTGACGCTAACGCGCTTTCAGCCCGAGCTTCTAGCCGTCCTTTTTCGATAAATTGCGCAACTGCGGAATTGATCCCTGGAAAAATCGTCTTTCGCTCACGGTGTCCAGAAATCCGCGCGATCAAAGAGATCCATGACGGGATCGGCTACTCGCGCAAAGTGAAGTTCTATTTCCCGATTCATTCAATTCATTGTTTAACTGA
>Ga0066673_10000181_pt1 | contig 16066 bp, 9 predicted proteins | sample GraSoiAngelo_122_FD_62302 | JGI IMG/M metagenome (GOLD analysis project Ga0066673, IMG submission 62302) | Grasslands soil microbial communities from the Angelo Coastal Reserve, California, USA - 14_0927_02_20cm | ecosystem: Environmental > Terrestrial > Soil > Grasslands | place: USA...
GGATGGTGACGTGGGTGGCCAAATGCTGTTGCAACCGGTTCTGTAAATCTCCTACTGTCGCCGCGCTGAGGTCGATCGCGGTGCGCCGAGATTTCCGCCGCGGGCGGCCGATCCCGAGCTGGCGGGCGACCAATCGCTCCGTGGAACGCACCGTGGCGTTGCGCCGCAAAACTGTTTCCGCAGCGAGCAGTTGTTCCTCCGGGACTTTTAGCGCCAGCAGCACTTTCGCGTGACCCACTGAAAGCAAATTCTGAGCTAACCAGATTTGCACCTGCGGATGCAAATCCAAAAGTCGCAGCGCGTTCGCCACTGCCGCTCGACTCCTCCCCACTTTGAGTGCGATGTCCTCCTGCCGCATTCCAAATTCGTTGGCTAGCCTGACGTAGCCCTGGGCTTCTTCGATTGGGTTGAGGTCTGCCCGCTGCAGATTTTCAATCAAGGACAACTCGAGCACCTCCAGGTCATTGGCGCTTCGAATTATGACGGGCACCGTAGCAAGGCCGATTTCCTGCGCGGCGCGCCAGCGGCGCTCGCCGGCGATTAGTTCAAATCGCGCACCCGCCTGGCGGACGATTAGCGGTTGAATAATGCCGTGCTGCCGAATCGAATCGATCAATTCCTGCAACGCTTCGCGCCCAAAATCTTTGCGCGGCTGTAACGCGCTCGGGACAATGGCGGCCAAATCAACCTGGTGCACTCTTTCGCCCGATTCGTTCTCATCTGTGCGCGCGGCGACCGAAGGCGTGCCAATCAGCGCTCCAAGACCTTTACCGAGAGCAGATCGTGCCATGCGCCTGAGGCTACCGGAACAGCCTCAGCAACGCAAACAGCAATCCGCGCCGACAAGCCCGGCGATGCAACATTTTTTTAGGGCGGAGTTCTAGCACATTGTAGACGGGAGGCGCTCCTTCAAAAAATTTCTAAAAAAGCATTGACGCTCGACAGCGCAGTTCAGTATAAAGGCGGATGGCTCCAAAACCGACAAGGAACTTTTGCCCGGTAGGGTTCTCTGTCTGTTCGGAACCCAGTGACCAAAACCAAAACACGACCGGGAAAGGGAAAGAACACAATCCATGTATTCAATGATTGAACTTAAAACGTTAGTCTCATGCGGACGAGATCGGGCTCGCTCGCTGCCATCAGGGCGCGGGTTCCTTCTCATTCCGCTCGTTCTGATCTGCTTTGCGTTAGCCGCACATGCAGCACCACAGGCACTCCCCTCACCAAGCCCTGACGGGTGCTACCCCGGTTACACGACAGCGGAAGGATGCCATGCGCTTCTGCACCTGACTGCCGGCCTTGGAAACACAGCAGTTGGCTGGTATTCGCTTACTAACGATACCACCGGCAGCTATAACACAGCTCTTGGCGGCGGAACGCTTGTCCTCAACAATGCGGATTCCAATACGGCCACTGGCGCCGCGGCGCTTTTGCTCAACGGCACCGGCACACAGAACTGCGCCTATGGAACCGACGCGCTTGTCTATAACGGTAACGGCGTCACAGGCGCCGACTATAACGATGGTTTTGGCGCCTTTGCGCTGTTTAGCAACACCGATGGATTCAGCAACAACGCTTTTGGGAATCACACGCTTTTTGAGAATCTTCACGGCGCGGCGAACACCGCCGTTGGTGATCTGGCGCTCCAGAATACAGGTCAAAGCGGATCGATCGATGCCAACTATAACACGGCGGTGGGTTATCAGGCGCTCAGGTTCAACGATGATGGCGATTCAAACAACGCCGTCGGCTCTTACGCGCTCCAGAACAATAGTAGTTCCCAGAACAACGCGATCGGTGCTTTTGCGCTGCAAAATAATACCAGCGGTAGTTCAAACGTTGCCATTGGTGACTCAGCATTCCTGAACAGTACGACCGGCTCATACGGTACAATCATCGGCTGGCAAGCGGGAGCAGGCACCGGCGTCAATGGTGACGATGATATTTATATCGGTGCCACCTCTGGTCCTGCTAGCGGTAGCGAAGACGGCACCATCCGCATCGGCGACCCTGCGCATGTCTCGGATTGCTATATCGCCGGTATCTCCGGCGCGACATCGACGGGTGGCCTACCTGTCCTGGTCAATGGCAATGGCAAACTCGGCACTGCGCCTGCGGGTTCGCCTCTTTCTATGGACAACTTGCTCAAGCAGCAGCAGCTCGTGCAGCAATTGAATGCCACGACTGAAAAACAAGCGGCCAGGATTGCCTTGCAGGAAGCGCAAATTAAGTCGCTGACCGCCAGCCTCAGAGAGCAAGCCGCGCAAATTCAAAAAGTGAGCGCTCAGCTTGAAATGATCAAGCCAGCGCCGCAAGTGGTTGAAAATCGATAAACTGTTTACCAGGGGCGCTGACAGAGAAGTCAGCGCTTCCTGAAAACAGTTCAAACAAGCAGCTCCGAGCCCGGACCGCGCCATGTGGCGGAGGTTACGGGAAGAGGCTCGTCAGCGCGACCGGCGATCCGTGTTCACAAGCCCGGCGATTAGCATTTTGGAACTCGGAGCTCCCCGCCACCGGGAAGCCGAGATGCTCCTTAAAAATTTCTAAAAAAAGTATTGACATTTATAGGCAAAATTCAGTATGAACGCGGATGACTGCAAAACAGACAAAGGACTTTTGCCCGGTAGGGTTCTTTGTCTGTTTGGAGTCCAGTGACCAAAACACAAAATAAACACGACCGGGAAAGAGAAAGAACAGATCCCATGTATTTAACGATTCAAAAGTTAGTCTCATGCGGACGAGATCCGGCTCGCCCACTGCCTTTATGGCGCGGGTTCCTTCTCATCCCGCTCGTTTTGGTCTGCTTTGCGTTAAGCGCGCAGGCAGCACCAGAGGCACTGCCCTCACCAAGCCCTGACGGGTGCTACCCCGCGTTCACCACCGCGGAAGGGTGCCATGCGCTTTTCCACCTCACTACCGGCGCTGGAAACACAGCAGTTGGTTGGTATTCGCTCTCTTTTAATACCACCGGCTCCTTCAACACCGGTGTTGGCGGCGGAGCCCTGGACCTCAATACTGCGGATAGCAATACGGCCGGTGGTGCTGCGGCGCTTTTGCTCAACGGCACCGGCACACAGAACTCCGCCTTTGGAACCGACGCGCTTGTCTATAACGGCTACGGCGTCGCAGGCGCCAACTACAACGACGCTTTCGGTGCCTTTGCGCTGTTTAACAATACCAGCGGATACACCAACAACGCAGTTGGGAATCACGCGCTTTTCGAAAATGTTAATGGCGCGGGAAACACTGCCGTTGGTGATCTGGCACTCCAGAATAATGACATGGGCGGACCGACCCCAACCACTGCCAACATTAACACGGGCGTAGGGGCTCAGGCGCTCCTGGCCAACGAGGCTGGCGATTCAAACAACGCGATAGGCTATTCGGCGCTCGAGAACCTTACCGATGGTGCGCAGAATAACGCGATGGGCGTTTTTGCGCTGGTAAATAATAACGGCGCTTCAAACGTTGGCATTGGCGACTCAGCATTCCTGAACAGTGTAACCGGCAATTTTAACACAGTCGTGGGCTGGCGTGCAGGATCAAATACCGGCGTCGATGGCAGCGATAACATTTATATCGGTGCTACCGCTGGCCCTACCAGCGCCGAAAACGGTTCCATCCGCATCGGCGACACTGCGTTTATTTCGGGTTGCTGGATCGCCGGTATCTCCGGCGCGACATCTACGGGTGGCAGCGCGGTGTTCGTTAACGCAGCTGGTAAGCTTGGCACATTGACCTCTTCCGCCCGGTTCAAGGATGACATCAAGCCAATGAATAAAGCCAGCGAATCAATCTTCGCGCTGAACCCGGTCACCTTCCGCTACAAGAAGCAGATCGATGCTAACGGAACGCCGCAGTTCGGGTTGGTGGCCGAAGAGGTAGCGAAAGTGAATCCTGATTTAGTAGTACCTGATGCCAGCGGCAAGCCATATACGGTGCGCTATGAAGCGGTAAACGCGATGTTGCTCAACGAGTTTCTCAAAGAGCATCGCACCGTGCAAGACATGAAGGCCACGGCTGAAAAACAGCAGGCCACAATCGCCTTGCAGGAAGGCCAAATCGAGGCGTTGACTGCGAGCCTCAGAGAGCAGGCCACGCAAATTCAAAAAGTGAGCGCTCAGCTTGAAACGATCAAGCCAGCGCCCCAAATGGTAGAGAATCGATAAAACTGTCCCCCGGAGCGCTGTTAGAGAAGTCAGCGCTTCCTGGATACAGTTCTAACAAGCAGCCGCCGCGCGAAACCGCGCGGCGGCTGTTTTGTTTTTTGTGAGGGATCGTTTACTCATCTCATAGATGCCAATTCCGTTTTCTTGACATGCTAAAGGGGCGCGAGGACGCGTACGCACTCCAAAGTTTACGCGAAACAGAGCGAAGGTCGGTCACATATTTTGCGCGAAGCGCTTTGGGAGTGCGATGTATCCTCGATCGCTTTCAATGTGCAGGTACGAATTCGAAACAAATGAAGAAGCAAAGCACAAAAGTCTTTACGCTGGGTCATTCGCCGGACCCGGATGACGCGTTCATGTTCTATGCGATCGCGGAAAACAAAATCGATCTCCGTGGTTATCGGTTCGAGCATCAGATGGAAGATATTCAGACGCTGAACGAGCGAGCCCGGCGCGGCGAGCTGCATATCTCCGCGATCTCAATTCACGCGTACGCCTATGTGGCGGATAAATACGCGCTGCTGTCGTGTGGTGCGAGCATGGGCGATGGATACGGACCGGTTGTTGTGAGGAAACGCTCAACGCTCAACGTCCAACGCCCAACGCCCAATGAGGATTCAATGAACGAAGCGGCAACGCGAGAATTCTTGAACGGCAAGAAAATCGCCGTGCCTGGCGAGATGACGAGCGCGTTTCTGGCGCTGCAGCTTTTCCTGGGAAAATTCGATTATCTTGTGGTGCGGTTCGATGAAATTTTTGATGCAGTTAAAAGCGGCCGCGCTGACGCCGGTTTGATCATTCACGAGGGGCAACTCACCTACGCGCAATCCGGTTTTGAGAAGATTGTCGATCTCGGAGAGTGGTGGAAGCGCGAAACGGGCTTGCCATTACCCCTGGGTGGCAATGTGATGCGCAAAGATATCCCGCCACCAGTTCGGCACGATCTCAGCGAAATTATTCGCGAAAGCATCGATTACGGCCTGGCGCATCGAGACGAAGCGGTGCGCCATTCGCTCGCATACGCGCGCGACATGGGCGCGCAACTTACCGGTAAATTCATCGGCATGTATGTGAATGAGTTTACGCAAGATTATGGTGACGCCGGACGTGCGGCTATCCGCAAATTTCTGACTGCTGCGCACGATAAACGCTACATCGACGTTCCAATTGAACTGGAATTCGTCGAATAAATCGACGGTTATGGGCGCTCTCGAAAGCTTTCGGGAACGAAGCGGTCGTGCCTTGGTCCACGGCGCGCATCCTTCGGCCTCACTCAGGGCAAGCTTGGCGCGCCCCTACCGATGAAGCCAACGTAACGCCAATTGATAGAGCGGGCCCCGATGGGATCGGGACACGCCGCCTTCTCCAAAATTTTCTTGCAAGAAGGTTTCGGACGAACGTATCAATGATGTTTCGGTGAAGGCGTTGCTGTCAGCAAGGGGCGATTCTCTCCCTCTCGCGCGAGTCGGAACCTGGTGTCTTGCGTGCTCGATTCGGGCATTTGTCAGCTGCAAGATAAACGAGCTGGTGGACGAAGCGAAAGCCGCCGGCCTAACGACTGCCGATTTTCTGCAGATCACTGCGGGCGGAAGAGATCATGGCAGATAATAACAAACCAAAACTTGATTTACCCTGGGGAACCTTGCTGCCACTTCTGGCGGTTCTCGCCGGGGTGATCGCGACATATAAGCCACTCGTAAGCGAACGCCCGTCGGTTCCGAGCGAAAATACTGCTCCAGTAATTGCTGCGGAGGATGTGGACGCACGCTTGTGGCAGGATCCGGTTGGTGTGGCGCAAAAGCAAAAGGCCTTACTGGATGAACAAATCAAGGGAGGACACGATAAGGATAGCCGCAGCCAGTTGCACGATATTAGCGCCCTGGCCGGGCTGCTTGAGCAAGATGTCAAAAAGTTTTCAAATATTGCGCCTGTTCCTGTCCTTTTGCTTGCAGTGATGCTCGATGCCGGGCCGTACAGCGAACAAGCTGAGTCGCGGTTGCGCGCGCGCCAGGCTGTGCTCGAAGGATTAAGCGAAAGCGGATTCACCCCCGTCGATGGCGAGCATATCGGTTTCGTTACTGACGAATGGCCCCGGGTGGAGGCAAAGACGTCATCCTCCCCTGTTCCTGGCGCGCTGCTCCTTCCGTGGGAGGAATGTGAAGCGAATGAAGCGATCGACGATCCGGAACTGATTTTTCCTAAAGGTACGAAGCGGGTTGTGGTGCTCTGGTTACCAGCGGCAAATTTCAACATTAACCCCTTGCGCTGCTTCGCCGCTCTGATCAATCAGCTCGCGCCGGATGACCTGCGCAATCATATCGACGTCAGGTTAATCGGCCCGGCAAATTCCGCGGGCTTGAAGAGCATGGTTAAGGAAGCGTACTGGTACCCGTTAAAGCAGGATGAGACATCCTGCGCGCTGCAAGGCGCACTTGATGGTGCCCAAATAATTTCGCCTCGGGCGACCGTTCCGGATTTCACACTTCTCTCTCCGGCAGAGGTCTCAGCGGATGGTGCAAGAAAATGCGTAGAGGCAGTTGTTGAAGAATCGATAGAATTAGATTCTCGTGGCGGCCTGCACTTTGTTCGCACAATCGCGCCGGACGACCAGGTTTTGAGTGAATTGATCGCCGAATTAGCGAAACGTGAAATTGTTGTATCACAAATCACGCCGGGTCATCACTCGATACCCCCAAAACTGTCCCACATTGTGATTCTCAGCGAATGGGACACTCCTTATGGACGATCGCTGGGCAGGACGTTTGCAGCTGACGTCGCCGCACAAAGTGCCAACGATGCCGGCGACCATTTGGAAACGGCGCGAGCACGGATTCATCCCTACGATTATCTTCGCGGAATTGATGGTCGGTTGCCGGGTGACGTCGGCAAAGACAATCAACCCGAGCAATTACAAAAAACTCAGCTTGGCCAGAACACGGTCGCAATCGAAGCGACGGAAGGGCTGAATCAATCCGATTATCTCCGGCGTTTGGCGCGGCAGATGAAAGAGGACGACGCGCGCTGGCATCGAGAGGACGGGTCAGGTATTCGCGCGATCGGTCTGCTCGGCTCGGATATTTATGACAAACTGATGATTTTGCGGGCCTTGCGTCCTCAATTTCCCGGCGCGCTTTTTTTTACCAACAACTACGACGCGCATTTGGAGCGTCGCGACGATTGGGACGTTACACACAACCTGGTCATCGCTTCACCGTTTGGCAGCAGAGTGCAGGGAATTTACATCAAGCGGCGGCAGCGGAACGTCCCCCCGTTCCGCGACAACAACCAAACTTCTATGTACGTCGGTACGCTTGTCGCCACCACTAAGATGAAAGCTGAAGACGCAGCTTGTCTTTCACGACAACCGCGCACCTTCGAAATCAGCAGACGCGGCGCCTATGAGTTGAGTCCGCCTTGGTACCGTTGCCCGAGCGGCGACTCGAACGTCGAATCAAACCGTGACAAACTTGGCGAGACAAAGGCGTGGTTTCGCGATTGGCTTGCGTTCAGCGTGATCTGGCAACTCATCATCATTGCGCTAGCGGTGCTCGGCATGGCGGCATGGATAAGTGTGTGCATCGCGAGACGCACATCGCCCGGAGGAGGTACTGCTATTGAGCGTCTGAAACGGGCGTTCGTTAGCACAGTTTTTTGGTCCGTTTACGGCGGACCGCTGATCATTTTCGCAGTTGCACTGGTTGCACAGTTCCGGGCGCCTGAAGAACCGCTGGCATTTTTTTCAGGCATCAGCATCTGGCCAACTGAAATGCTGCGCCTGATCGCGTTCATGCTTGCGATCTTCTTCATGTTCAAAGCGAGCTTCGATCTTCGTGCGAATGCGAAACGGATCGAGGCAGACTTTGCGTTTGCTCCCTTTCAGTTGCCTCCATTTCAATGGCGGGATCTTGGCATTGGCTTTGAGCAGTGGCAGATGCAGGAGCCTCCCAGAACTTCGCGCTTTTCCGCTGAAGAGGCGTGGTACGCTTATCTTTGCCGCAACAAATTCTGGCCGCGGTTCATCCGAATTGGGATTCTCTTTGCTTTGTATTCCATTTTTGCGTTCACGATTTTGCATTTGTTTCCTCAACCACCGCCGCCGGCGCGAGGTCATTTGGCGTTTATAATCGATAACATTGTCTTTTATCTTGCTGGCATCGGTCTGCTGCTTCTCACTTTTTACGTGGTCGATGCAATTCAGTTAAACAGCAATTTCATCCGCATGTTTGGCCGAGAAGTAACCAAGTGGGGCCGCGAGCTCGTTGAGCGCTCTCATCGGCGTCCACCTCTAACCGAAGAGGAACTTTCTGCGTATCATGAGATTTTTTTCGTCGCGCAGCGCACTAAGGCAGTGGCGCCCTTGATCTGGTATCCGCTCCTTGTCCTTACCTTAGTGGTTGTCGCTCGCTCTTCGTTTTTTGATAACTGGACTTGGCCTGGCAGTCTTGTCTTAGTGTTTGCAATCACCGCCGCTTGGGCGCTCGGCAGCGCAATCCTGCTCAGGCACGCGGCCGAACAATTGCGTGAAACTGCGCTCAATGACCTGCGCCGGTTTCGCCTCCTGGGTCAGGAAAGCGAAGCGAAACGGCAGACGTTCGATGAGCTCATGGCTGAAATCCGCGACCTCAAAACGGGCGCGTTCGCGCCGTTGACCGAACAGCCTTTTATTCGCGCAGTTCTTTTTCCCGGTGCTGCCTTCGGTCTCCTCGCAGTCGGCCAGCGTTTGTTCGATCTTTTCTAGGACAATGACAAATTCGCGCCCATTTTGACTGCCGAGATTGCCTTTAGAATTTTCTTGCCAGAAAACTCCCGGCCAACATATCAATGGTGGCGCGGTGAAGGCGCTGGGAAAAGGAAGAGACGACTTTCTCCGTCTCGCGCGAGTCGGAAGCTGGCTTTTTGCGTGCGTGGCTCTCGTCAGCTGCACGAAAAACGAGCCCGTCGATGAAGCGAAAGCCGCCGGCAAAAGTACCGCCGATTTTCCGCAGATCGTTGCCGACATCTTCAAGCCAATGGATGGCGGCATTGACCTCTCGCCCGAGGAAATCATGGGGCGCAACACCTGGAACCTCTGGAGCGGTGGGAATCAGCATTTTTGGAATCATGCCGCACAAGACAGCTATGGTCTGATGGACCTTTTGAAGATGCTTGATAACCGCAAATTTCCGCGCGGAGAGCGTTTCAAAACTTTGGGACTGGCGAATGAGCCTGGATTTCTCGCGCGCGCTCCGACTGAGCCTGACGAGTTTGGTTTGTGCCTCGATAAACAGATAGCGCCGGAGCCGGCAGGTATCGACGAAACCGTTTACGGCAAACCTTCCGGCGTTCTTGGTTTTCGGCTTTTTCCGAACCCGGACTTCAACGATGAAGCGCGCAAGAAATGGGACGGCAAACGTTTCTACGAGGACGCGGGTTATTACAACAACAATAAGCTCATTCGACCGTATCGCGTTGGCGTCGCCTGCGGTGCCTGCCACATCGCGCCGAATCCAAGCAATCCACCTGCTGATCCGGAGAATCCGCGCTGGGAAAATCTCGCGTCGGCGATTGGCAATCAGTACATCAACGAAGGAAAAGTGTTTGCCTGTAATGTCGAGCAGGGCGGATTTTTTTATGAAATGCTGGCCGCCCAACCACGCGGCACTTCCGACACTTCGCGGATCGCGACTGATCACATCAACAATCCAAATGCAATCAACGCGATCTTTTTGCTGGCAGAGCGGGAACGCATCGCAAAACTCGCGACTCCGGAAAAAATGGCGGGCGGCACGCTAGCTTTGGCCGGAGAAACCGAAGAGATGCCCGTGCCGCATATTTTGAAGGATGGCGCCGATTCTATCGGCGTTCGCGGCGCGACCATTCGCGTTTACGTCAACATCGGCATGTTTTCGGAGTATTGGTTGACGCGCCACAATCGCTTGATCGGGCTGAAGCCGCAACAGCCGTTCGAAATTCCCTACGCCCGCGAGCATTCGGTTTTCTGGCGCGCGACCGAGGAACGGCTCGACAACATTGCTGCGTTTTTCCGCAGGCTGAAACCGTTTCACCTCGCCGATGCGGCCGGAGGACAAGCTTACATCACGACGGATTCAGCCGTGATGACGCGCGGGAAAGAAGTCTTCGCAGAAAGCTGTGCGGCTTGTCACTCGAGCAAACAGCTGCCGCCGAATATCGATCCGCGGTCCGGCGAAGGGAAAGCCTGGTTCCGCGCGGAGGTGATGAAGCCCGAGTTCTTGGAAAATAATTTCCTGTCAAACGATAAGCGTTATCCATTAACCAAAATCGAGACCAATTCGGCGCGCGCGTTTGCGACAAATGCTAAAGCTCACCACATCTGGGACAACTTTTCTTCGCAAACTTACAAGGAACTGTCGCCGGCGGACGAACTGGAATTTTTCAACCCCTTTGATGAGACGCATCCGATCAAATTCAAACCGAAAGATAGAGATGTCGCCCCTGGTTATTATCGCACGCCGTCGCTCGTCAACCTCTGGAGCTCCGCGCCGTTTTTACACAACAACATGCTGGGAAAGTTTACCGGCGATCCTTCCGTGGGCGGTCGCATGGACGCGTTTAACGATGCGGTCGAAAAATTACTCTGGCCGGAAAAACGGCTGAACAAAGATTCGATCTGGCGGACGCAGAACGAGTGCACCTTTCATCTGCGCAAGGAATTTGTGCCGCCACCATTTGACAAGCTGGCAGGCCGGGACGGTTACGTAACAATTGGACGAATTCCGAAGGGAACGCCTATCAACCTGCTGGCGAATCTGCAGCCGGACTTTCAACATGCGGGCGCCTTCCTCAAAGCCGCGGGAAAATTGGTTAAGATAAATGCCGAGAATCTTCCGCCGGAAGTAGCCGACGCGGAGCTGCGTAAACTGGTTCCCGACCTCATCGCGATGAACAAATGTCCGGATTTTATTGAGGACAAGGGCCACTACTTCGGCACTGATTTGTCTGACAACGACAAGCGCGCGCTAATCGAATATCTGAAAACGTTTTGATCAAGATCGAATCCAACGAAAGGAGAAAATATGGCAGTCACCGTTGCTGAAATGTTGAAAATGTCGCAGGCGCAGCTCGACGACCTGTTCACTCAAAGTCCAACTGGCGAAATCCCTGGCGGCGAGGCGAAAGGCACCGCCATCATCGCACCGGGAACGACTTACACACAGGACATGGCCAATTTTGTAAATCATTTTGCGTGGCAGGGAAAAATTTTTGATCCAGCAAAGGGGACTCTGCGAAACAAGATTCTGCCTTTTGGGCTCAACGCCATCATCGCAAAGGTGTACAAAGGTCCGAGCTGGATGGACAGCAAGGAATGCATTGTTCTCGATTATTCCGAGACTTCATTGGTGGCGCACTGGGTGCGTGACGAGATTCGTGAAGTCGCGCCGCGCATTTACCTCGGCAAAGTCTATCTGGGCAAAAAGCGATTGATTGATTTCGCCCTTGAATTTCCGCCATCGGGTTAATCGCATTCTGCGGCCATGGCCGACGTCCCAGATCAACCCGCTGCCAGCCAGCGCTGGAAGTGGCGCGCCGTGGTGCTAGTGGTTCTGGGGCTTGTCATAATCGACTGTTTGTATCTCATCAGCCGCTTTACGCGCGATACCCCCGTTACTTACACGGACCCCGAAGATCACTTCAAATATGGGTCAACCGGCGGCGAACGCGAATCGGGCGTTCCTTATTGGATTTGGAAGGTCTTGCCGAAAATATTCCCAGAATATTTGCCCGGAAAAACGTACACTCCGGGGAAAGAATATGTCTCGTTAGGCTTCCTGTACGAGCCTGGCAAAGATCTACCGGTCGGGGTTTCGCGCCGCAACACCCAGGGAATCGATCGCGTTTTTTTGAACTGCGCGATTTGTCACGCCGGCTCCGTGCGTGAAACGCCGCAAAGTACGCCTGTCATCTACGCGGGAATGCCGTCGAACACGGTCGATCTCGAGGGGTTCGAACGTTTCATTTTTGCCTGCGCAAGTGACCAGCGTTTCAATGCGCCGCGAGTCCTGGCGGAGATCGAAGCAATCGGCGGCAGGTACGATTTCATCAACCGATTTCTGCTGCGCTTTTACGCCATCCCGTTCATGCGCGAACGCTTGCTCATGTTGAAAAGCCATTTCCGTTTTGCCGAATGGGAACCGGACGCCGGCACCGGCCGCACTGACACGTTTAACCCGGCCAAGACGCTATTGGAATTTCCTCTCGAAAAACTGGAAACGCGTGAGCTGGTTGGCCTGTGCGATTTTCCATCGATCTGGATGCAGGGCCTGCGCAAACAAAAAAATCTCCACGCCCACTGGGACGGTAACAACAGCCTCATGGAAGAGCGCAATAAGAGCGCATCATTCGGCACCGGTGCGTTTCCGCCTACGATCGATCTGAAACAACTCGCGCGCGTCGAGCAATGGCTGCTCACCAAGGAGCCGCCCAAATATCCGTTTCCGATCGATACGCAACTGGGCACACAAGGTGAAAAACTTTACGCCCAATACTGCGCAAATTGTCATGGACGCAATGGCCGTGATTTCAGCGGCGAATACGTTGGCGACGTCGTGCCGATCGATAAAATCGGCACTGACCGTCATCGGCTCGATTCCTACACCGAAGAACTGGCCGTGGCACAGAACAATCTCTATGCCGGGTATCCGTGCCGGTTCAGTCATTTCAGAAAAACTTTTGGCTACGCAAACTTGCCGCTGGATGGCATTTGGCTGCGCGCACCGTATCTGCATAACGGCTCAGTGCCGACAGTGCGCGACCTGCTTAACTCCAGCGCAGAGCGCCCGCCGGTTTTTTACCGTGGCTACGATGTGTTCGACCAGGTGAAAGTCGGATTTGTTTCAGACGTCACTCGATTCGACGACGAGGGGCGCAGCAAAGATGAACCCGAAAATCCAAGAAAATATTTCAGGTTCGACACGCAAGTGAAACCCGGCGGCGCCACTCCGCGTGATCGGAACGAGGGCAATTCAAATGCTGGGCACGAAGGCTGGGAATACGGGACAATGCTTTCTGACCAGGAGAAAGACGCAATCGTGGAATATCTCAAAACATTTTGAGCAACGCCCGACCAATGAAACGATGAGCCTGCAACCAAAAACTAAGCGCATCCTTTGGGTCTCCGCGATTGTGCTCGTGGTTCTCATCGCGCTAGGTGCTTGGTTTACGTTGACAAAATTTTTCCGCGAAGAGAAAGAAGTGTTCGCGAACGAGGACGAACATTTCAAATACGGTTCGCTCGGAGCGGAGGGAGATCGCGGTATCCCGTATTATCTCTGGCTGGTTTTACCGCGCGTTTTTCCCGACCTCATGCCCGGCCCAGGAGGCTACAAATCGCTTGGCGTAGTCTGGGAGGAAGGACACGAAATTCCCGTTGGCTTTTCGAAAAAGGTGGTCGGCTTCGCGCGGATCACTAATAACTGCGCGGTCTGCCATACCGCGACCTACCGTTTGCGCGAGGACGAAGTGCCACACGTTGTCGTTGCAGGCCCGGCTCACACCAACAATGTGCAAAGCATGCTGCGGTTCTTGTTTAAGGCCGCGCACGATCCCCGGTTCAATTCAGACATCATCATGAATGAGATCCGATTGGTAAGCGCGAACAACTACGGCAACGGCGGGCTCTCATTCATCGATCGACAGATTTACCATTACCTGCTGATTCCATTCACCCAGAAAGCGCTGCTCCAACAGGAAAAGCAATTTACCTGGATGGAACGCTTTGTCACCGGCGGCAAGCCGAAGCCGCATTGGGCCCCGGGCCGCGATGATGCCATGAACCTGACAAAATATTTCATGACGAGTATGCCCGAGGACGACACCTTTGGACCAACCGATTTTCCTTCGATCTGGAACCTCGGCATTCGCAGCGGGAAGGATAACGCCGGAAAACAAATGTTGTTGAACTGGACCGGCGACACGCCTGCGGTGCGCTCAGTGTTGATCGATTCCGCGCTCGGGCTCGGCGCGCCGGCACGGCCGTGGTTCTTGCAGCGCATGGCCGATCTCGACAATTACCTCAGCAATCTGCCGCCGCCGCCGTGGCCTTTTGGTGAAACGAATCCAATCAACCAGCAAATGGCGGGCGAAGGCCAGAAAATCTACACGCACGATTGCGCCGCGTGTCATGAGCCGCGCGCTGAATTTACAAATAAGGTGATTCCAGTCACCGAGATTAAAACTGATCCGGAGCGGATGTATTCATGGTCGAAAGACGCCGCAGCGGAAGCAAACCGGCGCGTCAAACAACTGGGCATCGATCGCCCCCCGATGGTAGAGACGCAAAACCCATATGGATATGTTTCGCCGCCGTTGGATGGAATCTGGCTGCGCGCGCCCTATCTTCACAATGGCTCGGTGCCCAGCTTGCGTGACTTGCTAAATCCGTCCAACGAACGCCCACAGACTTTTCATCGCGGATACGATGTTTTCGATCCGGTTAAAGTTGGTTTCAAAGAGCCGCAACCGCGACGGAGTGGGCCGAGCGGCGAATTAACGCAGCCGTATTTTCTTTTCGATACGAGAGAAAAAGGAAACGGCAACCAAGGTCACACGTACGGCACCCAACTGTCGAACGAGGACAAAGAGAAATTGCTCGAATATTTGAAAACGCTTTAACAACGACTCGTGATTCGTTGAAGTGCTGCCTCCTTCGCCAAGGCTGCGGCGGCCACGGAAGCGTTAAAGCGGATCGCGCGAGCCACGCTGCGACACGGCTATCGTGCGCGAAAACCGCTTGTCTGCGCGGCGGTTCTCCGGCAGTTTCGTGCTGTCATGGCGGGAAATCGCAAACTCGGTTGTCTCAGTATTTTTTTGTTCGTCGCGCTCTGCGCCAGCCTGTTCATGAACTTCGTGCTGATGATGTCGGCGTTTCAGCGCTGGAGCGGTATCCGGGAAGCGGAACCGATCCCGCGTTTCCGCGAGATCCTGCTCCAAAGAGGCACGCGCGCCAGCCTGGACAAAATCGCTGTTATCACCATGCGCGGCCTGATCAGTTCTTCGCTCCCAGGCAGCGTGACCGATACAATGGTCGATGACATGCGCGCCGCGCTGCAACAGGCGCGCGAAGACAGTCGGGTCAAAGCTATTGTGCTGGTGATCGATTCGCCCGGCGGAGAAGTGACTGCGTCGGACGCAATCTACAGCGCAGTGGTCAAGGCGGGCGCGCGAAAACCTGTGGTCGTTTATATGGAGTCGCTGGCAGCCTCCGGCGGCTATTACGTCTCCTGCGGCGGTAAATTTTTAATGGCAAACGAAACGACCATTACGGGCAGCATCGGGGTCATCATTCAAACGCTAAATTATGAGCAGCTGTTGAACAAGGTGGGACTTGCTTCCGTGGTTTTCAAAAGCGGCAAATTCAAGGACATGCTGAACGGGGCGCGGCCAATTACCCCGGAGGAGCGCGAGCTGGTGCAGAACTTCATCATGAAAACTTACGACAAATTCCTCGGCGTCGTGGCGAACGAGAGAAAACTGTCGGCCGATCTCCTGCGCAATACCATCGCCGACGGCCGAATTCTGTCGGGGAAGGAGGCGTTCGAGAACAAACTGATCGATGGCCTTGGCGAATTGGACGACGCGTTTACTAAAGCAAAGCAATTGGGAAATGCGCCGGAAGCGAAAATTGTGAAGTACGGTCCGCCGTTCAGCCTGAGCCGTTTCTTGCGAATATTTGGAGGGACTGACTCAAAAATCGAATTGCAGCTTCCCAAACAGTTCATTCCACAACTGGAATCGGGACGTGCATATTTCCTGCCGAGCTATTACGCGCCGTAGATACCGGGACGCATGCGACTCGATAGCCTTTTCGCGGCATTCGGAGCCGCTCCGAGCCTTGGTTCAAATGTCCTTTTCGCGCTTTACTTTCTTGCCAGCATTTACAT
>Ga0066673_10000182_pt1 | contig 16042 bp, 20 predicted proteins | sample GraSoiAngelo_122_FD_62302 | JGI IMG/M metagenome (GOLD analysis project Ga0066673, IMG submission 62302) | Grasslands soil microbial communities from the Angelo Coastal Reserve, California, USA - 14_0927_02_20cm | ecosystem: Environmental > Terrestrial > Soil > Grasslands | place: USA...
GAAATCTTCCGGCTTTCCTTGAGGTGGACTTCCGTAATTTCACGGATTATCGCACTGCGAAATCCACAACCTTGAAGGACAGGCGCCATAATCAAACCACGATTGACCGACGCCATGACCGGGCGTTCGTTGGACGGCTTTGGGGTGGGCACACGCGTGGTTAGGGGCCGACTATGACGACATTCCAGGCTATCATGTTCGGTGTAATGCTGGCGCTGACGCCAAGCTTAGTTGCGCTGGCCGTTTTTCTTTACCGTGAATGGATCGTAACGCGGGACGAATGCGCGGGCCGCCTAGAGTTTCATGACTAGCCAACCGATCTTGTTGGCGAAATCGTTTTGTCGCGGGCTTTCACGCGTTCACGCCCAGATTTGAACCGACGCGCTCGCGCGGCGTGACGGAGAATTGCGGCTGTCCATCACTCGGATCGAGTTGTTCGGGTTTTGAAACGACGCAGCGCTTGCCCTATCGCCTTGGCAGCCGCGGCAGGTGCTCGTGATTGGCCTTCAGCAATTTGTCACGCTCTTTCCCACACGCCGTCTTGGCGTAGGCGTTGTTGCCATGGCGGCGATCGCCGGCGAATTGCGCGCCGCGCGTGCTCATGCCACGCCAAGCAAAACCGTGGCCGCGCGCGCCGGCAAGCAACGCAGCGGAAATAGGGGACACCGTCACGGCGTCCATCGCGATCGTCGGCGATCGCGTCGCGTCCAACATTCCTGGCCGATTTCGCCGTAAGACCATTTCGAAAACGATTGCAGCGCTGAGGGCGAAATCAGGTCAGGTCGATCGAGTCTTGCGCGCGACCGGGGCGGGGGAGATTAAGAAAGAATTTACCATAATTCGTCAGGCTGAGATCAGGACCGACGCGTAGCGAGTTGATCGGCCAACTCTACATGCGTCGAGGAAATGATCTTGGGCAAAGCGGTTTCGAAACTAGTGCTGAAGCACGCTGGAAGATGCCTGATTTTATCAGTTTCCGCGGTACTCATGTCATCCGGCGGAAGCGCCGCGGATCTTCGCCTTCCAATCGATCCTATCGTGGCGCGACCCGCGGCAACGCCGCAGCCTAAGAGCCGCTGGCAACTCTTTCAGGAGTTCTTGCAGTGGAGAAGGCAGCAGTCTCGTTAGACTGCGTATGTGAGCGCGCCTTCGCAAGTGGCATGGATGACGCGGGCCACTTACTTTCCTCATCGGCCCCGATCAAACGCGCTTGCACGCTCCGGTCGCGGACTTGGCTGGCTCCTCCGAAAGCCATTTTTCAATTTCCGATGGGCAAACGATTCGCTTTGGCACAACAGGATTTAGTGTTCCCGCAGTAACTTCGGCGCCCGCCGCAATCTTGACTGCAGCAAACTGTTTGGCCTCGGATTCGCTGGCAAAGGTTCGGGAGTGGCGGGAGTAATAGTATCCGGTCTTTTCTTGGTGCGGAACGCAAATTGAGACGTACCAAATATTCGGGATTTTCCTGATCACGATGGCTGCGGGCCCCTGCCGATGTTGGTCGTGATGTTTGTCGCAGCAGTTCGACGGCCGGTTCATTTTTGTCCCGAACGGACCCGGTACAACAATGGCGCGCTACGGCCGATCAAGATGGGCGCTATGGCTTCGCTGCGGCGCTATGAAGCTGCGCTTGCCGGCCTTCGCTATATCGACCATGCCTTTGTTCCCGTTTTGGGCTAAGTTGAACCGTGTCATCGCTCGAAACGTGCTCGTCAGCTTCTCGGGCAAGCACCCGGAAGCAAAGGTCTCGCTCGAAGGCTGGCACACGATCATGGAAGCCGCGCAATGGAGATCAACCGATGAGGTCCAGAAGGCGGCTCCGAAGGCCAAGGTGCTGAACCGCGAGCGTGCAAGGTTTGAGGTCGCAGGAGGAAACTGTCGCCTGGTGGACGCCTTCGATTTTCGTCGGCAGATTGCTTTTGACTTGCGGCCGCATCTGCTTCTATCGGCAGAAGATCAATCTCAGCCAGGTGTTCGCCGGCCAGACCGTCGGTATCAAGCAAACCGACGAGCGGATTTGGCTCGTCAGCCTTATCGATTACGATCTCGGATACTTCGACGACGAGACTTGCAGGCTCGAACCCCTTGCAAATCGCTTCGGATCAAAAGTGTTGCCCATGTCTTCGGTATAATCCGTAACCCATGTGTCCGGTACGGACCGTACCGAAATGGCGCGCTCGGAGAGATTCGAACTCCCGACCCTCGGAATCGAAATCCGATGCTCTATCCAGCTGAGCTACGAGCGCCTAAGTATTTCGAAAGGGTTGGCACCCCAACTTTCCCGCCTCCTTGTTGGCTCTGGTTGCAGCAGCTGCGAACCAACTCGTCAGGCCGACCAATTCGCATTTAGCGGCCTGCTTTTCAAGCCTGTCGAGGCGGCCCTTCAGGCGGAGCGCGTTCACAGCCTATTCAGCTTGGGCGCCTGAAAATCCGCTCAATCGGAGGCAGCCTATGAGACTTCTATGGAGCGCCCTCGTCGCGGTAGGCCCGTTCGTCTGTGCGGTCGCGGCTCATGCGCAATCCACCACATCCACTGCGGCGGCGCCGGTCAATCCCGCCGCTGCCGCGCCGGTTCCGAGCGGTAAACGGTTTGCCTGTCAAACCGCTTCGCAGGGATTGAAAGGCCAGGAGCAAAAGGACCAAATGCAGCTTTGCATGGCGCAGGCCCGCCTCGACTGCCTCAAGCAGGCGATCGATCAAAAGATCGTCGGTCCGCAAAGGAAGGACTTTGTGAAAAGCTGCCTACAAGAATAGCTGCACGGGATGCGGCGATCTCCGCCGTCTGTCTTTCAGCACGAAACAGTTCGCGCATGTCTTAGAAGCAGGGATGCCGCTGGTGGTCCTGGCCGATATAGGTCGCAGAGCCCTGGTAGCAGTGGTTGGTCGAGGGGCCGTCGTAGTAGGCGAACGTGCCGGCCTCAACGCCGGGTCCGTAATTGTGGAGATAACTAATCGGGTAGGGCAGCCCATAATTATAATCCCGATAGGCATGGTGGCGATGATGGTGCCTGGCCTGCGCGAGCGTGGGCGCGATCATAATTGCCGACAAAACGACGGCGGCTGCGAAAAGCTTTATTCTGATCATCTCGTTTCTCCGACAATCCCACCAAGCGACGGACATTGTAGGTCAATTCGGCGCTTAAGCTAGCGCGAAGCATCGGACAGGAGTGCCGAAAAACCCCTCATCCTGCCCATTTTTGGCCTTTTGTGGATGCTTAACAAATTTCCAACACAGTACGGCCAAAGTTCTGCGGTCGGCTCCAGTCACGGACCGGCCCCTCCGTCACAAAGGCTGCCCTCTCGACCGATCCATGCGCATCACGCCTCTCGCCATGCTGAGCCTTTGCTTTTTCGTCGGGACACCGGCGCGCGCCGATTTGCACATCACGCGCGATCACGGCGGCTATGTCGAGGAATACAAGGCCAAGTACAAGCGCATCCGCGATCACGGCGAGCGCGTCATCATCGACGGCATCTGCAATTCGGCCTGCACGCTGGTGTTCGGCATTGTGCCGATGAACAAGATCTGCGTGACACCGAAGGCTAGCCTTGGCTTCCATCAGGCCTATTACGACAAGGCGTTCACCTTTGGGATCAAGGTCACGAGCACCGAGGGCACCTCCGACCTGATGTCCTATTATCCGGGCGCGGTGAAGGACTGGATCCGCAGGAATGGCGGGCTCACCACCGAGATGAAGAAGATCAAGAACGGCGAAGATCTCTGGAAGATCGTCGATCCCTGTCCGGAAGAGTGGTGATTACGAACGCGCGCGGGGCACGCGCACCCGTTCGCGTTCGTGCCCTGGCACTTTTGATTCCGGATAGTTCGTGCCAAAACCTGAGCGCCGTCATTTTGGCTGCGGCACGATCCGGATATATGGTTTTGGCGATTTCCAGCCCTGCGGATAGATCGTCTTGGCCTCGTCGTCGCTGACGGAGCCTGCGATGATGACGTCTTCGCCCTGTTTCCAGTCGGCCGGCGTTGCGACGCGATGCTTTGCCGTCATCTGCAATGAATCGATCGAGCGCAGGATTTCCTGGAAATTGCGTCCCGTCGTCATGGGATAGACCATCACCAGCTTGATCTTCTTGTCCGGCCCGATGACGAAGACGTTGCGCACCGTCTGGTTATCGGCGGGCGTGCGCTTCAAGGGATCGCCGGAGGTGGAAGCCGGCAGCATGTCGTAAAGCTTCGAGACGTTGTAGTCGGTATCGCCGATCATCGGATAGTTCGGCGCGGCACCCTGCGTCTCCTTGATGTCTTCCGACCATTTCGAATGCCGGTCGACGGGATCGACGCTCAAGCCGATCAGCTTGACGCCGCGTTTGTCGAATTCCGGCTTGAGCTTGGCGAGCGCGCCGAGCTCGGTGGTGCAAACGGGTGTGAAATCCTTGGGATGCGAGAACAAAAGTGCCCAGCTATTGCCGATCCAGTCGTGGAATTTGATTTTACCTTCGGTGGTCTCGGCTTCGAAATCCGGGGCGACAGCGCCAATCTGAAGTGCCATGTCACGACCTCATGTTATTCAAGCTGCAGGGAAATTTGCCGCCGCTAATATAATCGGCCAAGGGCGCTAAGTTAACGGCTTGTAGGCAGAAGGGTAGATCATTCTACCAAACGCGGAACTCCTAGCACCTTCTTTTGACCCGTGCCTATGCGACGAAATAACCACAATCATCGCAAAAGCCGTCTTGGCGGTAAAATCCCCGATTGCCCCGATATCGCCTTTTATGGTCCTCATCACGCCGGTCCCGGTCCGCTGGTTCGCGAACCGATGCGGGAATAAATGCGACTAATCGGCAACCAACTAAGAAACTCGCGATCCGAACTTCGAATCGTTAACCGCTCGTTTACGCCCGCGTGGAAATGCTGGATCAGAACAAGAAACTGAGAAGTTGTAATATGTCTGCCTCTGCGAACAATGCCGCCGAAGCCAACGGCGTCCTCGAACCATCCTGCCGCGACACCGCAGCCTACGCGCTCACCATCGTGCGTGATGGCGTGATCACCGGCGAAGGCCCGACCACCAAGGGCCGTGTCCATTTTTCCCGCGCGCTCGATGCCCTCGACGCCGCCTGGTGCGCGCGCATCCTGACCGCGAGCGCGGTCGAGCATCAACCGGTCAGCCGCGCCGAAGCGGAAGCCCTGTTCGAGATCAACGAGGCCGCCACCGAGCGCAGCGACGATGGCCGTTTTGACGATCTGCTCGCCAAAGCCGTCGTGCATCACGCAGCCTCCGAGTCCGGCCTGCCGGTGCCGCCGCGCACGATCGCGCTGTCGCCCGAAACCGCGATCGAGAGCTGGGCGCCCACGCAAGCGGTCGGCGTCGATATCGAAGTGCTGGAGTGGATCGCGAGGCAAATGCGCGGCAAGCGGCGCGGCAACCGCACCCTGATGGCGCTGGTTGCGACCATCGTCGGCGCAGCCGCGCTGCCGCTGGCACAGCTGCCCAACGTGTTCGATATCGGGATGTAAGAAGTCCGCGCCTTGCGAGGATCAAGAGCGGCGGGGCTATTTCCCCGCCGCTTTTTGTCTGCCGCCTTCGACCTCGAGCCCGACCGTGCGGCCAGGAAATCCCGCCGCGTCAAAGTAGCGCTGCGAACCCACGCGCTGGAAGTTCAATATCGTGCGCAGGCCGTTGGCGGCCGGCTCGGATTTGACCGAGCCGGAAGTCGCGTTTGGCGTCGTGCCATTGGGCATCGCTTCCGTCATCGCGCGGCCGACGAGATTGCCCTTCGACTTTGGCGTCAGCCCCAGAACCTTCGCAGCGGTCATGCCGATGTCGGCGTTAGAGACCGGCAGCGCATCGGCATAGCCCGATTTGAAATCCGGCCCGATGGCCGCCATGAAATTCATGGTGTCGCCGCGGCCGAAACTGCCATGCATGCCCTGGCCCTGGCGCAGCACGGTGTCGGCGACCTCGACCGAGCAGTTGGTCGGCTCGTCGCATCCAGCTACATAGGAACGGAAATTGACCACGATCGACGGATTTGGCGTCACCGCTTTGCCCTTGAGCGCGATCTGCGACATCGCCAGCGCGCCAGGGAAGCGGCCGAGATTGTCGTCAACGAATAACCCGGAGACGTAATCCTGCGCGAGCAACGCCTCGATCGCCCGCTTGGCGAGGTTCTTGTCGTTGTTCGGCAGGTAAATCAGGTCCGATCCGCCGTTGGTGGCGACCACGAGGTCGGGCTTTGCGGGATCCTTGCCGAGCAGGCCGTTGCCGGCCTTGGGGTGCGCGTTATCGGCGACCCGCGCGTTCTTGTCGTTTGGATCGAACAGTGGCAGCTCCAGCGCCTTCGCGAGGTCGATTGCGACAAAGCCCATGGGCAGAAAATCCTTCGGGGTATCGTCGTAGCTGAATTTCGCGGAAGGGCTCGTCTTGCTCTCCTTCGAAATCGTCGAGAAGCCGTGATCGGCCGCGATCATGACGTCGGTGGTGGCGGCAAGCCCGAGATCGTCGAGGGCTTTTCGCAGTTGCGCCAGATTGTCGTCGGCATTTTTGATGCCGGCCATCGAGGTGGGGCCATTGATTCCCGGCGTGACGGTATTGAGGCTGTCGCCAGTGTTGTGCTGGCTGCCGTCAGGATCGCGCGACCAGAACACCAATACAAAGGGCTTGCCGCGCGCCTTAAACATCGGAAGCACCACCTTGGCGGCGACGTCGGCCATATAGGCCTGCTGCACGGTGTTGGCGACCGTGGTCCCCGGCGTCTTGGCATCGCCGGCCTTGCCGTTTTCTCCGCGCGAGGGGGTCGCGAGCGGTAGATTGGCCTTGGTCAGGGCGCCCTTCATCTCATCGGAGAGGGGGACGCCGTTCTTGCCGCCGGTGGAGTCGTCGATCACGATCGAATGCAGGCCGGGTTTATCGGCGCGGTCGGTATGGTCGAAAACGAGGGCCGGACCGACCTTGCCGATTGCCGCGGTCGAGAAACCTTGCGCGCGCGCCATCTTCAGGATGGTTTCTTCGTTCAGATAGTCGCTCCCGAAATGCTCGTCGATATCGCCGAGCACCGCGTCGTTTTCAATGAACGGGACAACGGTATCGGCCGGCGCCGACATATAGCCGGTAAAGATCGTGTTGCTGAAGGTTCCGGTATCGCCGAGGTAATGCCCGGTCGCCATGCCCGAGGCATTGGCCATGGTGAAAGTCGGAAACAGCGAATGCGGATTCCTGAAGTTGACGCCCTTGTCGCGGACCTCGGCCATGGCCGGCGCGGTTTCGGGGGTGACCTTCAGCGCACGCAAGCCGTCGGGAATGAACAGGATCAGGTTATGCGGCGTGTTGTTTTGCGCGGACGCCCCGCCCGCGGCCAGCGTGAACAGACCAGCGGATAGCAGCACGATTGCGCGGCGCATGAACATCTCCCTGCAAGCGGCGATTCTGCGGCCCTCTTGGCCGTGCCTTTGTTTAGTTTTGCTATGCGACGGATTTGTTACAGTCCGGTCGGATGCGCAGAGGGCTATTCCCGATTTCCTGGGGCTCCGCAAGTACCTGGACGGGACTGGAACCAATCGGCCGCCAAGCTCGATTAGGTCTCTGCCCGCATGGTTGCCTGATAGAATAGCGCAATTCGGAGTGCCTGGATCTCCCGGCACATCGTGATTTGAGGGGGCGCGCGGGAGCAGATGCAGGACTTCATCAAAACCGGAAGGCTCCGCGAAATCCTTCGATCGGTCGGCGTATCCGTTTTGATGACGATGGCGACCCTGGCGGCACTGGAAGTTGTTTTGCGCGTCGCCGATTTTCGGGAGCTGCGCGAAGGCGTGAGCGAGCGCTCGCTCAGCTATCGCTATGACGCCGAGCTCGGATGGGCGCCGATACCCAATTCAAGCTCGGTCGTGATCAACGCCCGCTCGATCCACGCCAAACACAATAGCCTCGGATTGCGCGACGAGGAGTTCCGCCTCGATGCCAAACCGACCATCCTGTTTCTAGGCGACTCGTTTGTATGGGGTCTCGATGCCGAGGCCGACGAGCGCTTCACGGATTTGCTGAAGCTGAAAATCCCCGACCACAAGATTTTGGCGGCGGGGGTTTCGGGATACGGCACCGATCAGGAATATCTGCTGCTCAAACGCCTGTGGCCGAAAGTTGAGCCGGCGGTCGTCGTGCTGATCTTCTGCACGCAAAACGACCGCTTGGACAACAGCACCAACATCCGCTACGAGGGCTATCAGAAGCCTTACTTCGAGACCGCTTCCGACGGCGCGCTGGTCCAAAGCGAACAGCCGGTCCCGACATCCCGCCTGCAATACATCAAGGAAAACTGGCTGGTGCGGAATCTGTGGCTCGCCCGGCTCGTGACCTCGATCTATGTGAAGCTCGACCATCCGCTGCGGTTTGTGCCCGATCCGACCGAGCGGCTGGTCGGCAAGATACGTGAGTTCGTGGAGACGAACGGGGCCAAATTCCTGGTCGGGATCCAGTACCGCGACGAAGAGCTCGTTCGGTACCTGCAGTCGAGCGGCATTCCTTTCGTCTTGCTCGACGGTGCGGCAGCCTATCCAGGCTCGGCAACCGGCAGCCATTGGACACCCGAAGGCCAAAAATTCGTGGCCGAGCGCATGCTCGGCTTGTTGACCGAAAACAACATTGTTCGGACAAGGGACGCCGGCGCGAACAGCCGCTAGAACGAATCTGCCAGCTCGATTTCCTTTTCCAAGGCCTCGATCCTGCGCAATGCTTCGGCCCGCGTTAGGTCCTCTTCAAACTGCCGGGGCTGGTACGCCTCATGGCTGAGCTTTCTCAGTCGTAGCGCCTGGGCTCGGGTCATTTGGTCCATCAGCCGGTCTTTAACCCTGTTCATTTTTTGCCTTTCTTGCACGGTAGTGTGTCTTGACTATATGTTCTATATTTGTTCTAGTAAGCCATGGACAATAGAATTAATGAAATCCGGCGCAAAATCAGTGTTTTGCGGGCCGATATGATGGAAGTCGAGGCGGCGATCCGTGGCCAGATCAAGCAGGATCTGGACTGCGCGGAATCCGCTGCGCGGCTTTTTGCGATGCGTCAGGAGGTCGTGGCATGGATCGGTGACTGGAAGGCCGCCGGCGGCGGCGAGCGGTTGCCGACCGTGCAGGAGCGGCTGAAGGAAAATCATCGCTCGCCCGAGAAGAACAAGCCCGAGAAGAACAAGCCCGAGAAGAACAAGCCCGAGAAGAACAATAAGAGCGAAAAGCTGCGCGTCGTCGCGCGCCGCTAGGCTCTGCCGTCCGCTAGGACTTGCAAGAGCGAAGCCGGCCTCGTGCGGACGCAGCTCGGGGATTTCCAAAAATTTTTCGGCGTCCCCTTGAAACCTGTTCGCCGTTTTCCAATTTTTATTCCGCCGCCGCGAGGCGGCCGGGGCGCCCGTCGAGGGCCCCGCGATTGAGACGGGCGCCGGTCATGGTGTCCGGTGCCGGCTCGTACCATCTTGCTCTTTGGAGGATTTGGCTATGAGGTATGATTGGACTCCGCTGTGGCGATCGACCGTTGGTTTCGATCGTCTGTTCGACGCCTTCGACGAAGTTCAGAAGGCAGCCGAAGACAACTATCCCCTCTACAATATCGAACGCGTGGACCAGGATCGCTTCCGGATTTCGGTAGCGCTGGCCGGCTTCAGCCCGGACGAAATCTCGCTGACGGCCGAGCAGAACGTGCTCACGCTCGACGGCCGCAAGGCTGAAAAGGAAGGCCGGGATTTCCTGTATCGCGGCATCTCGGCACGTCCGTTCAAGCGGCAATTCACGCTCGCCGACCATGTCGAGGTCAAGAGCGCCAGTTTCGAGAACGGCTTGCTGGTGATCGAACTGGCGCGCGAGATTCCCGAGGCCATGAAGCCACGCAAGATCGAGATCGGCGCCACCGCGCCGAAAACGGTCAGCCAGATCGATGCGAGGGCCGCCTGAACCGCGCTCGTGAGGCAAGCCAAATCATGTTGCCGCGTCTTCGCGCGCGGCAACTACAGCATGATCCGGAAAAGTGGACACCGGTTTTCCGAAAAGATCATGCTCAATTAAAAACCTAAAGCGCGATGACGATCTAACTTAAATGTCATCGCGCTTTAGGTCGATTTGTCAACCGGATTGGAGGAAACGATGCGGCCGACGACCGCCGACAACGCCGACAACAATGTGTTCGACTTCAATGCGCTGCTTCATCCCGGGACCGTGTTCGCGCATCCCAAAGATGTGGTGGCCAATGCTTCGCTCAGCCTATCGGAAAAAAGGGCGATCCTGGCGTCCTGGGCTTCGGACGCTTCGGCGATCGCTTCCTGCCCATCCCTGCGAGCGCCGGCCGGGCTGAGAGCGCCAGTCACCATCGATGAAATCCTGGAGGCGCTTCACGAGCTCGATGGCGGGCCGCGGCATCCGCCGGGCGGCAAGCCGAACCGCCTGCGTTCAACCAGCCGCGCATTGGCGGCTTGAGGAGGGAAGGCCGGGCGCCGGCCGACTCGGGTCCGCAAAGCTGGTGTCTCGCGAAAGCGCGCTCACCAGATGGCCGCCGCCAAGGCTGCCAGCAGCGCCGGCGGCGTCACCAACAAACCGAGTTGCAGGAAGCGCCAGGCGCTGACATGCACTTCCTCGCGGCGCAACGCCACGAGCCAGAGGATCGTTGCCAGTGATCCCGTGACCGATAGGTTTGGCCCGAGGTCGACCCCGACCAGGATCGCGGTGACGATTGGCGTCGGAAGGTGATCGCTGGCGACGACCGAGCCTGCGACCAGGCCGATCGGCAGGTTGTTCGCGACATTATCGGCGATGGCGGTAACGATGCCGACGCTCCAGGTGGCCCCGGGTACGGATTGCGCAACCGCGGCATGGAGCATTGCGCTCAAATCCGCGATCGCGCCGGTCCGGTTCAACGCTTCCACCATTGCGAACAATCCCGCGACCAGCGGCAACACGCCCCAGGAAATGTCCTTGAGAACCGGCCAGGGCGATTGCCGGCTCAGGACAAGTACGGCGGTGGCCGTGACCGCGCCACAGATGAAAGTCGGCAAGCCAAGCTGAAAGTCGAGCGCGGACGCCCCCAGCAGAACGATCCCGATCGCGCCGATGCCGATGGCGGTGAGTTTGCCTTCCCGGCTCAATTTTGGCTTGGGGACGTTGATCTCGATTCGCTCCTCGTTCAGCGCGCGGTGCTGCGTGAGGCGCAGGACGATGTAGGTCACGACGATAGCGGCGACCGACGGTAGCGCGAATTGGCGCAGCCACTGCAAAAGATGCGGCATGCGTTCGCCGAACACGACAAGATTGGCGGGGTTTGAGATCGGCAGCACGAAGCTTGCTGCGTTGGCGATGAAGGCGCACACGAACAGATAGGGCAGGGGGCTCGCGCCCGCCGCGCGGGTTGCGGCATAGACCGCTGGCGTGAGCACAATGGCCGTTGCGTCGTTGGACAACAGCGTCGTGACCAGCGTGCCGACCAGGTAGACAAGCAGAAACAGCCGCTGCGGAGAGCCGCGCGCATGCTCGACCGCAAACGTCGCAAGGTAGTCGAACAGTCCCTCGTGCCGGGCCAGCTCCGCGATCAGCATCATGCCGATCAGGAAGAGATAGACGTCAGTGCCTTTGCGCATGCCGTTGAGCGCGTCGCCCCATGGCAGCAGGCCGCATACCACCAGTGCGACGGCTCCGGCCACGGCCCAGATCGCTTCGGGCAGACGAAAGGGCCGAATCATCACCCCGGCGGTGGCTAGGGCGACGATGCTCCCGGACAGGATGGAGGCGTGCGGTAGGGGCGGCAAAATGTCGTTCGAACCTTCCAGGCTTGCCCGCGATCTCTGAGGCGATACTCGTATGGCTAATAAGCCCTGGCTATTCATACCGCCCGGGTCGGCGGAACCAAAGGTTGGAATCTAACCTGGCACCCCGGCGGATCGTCCAGATTTGAACATTTGCGTCCGCTATGGACTTCTCATCGGCCGCCACGGCGTTGGCTGACCTTGCAGGGGTACCTGAATGCTCGACGGCTTCAGCAAACGCGACTTCGCAATATTTGCCGGCGTGCTGTTGCTGGCGGGCGCGCTGACCGTCGGCGTCGTTGATTTCGTGATCTATCACTATGTCTTTCAGGACACGAATGCGGCCCCCATCCTCGCGAAATAATCCGGAACGATCCGGCGAGCGCTGCGTTGGCTTTCCGTTCGCAAGAACAGATGACCTTCCTAAAACGGCTTTGGCGCTGTCCCCCTCGGCGTTGAGGCCGTTTTTCTTTGAGACAGTTCAAAGAGGCCGATTGACTTTTCTAGAACAAAAAGAGAACATCACCCCAGAGCCTCAATTCCCGGAACCTTCGGATGTCCTCGAGTTCACAGCCGAACGCGCTAGAGGACACCGGGCTGGAGGCAGCGGTCGAGCAGGCGATCGCTGCGTGCGGGGGCGACATGCGATCCGCCATCCGCGCGCTGATCGTTGCCAACGACTATCTGGAATCGGAGGTCTGCGAGCTGATGAAGGCGGTTTCGCACGCGTACGCGCGCGGAAGATTTCATAGCTATTCCGGCTGAAAATATTCGGCAGGCGAGGGCGCAGGCCCTGCGGGGTGGACATATACCGTTGCCTCGGTCGCGTTTTGCTGTACGACGGAATTGTTACCTCCCGCCCGCCATGCCAGATTGCCCGACCCCCAAGGTCTGCCCAAGCAAACAAGAACATGTTCAAACGAATTCTGATCGCAAATCGCGGCGAGATCGCCTGCCGCGTCATCAAGACCGCCCGCCGCATGGGGATTGAGACGATCGCCGTCTATTCCGAAGCCGACCGCGATGCGCTTCATGTCGAAATGGCCGATGCCGCCGTCCTGATCGGACCGCCGGCGGCTGCCGAAAGCTATCTGTTAATCGACAAGATCGTCGATGCCTGCCGCAAGACGGGGGCCCAAGCCGTGCATCCCGGCTACGGATTCCTGTCGGAACGCGAGGCCTTTCCGCGCGCGTTGCAAAAGGCCGGGATCGTCTTCATCGGTCCCAACGCGGGCGCCATCGCCGCGATGGGCGACAAGATCGAGTCCAAGAAGGCCGCCGCAAAAGCAAAGGTCTCAACGGTGCCGGGCCATCTCGGCGTCATCGATAGTGAAAAGCAGGCCGTGAAGATCGCCGACGAGATCGGCTATCCCGTGATGATCAAGGCGTCCGCCGGCGGCGGCGGCAAGGGCATGCGGATCGCGCATTCGAAGTCGGAAGTCGCCGAAGGCTTCATCCGCGCCAAGGCCGAGGCAAAATCCTCGTTCGGCGATGACCGCGTCTTCATCGAGAAATTTATCGTCAATCCCCGCCACATCGAGATCCAGGTGCTGGGCGACAAGCACGGCAACGTCATCCATCTCGGTGAGCGCGAATGCTCGATCCAGCGCCGCAATCAGAAGGTGATTGAGGAGGCGCCGTCGCCGCTGCTCGATGAAACCACCCGCCGCAAGATGGGCGAACAGGCGGTCGCACTGGCAAAGGCCGTGCATTACGATTCCGCGGGAACCGTCGAATTTGTCGCTGGGCAAGACAAGAGCTTCTACTTTCTCGAGATGAACACGCGGCTGCAGGTCGAGCACCCCGTGACCGAGCTGGTCACCGGCATCGATCTGGTCGAGCAGATGATCCGGGTTGCCGCCGGTGAAAAGCTGGCGCTGGCGCAGAAAGACATTAGCCTGAGCGGATGGGCGGTGGAATCGCGCGTCTACGCCGAAGATCCGTTCCGCAATTTCCTGCCTTCGGTCGGACGGCTCGTGAAATATCGCCCGCCGGCGGAGGCGAACCAGAACGGCATCACCGTGCGCAACGACACCGGTGTGCAGGAAGGCGGCGACATCTCCATCTTCTACGATCCGATGATCGCGAAGCTCGTCACCCACGCGCCGTCGCGCGCGGCCGCGATCGAAGCGCAATCGACCGCGCTCGATGCATTCTATGTCGACGGCATCCGTCACAACATCCCGTTCCTCTCGGCCTTGATGCATCACCCGCGCTGGCGCGAGGGCAAGCTTTCGACCGGCTTCATCGCGGAGGAATTTCCAACGGGGTTTGCGGCGCGGCGGCCGCAAGGCGAGGTCGCGCGAAGACTGGCCGCAGTGGGCGCTGCGATCGATCACGTGCTTGGCGAACGCAAGCGGCAGATTTCCGGCCAGATGAGCGGCCGGTTGGTGCAGCGCGAGCGCCGCCGCGCGGTGTGGCTGGAACGCGAGGAGATCGCCCTCGATGTCGCGCGCGAGGCCGACGCCATCGCGGTGCGCTTCATCGATGCCGAGGGCGTGCGCGGCAAGCCGCATCGACTGGTCTCATCGTGGGCGCCGGGTGAAGTGGTCTGGCAGGGCACCATCGACGGGCAAATCGTGGCGGTGCAGGTGCGGCCCGTTCCCAACGGCATTCGGCTCGCCCATCAGGGAGTGGAGGTCCCGGTCTATGTCTTCACCGAGGCGGAAGCGGCTTCCGCGCGGCTGATGCCGGTCACGTCTGCGGCCGATACCGGCAAGAAATTGTTGTGCCCGATGCCGGGGCTCGTGGTGTCCATCGCGGTTAGAGAAGGGCAGGAGGTCAAGACGGGCGAGACGCTCGCTGTGGTCGAGGCGATGAAAATGCAGAACGTGCTGCGCGCCGAACGCGATGGTACGGTGAAGAAGATCCATGCAGCCGCCGGCGCCACACTGGCGGTGGACGCGCTTATTCTCGAATTCGCCTGAAACTGTCATTCCGGGGCGATGCGAAGCATCGAACTATGATGTGCAATTGCACATCTGAGAATCTCGAGATTCCGGATCTGGTGCTCGCACCATCCCGGAATGACGGAGAGAAGGAGTTTGCCAATGGCCTTCCGCAAACGACGCGAAGCACTGCGTTCGATTCTGTCGGGATCGAGATGCGTTCGTCCGGGTTCGGTCTATGACGCTATCTCGATCCGTATCGCGCAAGATCTCGGTTTCGAAGTCGGCATGTTCGGCGGCTCGGTCGCGTCGCTCGCGGTGCTGGGGGATCCCGACATAGCGCTGATCACGCTCACCGAGCTTGCCGAGCAGGTGCGGCGGATGTCACGCGCTGCGTCGCTCCCGGTACTGGTCGATGCCGATCACGGCTACGGCAATGCGCTCAACGTCCGCCGCACGGTGCAGGAATTGGAAGCCGCCGGCGTCGGCGGCCTGACCATCGAGGACACCTTGCTGCCGCAGGCATTTGGCGAGGCAAAGACGCAACTGATCTCGCTCGATGAAGGTATCGGCAAGATGAAGGCGGCGCTCGACGGCCGCGGCGATCCCTCGCTGGTGATCATGGCGCGCACCGGTGCAGCGTCGGTCACTTCACTCCAGGATGCAATCCTGCGCGCGAAAGCCTATGAAGCGATCGGCGTCGATGCGCTGTTTTTCACCGGCATCAAGACGCCGTCGGAACTGGAGGCGATCGCGGCCGCGACCAGGTTGCCAATCGTGCTCGGCGGCACGCCCGAAGAGATGACAGCGCTCGATTATCTCGCCGCCCAGCGGGTGCGGATCGCGCTGCAGGGCCATGCGCCATTCGCTGCCGCGACCCAGGCCGTCTACGAGACGCTGAAGGCGCTGCGCGAGGGCACCTCGCCAAAGCACTTGAAGGGCCTTGCGTCGTCCGAGCTCACCAGCCGTGCCACGCGCGAAAAGGACATGAAAGCACGCAGTGCCGACTTTCTCGGGCTGGGGAAATAGATGAGCAGCGCCATCGTTCATGTGACGGTCCGCGGCCGGGTGCAGGGCGTCGGCTACCGCAACTGGGTCGAGCATCAGGCGCTCGCAAGCCGGCTTGAGGGGTGGGTGCGCAACCGCCGCGACGGCAGCGTGGAAGCAGTGTTTGCGGGACCAGCCGACATCGTTGCGAACATGATCGCGCGCTGCCGGCGCGGCCCGCCATCGGCGCGGGTCGAAGCCCTCAGCGAAGAACCGGCCAGCGCGGGAGAGCTCAATCTGCGGCGGGCAGGCCAGGGGTTTTCGGTGCTGCCGACAGTTTAGGATCGGTGTTCAACCAGCGGGTCGGCTTGGAGGCGACGATGGCGGCGACATTGAGAGTTTTGCTGGCCGTTTGCCTGGCGGTCTTCCTGGGCCTG
>Ga0066673_10000184_pt1 | contig 16027 bp, 12 predicted proteins | sample GraSoiAngelo_122_FD_62302 | JGI IMG/M metagenome (GOLD analysis project Ga0066673, IMG submission 62302) | Grasslands soil microbial communities from the Angelo Coastal Reserve, California, USA - 14_0927_02_20cm | ecosystem: Environmental > Terrestrial > Soil > Grasslands | place: USA...
TGCCGTGCGTCAATGGCAGCACGTTCAGCTCTTCTCGCCTTGGGAGTACAACGTCGATAAGGCCGCCGAGAGGCTGCTTTCGTCGACTGGCTGGAACTCGCCGGACCCACACGTCTATCCAACCGGCGCCGAACTCCTCGATCGCTACCTTGGTCCGCTCGCCACCAAGACGCCCTTGAAGGATGTCATCTGGACATCCAGCCGCGTCACGGCCGTAAGTCGGTTGGGGTTCGACAAGGCGAAGACGCGCGGCCGCGAAAACGCGCCATTCGAAATCCGCTACCAAAATGGAAAAGGACCGGAGATGTTACGCGCCGACGCCGTGATCGACGTGTCGGGAACCTGGTCGTCGCCGAACCCAGCTGGCGCCAACGGCCTGCCGGCAATCGGCGAGGGCGAGGCGCAGTTTATAATTTCCTACGGTATACCGGATGTCCTCGGAAGGGATCGTGCGCGCTTCGCTGGGCAGACCGTCGGCGTTCTCGGTGCCGGGCATTCGGCAATTGGCACGCTAACGGATTTGGTCACTCTCGCGCACCAGGTGCCGGGCACGGACGTAATCTGGTTGTTGCGCGGCAACGATCCGGCGAAAGCGTTTGGCGGCGGTTCTAACGATAAACTCCTCGCCCGTGGCGAGCTTGGCGCACACTTCGCATCGCTCGTCGCGTCCGGACAAGTGAAAGTCGAGGCTGGATTCCCCGTCACAAAGATCGCGTTGGTTGACGATCGGCTGCAGGTTACTGCTGGCTCCAGCTGCTGTGGGCGCCATATCCTCGTCGACGAATTGGTGGTGGCAACCGGCTTCCGCCCGGATTTCTCGTTCCTCAGCGAGGTGCGTCTCCGGTTGGATCCGGCGATAGAGGCACCCGTCGCCCTGGCGCCGCTGATCGATCCGAACGAACATAGCTGTGGCACGGTTCGACCGCATGGCGCTCGCGAACTGCAACAAGACGAACCCGGCTTCTACATCGCTGGTATGAAATCATATGGCCGCGCCCCGACGTTTTTGATGATCACCGGATACGAACAGGTACGCTCGATCACTGCAGACATCGCAGGCGATCGTGAAGCCGCCGAACGCGTTGAACTCAAGCTGCCGGAGACAGGTGTCTGCACACGCGGCGGTGTCGAAGGTGGCACCGCTGCGGCAGGATGCTGCGGGGGTCCAGCGCCGGTAGGTATCGACGCGTGCTGCATGGAAGATGCCAGCGCGAAAGTCGCGGGGAAGACCGGCTGCGGATGTTCCTGAAGTGGCCGTACACCGTCAGTTATCTGTCGTCGTCGCGCTGGGGACCACACAGACTCTCGCCTGGGCGTCGAGCTACTACCTGCCTGCGATCCTTGCGGATCCCATCGCGGACGATCTCGGCATTTCGAGCAACTGGTTCTTCGCCGCATTCTCCGCGTCGCTGGTGATTTCCGGACTGCTCGGTCCGCGCGTCGGCAGGCAGATTGATCTCGCGTTTATCGTGGTGCAGTCGTACGCCGTGGAGTGGCGGTAGGCGTCGGAGCTGCTGCAGTGGGAGCAGCTGCCGCTGGAGCTTACGGAGCTGCTCGTTGCGGATACTATCGGTATGGGCCGTGCTACTAAATTGATGCAGGACCGCGCCAACATGCCGAATTTGCGCCCGTTGCGGCTGGGGACGCATGGTCGAAAACTCTAGCGGCAAGCTGTTGGCACGAAGAAATAAGGCCGCCTCAGTTGGCGGCCTTGCTTCTTCTAAACCAGCGCTCAGTGCGCGACCAAGGAGAAATCACCAACATCCTTAGCAGTATCTCATCGTTCGCCCTTGGTCCCGGAGGTTGTCGTGACGCCACCTGCTACTGGCTTCGCAGATTTCGAACCATCGTAACTTCCGCCGGTGCGCCTCACCGATCTGGCGGCCGTGGCTGATCGGGCAGCTTGTGCCTGGTCTTGAATCTCCCAGCCGCGGTGAACGACTGAGCCAGGGATTTGAAGGGGGAACTCGCCGGTTTGTGCTGTGGCCGTCAGCATCGAACCTAATACGGATGCTGTGAGGATCGCCGGGTATGCAATTTGGGCCCGCATGTCAGTATCCCTTTGGCTTGTTTGACAGATGCCTCAATCCGACGAGCCAAATAGCATTCGCCCAGCTTGTCTATGCAAAAACGGCCCTTTGTTGGCCACAAAAGATTTGTCGGTCCGTTTTCGCATCGACGAAAGCCGCCGGCTCCGAAGAAAGTGGAGAGCCGACGAGCCAGACCGAGTAGGAGGCCTGAGATGCCGATCTCATTCTCGATGATAATTGTGAGCTCTCAATTGGTCATTGCAGTCGCGGACCAAGTGCTCCAAATGGATCTGATCGCCAAATAACGGCTGCCTCGCTTTGCCGTCACGCGGTAACTCAAAGCGGCATGAGGGCGTTGCGAAGCGGCGCGCTGGAGATTTGCATCAGACCCGCAAACGGCTGGCCCAGCTCCAGAACGAGGTAAATCGCGCCGGCCGCCGACAACGCAAAAACGAACAGCGAGCTAAAAACGATTGCATTTGGTTTCGTAAACAGCCCGAAGGTACCAAAGATGATGGTGAGCCAGAAAATCAGAACGACCAGGAACGGCATCGGGATTGAGTTGTTCGTCTGCGCGAACAGCAGCAAGCGGGTTTGCGCAATGTCGGTGGCGATCTGTATGGCCCTGGCTTGCAGGGAGCGCTGTGAATCGTTCTGCGGCGATAGCTGCTGAAGTTTCGCAAAGAATGTTTCGCTTTCGCTGCTCGCCGCGAATGGGCTGACCTTGGCGACGTCAGAACTGTTCTCACGCCACATTCGATCGGCTAAGACAACGACGCCGCGCCGTAACAGATTCCGTAGTGCATTCGTCTCCGGTCCATACTCCGTCAGCAGATTGTCGAGCAGGACAATATTGCTCGTCATATGCGTGACTTGGGTGCTCTGTGTGTCGTAAGAGCTCTTTGCCGAGGCGATCAGGAGGCCGAGGACAAGCGCGGCGATAGTCCCGATGAGGCCCGTGCCCAGCCTGACAAAATCCTTATCATCGGTGCTCAGGTGATGCCCGGGAAGGAACATGCCGAGCAGGGCACCGCCAGAGATGCATGCAAACGTGATGCACGATAGCGCGATTGCATTCATGATTCACCATTGTCTCGAAGCAGCAGCCATCGCTCTGCATCTACTTGGCAACAGAGCGACCGGATGAGCCTGGCGATGCCGATACGTGCTGAAATATCAGTACACTCTGCGGCGAACCACGGCACCCCGTGGCGCGACAACCGCACCGGCAGGACGGACGACTGGCGCTCTCACCACGGCAGCCCCGCCGCCGGCGGCGACGCAGCCGGCTCGAACCACCCCACGCGCGCAAACGACGGCGCTTGCTTCCATCGTGCTCAGGGCAATGAGGCCTGCTGCCAGCAATACCGGAATCATCAGATGTTTCATGACGGCTCTCCATGGTTTTATTCTCTGCTTCGGTCAGCTCCGCGTCGGGTGGGCGACGTGGTCGGTATCGACTAGGCCGCGGAGGCAACGGCGGGTCTCTTCGCGAGCAATGCGCGCCGGTCGTGAATCAAGCTCTCCAGCCGATGGGCTGCCACGTTCAATGTGACAGCATCGACCGCGCTCTCGTCTCCGGCAGTGGATTTGACGCGCTCCGCTTTTAGGATGTCGTCGATTTCTTCTTCGATGTCCGACAATTCGATGTCTGTGTTGACCTTCCGAATTCGGCGCGCCAGGGCATAAAGAGAATCCAGCGGGCCTTCAGGCGCGGACTTGCCGATGCCGAGAAAATTCCAGGCTGCGGCAAGCATGGTAGCAACGCCGCCAAGCACCATCGGCGTCAGATAGATCCAGTTGCCGTATTCATCCATAAAACTCTGCGTGGTGCTGTTGTACACGGCTGCCGCTCCAGGGTGCAATGGAAGGTAGGCGTCCTGGTCGGTGCTGGGCGCGGTGATCTGCGCGAAGATCGGCTGCTCGCGCAGAAGATCCCTGCGCACCCTCATGATCGCTTGCGTCAGGCTGGTGACGAGATCGGTGCCGAGCTTCTTCTGGGCCACCAGATATAACGAGGTCCGCAAGGTCGTCAGGTCATCGTCCGGGACCGGTGGCGCTCCCCGCAGCGTGCCCTTGGGGACGTCGAAACTTTCAAAGGCGCGTTCGGCCTCGGCGATTGCCGCCGCGGACTCGATTGGGATCAGCACCGGCACCTTCTTGTGGTCGAGCTGAAAAAATCCGCGAACGAGCGCGAGATATTTTTCGGCGAGCGGGATCGCGACAAGCAGGGCACTAACCTGTTTTGACTGAATGGCTTGCCGGACATCCGTCAAGGCAAGGTTCTTGAACACAACTTTTGCATTGGCCAGATCATATTCCTTGGTCAACACGTCGACAATTTTGGCGTTCGCTGCGCCGCCGACCACGCCGATCGTATGTCCCTTCAGGCCGTCGATGCCGTCGATGGGCGATCCGGGCGGTGCAATCATCAGTACGACCATATGGCTGACGACGACGACGGCTTGGGCTTGCGACAGGTCGCCGACATCGCCGCGAACCACGGCGAGATCGACTTTGCCCGCGGAGAAGGCATTAGCGGCGTCAAGTGCGGTGCCGCTGTCGATAACCTTAAGCCGCACCGGCGCGTTGGTCGAAACGAGCTCGCTTGCGATCGCGGACATTGCCTTGGCTGCCTCGCCGTCGATCGAGCCGACCGCCACCGTCAGCGTTGCCGGGCGGGTGTAATATCGATAGGCAAGGAGACCTGCGCCTGCCGCAAAGATGACAACACCGACAAGAAGGAAAAAGCGAAGCCAAATCGGCAATTTCGTCGACATCATGCTCGTTACTCCAAACGCTGGGCCGATCGCCACCGCTGCCGGCGTTAGTGGCCATCATTGCGACGCGACGCCGATCCCTTGGGTTCGGCAATCGCTCGGAATCCCCGATGCCGAGGCTGCTATCTCGTGCTCCTACGAAACCCGCATCACTCCTGGCGGTTTCCACGTGCCTTCGCCCGCCGGCAAGATCGACGGTGGTTCGGCCTTCGGCCAGTAGAGGCGGATCACCAGATAGATCGGACCGTTCGGAGCAGGCAGCCAGTTGGATTCCCTGTCCGCGCCCGGTGATTTGTTCTGGATGTAAAGTGTAAGGGAGCCATCGGAGTCCTTCTTCATGCCCGGCAGCATTGGCGAGTTGATGAGATAGCGGTTGATTGGATTTTCGATCAGAAGCTGCATCTTCCCGTCGTACATCGTGAGCGACCAGAAGGCATTCACCGGCGGCTGCTGACCGGGAGGGAATGTCAGCGTATAGTTACTCTTGCTACCGTCGAGCGTCTGACTGTCGCTGTCGACGCGGGTGAATGGATACATCGCCTCCTGTGGGCTATTGCCGTATATGCCGGCCTTTGCGGCGACAGCGCGCTTCAACCAGTCGCCACTGTAGTAGGCGCTATCGCCTGGCAGGCCGCTGACCCGCCAGCCATTGATCGCCTTGCCGGCATTGGCCACGCCCTCGTCAATCTTCTTCTCACCTTCTTTCATACCCAGGCCGATCTCCAGCTTTTGCTCCAGCGGGAGATCCTTGAAATTGAAGGTCTTGTCCGGCCCGACGCCGATGCGTGCAAGCTGTGCGCGTATCTCCTTCTCATTTTCCTGTGGGGGCGCCAATTGCAGCGCGAAGTCCAGATATTCGAAGAAATTCGTCTTCACGAGCTCCTTGTCGATTTTCGGGAAGTCGATGGCAGTGGCAGCCACCGTCGCCGGCTGGTTCAGATAGGCGGATAGCGTCTGTACCTTGTAGCCGGCCTGCACCTTCTTCACGTTTTCGATGTCGTCCGGATTGAAAAGCTGGGTGCGATAGATCGCCAGCGACAGCTGTGTGCCCGACTTGAAGACCTTCTTGATCCCGGGCGGGGTCGTGCCCTTCCACTCGGGGCCGACAACCATGTAATCGCCGGCCTCGCTTCCGCTGGCACGGCTGCCGATATAGCCGTAGTTATAGGTATTGCCGTCGCAGAGCTGGACCGAGTAGTAGCGCTTCGGATCCACCGCCGGAACGGAAAGCACGACAGGCTCCGCCCGCAAGTCCATCCAGACAAGCGAATACGGCGTGTCGCTGTTCGGTGTGGGAATGGCCGTGTCTTTGTAGGTGAATACGCTGGATTCGTTCTTGATCTGATTGAACGGGGCCTTGAACTGACCCGAATTGCGATCGACGGCGTACTCGTACATCACACCATAGTTCATCACGATCGGAAGGCCGAAGATGAAACCTGCCTCGGCAATGTCCTTGGCCTTGAGGAAGCCAGGGCGATCCGCGCTCGTCTGCGCTAGCGCCGGGATGGACTTCGCCGTTGTGGCGGTAATGGCAGCCAAGGCGGCGGACCGAAGCAGATCGCGTTTCGTCAACATGTGAATATTCCTTTTGTTGCGCTAGGGCGCTCAGGAGGCTCCGTCCCCGAAATTGCTCTGGGAGGGTAACGCGCACCCCCCGGGGCGACTATGCAAAATCGGACAAACTTCAAGAGCGTCCGGCTTTTGTTAGGCAAGAGGCCATTCGCCAAGAACTCAGCTCGAAAGGTTTCGCTGGTCGAATCAGCCGACAACCAGACTTCCATTCGGATACGCAGCTCGTCATCTGCTTGTCCTCTTGTCTGGAATCACACTGTAGCAATGAGCAATCGGATGTCTCGCTCCAAGGTGGTGCCCGCGAAACTCGCCTCGGTCGTTTGCTCCAAAGTCACGCAAAAAACTGCCGCTCTTAGGAGGGATCGTGGAAACCGATGCCCTCAAATTCCGAAAGGGAGAATGTTTTGGACAGCACGGCTGGCGGGAAAAGTATTGCCCTGTGAGGCGCGATGCAGCGTCTGCGAAGGACTTTCGCCAAACACTTTGCGGTACTCGACAGAGAAGCGTCCTAATTCGCCGAAGCCGAAGCAGGTTGCAATCTCCGTTACAGTTACGAGCTCGGCATCCGCGCACAAAAGCGCGCGCCTCGCCCGCGATAGGCGCAATATTCGAAGACGCCGGCACGGCGCAAGGCCGCAAGCTTTATGGAAGGCCTTGCGCAGCGTTCGCTCGCTTACCTCAAGGGTACGGCACAAGGTGGAAATGTGCAGCGGCTCGTCGATGTGCGCGAGAGCCAATCTCTCCGCCTGTTCGACAAGATCGCTGCACGGGTTACCTCGCTGATTGAACGGCGTTTCCTCGACGGCTGCGAGCCACTGATCAATATCCATTGGAAACCCCCCGAAACTGCACAATGGGACGGTTCCAGCCGGCCGCAGCACACCACGGCGCGCCTTGGCGCGATATTGCCCTTTGGGGCAAATTGGCGATTTTTCAACCCTGCCGCGAAATACGAAGATGACAACGGTTGAGCGCAAGGAACCCTATCAGGCGCCCTTTGCGTCGGAGGACGGTGGCGTCAATAGCCCACGCGCTCCGCGATGGAGACCGCCTCGGCAAAGGATTGAACCTGCAGCTTATGCATCACCATATGCCGATGAGCCTTGACGGTTCGTTCGGACGTACCAAGCTGATGCGCAATCTGCTTGTTCGGCCTGCCGCGGACCATTAATGCAAAAACCTCCGCTTCGCGCGACGTCAACGTCGAAATCAGGGATCTGAGCGAATTTAGCTCGTCCTGGCTCTGCCGTGTCGCTGCATAGTGGACGAGTGCGCGTTCGATCGCCTTCAGCAATGTCTCCTTTGAGACTGGCTTGGAGAGAAAGTCCTCGGCGCCGGCCTTAATTGCACGCACGCCGGTTGGAATATCCCCGTAGCCGGTCATGAAAATAATCGGCCAACTGTGGGAGAGCCTGGCAAGCTCGTCCTGAAGCTGCAGCCCGCCAAGGGCCGGCATTTGAACATCGAGTAGGATGCAGCCGGGTCTGGTATTCTCGATGGCGCGCAGGAAACAGCCTGCGGACTCGTAGCCCGCAACCTCATAGCCAGACAATTTCAGCAGGCGCGAAACAGCCGAGCGAAATGCCGGATCGTCGTCCACGACGTGAATCACAGGAGCGTCGGTCACAGGTTTTCGCCCTCGGCCAGGAGAGAGCCACATAAAGCAACTTCAAAAAGCCGGCGCCGCCGCGCCGCGTCAAAACCGTCGCTGGTCAATAGGTTGGCGCTACGAATAGCGCACCGATGTCAGGACAATAACTCAGGGTTGTGCCGACGGTCAACGGGAACGGCTCGTCCCGGCGCCGCAACGATTATGACAAATGTGACAAAGATTTCTCGCCATGCTCTGGCGATATCGGGAGCAGCCACGGCATTGTTGATGATGGCTAGAGGTAAGCGGTGTAGGCGCTGATCCAGATAAGAATAGAGGCCAGGAGACCGATAACGCCTGCATTTTCGGCAAGCCGTCGCATTTCCGGACATACCCAGCCCGCAGCGAGTCTCGGCTCACGCCATCCCGAATAGGCTCGAGTCGGTTTGCAGGAGGCGCAGATCATCGCCAGCGCCAAGACTGATAAAATCCTGATCATTTTGCCAGCCAGGTCACCCCATACGGCCATCCTGCATTCCACCATTGCGCACACATCTAACGAGCCAAAAAACGGCGGCTCGGCACTAGATTGTTGACGATGCTAAGCACTCTGCCTGCAGAGCACTATGCAAAATCAGACAAAAGCAAGATCGCCGAACTGACGCACAAAGGGTTGGCAAATCCCTAACAGCGGCCGGGTTTCGAGGCGAACGAAGGGATATCCGAGCAGGCCCCGCTCCGCTGTCTTACGATTACTGACTCAATGCTGTTTTTTGCATAGCGTCGAAGAACCGTTGTGCAAGACTATGGTTTGCAGAGCAGGCTAATCGCCGAGTTATCTTTTGCGACGGCATGCGACATGTAGAGTGATGCATCCGGTTTCGAGGTCGTATCCCCGGACCGCCAACGTTGCGATCGGCCGTGCACGTATCCATTGCGTTATTCGGATTGGCAATCGCATGCGCACCATTGCAGTCATTGATGACCATCCAAGCATGCTGCAGGGTCTTGATCGCCTTTTGTCAGCGCACGGCTTTCGCGTTCAAGCGTTTCCGTCGGCGGAATCGTTTCTTGACGACATTGCCAATTGCGAAGCGGACTGCCTCCTCCTCGACATTCATCTCGGGGGAATGTCGGGAATCGACCTAAAACGGCGACTGAAGTCATCAGGCCGATGTATGCCCGTCATATTCATGACCGCGATCCACAATGAGGCCACTCGCCAGGAGGCATTTGAAGTGGGCTGCGTGGCCTATCTGAGAAAGCCGTTTCTGGCGAAATTGCTCATTGACGCGATCAATACTGTCCCGTGATCGGGAGCTATTTGAAATGGCCCAAAAATGACAGGGCTGTTTACATTGTTGGTCTACAACCTGTGAGAGAGTGCGTTATCGCATTCCCGCAACTAATCCCCCCGCGATGCCGGCAATTCGAGTAGAGTCGGCCACCTGACATTGCTCTAAAGTCTCTCAATAGTTTCAAAAAAGCATGAGAGTTCGGATACTCCTCAGTGCAGTCGTCTTACTCTTCGCGATGACCGGCGAGGCGTCCTCCGAGCCAAAGCGGGTCATGCTTCTGCATTCCTTCGGTCGCGATTTTGCGCCCTGGAGCGAATACGCAAGAATCATCCGCGAAGAGCTGGGGCAGCAATCGAAGGAGCCCCTCGACATTTCTGAGACGTCGCTCGCAACCGCGCGTTTCGCCGAGGACGAGGAGGGCCCGTTTGTCGATTATTTGCACGCTCTCTTTGTCAAGCGACGGCTTGACTTGGTCATCACCATCGGCGCGCCGGCGGTAGACTTCTTCCAGCGAAACCGACAGAGGCTTTTTCCCTCCGTGCCGGCAGTGCACACGGGCGTCGAACAGCGGCAAGCGCTCCTTAGCGCGTTTACTGCCAACGACAGTGTCGTTGCGGTCTCGAAAGATTTCGCAAGTGCAGTCGAGAGCATGCTGAAGCTACTTCCAGAGACGACCAATATTGTGATCGTGATTGGTAACTCGCCCATCGAGAGGTATTGGCAAGCGCGATTGCGCGAAGCTATGCAAACATTAACGAGCCGCGTATCCTTTACATGGTTCAACGAATTGTCGTTTGAAGACATGCTTCAGCGGGCTGCCGTGCTGCCACCGCGCTCCGCCATCTTCTTTGGGTTGCTGTCGGTTGACGCGGCGGGTGTTACGCATGAAGAAGGAAAAGTATTTGCCCGCCTCAACGCGGTTGCCAACGTGCCGATGTTTAGCCATACCGATACCTTTTTTGGTCGGGGGATTGTTGGTGGACCGCTCACCAATACCGCGGATGTGGGACGACAGGCCGCGAGCGTCGCAGTCCGCATCCTGAGCGGAGAGTCGCCGGGCGCGATCAAAATGCCTCCGATCGAATACGGGGCGCCAAAATACGACTGGCGGGAGCTGAAGCGCTGGAACATCAGTGAAAGCCGCCTGCAGGCGGGCAGCGAGATCTACTTTCGCCCCCCGAGCCCGTGGGATCAGTACCGCTGGCAAATTACTGTGGGCTTAGCGGCTCTGCTGCTCCAGACCGCCATCATTGCATGGCTGGTCATCGAGCACCGCGGGCGCCATTTCGCTGAAACTGAAGCAATAAGTCGCCGCCGGCAGGTCGTGCGCTTGAATCGAGTGACGACCGCAAACGTGCTGTCGTCATCCATCGCCCACGAGCTTAACCAGCCCTTGGGAGCTATTCTGAGCAATACCGAAGCCGCGCAAATATTGCTCAAGGCCAGTCCGCCCGATCTCACTCAGATTGGCGAAATCCTTTCCGACATTATTCGGGACGAGCAGCGCGCGAGCGAAATCATCGGTGGCTTGCGCAATCTACTGAACGATCGAACAAAGGCCGAGCTGCAAGCGTTGGATCTGAACGACACAGTTCCGGATCTGGTCAAAATCGTCATGCCCGAGGCCGTCAAACGGGAAATTACACTGCGGACCGTACTTGCGCCTGAAGCGTTGTCGGTGCGCGCTGACCCGATCCACATGCAACAAGTGATCATCAACCTCGTGATGAACGGGATGGACGTTATGGAAGGCGCGCCAGCACCGCACAATTTGACCATTCGGACCCGCCGTAATGCGGAATCGGATTTCGCCGAGGTAAGAATATCGGACTCGGGAACAGGGATTCGCCAGGAAAACCTGACGCAAATCTTCGATCCGTTTGTCACGACGAAGCCACAAGGCACCGGGCTGGGATTGCCGATTGCGCGGACCATCATCGAAAGCTACGGAGGAACCATCTGGGCCGAAAACCGCCTGCGCGGTGCGGTGTTCTGCTTTACGCTGCCGTTAATCAAAGCACGTGTGCGATGACGGATCATCGTTCGGGCAGGCGCAAAGCGGGCGCTACACTCTTGAGATTGTTGGCAGCCCTTCAACTCGTGATCGACGCCTGTCGGGTGCGTTTCGCTGAATTTAAATCTGACCGGTCGTCGGGTTTTCTTCTGTCGTAAAATTGCGCGATCTGCGGTCTATCCCTGCGCAAATACATGCCCTGTTTTTTGGCGATACTCTGTTTTGATGCCCTGAAACCTTGCGGCTGCCAGCGAATAGTCACGAACCGGCGCGGCCCGCAGCGACTGCAAGAAGTGCTTATTTTACAGGGCTTTTTGACGGATTTGAGGAGGGGCGTGAACAGCCGCGAATGGGGGCGGAAGAGGCGTCTGGCTCCCCGGGCTGGATTCGCTCACGTTGATTTTATTGATGAAGATAGCCGAGAGCCGGTTTTTACCAGCGTCTTCACCAGTAAGATTATGAATTGCCCAGCGAACGAGGGTGGACACTGCGCCTGTCTTGTTCCGGTGCAGGCGGCAAAGCTGGGCCCTAATCCCCACCGCGGTGTTGGGGTGAGTGTCAGGTGCATGGGCGCCGCAGTGACCTGGAATTCAATAGCCTGAGGCGCTCACAGGGGTCTGTGGCATCTGGCCTCTCAAGACATTCGCGCAGCAATCCGTCCATTACCCGTTGGGTTTCGCGTTCGAACCGGGAATGTGCCACGGCCTCCATAGAATCAAACTGGAAGTTTCGTTTTGTTCTCCGTGCAACGCAAGAATCTCGGCTCGCGTGGTCGCGCTTGCTGCTTGCCGTGATGACGACTTGGGTCATAATAGACTTGGGTCATAATACATGTGTCCCCCATGCCGAAGTTCTAGTGACGAAATATTCGCAGTCACGAAGCTGCTGATCCATTTTTCGAAAGTGCGCCAGCCCGAACAGCAGCAGCCGTTTCCTGGATCGTTTATCCTGACTATGCCATCGGGTCTGCGTTCTCAATTGCATCAAAGGACATTGTCCTTGAGGACATGTCCGAATGAACGCTCGGATGGTTCGAGCGCTACCTGCCGCTGTCGCGTTAACCGCCCAATGCTGTCCCTTGACCTAGATCAAGGGTACTCGTCCCGGATGTCTACCGTTTGCTTGACAAACAGAGGAGATAGCAAGGCCGCGCTACCCGGCCCAGGTCCCTCGATCAACCCGCAGTGGTCATGCTTGATCTAGCTAGATCAAGCATGGGCTTGCGAGGGTGCGCATGGCGGCGCCGTGATCGCTTGGCCATGGCGCTACGAGGCCGGAGCCTAACTGGCAAGTACGATAGTTCAGCTGGTCCGACTGTGACGCAAGCGACTGGCCTAACTGCTGTTCGAGGCTAACTGTGCCCTTCCATTCGGCCAGCCTGACGGATAGAACCGTCTAACGCTCAGGACCGCGCAGCAATGAAATCGGCGCAAGTTCACCAAGCGGATTCTGGAAAGGCCGTTTTGCCGGAGGCCGCAGTCGACGCTGCTCGAAAAGAGGGGCAAGATTTCCCATTAGTTATCGCAACGATGCCGGCAACCGGACGACAACAGGCGATAGCGGTCGGCATCATTGTCCTTTTGACCGTCGCGGCGGCTGTTATCGCACCGTTCGCGAGCATACAGGTGGCTCGGGTTGATGCCTTCATTCCGGTTTTGCAGACTGTCTTGAGCGTTGTCGATTTTATCACGGCAACCCTTCTGTTTGCTCAATTCTCGATACAGCCTCTGCGCGCCCTTCTCGCGCTCGCAAGCGGTTACATGTTCAGCGGCTCGTTTGCGCTGTTGCAGACGCTGGCGTTTCCGGGGGCGTACGCGCCAGCTGGTCTGATCGGTGATGAATTGAACACTCCAGCTTGGTTCTTCGTGCTTTGGCACACGACGTTTCCGACCGCGATCCTCGTCTATGCGCTCGCCAAAGATCCGATTGGAGCGGCCACGCTGCCGGGCAGATCGACGATGACCACTATTGGAATCACTGTTGTCTGCGTACTTGGGGTGACCGCTGGACTGGCCTGGATCGTGATAACGAAAGCGGACTATCTCCCGAGCCTCTACAGCGCCAACCAGACGTTGCAAACGCGGTTCGCCAACCAGATCAACGTTGCGCTTTGGGTCTGGGGCGGTACGGCGCTCGCCGTGTTATTGTCTCGCAGGCGCACGATCCTCGATTTATGGTTGATGGTGACTTTGCTCGCCTGGATGCCAAACTTCCTGGTTGCTGCCATCGCCAGTTCGGTACGATTTTCCATCGGTTGGTACGCGGCTCGTTGCTTCGTTCTGATCGGCAGTTGCATGTTGCTGAGCGTGTTGCTCATCGAAACAATGTTTCTCTATTCGCGCCTCGCCAGCGCCATCATCTTGCAACGACGCGAACGCGCTAACCGGCTTTTGAGCGTAGACGCGGTCACGGCTGTTGTCGCCCATGAGCTAAGGACGCCATTGGGTGCTATCGCACTTAATGCCAGTACAGCCATCAGCAAGCTGCGCTCGAACCCTCCAGATCTGGAAGAAATGGACGACATCCTTGGTGACATAGAAGCCGAAAGCTATCGCGCGGGTGCAATCATTTCGAGCATGCGCGAACTGACGAAAAAGACGACCGACCGAAGGGCGCTAGCACACGTAGAGGATGTTGTTCGGGTAGTACTAAGATTGCTGCAATACGATCTTCAAATCAACGAGATATCTATCGCTACAGAGTTCCAAGGCAACCTTCCGAAGGTGCATCTGGATGGCACGCAACTCCAGCAAGTGCTTTTGAACCTCGTCAAAAACGCTATCGACGCAATGAGCTCGGTGATCCCTGAAGCACGACGTCTGCGGCTCACGACGAGCTTCGACGGCCGCTCGACCGTATTGCTGACGGTTCAAGACTCCGGACCCGGAATTCCTGTCCAGGATCGAGAGCGCATATTTGATCCGTTCTTTACGACGAAATCTGGCGGCACGGGATTGGGGCTCGCTATTTGTATTACTGTGGCCGAAAGCCACGGAGGCAAATTGCGGCTTGTTAAGTCGGACTCTGGTGGCTCCATTTTCGAGCTCGCTATTCCCGTGGGCGAGCATCACTCGGCTGAGCAGATGATGTGATCTCGATTTTTGGAAACCATGATCGTGAGGAGGGCTTCCGAGGCGGCTTTTGAGCCGCCTTGTTTTACCTCCCGATGCTTACTGACAGACGTGCGTCAGGCCGTCGTCAAGCTTGACCATCGTGCCGGGCGTGCACTTGAGGGAGTTGCGCGCCGTGTAGTCATCCCACCCGCTGTATCCACACTAGGGGCCGCCCTCGTAGTAGTAGGCCCGCACTGCATAGTGAAGTGAAAGTGGGCCTGACCTCTACGCCGTTCGCTCTCGGAATGCGACTAAGGTAGGTCCTGCTCCCCGGCCATGGCTTGCCGCGACTCCACGTCAAGCCAACGAGGTTCCTTGACCTAGATCAATCATGCCAGTCCCCGATGACTATCGTTGTTTCGACAAGCAGAGGAGGTTGCTATGAGGCAAATCAGCGTTAAGAAGGTATGTTTGGTTGTCGCCGTTGTCGCATGTGGAGCTCTAGGGTCCGCAGACTGGTCAGCAAGGAACGGTCTTTCGCTGTCAATTGAAAGCGCGCAGGCCAGGGTGGGACGGCCGGGAACCCCGGTGAGCGTTGCAGGCGTTGCGCGACGAACGACACGGCGCGCGGTAGTAGGCGGAGCGACTGTTGGTGCAGCCGCCACGCGCTGTGTCCGCGTACTGGTAAATGGGTCGTATGTCTGCCGCTGAGGCTTAACCTGATCGCGCCACAAAATATGCCCTCCAGAATGTTTCGTTGGCCGGACAACGAGGCTGGAGGGCGGGGCATATGGTGCCCTCACAAGGGAACGCACCTAAGCGCTGCGACAAGTCTCTGACCAAAAAGCAGCGCGCCCTCCTGCTCAGTTAAGCCGCATGGTCAGATGTCTGACCTGGGGCTCCCGTTTTGAGCTTGGTCGAAAGCCGAATTTGCCGAACACTTTCAGCATCGCGGTGTTCTCGGGTAACACCTCCGCAATCAGCTCGTTGAGGCCGGCATCGCACGCCAGAACGGCAAGATGGCGCATGAGGATCGTGCCAATACCTTGACCTTGATAGGCATCGACCACGACGAAAGCTATCTCAGCCTGGCCGGGCTGGACAACGATATAGCGTCCACCAGCGACGATCGTCGGAGATCCGTCTTCATCGATCTGCGCGACGAGCGCGACATGGTTTTCGAAATCGATGTTGAGAAAAAACGCCAATTCCTGCTCCGAGAAAACCTTTTTTGGTACGAAAAAGCGTCGTCGCAGCGATTGCGTGCTGGTTCGTCCGACGGCCGCGAGCATCTCGGCTCTGTCATCGGGACGAAGTGCGCGAATTTCAATCGGACGCCCGTCGCGAAGATGCTCGACGGCCGAATAGTCGGCGGCTCCGGACATGAGAAATGCTTCCCGGTCTGCTCGAAACAGCAAGGCGTTGTGCCGGCATTATGCCCTCGCAAGGGAGAACAATCCCGCCCTGGCGATGCTTGATCTGGATCAAGCCCGGGTTTGCGCAGGCGACAATAGGCTTGGGACGCGACTGGAGGTTCTCACATGCTGCATCGTTCCGCGCGTAGTCGTTGCGCGCGTAATGCGGCGGGCGGAATGTTGAAGCGATGGCCCTGCGGGTGTTTCGGCAAAGCAAATCCGGCGACGAGCTCATACAGCTGGCGATCCGCCTGGCTCTGCTGACCTTCCT
>Ga0066673_10000186_pt1 | contig 15988 bp, 16 predicted proteins | sample GraSoiAngelo_122_FD_62302 | JGI IMG/M metagenome (GOLD analysis project Ga0066673, IMG submission 62302) | Grasslands soil microbial communities from the Angelo Coastal Reserve, California, USA - 14_0927_02_20cm | ecosystem: Environmental > Terrestrial > Soil > Grasslands | place: USA...
CGTCCGACGCCCCCTGTTGGATGCGACTCATAGGTCACCTGGCCCGGCCCGCTCCCGACCGGCAGCTTCGCTACCTGGGTCCAGATCGCCTCTCCAACCACGGCCGCGGCTCGCGGCGTCGGCATCGCGAGCGAGCCGACTATCGCGACCAGAAAGATGAGTTGACGCACTTCATCCTCCTCGGGAGGTGCTCAGCCTCTCAGCACGACCGCCCTCAAGGCGCTGAGGCCCTGTTCGCCCGGTTCAATAAGGAAATAGCGAGATGGCAGCATTCGCTAACCCTGCATGTTGTCAACGAAGGCGACTGCACAATCGCGTAACAGTCACTTTACGCAAACCGGAAGAGACCGACCGCGATCGGGGGGTCGCAAAACTACGTGTTCGGTGGTGAGTAGAGCTCGGTGTGCCGCTCCTCTCCACAACGTTCAAGCGATCGAGTGCATTGCACTCAATTGCTAGGCGATCGGCTTAGGTGCCGTAAGGGCGAGGATCGATCGAGCGTTCGCGCTCAGGCGATCGATACGTAGTTCCCTGGTAGACGGAGGTAAGGTCAGATGAACGCTATGCGAAAGGAGCGCTGGGCAGCCACCCTCAATTCGTTTTCACTAGTGTTTCCGCGGGATCCGCCAAAAATCGGTCTTGTAAGTAGCTGTCATGAGGTCAGGGACTCGGATCGAGCTGTACTCGGAGGAGACCGGGCTCGCCGATGGCGGGCTGCGCCAGCAGACGCGACTCCTCGATCTGGATGAGGGATTCGCGGCCTAAGACCGGCGCCTCGCACCGCGCGAGCGCGTTCCTTAGAGAAGACACGGAACCGCGACTGCCCTGACGCCGGCGCGCGCCATGCTGGCGGTATGTCGACGGCGCGGACCGTCTTCGAGGGCGGCGCGCAGGTCCGCCGGCGGATCGGGCGCGCGCTCGTGCTCATTGCCGGAGCGGGGCTCCTCGCGTGGGTGGGGCTTGTGGCGACCGCGGTCGTCCCGAACGGCGGGACCGTGGAGTTACCAGATTTCGTCACGCCGCTCCAGCAGGCCGTGGCGCCGGCCGCGAGCACGCCCGCGCCCGGAGTCCCGTCATCCCGCGCGACCGCGGCGCCGACGAGCGCCGCGCGTCCGGCGCTCGTGATCCCGCCGCTGCCCTTCTTCCCGACGCCGACGCCCGCCCCGGCCACGCCTGCAACGCCCGCGCCGACGGCGAACCCTGGCGGTGGGCCAAACGCGACGTTCCCCGGTCACACGCCTGACCGCACCCCGAAACCGACGCGCTAGTTGACGCGGCTCGTCTTCACAGCGCTCGCGCTCTTCGCGGTCGCAGTCGGGCTTCTCGATCTCTCCGCGCGCGGCACGTTCGCCGCATCGTCAGGGCCGGTCGCCGTCGCCGGACAGGGCCCGCTGCTGCGTGTCACGCCTACCGCACAACGCGGGGCGGCCGGGCGGGGTCGTCTCGCGATCGTCGTCCGCGCCGCGCCGCCCGAGGCACGGAAGATCGCAGCCGCGCTCAACGCCGAGGGCCGGGCCGGCATCACGGTCACGTTCGCGCTCACCGCGCTCGACGTTCTCGCAGACCGTGAGCTCCCTCTTTTCATCGCCGGTCGCGGCCACGACCTCGCGTTCGCCGGCTACACCGATCTGGACACGACCCGTCTTCCGGAGCCGATCTGGACCGCGGAGACGGCGTTGGGCCGACGTTTCGTCGAGAGCGCAGCCGGCCGCGAGATCCGCGTCTACATCCCGACGGCCGGTGGGGACATGAACGCGTCCGCACTCGAGACCGCGCGCCGGGCCGAACGAAGCGGGCTGGTGCCCCTCCTCCCCGCGCCGGCGCCCGCGACGCGCGGCGACCTCGACGGCCTTGTCCTCGTCCGAGACTCGCACGAGGTCGAGGCCCTGTTGACCGCTCTCGCGGAGGCGCGCGCCAACGGCGTGGCTGTCGTGCCGGCCGCCAGCCTCGCAGGGATCGCACCGGCCCCGCTGCCGATTCCCGCGCGCCTCGCCGGGGCCGCCGCGTTCGCGGGCTTCGACCTGTGGCGCGCGCTCGCCGATGTCGTCGTCGGGCTCGCGGGGCTCGCGACGCTGCTCATGGTCGTGCGGCTCGCCGTCGTCGCGATCCTCGCGACGGTGCAAGCGCGCCGCCGCGTCTCGTCGGCGGGGACGGTCCCGACCGTGGCCGTCCTCGTCGCCGCGTACAACGAGGAAGTCGTGATCGGCTCGTGCGTGCGCTCGATCCTCACGAGCGACCTCATCGCACTCCAGGTCGTCGTGGTCGACGACGGATCGACCGACGGGACCGCGACGGCGGCCGCGCAGGCCGGCGCGAACGACCCGCGCTTCCGCGTCATCCGCCAGCCGAACGCCGGCAAGGCGAGCGCACTCAACGCCGCGCTCGCGGCCGTCGACGCGCCGGTCGTCGTCGTGATGGACGCCGACTCGATCCTCGAGCGCGAGGCCCTGCGACGCCTGGTGACGCCATTCGTCGATCAGTCGGTCGGGGCGGTGGCGGGCAACGTGAAGGTCGGGAACCGCACCGGCTGGCTCGGCGTGCTCCAGCACGTCGAGTACGTCACGGGGATCAACCTCGATCGACGCTTCTTCGATCTCGTGAATGCGGTGAGCGTGGTCCCCGGCGCGCTCGGCGCTTTCCGTCGCGATCTGGTTGTCCACGTGGGTGGTTTCCCGCGCGACACGCTGGCCGAGGACGCGGATCTCACCGTCTCGATCGGCAAGCTGGGCTACCGCGTTCGCACAGTCGCCGACGCCCGGACGTGGACGGAGGTCCCGGCGACCTGGCGCGCGCTCTGGAAGCAGCGCTACCGCTGGTCGTACGGCACGCTCCAGGTCCTTTGGAAGCACCGCGACGCGCCGTTCCGCTGGCGCGCCACGAACGTCGGCCGCCTCGGCGTTCCGTACCTCATCGTCTTCGCATACCTTTTCCCCCTGCTCGGGCCGGCCGTGGATGCCCTGTTCCTCTACGGGCTTCTCGTTGGACCGCAGGTCGGGTACCTCTACACGTTCGGCCTCTTCACCGCGCTGCAGTTCTTCGCCGCGGCGCTCGCGCTCCGGCTTGACGGCGAGCCGTCCTGGCACGCGGTGGCCGTTCTCGGCTACCAGCTCGGCTACCGTCAGATGCTCTCGGCTGTCGTCGCGAGCTCGCTTTGGGCCGCGTTCTCGGGTCTTCCCGTTGGTTGGGGGAAGCTCGTGCGCCGGGGCTTCGCGCCGCGTCCGGGGTGAGCGGAGAGCCCAGGTGCCGACGACCATCGTCTATGCCCGTCGCGAAGCGGCCGAGGGCACCACGTTGATCCAGAAGCTGATCATCGGAGGGCGTGCTCGAACGCCGCCGCGCCGTAGGAGTTGCGGTCCGGGAACTCAGATGACCGGCCGTCGCGGCACTTCTAGGTTCGGCACGCTGATGCGTCGACCGTTCGCTTCGATCGTTCTCTCACTCATGGTCGTTTCATGCGCCCCCGCGGAGAAGACCATGGTCTCGGGGAGTCCAACTGCGGCCAGCTCGCCGATCGCCGTGCCAACCGCCTCCGCGACGGCGGCTCCGGCCACCTTCCCGGACCTGCCGGTGCTTATTGCCACGGGCGCCGATCTGCAGCGGTATCGGGGCGGCAAGTGGGAACTCGTCGCGCGCGTGTGCCCGGGTGCGACAAGCACCGGAAGGGCGATCGCGGAACTTCTCGTCACATCAGACGGAACGCGCGCTCTCGTCGTCTGCTGGCAAACACCGGCCGGCGCGACGGACGCGGGGTTCGCTCGCGAGACCTACATCGTTGATCTTGCGTCGGGGGCGATCAAGGAGATCGCGCCGGTCGGCTACGGGGTCGGCGCGCTGTCCCCTGACGGCAAGCAGTTGATCGTCGGCGCATGGGTCAGGTCCTCGGACCCGACATGGCTGCTTTCGCATTGGTCGATCCGCGATCTGGCATCCGGGAATGAGACCGAGATCCTGCCGCCGGGTAACCACTTCATGTACGAGTGGCGATGGACAGTACTCGGGTCGTCGTACTTCCAGCCGGTCAGCTTTGGCGGTGGCGGCGTGAGCAGAAATGAGGCGGGCACGTTCCTCTGGACCGGCGTGGGCTGGCGGAAGCTCAGCGACGCTCGCCTGATCGAGGCAGCGAGCGATGGCAGTGCGGTCCTCGAGTTCACAGACAGCATGTCGTCTGCAGACAGGAGGGTCGGCGTCATCGCCGGTGGTGTGGAGCGCGTCTTGACACCGCAGAGCGTGACCTTCGAGCAGGCGGTAGCGCGACTCGGCGATGGTCGTGTCGTCGCCTGGCGCCCAGGCACTCGCGGACTGCCCGGCGGTTACATGGTTATCTACGCACCGAACGGCACGCCGACCTTATTCCCCGGCGACTTCGGCTTCTGGTGGGTCCATGACAACCGTTGGCTCGTGGGAACTGACTCCAGCAACCTGTACGCGTTCGACGTCGCAAGTGGACACTTCGCAAGCCTGCAAACGGGTCGTTCGATTGATGCCCTCGCGCTCCTACCGCACTGAGCGGCGATACGACCTCGCATCGAGCGAAGCGAGAGCGACGCACAACCGGCTGATATCGCGACAAGGATCGCGTCCGCGTGTACGAAACCGTCGGATTCGGGCGAAAACGCGTCACGTTTATGGCCGACGAACCCGGGTACCAGGACTTCCTCGCCGTGCGTGGTCCGTTGCTGACGTCGCCGCTTTACGTTCAAGATGACGGACGAGGGTGGAGGGCGCCGGAGCCCGAGGGGCTAGGAAGGGAGGCGGCTGTGAGCGCAGGAGGAAGCTACCGACGCGGGTACTACATCGTCGCGCAACGCCCAGTGGATCACACATCCGCTCCTGAGGCGGGTCTTCAGGGCTTCTTCGTCGCGATCCTCGCGACCATGCTCGTCCTGCTCGTCGTGGTGCTCGCCACCGATCCATCGCTGTCGGCGGGTATCGCGCCGGCGATTCGCGGGGCCTGGTCCGACATCGTCGCGGCGCTGAGCCACCACTAGCCGAAGCCACGCAAATCGCGACGATCCGCGAGACGTCAAACGTCCCGCGACGACGGCCCCGGCAGATCGCCGGGGCCGTTCGCAAAGACCGATTACTTGCAGTGAAGCTGGATGTTCCCTCCGTCGAGCGTTCCCGCTGCCGTGTAGCCGTTCGAGAGCTCGAGTCGGAACGTGTCATTCACGCCGGGCTCGCCGTTGTCCGCGACCTCGGCGTGGTACGTGCCCCCGCCGCCGGTCCAGTCCGCGGTCCCGTCGATCTGCCGTGATGTCGGTCCAGTCGTCCCCGGTCCGTACCCCATCACACCGGTGCCTTTCACCTTCAGGCCGTTGTGGTCACTGAACTGGAGATGGCCCCAGCCGCCCGGTCCGCCAGCGATCGCGAAGGTCGCTCGCCCGCTGGACAGGGTGATCCAGCCACCGCCGGTCACGAAGTCCTTGTTCAGGCAGCCACCCATGTCCGCGGCCCCGCAGGCGATGTCGGCGTGCGCGGACGCGACGATCAGATCCGTCTTCGTCCCGAAAACGGGATCCGTGAGCATGATGTGCAAGGCATTCACGGTGATGTCGCCACTCTGGCCCGACGCGCTCGCAATCTGCTCGTTGATCACGATGACGCCGAGGTCCGGCACGGGCACCTGCTGGTTCGCCTGCCCGCTCACCGTGATCGTCTGGCCGTTCACGGTGAGGCCGGCGATCTCCGAGCTCCCCGAGATGCTCGCGCTACCTCCATTGCATGTCGCGCTCGCGCGTGCGGAGAGGACCTCCGCGCCGATGGACTGATTCAGCGTTGACAGTGAGAAGCGCGCGACGAACGCCTCGGCGCTGCTCTTGTTCCCATGCGCGACGACCGTCGCGTGGAGGATCTGCGCCTGGAGCGCGCCGTTCGTCGGATCGAAGAATCCGGGAACCGGGTAGTCGAGCAGGCTCGCCTCGAGGTGACCGCCGCCCGCGCTCACCGGACCGGTATCGACGATCGGTCCGACCCCGATCCCCGCGACACTTCCCTGGACCACCGTCGCTCGTCCGCTGAACGTGGTCGCGGTCGAGGCCGCGGCCTGGCCGGCGCTCGGCCAGCCGAGAACAGCGACCACGAAGAGCGCCGCGATCGCGCCCGTGATAGGCCGGTACGTCTTCATGTGCGTCCCTCCAACTTTTTCGCCAGGTACGTTTTTCCCCCTCGGCCGCCAGCGGAACGGATGCCCGAACAGGCCCACGGTCGCCGGAACTGGGGGAAGTGGCGGCCGTTATTTCTGCCGGAGCCAGCGCAGGAGTGAGGCATGGGTCCGTCGCTATCTCGACGAGAGATCGAGGTCATCAGACACGTCGCCAAAGGCGAGACATCGAAGGAGATCGCCGGAGCGCTCGGTATCGGCGAGCGGACGGTGAACTGGCACATCGGTCGCGTCTTCGTCAAGCTCGGAGCGGGGAGCCGCGCCGAAGCCGTCGCGCTCGCGATCGAGCTCGGCGTCGTGCGCCAGGTCCACGACACGCAGACGAGTCCCTGACAGTACCCGCGGGCGAGCGCCAACGGCAGCCGATCCCGCTCGGATCTCCTGCGGCGTGAAAGAATCGCGGCGATCGCGATGAAGACGACGAGCGCGCTTTCCGCCACGAGGCTCGCGCGGATGCACGAGACGATGACCGCTCATGTGGCAAGCGGAGCCGTCCCCGGCCTCGTCACGCTCGTGAGCCGGCGCGGGGAGCTGCACGTCGACGCGATCGGCGTTCAGGCGATCGGACGCGCCGAGCCGATGCGCCGGGACGCCCTCTTTCGCATCTCCTCGATGACGAAGCCGATCACCGCCGTGGCCGCGCTGCTCCTCGTCGACGAAGGCCTTCTGCGACTTGACGAGCCGGTTGATCGTCTCCTGCCCGAGCTCGCGGATCGTCGGGTCCTGAAGCGGCTCGACGGGCCGCTCGAGGAGACCGTCCCGGCAAAGCGTCCGATCACCGTCCGCGATCTGCTGACGTTCACGATGGGATTCGGGATCGTCTTCGCTCCTCCCGACAGCTATCCGATCCAACGAGCGATGACCGAGCTTCGCCTTGGCCAGGGATTCCCGAACCCGGCGTTACCGCCGGCGCCCGACGAGTGGATCCGCGGCCTGGGAAGCCTTCCGCTCATGCACCAGCCGGGCGAGCGATGGATGTACAACACCGGATCCGACGTTCTCGGCGTGCTCATCGCACGGGCGTCGGGTCGGCCGTTCGATGCGTTCCTGCGACGGCGCCTCTTCGATCCGCTCGGTATGCGCGATACCGGATTCAGCGTGCCGCCCGAGAAGCAGGGGCGCTTTTCGACGAGCTATCTCACCGACGCGCAGAGCGGAGCGCTCGTGCTCTTCGACGACCCCGCCACCGGCCAGTGGAGCCGCCCACCGGCTTTCCCATCGGGCGGCGCGGGGCTTGTCTCGAGCGTGGACGACTACTTCGCCTTCGGGGACATGCTGCTGCATGACGGCGAGCACGCGGGCGTGCGCGTTCTGTCGAAAGAATCCGTAGCGCTGATGACGCGGGATCAGCTCACGCCGGAGCAGAAGGTCGCATCAGCTTTTCCCGGCGGCTTCTTCGATCACCACGGCTGGGGCTTCGGCGTCTCGGTGCTCACGGCGGACGACGGCACACCCCGACGAGTCGGAACGTTCGGCTGGGACGGCGGCATGGGCACAGGGTGGTACGCGGACCCGCGGGAGGACCTGACCACCATTCTCATGACGCAAGCCGCGTGGACGAGCCCAATTCCGCCGCCAGTCTTCCGCGACTTCTGGAGGAGCGCCTACGAAGCGATCGCGTAGAGCGCCTTTCGTGGACCGCGGCGCCGATACGTGCGCTGGCCGCTCGAGCCAGCTCGGCCTCGGTTCGCTGGTGTTTCGCGTTTGGTTTCGCAAGAATTGAGGCGATGGACCCCGAGCGTCAGGCGAACATCGCCTTTCTTCTGATCTTCCTCGGGATCATCGCCGTGGGTGGGCTGACGATCTGGCTCTTTTACGGAGCCTCCTTCTAGGCGACTGGCTTGGTGAGCCCGTTTGCGGCGCGGATCGCCGGCGTCTACGGGAAGGAAGTCCGCGACGTCGGCCAGGAACCGCGTCTGCTGGGCACGCTCGCGTTCCTGCTGACATTCGTTGCGACGCGCGTCGTCACGCACACCCTCCTCGAGGCATCCGGTGGCGGCGGCATCGCCGTGGGCTCGCTTCACATCCATCACGTCGTCTTTGGGCTCGTGATCCTCCTCGCTTCGGGCCTGATCGACCTGACGGAGCGCGCGCCGCGACTGCGCGCGATCCTCTTCGGCGTTGGCGCCGCGCTGGTGCTCGATGAGTTCGCGCTCATCCTCAATCTTGCGGACGTGTACTGGGCGCCGCAGGGACGCGAGAGCATCGATGCCATCGTCATCTTCGCCGCCCTCATGCTGCTGGTCGTTCTTGGCGGCGGTCTCTGGCGAGGGGCGTGGCGCGAGTTGCGACGCCTGTGAAGACGCGGGGCAAGATTAGTCAGGCGAGTCTTGACGTGTCGTCGCGAGCACCCTGGCTCGAGATTTCGTCGCGGAGCTTGGTCCAGATCGCGCAAAAAACGGCGGCCGGAAGCGTGCGGCTGTCGGGGACGGGCGCCCCGGATTCATCGACGAGCTCGTGGGTCAGCGTGAGCCCGACGGTCTCGATCAGGGCCCGCCGCACCTCCTCGTTTTGCCCGAGCTTCGCGCGCGTCGCCCTCTCCGCAAGGGCGTGGTGGGCTGGACCCCCGCGCGCGACGCGCTCGCCGCAGAAGTCGATCGCCTCGGAGGACGGAGCGCTGGCGCCCGCTCTCTTGGCGTCGAGACCCCACAGTCCGAAGATCCGCTCGCGCTCGGCCGAGTCCTCCGGAAACTTCAACCCCTGCCAAAAGCCTTCGACGCTTTCGCAGCGGATTTCGCGCTCGCCACAGCGGAGGACGAATGGGGTGTGAGCGAACGCCGAGAGGAGACGAGCGCGCGGATCGTCCGAGTAACTTGCGATGTTGAGGGTCACGCGGTCTCGACGGGCCAGTGGATCGTGCGGCGCTCAGCTGCGGCCGCCGCGGCGAATGCGACGACGGCGACCGCGGTGGCGGCCACGATCGCGGCCCACATCAGTGGGAACCGGTAGCGCGCGCCCGCATCGATGATGAGGTAGCCGAGGCCGCTGTTCGCGGCGGTCCACTCGGCGACCATCGCGGCGAGGACCGACGCAGGCGCGCTGATCTTGAATGCGGCGAACAGGTAGGGGAGCGCGGCTGGGATCCGCAGACGTCGGTACACCACCCGCTCCGGGGCGTCGAGGACGCGCATGAGAGCGAGCGCGTCGGCGCTCGGCGCGCGTAGACCGGTCATTCCGGCGACCAGCGCCGGGAAAAAGCTGATCAGGACCGCCATGACCACGATCGTCAGGACACCGAAACCGAACAGGATCGTGAGCAGCGGCGTGAGCGCGATCAGTGGCACGCTCCGCAGGCCGATGGCCAGCGGAAGGCCGGCTCGGCTGATGAGGCTCGAGCGCACGAACACGAAGGCGAGAACGAGCCCGAGGACGTTGCCGCCGACGAAGCCGACGGCGGCCTCCGCCGTTGTTTGTGCGAGCGCGAGACCGATCGCATCGAGGTTGGTGGCGAACGCTTGCGCGATCACGACCGGCTGCGGCAGGAGGAAGACGGGCACGGCGAGGAGGACCGTGACGAGCTGCCAGATCGCCACGAACGCCACGACGGCAGTCGCGTCGCGGAATAGGGTCGCGATTCCGCGTAGCGATCTCATGTCTCGCCCCTCGCGGACGGGCCCCATGCCACCAGGACTCGCTCGGCCACGCTAAAGAGGAGGTAGCCGGCGAGCGCGACCCCTGTAGCGATGACCATCGTTGCCCAGAGGAGCTCGACCTGGAAGTTGACCATGGCCGAGAAGAGCAGGTAGCCGACGCCCGCGGTGCCCAGCCATTCCCCGACCGTCGCGCCCAGGACGGCCGCAGGCGCGCCGAGCTTCAGCGCCGCCATCACGTACGGCAGGCTCGCGGGCCCGCGGACCCGGAGGAAGGTCTGTATCTGGCTCGCATCGAGAGCGCGCATGAGATCGAGAGAGCTCGCGCTTGCGGCGCGCAGACCGCGCGTCGCGTTCACCGCCATCGGAAAGAAGCAGGCGAGGCCCGCAACGATCGTCGGTGCGGTGATCCCGACGCCGAACCAGATGAGCAGGATCGGCGCGACGGCCACCAGCGGGATGCTGTGGATAGTCACGATCAGGTTGTAGAGGGACCGCTCGAGGCGCGGCCAGCGCACGAAGACGGCGGCCACTGCGAGCCCGAGCAGACTGCCGCTGACGAGCCCGAGTGCCGATTCGATCAGCGTCAGTCGCAGGTTGAGCCAGATCGGGGTCGCGAAGCGCACGATGGCACCACCGATCGCGGACGGTGCGGGTACCAGGGGGAAGCGTGCCGCGACGAGCCGCTCCGCGATCTCCCAGAGCACGACGACCCCGACCAGGACGATGAGCGTCACGGTCCAACCGCGCGCGCCTTTCACGCCGGTGTGCCCTCCACTGCCCCGAGCAGCCGCCTGGTCACGCGCGAGACGCATTCAAGAAAGTCGGCCGACGCGAACGTCTCGATCGCGCGTGGCCGTGGCAGCGGAACGGCCTCCTCGGCGACGATGCGTCCGGGTTGCGGGCTCATCACGAGCACGCGGTCGGCGAGGAAGACCGCTTCGCCGATGCTGTGGGTCACCATGAGCGCCGCGGTCCGCCGTTCGCTCCAGATCCGCAGGAGCTCGAGGTTCATCCGCTGGCGCGTGATCTCATCGAGCGCACCGAAAGGCTCGTCAAGTAGCAGGATCTGCGGGCGAAGAACGAGCGCACGCGCGATCGCGGCACGCTGGCGCATGCCGCCTGAGAGCTGCCAGGTGCGCGCGTGCGCGAAGCGGCCGAGTCCGACGAGCTCGATGAGCGCCATGGGGTCGGCCGGTGCCGCGGCACCGCCGCCTGCGACCTCCATCGGTAGACGAACGTTCGCGAGGACGTCGAGCCAAGGGAGGAGGACCGGATCCTGGAAGACCACGCCGAACAGCCGCTCGTGGCGCGCGTCGACGGGCGACCTGCCGCCGACGACGATGGCGCCGGTGGTTGCGGTATCGAGGTCGGCAACGAGCCGTAGCAACGTCGACTTCCCGCATCCGCTCGGACCCACCAGCGCGACGAACTCGTGGTCGTGCACCTCGAGCGTCACGTCGTTCAGGGCCGTCAGAGGACCAGCCTCGAGGGAGTAGATCTTGCTGACGTGATCGATGGAGATCGCGACCGGGCCGGATGACGTGGTCGCGGCTATGGCAGCTTCGCCGCCATCTCCAAAATGGACGCGTTCATCACCTCGGCGGCGGTGATCGCCTTGTCGAGCTGGTTCAGGCTTTTGAGGATGTCGATCCCGGCTTGCCACGTCGCCTGATCCATCGAATAGATGCCCTTGCTCGAGCTCATGAAGTCCTTCTCCGCCTTGAGCTGCGCGGTCTGTTGCTTCACGTCGAGGTTCAGCGCGGGTCCCTTGTCCGCGACGAGCTTCGCGACCGCGTCGGGGTAACCGAACGCGTAGTCCCAGCCCTTCGACGTCGCACGGAGCCACCGCGAGAGCGCGTCGGCGTTGTCCCTGGCTCCTTGATCGGTCGTGATGATCACGTCGCCGTAGAACTTGTAGCCGGCGTCGAACGCGGTCATGAATACCGTGTCGAGGCCCTGCGCCTGGAGCACGAGCGGCTGATTGAAGGCGAACGCCCAGAACCCATCGACCTGACCCTGCACGAGCGGCGTCGGATCGAACTGCACGGGCACGATCGTCATGTCCGACTCCTTGAGCCCGCTGAGGCTCAGGATCGTTGCCCACGGACCGCGCGCCCCAGACTGCAGACCGATCTTCTTTCCGACCGCGTCCTTCGGCGTCCGGATCGGATTCTTCGCGAGGCTGACCAAGCCGGACGGCGCCTTCTGGTACATCGTCCCGATCGCGACGACGGGGATGCCGCTGGCGCGCGCCTTGAGGAAAGTGTCGGCTCCTCCGATGACTCCGACCTGCGCCGAGCCACCGGCGACGACCGTCACGGGCTGCACGTTCGGGCCGAAGGGCAGAAGACTCTCGGTGAGGGCGAGGCTCTTCAAATACCCCTGGTCTTCCGCGGCAAGGATTCCGGCGAACTCGACGTTCTGGACGCCGACCTGCACGGTCAGCGATGCCGGAGCGAGGGTCGGCTTCGCGCTGGCCGTCGGGGTCGGGATGGGCGTGGCTTGCGCCGAGGGACCGGCGCACGCCTCGAGGAGCGGCGCGATCGCTGCCACGCCAGCAGTGGTCGCGCCGATACGCAAAAGGTCCCGTCTTGTGAACATCGGATCCATCGCTGGGTCCGCAGGCTACCGCGTCGTCACGGGAACGCAAACGCGAACATCGTTCAGACGCGCTTGCCCACCAGCTTCTCCCACCCGATCCGCGTCGCGCGGACAAGGTCCTGGGGCGTGCCACTCATCTTGCCCTCCTCCCAGACGACCTCCGCGACGGCGATGCCTTCGAGGCGGTCAAGGAGCTTCACGTAGCGCGAGAAGTCGATGGAGCCTGCGCCGATCGGCAGGTGCTCGTCGCGAGCGCCGTGATTGTCATGGATGTGGATGTGCACCACGTCGCCCCCGAGGGCGGCGATGAGCTCGTCCGCGTTCTTGTTGACCGCGGCATGACCGGTATCGAGGCACACCTTTCCGCGCGGCCCGAGCGACCGCACGATCGTCGTGAGGTCGTCGGCCGTCTCATCGATCCCGGCGTGGTAGGGGCCACAGTTCTCGAGCGCGATGGTGACCCCGAGCTCGGCCGCCCGGCCGGCGATCTTCCCCAAGGCCTCGCACGACAACCGAAGCGCGTCGGCCTTGAACCGACGGTCGCGAAGGTCGCCGGGATGAACCACCAGCAGCGTGGCGCCCAGGTCGTGCGCAAGCTCAACCGCAGCGATGTGCTGGCGGACCGACTCGCGCCAAATGCCAGGGTTGATCGAGGCGATGCTCGCGTTCCCGAGCGGCCCGTGCGCCGAGAGCCGGTCGAAGCGCCGGAGCGATTTCGCGAGACGCTGGCGCGCGTCCTTGGGCGTCTCGTCGGGATGAACGTGCGGGTGGTCGGCCCATAGCTCAAACGCACGAAAGCCTTCGTCGTCCGCGAAAGCGATCGTTTGCTCGATCGAGCGTTCGAGCAGCATCGAGCTGGAGACGCCGAGGATCGCCGGCACTACCCCGGGGCCGTCGTCGTCGCAGGAGCCAGCGACCCCTCCGCGGCGAGGAGCCTCAGAAGCTCGTCGGGCGCGTCCGCGGAGAGCGAGTCGATCCCGAAGTCGACGAGTCGCCGCACGGCCTCGGGTGGGATCGGACGGCCGAGGCCCCACGCGTGCACGTGCATGCCCGCGGCGTGCGCGGCGTCACACAGCTCGCGCGAGACCCAGCGCCAGCGGACGTGTACGCCGAGCGTGCCGTCAACCGCACGCGCCGGCGAGAGCGGATCGACGAGCGCGGGCCCTTCAGTGAGCAGCGCGGTCCGCGCGGACGGATCGAGCCCGACCAGCTGCGCGATCGTCGGATGGTCGAAGGAAATGAAGAGCGTGCGCTCGAGGAGGCCGCGCGCTCGGACCGCGCCCAGGGCGGCCGGAGCGAGCTCCTCGTCCCGCGGCTCGCCGCTTGCGGGGACCGGCTGCTTGAGCTCGAGCATGAGGTCGATCGCGCGAGGCCCCGCCCAGGTCAGCAGTTCGTCGAGCGACGGCACGCGCAGCCCGGCGAAGCGCTGGCCGAACCACGCGCCCGCGTCGAGCGCGCGGATCTCGTCGAACCGGACTTCGTTTACACGCCCGGTCCCATTGGTGGTCCGATCGAGCCGCTCGTCGTGGATGACGACGGGAACGCCGTCGGCCGTTCGCTGCACGTCGAACTCGATCGCGTCGGCACCGCAGCGCACGGCCGTCTCGAACGCGGCGACGGTGTTCTCGGGCGCGAGCGCCAGCGCGCCGCGATGTCCGACGACGCGGACCGGACTACCCGGCGCGCGCAAGTAGGGGCTACGCACCGTAACTAGAATGCGCCCCTGTCACGGGAGGTGGACTGATGGTTCATAAGGTGTACGCCCTCTTCCTCGCGCTGCTCCTCGCCTCATGCGGGCCGGCCGCATCGCCGAGTCCGACCGAGCAGCCGACCAGCAACGCTACGGCGGCACCAGAGCCTGCAGTCACGATCACGTTCTGGCACGGACAATCCGGGGTGCTCGGCGACCGTCTCAACGAGCTCATCGCGAAGTTCAACTCGTCGCACAAGATCCAGGTTCAGGGTGCCTTCCAGGGGACCTACGACCAGCTCTACCAAAAGATCGTGAGCGCGATCCAGGCGGGCTCGGTGCCGGACATGGCAATGGTGAGCGGTCCCCCGCAGACCGCGCAGTACTGGAAGGCAAAGGCGCTCATCCCAGTCCAGCAGTTCATCGATTCACCCGATGGGTTCACCGCCGACCAGCTCAAAGACTTCGTCCCCGCGCTCCTCAACGACAACTCGCTGCCCGTGAACGGAAAGCAGACGCTCGTCTCCTGGCCGTTCTCCAAGAGCCTTGCGCTGCTCTACTACAACCCGGACATCCTGGCCCAGGCCGGCGTCCAGGTCCCCAAGACATGGGAGGACCTCAAGGCCGCGCTCATCACCGTCAAGTCGAAGACGACGGCGACCCCGCTCGAGTACACGCCAGACGTCTACTACTTCTTCTTGCCGTACCTCTGGTCGCAGGGTGGTGATGCGCTCTCCGCCGATTACTCGAAGGCCGCGTTCAACAGCACGCAGGGGCTGGCGGCCCTGCAGTACCAGACGGATCTCGTCCTCGCGGACAAGACCGCGGTGGTGACGCAGGGCTTCGACTGGCAGAACCCCTTCGCGCAAGGGAAGGTGGCGTTCGCGGTATCAACGAGTGTGAGCCGTCCGTTCATCGAGCAGGCGATGCCGAGCGACCACACGTTCAAGGTTGGCATGGCGCCGCTGCCCGCAGGACCGAAGGGCGCCGCCACCGACCTTTTCGGCAACAACCTCGTCATCTTCGCGAAGACACCGTCCGACCATCAGCGCGCGGCGTGGCTCTTCATGAAGTGGCTCACCGACACCGATCAGACGGTCGCGTGGAGCTTGGCGAGCGGGTACATGCCCCTGCGTGTCTCCGCGCAGAACGCGCCCGACTTCAAGGCGGCGGCTCAGAAGGATGATCGCGTGCTGGTCGCCATCAACGCGTTGACGGACGGGCACGGCATCCCCGGAAGCCCCGACTGGCAGAAGATGCAACCGGTCTTGGGTGACATGGTGACGAGCGCTCTGCTCGGGAAGGCGAGCCCGAAGGACGCGATCACGGCAGCCGAAAAGAAGGTAAACGACATCCTCGCTGGCCAGTAGCCAGGATGCGGGCAGCGTGGCGGCGGCGCGAGGCCATCGAGGGCTACCTCTTCCTCGCGCCGGCGGTGCTCATCATCGGTGCCTTCCACGTGTGGCCTGCCCTGTACGTGTTCTACATGAGCCTCTTCCGGTGGGACATCCTCCAGGGCGCGTTCCTCGGGTTTCGTAACTACGAGCACCTGCTCCAGGACGCCGACTTCCTGCGGTCATTGCTTCTCACACTCGTCTACGCGCTCGGGACGGTCCCGCTCGAGATGGCAGCCGGACTTGCGGTCGCGCTCGTGCTCCACCAGCGGCTCCGCTTCCGCGGGCTGTTCCGTCTGCTCTATTTCCTCCCGTACGTCACCTCGCAGGTCGCGGTGGCGCTGGTCTGGGGCTGGGTGTTCAACCCGAGCTACGGCGCGGCGAACGGGCTCCTCGCTTCGCTCGGGCTCGCGCCGCAGCACTGGCTGCTCGAGCCAGGCGGGATCTTCGCGCCGGACGCGCCACCGAGCCTCGCGCTCGCCGCCATCATGATCGTGACGGTCTGGTACTCCCTCGGCTTTCACGCTGTTGTGTTCCTGTCGGGGCTGGC
>Ga0066673_10000200_pt1 | contig 15459 bp, 15 predicted proteins | sample GraSoiAngelo_122_FD_62302 | JGI IMG/M metagenome (GOLD analysis project Ga0066673, IMG submission 62302) | Grasslands soil microbial communities from the Angelo Coastal Reserve, California, USA - 14_0927_02_20cm | ecosystem: Environmental > Terrestrial > Soil > Grasslands | place: USA...
CAGGCACCGCCAGCGCAGGCGAAGAAGGCCGTGCCGCTCGCCGAGGGCGAGTCGCACGACGGCGACGACGAGCTCGCACGCGTGATCCGCTACGCCAACCGCGTGCCGCTCCTCTATCAGCCGTCGGGGTGCGCGATCACCAAGGCCGCGCTCGACACGACGTGGCGTCACTACGGCATCGCCCAGTCGCGCGGCGCGCTGCCGGCCGGACCCATGGTGGTCTTCGTCCACATGGCGTCGGTCTGGGTGCCCTTCACGAGCGAGTCGAAGGAAGCGATCGCGGACTACGACGAGATCCACAAGGAGATCAACCTGGCGCTGCGCGAGTGCGGCCGTCGCCTCGGCGCGTTCCTCCGCCGGCGCGAGCGGGCGCACAGCGAGTTTCGACGCCGCAACATCTTCGCGCTGTACATCGAGGAGGTCGTCGAGTCGTGCAACCGCCTCAAGGGCGGCCGCTTGCCGACAACGAAGCTCAAGGAGCAGCTGCAGAGGATGGCGCTCAAGCTGACGGGCGGCGACAAGACCGATCAGCTCGTCGGTAAGAACGGCAGCGGTCCGGAAGGGCTGCCGAATTCGATCATCGTCACGCCCGAGGGCGTCGAGGGCGCACTGCCCGCCGGCGTACCGGAGAAAGCATAGGACGCCCCCATGGCCACCAAGACGCGCAAGCCCACCGCGGTCGAGAAGAAGCTGATCGGGATCGCCGACGTCGTCGTCGACGCCGCCCAGCGCCGTCGCGATCCGACCTTCGCCATTCCCGTGCGCGCGCTGTCAAACGTCACGTTCAACGCGCGCAAGGGCTTGATCGAGATGGGCAAGCGCAAGCAGGTGCGCTCGTTCTTCAACGTCGCGATGGCCAAGCGGTTCATGCAGACGGTGCTGGTGGCGGATGCGCTCTGTGAGCTGCAGCGGGCCGACCTCACGACGTCGCTGCGGGAGATCTATTACCGCACGAAGCACACGATCAAGAGCTCACACGAGAACACGTTCGACGCCCAGGACGAGTCGGATCCCCTCATCGAGGACCTGGAGGTGACGCTCGAGGCGCTGCGCGAGGAGCTGCACGTGCGTGCCGAGAACCGGGGCTCGGTGGTCGGCCCTCTGCTGCTGGCGGATGACGGCGACCAGGTGAACTGCGCCAGGCTGGGCAAGGGCGGGTATTCCGTGCCGTCGATCGTCGAGCCGGAGTATGTGCAGATCCGGCGGTGCACCGCCGACTTCGTCCTGCTCGTCGAGAAGGGCACGCAGTGGAATCGGCTCTCGGAGGACAAGTTCTGGCGACGCTACAACTGCGTGCTGCTGACGGGCAACGGCCAGCCGCCCCGAGGGGTGCGGCGGCTCGCACGCCGTCTGCACGAAGAGTACGGGCTGCCCGTCTACGTCCTCGTGGACAACGATCCATGGGGCTACTACACCTACTCGGTCATCAAGCAGGGCTCGATCAACCTGGCCTTCGAGAGTCAGCGCATGGCCATTCCGAAGGCGAAATTCATCGGGCTCTCGAGCGCGGATCCCGAGGCGTACGGCCTGCCGCGCAACGTCGGCATCAAGCTCAACGACAAGGACATCGCGCGCGCGCGCGAGCTGCTGAGCTACACGTGGTTCGCGAAGAAGCCCTGGCAGGAAGAGATCAAGCGGATGCTCGCGAGCGGGCTGAAGTACGAGCTGGACGCGCTCGCGAACAAGGACTTCCAGTACCTGACCAAGCGCTATCTGCCGCGCAAGCTCAAGGAGAAAGACTGGCTGGACTAGGCGTGGCGCGACGCCCGACCATGCCGATCGCCGCGCGCGTGAGCTCGGCCACGGTGCGCGCGGCGGGCTCGTCGATCCGCACGGCCAGCACGGCCGCGGCGCCTCGGCCGATCGCCGAGAGCAGGAACAGCACGTGCATCTCGCTCCACGACGAGCCGGCCGCGTGCAGCGGGCTCGCCAGCATCGACGCGAGCACGCCGGCCACGATCGACGACGCGGCGAAGCCGAGACCGCCCGCGGTGGCGAACGCGGCCAGATAATAAGGACGACCGCGCCGCGGCGACACGCCGATCGAGAGATCGAACGCCGCGATGCCGTGACCTCCCCACAGCGCGCCGGAGACGACCGCTTCGATGGCGATCGGCCACAGCCGATCGGCCGTCGGAAACAGCCAGATGAGCGGGACGACCGCGATGCCGAGCGAGCACACGACCAGCACCGGACGCGCCCCGCAACCGTCCACGAGCCGCCCCCACGCGCCGGCCGACGCGACGCGCACGGCCGCGACGATGATCGCGTGCGCGGCGACCAGCATGAACGCCATTCGCAGATTGGCGAGCATGTGGAACGAGAAGAACCCCGCGGAGATTCCGACGGCGGCATTCCACGCGAGCAGATAGCCGGCGAGCGGCCGCGTGCGCGCATCGCGCACGGCGTGGAGCGCGTCGCGCCAGGCGCCCGCGCCGTCCTTCTCGCCGTGCCGCGGCCGCTGCTGGAGCAGGAGCAGGCGGACGCTGACCAGCCCCGCGCCGCACGCGACGGCCGCGAGCGCGGCGAGCGTCTCGCCGCGGAAGCCGCGCGGCCCCAGCGTGTCGAGCGCGAGCCCGGCGGCGAGCCCCGCCAGCGTGCCCGCGACGTTGAGATACATCATCCGGCGGGCGAAGAAGCGTCCGCGGACGGCGCCCGGCACCAGGTCGCCCATCCACGCCGTCCACGCGTTGTTGCCGACGACGCCGAGCAGACCCGCGAGCGCGACGACCGCGACGAAGATCATCAGCGCGATCGGTGCGCTGAGGTGCAGGAATGGGACGGCGATCAGGGGCAGCCACGCCAGACGCGAGGCGCCGATGGCCGCGACGGCCAGCCGCTTGGCGCCGACGTGCTGGGTGAGCCAGGCCGCGGGCAGCTGGACGATCTGGGCGGCGAGCGGGAGCGCGCCGAGCAGGCCGATGACGACGGGGGTGGCGCCGAGGAACAGCGCCCAGCCGGTGAGCACGGCGCCGCCGGCGCACGCGCCGAATACCTCGGCGGCGGCGCCCTCGGCGATGGACGCATCGAGCGAAGCGCGCAGTGTACGCGAGCGAGCAGACACGGAGTCGGGTCTCCGGGCACGGCCAAGCGTGCCGCCTCCCGGACATCCGGCCCCGAGGCGGATCGGGGTCCTTCGAGCTTAGCGCGCCTCGGCCGCTCGATTCACCTGGATTCGGCGAGCCTCAGGGCGCGTCCTCGCTCGAGCGCGCCAGCTCGACGTCGACGGTGCGCTTCACGATCGAGAGCCTGACGGCCATCAGCGCCACCGAGGCGTCGACGCCCAGAGGCTCGATGAGTCGCAGCGTATCCGAGCCTGGAAACTGTTCCTTCACCTGTTCGAGCAGCGTATTGAAATCGGCGACGAGCGCTGCCGTGTCGACGATCACCATGCGCGGCTCGCGCACCAGCGCGTCGAGCATCCGATGGATCGCGCGTACGGTCTCCTCTTTCGTCGGTACCGACGCGTGTAACGGACGGAGTCTTACCGGGAAACAATCGAGGGCGGTGCTGACGTCCCAGACGGTCCGCATACCAGTCCCTCCTCCTAAAAGAGTCGTGACTCTCTCCGGGAGGGGGACTGAAGCCCCGCCTCTCCTTCTTCGGCAACCCGGCTACCTGGAAACCACTTCCAGGCCCGTGGCTTTGCGTCCCAGCCTCACGACTGGTTTGCCTTTATCGGAAAGAGCGCTGCCCCCTGATATCGCAATGCGGATGCCAGGCCCGAGCAGATGCAACCCCTCGGAAATGCGCCTGCGTAAGTCCGGGGCGGTGGTCGGCGTGACACGCATGGCCATAAACTGACCGGCCGCCCGGTCAAGGCGCGAGCGCGCGGATCGCCTTCATCGCCATGAGCTTGGCGTCCGGGCCGACCACGCGTGGGCTGACGATCGGCAACGCCAGGCCCGCACCGCGGTAGACGGCGAGACGCTCGCGGCACGTGTCCGCAGTGCCGGCGAGCGCGACCGCGTCGATCAGCTCGTCGGGGACGACCTTCGCCGCCGCCTCGCGCCCACCACGGGCGAACGCCTCTTTGATCGCGCGCACCGCGTCCTCGAAGCCGGCCTCCGCGAGCAGGCGGTTGTAGCGCGGAAAGAACCCGGCGTAGAGACCGACCGCGGGCCGCATCGCCTCGCGCGCGACGGCGACGCTATCGGCCACGGCGCACGGAATGAGCGACGCGATGTCGACCGCCGTGGCAGCGCGCCCCGCGCGTCGGGCGCCGATCGCGACGTGCTCGACGGCGCGCACGATCGCCCGTGGCGTCGGCCACGTCAGCAGGACGCCGTCCGCCAGCTGGCCGGCGAGCTCGAGCATTCGCGGAAACAGCGCGGCCACGTAGATGGCGATCGCCGATCGCAGCGGAGGAAACCACAGATCGAAGCGCTCGATGGTGATCGTCTCGCCGCGATGTGAGACGACGCCGTCGCGCACCAGCGCGCGGACGATCGCGATCGTGTCGGTGAGCCGCGCCGTCGGCCGCACGAACGGGATGCCGTGCTCGGGCTCGACCTGCACGCGATGACTCGACCCCAGCCCGAGGATGAACCGGCCGTTCGAGAGCTGGTCGAGGGTGGCCGCGGCCATGCCGATCGTGGGGGCGCTGCGCACGAATACGCTCGAGATGCTCGTGCCCAGGCGAATGCGCCGCGTCGCCGCCGCACACGCCCCGAGAATCGCGAATTGATCACCACCGTGGCCCTCGGCCACCCAGGCCGACTCGTAACCCAGCGTCTCGGCCAGCTGCACGCACTCGACAATGTCCGGCGGTGTCAGGCCGCCGCTGAACGCGACTCCCACGCGCGTCATCGGCGTCGTCAGCTCTGCAGCACCCGCCGGATCTCGGTCTCGGCCCAGAGGATCGCGTCCTTCGGCGTCGCGGCGTTCGTGACGACCTTCGCGAACATGTTCGGAATGATGTAGCTGTTGGTGATCATCTGAATCCGCTCGTCCGGCGGCGCCGGCCACCCGTAGAGATGCGAGTGCTGCGCGAGCCCCTTGAGCGGCTTGTACTTCGGGTCCAGCGCCCACACCGCATGGTTTTCCATGTCTCGCCACACGGGATGGTTGTAGTTGTCGCCCGACAGGATCCACTCGTGGTACTGCGCGGGCTCGAAGAACCAGCGCAGGAATTCGCGGGCGACGTCGACGTTCTTGCTGAACTTCCAGATGCCGAGGCTGCGCGGAACCCCGACCGTATGCCGTCCCGCCGGTCCCGCCGGTGAGAGGTGAAAGCCGATCTGCTCGGCGATCGGCATCTTCTTTTCTTTCGCGACCACATAGTGGCTGATCGGATTGTGGATCCACGAGCCGGCGCCGGAGTTCAACCACTGGTTGTTCGCGGCGTTGTCCCACGAGAGCACCACCGGGTCCATCGCGTCGGCGTAGAGCGCGCGAACGTAGTCGACGGCCGTCTCGGTCTCTTTCGAGCGGATGGCCACCGTGCGGCCGTCGGGGGTCACCTCCTTGGCCCCGAAGCACCAGAGGATCGACGACAGCGTGGTGACGGAGTCCGTCGTCTGGCTGATGGCGAAGCCGACCGGGTGACCGAGCTTCTTGAGCGTGCGTCCGGCGCGAAGCAAGTCCTCCCAGGTGTCGGGGGCTTTCTCGCCGATTTTCTCGAAGAGATCGATGCGGTGGCTGCCGGGGAACGACAGATAGAGATAGGGGACGCCGAGCCACCGGCCCTTGACGTACGCGTGCTCTTTCGCGAACGGATACCACTCGCCGTGCTTGGCGGCGAGGTCGTTGGCGAGGTCGGAGACGTCGGCGAGTCCGGGCGCGAAGAGCCACGGGTAGTGCATCTCGAGGCTCACGATGTCGTGGCCGCCCTGCGACATGAGCTCGGCCGACAGCTTCGCGGGCATCTGCACGCTCTGCATGTGGTCCGTGCGCACGCCGACGCCGGTGGCCTTCGTGAACCGACGGCCGAGCTCGGCGAGCTTGACGTCGGAGGTCGGGGCGTAGTTGACGGCCGTCAGCAGCGTGAGCTCGCGCGCGGCCCACGCGGCCGGTGGACGGCGCAGGGCAAGGATCCCGGCGACGCCCGTCGCGGCCGTCCGGGCGAACGTGCGGCGGGTGATGGCCGCGCGCGGTCGCGCGGCGGTCGCCTGCGATGTCGTCTCGGTCATCGCGCACCTCCGGCCGGGCAAAGTCGAGTCGTCCGCGAGTCTAGTCGCTTCGGCAAGGGTCTGCCAGCGTGCCCGTCCGCGGTGATAGAATCCGACGACCCCGGATGATCCAGTTCACCCCGCTGACGTACGACGCCCTGAAGGTCGGCGAAGAGTTCGTCTCCGACACGCTGCTCGTCACCCCGGAGGACGTCGACACGTATGCCTTCGCGGTGGACGATCACCATTCATGGTTCTCGGGGACCTCACCCTTCGGTGGGCCCGTCGCCCACCCGACGTTCGCCGCCAATCAGGCGCTGCGGCTGCGCCACAGCCGCTACGTCGTGCATGCCGGCCTGCACGCCAAGATGCAGTTCGAGTTCCTCGAGCCGATCCGCGTCGGCATGCGCGTGCGCTCGCGTGGGCGCGTGATCGACAAGTACGTGCGGCGCGGCAAGCAGTACATGGTCACCGAGTACGTCACCGAGGACGAGGCGGGCACGCCGCTCGTCCGCGGGCAGTTCACCCAGATGCTCATCCCCGCCTGAGCCACCGATGGCCATCACGCACGCGCTCGCCGTCGGCCAGGCGCTGCCGCCGCTCGAGAAGGAGCTCACGCAGCGGCACATCGATGCCTACTCCGGCGTACGCACGCGCTCGATCCACACCGACGAGGCCTGGGCGCGCGCGAAAGGATTTCGGACCACGCTGGCGCAGGGCATGATGTCCACCGCGTACGTGTCGGAGATGCTCACGCGCCTTCTCGGGACCGGCTTCATCCGCGGCGGCAGCATGTCGGTCGCGTTCGTGCAGCCGGTGTACGCCGGCGACCGGCTCACCGTGCACGGCGTCGTGAAGGACCTGCGTCCCGAGGCCGACGCCACGCGCGTCGTCGTCGAGGTGTGGTGCGAGAACCAGCACGGTCAGAAGACCGCCGTCGGAACGGCGAGCGGTCTGCTGCGTTGAGCGCGCCCGCCGCGGAACCACTGCCCGACCTGCACGGCATCGCCGTGATGCTGCTCGAGGACAACGGCGACTTCCGTGACGCCGTGGAGGCGATCCTTCGGCTGTGCGGCGCACGGACGAATCCCGTCGCGTCGCTGGCCGAGGCCCGCGCGCTGCTCGGCGTCGCGCCGCCGCACGTCGTCGTGTCGGATCTGGTCCTGCCCGACGGGACGGGCGCGGATTTCATGGAGTGGCTGCGCGAGCTGCCCGCCGACCAGGGCGGCGCGCTCGCGGTCGTGGCCGTCACGGCCTTTCCTCACTACTTTCCGGCGGCGCGGACGAAGGGCTTTGCCGCGTATCTCGTCAAGCCCGTGGACCTGGCCGAGCTGTGCTGGACGATCGCGTCCGTGCTCGGCCGGGGCCATCGTGCTCCAACCGCGCCGTCATGATGTCGCGGAGCCCATTGAAGTGGCCGCGCCGGCGACATCGCTGTGGTAGCGTGCGTGCGTTGACGAATCGCTTCTGCTTAGGAGTCGGTATGGCAAGACGACGCAAGGAAACAAGGTTGTTGACCGGACTCGCCATGGCGACGGCGGCGCTCGTGTCGTCGCCGATCAGCGCGCAGGCGCAGGCAGCGCCCGTGCCCGCCCGTCGCGAACGCCCGATCCCACCCGGCCTGCGAGCGTTACCGCCGGGTTTTCGTGCTGGTGCGCTCCCGCCCGGTCTCCGGGCGCGGGATACACTGCCGCTCGGCCTTCAGCCCGGCGTGTTGCCTCCGGGTATTCGTCCTGGCGCACAGCCGCCGGGCCGTCGCGGCGGCGGCGATCCATTCTTCGACGTGGAGCTGGACGCCCCGAACTGATCGGCTCACGTGTCGTCCCAGGCGCGGCAGGACACGATCGTCCCGGACTATCGGCGCCCTGCCGCGCTGCTCGTGCCCCATTACGACAGTACGATCCGCCACGTGCTCGAGGGCATCGCCACGTTCGCCGCGCGGGTCATCGGCGTCGTCCTTCTCTCGCGTGACCCGGACCTCACGCGCGCCTTCGTCGCCGCACAGCCGCACCGCGATCGCTTCTCGGTCGTCACCGCGCCTTACGACACGCCGTGGCTGCGGGACCGTTCGCCGTTCGCAGTGCGGACGGCCGACGGCTACCGCTGGCGGGTGACGCGCCTCAACCCCATGGAGCGACCGCTCGATGACGTGCTGTTCACCCGTATCAGCCGTCGGCCACTCGAAGAAGTGCCCATCGTGCTGCCGCAGGGGAATGTCGTCGCCGGTCCTCGCGGCGTGACCATCACGACGCGGCGCGTGCTGGACGACAATCGCGGCACGGACGAGGCAACCTTGAAGGCGGCCATGCGGCGGCTTGGCGTGCGACGCTGGATCATCTCGCGAACGTTCGCGAGCGAGATGACGGGACACGCCGACCTCTATGTACGCTTCCTGCACGCACGCCTGCTCGCCGTCGCATGGAGCGAGACTCTTGCGGCCGATCGGGAGGTCGCCGCGGAGCTCGAGGCGCGCGTGCGGGGTGCGCTGCCGGAGATCGAAATCCTGAAACTGCCGCTGCGCTCCGAGGGGCCGCTCTACGCGAGCCCGCTGAACTGGATACACGTCGGCCGCACGGTGCTGGTCCCGCGCTATCCGCTCACGATGTCGACCGACATCGAGGCGATCGACCGGGCGCTCGTCCGCCGAGGGTTCCGCGTCGACTTCGTCGACTCACCCACGCTCGAGTACGGCGGCTCGCTGCACTGCCTGACCGCGGCGGTTTACGTGTGATACAACGGCGTCGATGACCAACCAGCTGCCACGCGTCCACGAGATCGAGCACCACGCGGCGGAGCGCGCGACGACGCGCCCCGTCGTGTCCGGCATGCAGGGCGTGGTCGCCGCCGGCCATCCGCTCGTGTCGATGGCCGGCATGCGCATGCTGATGACCGGCGGCAACGCCTTCGACGCGGCGGCCGCCGCCGGCTTTGCCGCCGCCGTGGTGGAGCCGACGGCGTCCTACACGCTCTGCGGCGAGTGCGTGGCGATGGTGTACGACGCGCGCCGGCGCGAGAGCGTCGCGCTGAGCGGCCAGGGCACCGCGCCGGCGGCCGCGAGCATCGACGCGTTCCGCCGGCGCGGCCTCGACCGAATTCCGACGGGACCGGGACGCGACGCGCATCTGTCGTTCACGGTGCCCGGCGCCGTCGACGCGTATCTCACGCTGCTGGAGACATACGGTACGAAGCCGCTGCGCGAGGTTCTGGCGCCGGCCGTGCACTACGCCGAGCGCGGCTTCCCGATGTACGAGTACATGCACCGGATGCTCGCGATCCCCGACACGCGCGCGCAGTTCGCCCTGTACCCGCCCGGGGGCGACGCCGTGTTCTATCCGAACGGGCGCGCGCCACGCGTGGGCGAGCGCTTCGTGCAGCCGGCGCTCGCCGCCACTCTCCGGCGGCTGGTCGAGGCCGACGCGAGCGGCGACCGCCTCGCGGGCATTGCCGCCGCGCGCGAGCGGTTCTATCGCGGCGACGTCGCGGCGCTGATCGGCGCGTTCTCGGAGACGTGGGGCGGCCTGCTGCGCGCGAGCGATCTTGCCGGCTACCGCGCGCGCATCGAGCCGCCGTTGTCGACGACGTTCGCGGGCCGCGAGATCCTCGGCCAGGGCGCGTGGACACAGGGGCCGATCCTGATGCAGGCGCTCGGCATGCTCGCCACGCGCGATCTGCGCGCGCTCGGCCACAATTCCGCGCGCTACATCCACGTGGTGACGGAGGCGCTGAAGCTCGCCTTCGCCGATCGCGAACGCTACTACGGCGACGTGGCCACGGTGCCGCTCGCCGAGCTGCTCGCGCCCGCCTACCTCGCCGCGCGTGCGGCGCTGATCCGTCCGGATCGCGCGATGCCGTCGGCGCCGCCGGCCGGCGCCCCGCGTGCGGCGACCCCGTCGGCGACGCCCGCGGCCGTCGACGGCACGACGCACATCGCCGCGATCGACGCGCAGGGCAACATGATCGCCCTGACGCCGAGCGGCGGGGTCTTCCGCAAGTCCGCCTTCGCGCCGGAGCTCGGCTGCACGCTCAGCACGCGCAGCGAGATGTTCGTGCTCGAGGACGGTCACCCCAACGCGCTCGCACCCGGCAAGCGTCCGCGCACGACGCTGGTGAGCTATCTGATCTGTGAGAACGGCGCCCCGATCATGACCGTGGGCTGTCCCGGCGGCGACGATCAGGCGCAGGCGAATCTGCAGATCATGCTCAATCTGCTCGTCTTCGCCATGGATCCGCAGCAGGCGGTGGAGGCGCCGCGCTTTTCGACGCAGACGCTCGTCAACTCGTTCTACCCGCGCGCGTACAAACCGGGACAGCTCAACGTCGAGCCGGCGATTGCCGACAGCACGCGCGCCGAGCTCACCGCGCTCGGACACACGGTGACGGAGATCGGCGCGTGCGGCATCGGCGCCGTCGTCACGCGGCGCGATCCCGACGGCGGCGTGCTCGCCGCCGGCGCCGACCCGCGCCGTCCGACCTACGCACTCGCCTGGTAGGCCGCCGCCGGGCCCCGAGGAGAGACAAACCATGCCCACGAGTCAGAGCGACAAGGCCGTCACCTTCCGCGCCCTTCACCAGGGCCCGCGCGCATTCGTCATCGCCAACGCGTGGGACGGCGGCTCCGCCCGCGCGCTCGCCGCCCTCGGCTTCCCCGCGCTGGCGACGTCCAGCGGCGCCCAGGCCGGTGTGCTCGGGCGGCGCGACGGCAGCGTCAGCCGCGACGAGGCGCTGGCGCACTGCCACACGATCGTGGCGGCGACCGACCTGCCGGTGTCCGCCGATCTCGAGAAAGGCTTTTCGAATGCGCCGGAGGCGGTGGCGGAGACGATTCGGCTGGCCGCCGCGGCCGGCCTCGTCGGCGGCTCCATCGAGGACGCCACCGGCGAAAAGACCACGCCGCTCTACGACCTCGGCCACGCCACCGAGCGCGTCGCCGCGGCGGTGCAGGCGGCGCGCGCGCTGCCGTTTCCGTTCACGCTGACCGCGCGCGCGGAGGGCTTTCTGCGCGGCAACACGAATCTCGACGACGCGATCCGGCGCCTGCAGGCCTACGAGAACGCGGGCGCCGACGTGCTGATGGCGCCCGGCCTGCCGGACCTCGCGACCGTGCGCGCCGTCTGCGCCGCCGTGTCGAAGCCGTTCAACTTCATGGCCGGCATCAAGGGCAAGTCGTTCACGGTCGCCGAGCTCGAGGCGGCCGGCGCGCGGCGCATCAGCCTCGCCACGTCGCTCTACCGTGCGGCGATGAGCGGCATGCTCGACGCCGCGCGCGAGGTGCGCGACAAGGGCACCTTCGGCTATCTCGATCGGGCGATCGCGACGCCGGAGTGGAATGCCTTCATGCAGGCGTGAGCCGGTGAGCAGCGAGCGACCGTTCGACGGCGTCACCATCATCGAGTTCGGCCACTTCATCGCGGTGCCGTGGGCGGGACAGGTCCTGGCCGACGGCGGCGCCTACGTCGTCAAGATCGAGCCGCTGGAGGGAGAGCCGAGCCGCCACATCGCGCCGCTCGGCGGTGGCGAGAGCCGGCACTTTTTGATTCGCAATCGCGGCAAGCACGCGTTGCCGCTCGACCTGCGCCATCGCGACGCGCGGGAAATCCTCGATGCGCTGCTCGCGCGGGCCGACGTCGTGCTGACCAACATGCGCCCGGGGCTGGCCGCCGAGCTCGGCGTCGAGTACGAGCAGCTCGCCGTGCGTCACCCCCGCGTGATCGTCGGCAACGTCACCGCGTTCGGGGCGCGCGGCCCCGACGCCGCCCTCGCGGGGATGGACCTCGTGGTCCAGGGGCGCAGCGGCTTGATGGTGACGGGCGGGCGTGTGAAGGACGGTCTGCCGACGGCCGGCGAGTCCCCGATCGCCGACTACATGGCCGCGGCCCTGCTCGCGTTCGGGGTCGCCGGCGCGCTCTATCGACGCGAGCGCACGGGCCGGGGCGGCCGCGTGGACACCTCGCTCTTGCTCGCGGCGCTCGCGCTGCAGAACAATCTCATGGTCCGCGTGGAGGCGCTGGACGGCCCGCGTCACGCCGCGTTTGGCGAGTGGCTCACGCGGGCGCGCGCGGGCGGCGTGCCGTTCGCCGAGCAGGTCGAGCGCATGCCGCGCAACCGCGTGGTCGCCTCACAGGCCGTCTACATCCGCACCTACGCGACGAAGGACGGAGCGCTCGCCGTCGCCTGCGGCAGTCCCTCGCTGCGCCGCAAGTTCATCGCGGCGATCGGTCACAAGGATCCCGCGCTGACGGAACCCGTCGCCGACGTCGAGGGCCACTACGCGGCGCTGCGCGCGGCGGTGGAGGCGACGATCGCGTCGCGGACGACCCAGGAGTGGAAGGCGGCGCTCGACGCCGCCGGTGTTCCCGCCAGCGGCGTCGCGCTGCCCGTCGAGATCCTGGACGATCCGCAGCCGGCGGCGAACGCGATGTTCCAGCGCTTCGAGCATCCGACGCTGGGGCCGGTCACCGTGCTCGGCCCGCCCGTGCAGGTGGACGACGGCGGCTTCGTGCCGGGCCCGCCGACGCCGCCGTTCGGCAGCGAAGCGCGCGCGATTCTCGCGTGGGCGGGCTTCGCCGAGCGCGACGTCGAGCGTCTGCTCGCCGGCGGTGCGGTCACGCCGACCTCGTGACGCGCCGGGCTCTCGCAGGACTTCTCGGCGCGACTCTGCTAGCATCGTCGGCCATGGTGGAGCCCTCGCCCGAGGCTCGCGCGGAGCTCGCCCCGAGCGGCACGCTGCGCGCCGGAATCAATTACGGCAACTTCATTCTCGCGACGAAAGACGGGGCCACCGGCGAGTCGCGCGGCGTCGCGATCGACCTCACGCGCGAGCTGGCCGCGCGGCTGGGCGTCGGCTTCGAGCTGGTGGCGTACACCAGCGTCGCCGCGATGGTCGACGCGGCAAAGACCGGCGCGTGGGATATCGCGTTCCTCGGCATCGATCCCGCGCGCGAGGGCGAGATCGCCTTCAGCGCCGCGTATCTCGAGATCGACGCGACGTATCTGGTGCCCGCCGGCTCCCCGCTGCGCGGCGTCGGCGACGTCGATCGTGCCGGCCTCCGCGTGGCAGCGCCGGCCCGCGCGAACTACGAGCTGTTCCTCAGCCGTCACCTCAAGTCCGCCGAGCTCGTGCGCGCGGCGAACGCGGAGGCGGCCTTCGAGCTGGTCGCGTCGGGCAAGGTGGATGCACTGGCGGGATTGCGCCAGGCGCTGATCGGCGCCGTCGACCGGCTGCCCGGCGCCCGCCTGCTCGACGGCGAATTCATGAGGGTGCCGCAGGCGGTCGGCGTGCCGCGTGGCCGCGACGCCGGGCTTGTCTATCTGCGCGGCTTCGTCGAGGACGCGAAGGCCTCGGGCCTCGTCGCGCGCGCCATCGAGCGCACGGGCGCACGCGGCGTCTCGGTCGCTCCCCGCACCTCCGTCCGGTAGTGCCGGCCCCCAGCGTTCCCGCGTTTCTCTACGGCACGGCGTGGAAAGAGGATCGCACCGCCGCGCTCACCGAGCTGGCGCTGCGCCGCGGATTCCGCGGCATCGACACGGCGAACCAGCGGCGGCATTACGTGGAGGTCGGCGTCGGCGAGGCGCTCCGCGCGGCCGTCGCGGCGGGGATCGTGACGCGCGCCGACGTGTTCGTGCAGACCAAATTCACGTATCAGCGCGGTCAGGATCACCGCCTCCCGTACGACCCGGCCGCGCCACTGTCCACCCAGGTCCAACAATCGATGGCCAGCTCGCTCCAGCACCTTGGAACCGAGTACGTGGACAGCTACGTGCTCCACGGGCCGGCGTCCGGCCACGGCTGGGGCGAGGAGGACGCCGAGACGTGGGCGGCGATGATTCGCGAGCGCGACGCCGGCCACGCGCGACTGCTCGGGGTCAGCAACGTCTCGTTGCGCCATCTGCTCCAGCTGGAGGCGGTGGGCGCTGAGCGGCCGGCATTCGTGCAGAATCGCTGCTTCGCGCGTCAGGGCTGGGATCGGGCGATTCGCGCGTTCTGCACGGAGCGGGGCATCGGCTATCAGGGCTTCTCGCTGCTGACCGCCAATCCCGAGGTGCTCGTGCACCCGCTCATTGCGCGCATCGCCGCCCGAGAGAAGGCCACGCCGGCGCAGGTGGTGTTCCGGTTCTCGCGCGCAGTGGGCATGCTGCCGCTCACGGGCACCTCCGACCCCGAGCACATGACGCAGGACCTCGCCAGCGTCGGCCTCGCGCTGTCGGCCGAAGAAGTGCGCGCAATCGAGTCACTCGTGGGCTGAGTGCTTGCTATCGTAGAGACTGCATGACGCACGACGCCGCCGCGCGCCTCGCCGCGATCGTCGACTCCTCCGACGACGCCATCTACAGCACCACCGTGGACGGGACCATCACCTCCTGGAACCGCGCCGCGGAACGGATGTTCGGCTGGCCGGCGGTGGCGGCCATCGGACGCCACGCGTCGCTGATCGTGCCGCCGGAGCGCCGGGGCGAGGACGACGACGTCCTCGCGCGCGTGCGGCGCGGCGACGTGGTCGAGCATCTCGAAACCGTACGGCTGACGAAGCACTCGGAGCTCATCGACGTGTCGTTGTCCATCGCGCCGATGCGCGACGGCGCCGGCCAGATCGTCGGCGTGTCGAGCATCGCGCGCGACGTGAGCGAACGCCGTCGCCTCGACGAGGCGCGCGCCCACCTCGCGGCCGTGGTCGAATCCGCCGACGAGGTGATCCTGAGCAAGAACCTCGAGGGCACCATCACGTCCTGGAATCGGAGCGCCGAGCGCGTATTCGGCTGGAGCGCGGCCGAGGCGATCGGCCGTCACATCACGCTGATCGTCCCCGATGAGCGGCACGCGGAAGAAGAGCAGGTGCTGGCGCGCATCCGCCGTGGCGAGCACGTTGACTCGGTCGAGACCATGCGCATGACGAAGGACCGCCGGCTCGTCGACGTGGCGATGAGCGTGTCGCCGGTGCGGGACTCGCTCGGCCACGTCGTCGGCGCCTCCATCATGGCGCGCGACATCACGGAGCGCCGGCACTTCGACGAGACGCGCGCGCGGCTGGCCGCGATCGTCGAGTCGTCGGAGGACGTCATCGTCAGCAAGAATCTCGACGGCATCATCACGTCGTGGAATCGCGCCGCCGAGCGCATGTTCGGCTGGACGGCGGCGGAGGCGGTCGGACAGCCGATCATCCTGATCATCCCCGCTGACCGGCGCGCGGAGGAAGAGGGCGTGCTGGCACGGATCCGCCGCGGCGAGCACGTCGCGCACTTCGATACCGTGCGCCGGACGAAGGACGGCGGCCTCGTCGAGGCCTCGGTGACGGTCTCGCCGGTGCGGGACTCGACCGGCCGCATCGTCGGCGCGTCCAAGATCGCGCGCGAC
>Ga0066673_10000206_pt1 | contig 15235 bp, 9 predicted proteins | sample GraSoiAngelo_122_FD_62302 | JGI IMG/M metagenome (GOLD analysis project Ga0066673, IMG submission 62302) | Grasslands soil microbial communities from the Angelo Coastal Reserve, California, USA - 14_0927_02_20cm | ecosystem: Environmental > Terrestrial > Soil > Grasslands | place: USA...
GCACATTTCGCTGCGCGGGATTCCAGAACGATCGCAATGGCGCACAGGGTCTGGAGTAAGTTCAATGGCCGCAATGGCTCATCCTCGACGAGGGTAGCCTAAGCCTTGATCTCAACCGAAGGAATAGCATGCCGAAAAAAGTACTAATAACTGGAATTACTGGACAAGACGGCTCTTACCTGGCTGAGTTCCTTCTGGACAAAGGGTACATTGTTCATGGTCTGGTACGACGTAGCAGCACCATCAACTTTGAACGGATAGCGCATTTGCAGGAGCGAATTGAGTTAATCCCCGGAGATCTGTTGGATCAAAGCTCATTGCTTTCTGCACTCGACAAGACTGAACCCGACGAAGTCTACAACCTAGCGGCACAGTCGTTCGTGCCGACCTCATGGAGTCAGCCCGTGCTTACCGGAGAGTTCACCGCACTGGGCGTGACTCGAATGCTGGAAGCAATTCGAGTTGTCAATCCGGCTATCCGTTTTTACCAAGCATCCTCCAGCGAAATGTTTGGCATGGCTGAGGAGTCTCCGCAAAACGAGCACACACGTTTTTATCCCCGAAGCCCGTACGGTGTCGCGAAGCTTTACGGACATTGGATCGCGGTGAATGCCCGTGAGAGCTATAACCTATTTGCATGCTCCGGCATTCTCTTCAATCATGAATCTCCCCGGCGCGGCATTGAGTTTGTGACTCGTAAAGTCAGCTACAGCGTGGCCCGCATCAAGCTCGGTTTGCAGGAAAAACTGAAGATGGGCAATCTCGATGTCGAGCGGGATTGGGGCTTTGCTGGCGATTACGTTCGCGCCATGTGGCTCATGCTTCAACAACAAGTCCCTGAAGACTATGTCATCGCCACGAACATAACTCACAGCGTACGCCGCCTACTTGAGTTGGCCTTCGCGCATGTCGGCCTGGACTATGCTGATCACCTGGAAATCGATCCCAACCTGTTGCGACCTGCGGAGGTTTATCACCTTCGCGGTGATTACAGCAAGGCTCGTCAACGTCTGGGGTGGGAGCCTGCAATGCCGTTTGAGCAGCTCGTCGCTGCTATGGTTGACAGCGACATCAATCTGATTTCCAAAGGCACGTCGCGTGCGGCCCTTTTTGCCGCCTGAGATAACTCACATGCAAAGAGCACTGGTAACCGGCGGCAATGGATTTGTCGGAAAATACTTGGTCCGCTATCTCCAGTCCAGCGGATCGCAGGTTGCTGTGCTCTCATCCAGTGAAGGGCATGAGGAGAATAACAATGCAACATTCTATCTTGCCGACATTCGAGATCGCGGCAAAGTGCAGTCGGCCATTCAGGAATTCAAGCCAGACCACATCTATCATCTTGCCGCGATCTCCGCTGTGGGCAATTCATGGCAATCTCCTCGTCTCACCTACGAAGTGAATGTTTTCGGAACGCTGAATGTATTCGAAGCCGCCATGAACCTACCTTCGCCTCCGAAGATTGTGAACATCAGTACCGCGCAAGTGTACGCAAGGAGTTCTGCGCTCCTCAGTGAAACAAGCCCGGTCTGTCCCGAGAATCCTTACGCGGCGAGTAAACTCATGTCCGAGTTCTTGAACGTGCAGTTTCATAGGCATGCAGAAGGTGGCATTGTAACCGCGCGTTCATTCAATCACATGGGCCCTGGTCAATCGACTGATTTCGTGCTTTCATCCATCGCGAAGCAGTTCGTGGAGATGGAACTAGGTGAACGACAGCGCAGGCTTTCCGTGGGGAACATCCATGTTCGGCGTGATTTCACCGATGTTCGTGACGTCGTCGCCGCTTACTCCTTATTGATGGGGAAGGGTCGTCCAAACGAAATTTATAACGTGTGCAGTGGTCGCGCCTTATCAATCGCGGCAATCATCCAGGAGTTCGAACGCATTTCTGGCCTAAGGGTGGAGATTGACACCCATCCTGAGAAACGGCGGATTGGCGAGTTTGCAGAAGTCTGCGGAGACCCGGCAAAAATCCAAGCGGCGATTGGATGGAAGGCTGTGATCCCTTTAGTCACAAGCTTGCAGGACTTATTGGTGTATTGGCGCTCGGCGTTGCGCCAAAGCTCCGGTCAAGATGTCCCTGCGCGTGCTCTACATCCTGCTCTGTAGCCTTACTCTTTTAACTTGATACTAAAATGAAGATTGCCTTCGATCTTCGACGAATTGCAAACCCCGGGATTGGCCGCTACATGAAATGCCTGGTCGAGCGATTCTCGCTCTGCAGGCTGATCATGAGTACCTGCTGCTCCTTCCGCCGGGTGCAGACGATCTAGTCCGCGGAAGCGCAGCCAACTTAACGCGCTTGGCTCCCCGTTCTTCCTACTACTCTCTCGGCGAGCAGATAGAGCTGCCGCGAATTCTCCGCAGGCACAAGGTTGACCTTCTCCACTCACCTCACTTCTTGCTGCCTTTAGCGCAGACGTGCCCCGCAGTGGTTACCATTCACGATGTCAGATCTTTCATCGCGACTTGGCAGAATGTATTACCGCACAATGATGTATGCCGCCCCGTTCTCGCACGGGTGGTTGTGACAATAATCCAGCAACGATGGCGCGAACGTGCACTCAAGCGCGCCTCCGACTTTTCATGGCACAAAGCTGCGGAGCAAACCCTGGCTGTTTACAAGAAGGTCTATGAGTCGGTACGCAGTAGAGGTACCAGCACTACTGGAAATTCGGCTTTTGCTTCCGTGCTGCGCAATCCGGACTCCCGCTGACTGAATTCCATGTCCCTCGGCTTCGATTCCCAGCCGCACAACGTTTCCAAATGGCTCAAGCAAGCGATCGACGTTGTTTGCTCGCTTGTTTTGATCGTGCTTCTCAGCCCGGCTTTTCTGGCTATCGCGATTTTGGTGCTGGCCGCGGATGGTCTGCCGGTCATCTATCGTCGCCGTGTAGTCGGGCCTCGAGGCAGTTTTGATGCATTCAAATTTCGCACCATGCGCCGGGACGCGGACAGGGTACTTGAATGCGATGAGTCCTTGCGGGCAGTATTCAGCGAAAACTTCAAGCTGAAAACTGATCCGCGCGTCACCCGGCTGGGCTCATTCCTGCGCAAGTCGAGCCTTGATGAACTACCGCAGCTATTCAATGTACTGACGGGTCAAATGAGCCTGGTCGGACCTCGCATGATCACTGCTTCTGAGTTGGAAAAATATGGCGAGCACAAAAACCTGCTGCTTACAGTAAAACCTGGACTGACCGGCTACTGGCAAGTGCATGGCCGGCAGGAAGTGTCGTACGCTGAACGGGTGCGCATGGATATTGACTACATTCGCAGTTGGAGTCTTGTGACGGATATCGAACTATTGTTGTTAACACCGCTGCGGGTAATCCGTGGCGGAGGAGCATCCTAATCTTGGACAGCATTCTTGTAACTGGTGGAGCCGGATATGTCGGGTCGGTTTGCTGTCGGCGATTACTGGAGAGAGGTCATAAGGTCGTCGTCATTGACGACCTCTCGACGGGACATGCCGCTGCGGTGCCTGGCGGAGCAACTTTCCACATTCTCGACTATGGAGATCGTTCGGGAATTGCGCGACTCCTAAGCCAAACGCGCATTGATGCGGTATTTCATTTTGCGGCGAAGGCGCTGATACCGGAATCCGTTTCGAATCCGGGCGTGTTTTTTGATGTGAACGTGGCGTCATCGATTGCTTTTTTAGAAGTGCTTCGCCGTTATGGGATCAGGCGCTTTGTGTTTTCGTCGTCAGCTGCGGTCTACGGAAGTCCGAACTCGAAGTTCATTGACGAAGAAGATCCTAAGCACCCAGTGAATTCCTACGGTGAAAGCAAGCTGATGTTCGAGCGGGTGTTGCAATGGTACGCCTCCGCCTACGGTTGGACGGTAGCGGCATTCAGATACTTCAATGCGTCAGGAGCGATGCAGGATGCCGGAGAAGAGCACCAGCCGGAAACGCATATTATCCCGTTGTTGCTCGAAGTTGCAGCGGCTGAGCGCGACTTGTTCGAGATTTATGGCGACGACTATGACACAGCTGATGGTACCTGTATTCGCGACTACGTTCACGTTTCCGATATCGCCGATGCCCACCTGCTCGCGTTGAAAATTACACAGCGTGCCGGCATGAACATTTACAACATTGGCTCAGGGAACGGTTCTTCAGTCCGGGAAATCATCGCTGTGGTGTAGGATGTCACAGGTAAGAAGATTCCAGTTCGGATCGCACCGCGTCGTGCTGGAGATCCGCCTGCATTGTGCGCCAGCCCAGCAAAAATTCAACGCGAATTGCGATGGCGACCGGTTTCCTCAGATTTGCGGAACGTCGTGCTTACAGCCTGGAAATGGAAGATCAAATCGGGCATGCGTCGTTCCGATTCGGAAAGGAAATTAGCATAAGACCGTGGCATTCGCGATCCGCTCTAAGCTTCATCTTCGTGTCGCTGTTTGGAGACATGGAGCCAAGTTATTTCGCTTTCTGGTCGAGATGACTGCGTTCGAGCCCGGCTTCTTCGCGTGCCCTAGTGACACGAAACCGGCCCTCCTTCAGCTCTGAAAGAATTACCTGGCGCTCAAAACGTTCCACTCGTTTCCGTGAGTGTTCCTGACATGCGTACGTTTAGCGATACGCCAGTTCGCCCCACCGGCAGCCCGACCATTCCTATCCCTACCTCATCGGCTGTGTTGAGCATCATCAACCCTCAACCATGTTCTCAATTCGCGAATACTGTCGGGTATTGGTGTGGTGCAATTACTCCTTACTGAGCCTTACCGGCATTTCGGGACAGCCGGGCACCACGGGAATTACTTAACGTCGAAGTGATACGTTCCCGATCCGATTTCGACAATCTGAGAGCCATTCTCCTGATGGGTCGCAACCGGAGCACCATCTTCGGCCACGGTCGTTCCCGAGATCACCGGGAGATAGACTGTGGCTGAAGTGTTCGCGGGAATGACAACTCTTAACGAGAAGCCCCTATTGGGCAAGCCGCTCCATTCTGTCGTGATCTTTCCGTAAACCGATTCGTACTCGCCGCCGGCTTTGGGCATGGCGGCATCAAGATGCGGATGAATCATAATGTGGTGGAATCCGGGCGAATCGGTGGCGGTGTCAATACCGGCGACGTAGCGATATACCCACGCGACCACCGATCCGAAAGCGTAGTGATTGTAGGAATTCATCGCAGGATCGCCAGTATCGCCATTCCAGCGCTCCCACCAGGTGGTTGCGCCTTTCGAGAGCATATAACCCCACGAAGGATAGGTTTCGTTTAGCAGCAGGCGATAGGCGACATCGGCGCGGCCGTGATCGGCCAATGTGGAAAGAAGAAATGGTGTACCCAGAAATCCGGTTGAGAGATGCCAATTGCGCGATTCGATATCTTTGACAAGATTGTTTACCAGCGCCGCTTGTAACGAGTCCGGAGCCATTCCCGTGTACAGCGCAACCACATAGGAGGTCTGCGTCCCAGTGCCCACCGTGCCGTCCTCCTTTATATATTCCTTCTGAAATGCAGCTTTAATGTTGCTGATGAGGTCGGCGTAGCGCTTAGCCTCTTCTTCTTTGCCGATGGCATGTGCCATTTGCTCCAGCATGCGAGCAACCAACGCCCAGTACGCAGTTGCCAACAAGTCTTTGTTGGTGCGATCGTCGGGAGCAAGCCAATCGGCATAGTTTGGGCCAACGCCATTCTTGCGAATAAAATCGGGATTCGCTTTGGCGATGAAATCCATAAATCGCTGCATCGCGTCCCAGTTGCGCTCGATGATCGAGCGGTCGCCATACTGCATCCATGCGGTCCACGGAATAATCACGCCTGCATCCGCCCAGCCAGGAGCCCCTTCGCTGCCAAAGGGACGGAGTGAATCCGGAGACACATTGGTGAAGGCGCCGGCATCGGTCTGGCCGTCCGTGACGTCATGCATGAACTTGTGCGAGAAGGCGGCAATATCGAAGTTATAGCTGCCCGTCCGCCAGAAAACGCCTGCGTCGCCCATCCAGCCGAGGCGCTCGTCGCGCTGCGGACAATCAGTGGGAATACTTACAAAATTCCCGCGCTGCCCCCAAATGCCAATTGACCACATGCGATTGACCAAGTCGCTGGCTGTGTTTACGTGGGCGGTTGGATCGCCGCCCAAACTGCTCGCGACTTCGCCGATAAGATTGGCTGCCGTCGGCGTGCCGGGAAATCCACTAACTTCAACATAGCGGAAACCATGAAACGTGAAACTCGGAGCATAGGACTCTTCACCGCCCCCGCGCAGGACATAACTGTCACTGGCATCGGCATTGCGCAGATTCTCGGTGTAAATGCTGCCATCCGGATTGAGGCGCTCAGCAAATCGCATGCGCACGCGCGTTCCGGTGGGGCCGCTTACTTTCAAGCTGGCCCAGCCAACCATGTTCTGGCCCATGTCGAAGACGTAGGTTCCGTTGACAGGGGTGACTGAGGTTGGCGTCAGTGTTTGCACAATGCGAACTGGTGTGTCCAGTTGAGCGACAAGCGGGGCAGAAGAACCGGGCGCAACAGTTGCTAATTGCCATTTCGCGTCATTGAATGACACCTGCGCCCAGTTGCCGGCTTCATCGCGAGCGTCATAGGTTTCGCCCGAGTAAATCTCAGAATGCAAAATCGGAGAGGTGGCGGTTTTCCACGAACTGTCGCTAATCACTGTATCGCGGCTTCCGTCCGAATGTTGGATTTCCAGCTGTGCCAGCAAACGCACCGGCGCAGGTTGAAAAAAATAAGCTTGTCCGGCCCAGGTCATTCCACTGCCAAACCAGCCCGCGCCAAGAATTGCGCCCAGCACATTCTTGCCAATCGTGACTTGCTGCGTAACATCGTAGGTCTGATACTGCACGCGCTTGCTGTAGTCAGTGAAGCCGGGAGTGAGAAGGTCATTTCCGATGCGTTCGCCATTGAGTAACATGCGGTAGCTGCCAAGCGCAGTGACGTACAAGCGCGCAGAGCGAACGGTTTTTGGAACGTCGAAACTGCGGCGCAAAAGCGCGGCCGGTGGAGGAAGCGGGGGAACAGGACCCAGGTTCGCATCACCGAGTTCGGCGACCACGTCCGCCTTCTTCCATTTTGTCTGGTCCTGCGCGCGAGACTTCCACTTCGAATTCGTGAACACTCGCGTGATGGCGCCATTCGGGCGGATGACTTTGAGAAGCGCCGCCAAAGCGGCTTTTGAAATCTTCGAATCGGCCTGCGGGGCAAACCGATTCGGTTCGGCAACTGTTACTGCTATATCGATAGTATTGGCGCCCACCTTCAGAAGCTCGGTTACGTCTTCCCGGTCGAATTCGTGCCATTCACGTTTGGCGCCGACCTGAGATCCATTGATTTGCGCTTTAAAGTCGCCTCGGGCGATAACGAACAGCGCGGCGTCTTTTGGTTTCTCTTTCAACTTCACTGTTGCGTGAAAGAGAAACACGCTCTTCGGGACAGCCTGCAGGGCATTCTGCCCTGCGGCCCAAATCCATCGAATGCCGGCGCGATCAGATGCATCTTCGGGATCGGTTCTGGTGATCCACTTGGCCGACCAGTCTGACTTCTGGAGCAGACCCATCTCCCACCAGGCGGTCTCGGCCGATCGCGACTGCTGCCCGGTTGAGTCCCACACGCGCACGGCCCAGTAATATCGCTTGCGCGACTGCAATGCCGGGCCGCCGTACGCGATGCCGATAGACTCAGATGAAGTCTGTCGGCCACTGTCCCACACATCGGGATTTCCGCTCTGAAAAGTTTCAGGCCTGCTGGCGACCAGGATTTCGTAAGCAGATTGGCGCCAGTTGCGCTCGGTGTTGTCACTCTGCCAGGAAAAATGCGGCGTGGTGTCGTCGATCCCGAGCGGATTCTCTCGATAATCGATGCGCAAATGCACCGGCGCAGCTTGCGCCCAGAGCGCGCTGAAGAGGCAAGCCACTAAGGCACAACTCAAGCAGATTCGTCGCATGCGTAACAAACTCCTGCCAGTCAAAACTGACCTTGTTCAGTTAACTTCTACTTCGAGACCACGCTGGTTTGAACTAGCTGGATGGGCCCGAGCAAACCTGAAGGCCACAGACTCGCCTTCGCGTTATAGAACTGCGGCGAGGTGAACGTGTATGTCTTGGTCACATTCGGCTGACGGTCGCCAATAATTCGGTTAGCCCAGCCGTTTGTCACTTTGATTTCCAGTGAGTTCGTTCCTGCTTTCAACGCGGAGGTCGCATCCACGCGATATGGCTGCTTCCAAAGCAAACCAAGAGGTTTGCCATTCACAGAAACTTCCGCCAGATTTTTAACGCTGCCCAGGTCAAGCCGTACATGCGCGCCGGGTTTGAGCCATGAAGCCGGTACTTCGATTGACTTGGTATACGTCGCCGTTCCGGAGAAATACTTGATGCCTTCGTCGGAACTGTCTTTCCAGTCGCTCAGCTTCTGGAAAGTAGCCGAGGATGGCGCACCAAGATCGGGCGGAAAGCTGATCTGCCATGGCCCATCAATTGTAGTGAGGGATGTCTCAATCATTGCCGGCAAAGTACGAGATCGTGCCGCAACAGGCGAGCGGAAGACGACAAATACGGTCTCCCAGGGCGCAAGGTCAAGCGGAACAGTTGTCTTGCCGTCCAGGAAATAGTAAGCAGCGGGTTCAGTGACACCAGTATCTGCGTGCCACAGTTCGGCGGCTTTGCCGGCCACGCGAAAAGTGGCGCTGACATTTTCATAGCGGTCGTTGCGGTTATCCATGAAATAAAGGTCGCCGCCTGAAATCTTGCGGTGAACGAAGAGCAGATTGGTGTCTGGCTCGGGATGTGTATATGCCAGGTCCGGGGCGACGTGAATCGCGTTAAGCGTTTCGCTCAGGGTTTGCTTCCCGTAGACACGCCCTTTGCTCACGCTGGCGCCATCACCGGATCCCCAAAGCTGATCGGCGATTTGGTGGAACTCATTCTGATCGTCAGCAAGGCTGGGCGTGTCCGTCGGTTTTGCACCACAAATGATGGCTCCAGCCTGCACGAGATCGCGAATCTTTCGCAACACTGGCAAAGACATGTGCTGGCTATGCGGATCGAGCGCGAGCACACGGTAGTGCATCCCGCTTGGAGTTGCGAGTTCGCCATCGTTAAATGTCAAGATGTGAATCAGCGCGTCGGCGTTGATGTAATCCCAGTTATAGCCTTCGGGAATCTCCGGGTTCTTATGCAAAAATAGGGACGTCAGATTGGTGTCTTCGCCGTAGAAATAAATGATGTCGGCAACGAAATGTCCCTGCTGCAGCAAATACGAGCTGCGCGCAAGATACGTCACCCAGGGCTTTGCCTTTTCCGCCCAGGTTTCATTACGTGTGAACCACTGACCGAATGGACCGAGCGAGAGTCCGGGTTTGCGATCGAGAAGCGGTTGATGTACAGAGGTGTGAATCACAAAACGATTAAGGCCGTTCGCCATTTCCTTATCGGCGGTTGGCTTTAGGGTCGCGGGAGACCACGCCCACGCGCCCGAAGACGCGGTCATGGATTCGGCCGCGACCAGGTTCTGGCCATAGATATGGGCCACTGAAGCCGATTCGCGAACGTCGGCGTTGTATCCAGGTAGGTCATTATTTACGCCAGGTTTCTGCGTCCAGGTGGCGGACATAGGCACATCATTGCTGCGCTTCACTTGCATGCCATCGCCAATAAATGCACGGCCCTCTTCGTGTGACTCGCCGTAATGCCCGATGCCGCGGTCGTGCAGCATCTTTGTCAGCAGCTCGTAGTGGTAGTCGGCAAGCATGTCTCCAAGGGTCTCGCGAAAGTCCCACAAGAAGCCTTCGCTCGCCTGCGTGCTCTCAATTACTCGACCGGTTAGCACAGGCATCCAAGGGCGCGGATCATATCCGCGACGTTTCGTGAACTCGGCGATCATGTTGTTGGTCCAGTTTTGCGCACCTGCTTCCCAACTATCGCTGATCACATACTGCAGCCCGCGCTTGCCCATCAGGTCGCCAACCGCGCTCTTGTAATTATCCAGATACGTATTCATATATTGCGTGACGTCGTCCGGGTTGAGCTTGTCAACTTCGGGGCCAGTACCTTCGGGTGATGCGGGGTGATTCGTGATCCCAAGCAGCGAGTAGCCGAAGCGCATTGCGACCCAGTGCCCTGGCGGTGGTGTCCAGTCGAGTGTCCCGTCCGATTTCATCTTTGAAGTGAGATCAACGATATCTTCTTTCCGGATCGCAGCATCGTGTTCGACATCCGGAGTCGGATAAGGATCGAAGCTGGGAAGATTTGCGAACGCAGCCTTCTCTTCAAATCGGCTGATGCGAGCCCCCGGATGAAGAACCAACTCAGAAATCTCAAAGTTCGGATTGGGCTTCATCGCGCTAAAGTTTCCGAAGGCATTGTCCACATCAAATTGCATATCGCCAAAGCCAGCCGGCGGCTTGTCGGTGAACGCCACACGGAAAAAGCGCGCCGTCGTCACGGGAAATGCGATGGTGTGTTCAACACCGCCGTCGTTGGGAATGTCAGCGAGCTTGCGGAAGGTCTGGCCGTCGTCGCTGGCTTCTATATCCGCAACTGAGACGGCTGCTCCGAACATATTGGCCGCGGCCGCGCCGGGATCGTTGAGTACCAGGGTGACGGCCCGCATTGCCTGCGGCGAAGCGAACTCATACTGGATCCAGGATTGCTGTCCAACTGGAGCCTTGGGCAGCTGCGTGGGCTTCACCAAATCTCCGTCGGTTAATCTCGCGACATCTATAGCGCGGCCGCTGGAACTGATTCTTGGTTGTAGCGAAGAAAGTGGTACATCGCTGTTGGGCGCTCGATAAGCGATGACCGCAGAATCGGCGTAAAAACTCGGAGCCGCGGGCTGCGGCTGGCCGGTCATTGCAGCCAGAAAATCAAAGACAGGAAGGTTTTGGAATGGACCGGTGGTTGAAGGCGGCTGAGGCAACACTCCTGAAAACTTCTGCTCGCCTTCGATCCTGGTTTCGCTCCAAACCAATTTTTTCATTCCCTGCTCGGGTTTGACCCAGGGCCCGCCCGATTCGCTCCATCCGGGTGAGCCTGCAATTGCTTCTTCTAGCCCGAGTTGGTCGGCGAGGGTTGTAGCGTACTTGAACGCGTCCTTCCATTCGGGCGTCATGTAAACCAGGCGCTGATCCACGAACTTAGGAGTGTTCAGCGCGGCATCGAAATTCTGAAAGCCACCGAGGCCGACGCGGTGCATCCACTCCAAATCTAGCTTGATGCCTTCCTTGGTGATGTTGCCGTTCATCCAATGCCACCAGACGCGCGGCCGCGCCCCGTTTGGCGGGTTTTCGAAGCCTTGCCTGAGCGGGTCCGGAGAAGTCTGGGCGCGGAGAAATCCAGCACCAAGAATTGAAAGCGCAAGTACGACTGCGAATTGAACCACACGACATGGTGCGTTCATGGGTGCTCCTCAGAGATTAAGCGCCGGACACGATCCGGCGGACATCCAGCAGCGATTTTGAGTCGAGCGCAATCTTGGTTGCGACCCAGATCAGAGATGCTCTCATTGGAAAAAGTCACACGTCAATGCTTCCGCTCTGTTTCGCAATGAAAAATCATCGTTTCGCGACTCAGCACACTCGCGCACACTCGATCCCAAGCAGCGCCGCGAGTTTCTCGAGCTTGCCGCTGATATTGCCCACACCGACGGCGCAGTGATGCGCGGGACCATGCGAATTCCATTGAGTGATGAAGTTCCTTGCGCCGATCGAGAACCTATAACGGCTGTCGGTATTTCCGATTTCGAGAATTGGGCCGGGTACCGACTCCCCCTCGGCCACCAGCAGCTTAATGCGCCCGTCGCCTGTCTCAACAACGGACAGCAGCGTAACTGGTCCGCGTTTTACCGACATTTCGACTGAAAGCCCGCGTCCGACTTTGCCGTGGTAGACCTTCAACGGACGGACCTTCGTCTTACCCTGTGCAATGGCGATGTGACCCGGCCCGTCGTGGCCCATCAGTACGACATCATCGTTGTAATCGACAGCGTAATATTCAGTGAATGATCCGCCGGCTCCGAACGAATCCATGATCTTCATGGCCTGGACGTTCTTGACCTCGTATTCGCCCGCAACCGGAATGCCGCGCGCGGTCAAAAGGCTGGTGCCGAGAATGATTGAGCTGATCGCGTCTTCGTTGTCGGCATTGCCAGTCCCCTGGTAGTAGTAGGCGAGAGAGCCTAGTCGATGACTCTCGACGAGCCGATCAAGGGCGACCGACGTCTTTGCTGCGCGAACGAGTTCTTCTTCTGGGCAGTCTGGCTGAACATCCATCACGGCGCGAATCTCCCCAACCCGCTTCGCGCTTTCAGCGCCTGTGACTTTCGCGCGCAAATCCGCAAGTTCTTCAACCTCAATGATCTCGATATGACCGCCGAAAGTGGCACACTGTAGTGTCAAGTCGGAGTAGATATCGAGCATGCCGCCATAGTAGTGACCCATCACACCCATGCGGTTGTGTTCCATCACGTGTGCCACACGCGCAGCGTCAGTCCAATCCTCGATTTCACGCGATGCGAGCGGATCGTCCTCGATAGTGCCGGTGATCTGAAAGAAGGGAATTCGCGCACGTCGAAAAACGTTGGCGATCTCAGGCACCGGGCACGCCTGACAATATGCCAGCCACTCGCCCGTCATTTTCGTGCGGTCACCTAGGCGATTGAAAGATTCATAATCAATGGCCGGAGTAGGCGACAAGTTCAGAATGATGACCGGAACTTTTGCACGGCGAACTACCGGCAGTACCGTCGAAGAGAGCGCGTATGTTGTCACGTACAGGAAAATCAAATCCACGTCTTCACGGCGAAATTGGTGTCCGGCTTCGGATGCCTTCTCCGGAGTGTCAATCAAGCCCAGATTTACCACCTGAACTCCTGGGCGAGCAAGTCTCTTGGCAACCAGCTCGGTATAGCGAACGAGTTTTTCTCGCAGTCCTTTGAACTGTGGCCAGTATGCGTCGAGGCCGATACCAAACAAACCCACTTTCAGATCGTTTTTTGATTGGCCCTGCGGCATTCCAAGGTGAATTGAGCGTGCCGATAATCCCACTCGAGAACTGCTGCCGTCAAGTGGTGCTACGGTCGTTGTACGGTTTTGCTGTGAGAAACGATTAGTCACTTGTCCAAGCAGGTGCGTCAGGCAAACTGTTGGTGGATGGCGCAAAATTACGCTTCAAGATCGTGATGAAGCCAGAGTCCGCAGTGTGCGTCCATTTCGCAATGCAGAACTGGCGGCGTACTCACTGTTTGCTTGCGAGTTCCATAACTGCGGCACTATGCTTTCGCGTTCATAGCAGGAGGAGAAGCGAAATGCTCAACCGATGCTGGTGGTCGTGCTTCTGTGCTTCGGCAGTCCTTTGTGTTCTCTCTGTTTTCGGGCAAACACAAGTCAAGATCGACGTGAATTGGGACAAGGTCGAGCAGACATCAAAAACTTCACCAACGTTGCAAGTTGTAGTCAACCCGCCTCTACATCACGGGACTACCGTCAGCACAAACGCCTACAAAGCTGTACACGAACTCGGAGCCGACTACGTGCGCTACGTCCCGTGGCTGCCATATCCCAAGCTCGCAGTTGCAGAGCTTGAGCCTCCTAAGGATGGGAGGACATCTTGGGACTTTTCCCTGATCGATCCCATGACCATTGATTTTCTCGAAGCTACGAAAGGTCATCCGGCAATCCTTAACTTCAGCACGATTCCGCAATGGATGTGGAGGACGGACAAGCCGATACCGTACCCATCAGATCCCGATCAGGTCACGTGGGACTATACGCAGGGCACCGAGCCGCGCGATCCGACTTTTAAACAGATAGCGGATTACTATGCGCGGCTGGTCGCGTGGTACACGCAGGATGGATTCACCGACGAACTGGGAAAGCGCCACGAATCCGGACATCACTATTCGATTCCGTACTGGGAGGTGCTGAACGAAGTTGAGTTCGAACATAAGATGTCGCCCGAGACGTACACAAAGCTATACGACGCCGTAGTCACAGCCATGCGCAAGGTGCAGCCCGATTTGAAGTTCGTAGCGATGGCGCTCGCGATGCCTTCGCAGAACCCGCATTTCTTCGAGTATTTTCTCGACCGCAAGAACCACCAGCCTGGGATTCCGCTCGACTTCATTTCATACCATTTCTATGCCATTCCCACCCCCGATCAGACACCGGAAATTCAGGGTTACACATTCTTCGCGCAAGCAGACGGATTTCTGAACACGGTGCGCTATGTCGAAGAGATCCGGAAACGGCTCGCACCTGATACCCGCACCACGATTGACGAAATCGGCGCAATCTCCGCCGACGATGTCGCGCAGGGCGAGCCCGGTCACGTCGCCAAGCCGATACCGGCGTCATATTGGAACCTGACCGGCGCCATGTATGCCTACTTGTTCGGAGAAATGACGCGGATGGGAATTGACGTGGCCGGTGAATCGCAGCTGGTTGGGTATCCAACCCAGTTCCCATCCGTTTCAATGGTTGATTGGAACACTGGCAATCCGAACCCGCGCTTCCGGGTGCTTCAACTCTTGCACGACAACTTTGGTCCGGCTGATAAAGTCGTTGCAATTCGAGAAGATCCCTCCTCCCACAATCCCTATGTTTATGCGATGCCGGTTATCACCAAAGATGGTAAAGAGCGGGTCCTGTTGGTGAACAAAAGCCAGAACGCGATGGACGTTGAAATTAATGGCGCAGCTGGCGGGCAAATGGAATACGTCGATCAGACGACTGGCTTCGATCCGGCGAAAAAGGCTCCGGTTGCTAACGACAAATTTGGCCTGAATGGATTTTCCGTGGCTGTCCTCACAATGAAATAGCAAGCTGTTTCACGGTTGCGCAGCTTGATCGATCTGCTGACGGGTCACTTCGTTCGGAGAAAATAATTCTGCGCCGGTCGGCTGCGCGCGTCCCGCAGCCTGTGCGTGCAAGCGCTGAAACTCGGACAAGGCTTTTTTCTGCTCCTCGGCATGCCCGAGCACGCGTTCGACTTGTGCAAGCCGCCACCAGGAGACTTCGTTCTGAGAATTCAGAGCGATTGCTTGTTGCAGATGAGGTAATGCCACCACGGGCTGCTGCAGTGAGATCAATGTGGCAGCAAGGCCCAGGTGCGCCTCTTCAAAATCGCCATGCCCCTTGAGTGCCAGCTCAAAATATGGTTGCGCTTGCTCAAAACGTCCGGCATTGCGATTGATTTCCGCGAGTTCGTATGCGGCGTTGGCATTGGCGGGATCGATGCTGAGCTCTTGTTCAAATTCCTTCG
>Ga0066673_10000213_pt1 | contig 15132 bp, 13 predicted proteins | sample GraSoiAngelo_122_FD_62302 | JGI IMG/M metagenome (GOLD analysis project Ga0066673, IMG submission 62302) | Grasslands soil microbial communities from the Angelo Coastal Reserve, California, USA - 14_0927_02_20cm | ecosystem: Environmental > Terrestrial > Soil > Grasslands | place: USA...
AGGCGCTTGAGCGCCGTGCTGCGCCGCGCCTTGTAGGCAGTCCACTCCTCGTAGAGCTGTTGCAGCCGCTCGACCGCCCGCAGCTGCGAGGAATCGCTTTTGAACCCGCGGCGCTCGAGCGCCTCGTGGTAGAGACCGACGACCGACAGGGTCTCCGCGGAGCCCTGCAATTTCTCGGCGGCCTCCGGCGGCCTGTCGCTCATCAGATGTTGAGCGCGCGCTTGTCCACCGCCAGCGCGGCGTCCTTCATGGCTTCGGAAAGCGAGGGATGGGCGTGGCAGATCATGCCGATGTCCTCGCTGCTCGCACGGAATTCCATGGCGACCACCGCTTCGGCGATCAGCTCGGAGGCGAACGCCCCGATGATGTGCACGCCGAGTATCGCGTCGGTCTTCGCGTCGGCGACGAATTTTACGAGGCCGGCGGTGTCGCCGAGCGCCCGCGCCCTGGCGTTGGCCATGAACGGGAAGGTGCCGGCGCGGTAGGCCACGCCCTCGGCCTTCAGCTGCTGCTCGGTCTTGCCCACCCAGGCGATCTCGGGCGTGGTGTAGATCACCCAGGGGATGGTATTGAAATCCACGTGCGGATGCTGCCCGGCGATGCGCTCGGCCACTGCAACGCCTTCCTCCTCCGCCTTGTGCGCGAGCATGGGGCCGCGCACCACGTCGCCGATCGCCCACACGCCGGCGACACTCGTGCGGCATTGCTCGTCCACGGCGACGAAGCCGCGCTCGAGCTTCAGGCCGACTGCTTCGGCGTTCAAGCCTTCGGTGTTGGCGATGCGTCCGATCGAGACGATGAGCCGATCGAAAATCGCGCTCTGCGCCTTGTCCTCCGCGTCGGTGTATTCGACCGTCACGTCCTTTCTCGTCTTCACACCCGTGATTTTCACGCCGAGCTCGATCTTCAGGCCCTGCTTGGTGAAGACCTTCCATGCTTCCCTGGCGATCTGCTCGTCGGCGGCGCCCAGGAAAACCGGCAGCGCCTCGAGGATCGTCAGCTCCGAGCCGAGCCTGCGCCACACGCTGCCCATTTCCAGACCGACGACCCCGGCGCCGATGACGCCGAGGCGCTTCGGCACCTCGGGAATGGCGAGCGCCCCGTCGTTGCTGAGAATCAGCTTCTCGTCGAATGCCGCGCCCGACAGCGTGCGGGGACTGGAGCCGGTGGCGATGATCACGTTGCGCGCAGAGAGCGTCTCTCCGCTCACGGCGATCTCGCAGCCTTCGGGCCCGGCCTTGACGAAGCTCCCGCGGCCGTGGAAGAAGGCGACCTTGTTCTTCTTGAAGAGGTAGGCGACGCCGTCGTTGCTCGCCTTCACGACCTGGTCCTTGCGCTTCTGCATCTGCGCGAGGTCAAGCTCGAGGCCCTTCACGCGCACGCCGTGATCGGCGAAGCCATGCCCCGCCTGCTCGAAGTTCTCCGAGGACTGCAGCAATGCCTTGGAGGGAATGCAGCCGATGTTGGTGCAGGTTCCGCCCAGGGCGGGCTTGCCGTCGGGCGTTTTCCAGTCGTCGATGCAGGCCGTCTTCAGGCCGAGCTGCGCGGCGCGTATCGCAGCCACGTAGCCGCCTGGGCCACCTCCGATCACGACCACGTCGAATGACTGCGCCATTGTGAGTGGCTCAACGTTCGCGTTAACCGGCGCGCCGCGCTTTATAGCGCGTCCGTGGCGAACGCGCTGTTAGACGTCGGGGGCGCTTGTTCTTGAGCACCGACCTCAAAGCCTTGTTGACGGAAGCGGAGGCGCGGAATGCTTTGGCGACGTCGCGTTCCAGGACAACGACGTTGGAGCCCTCTTTCAGAAGTCGTTTGTAGTACTTCCCCCTGACAGCCTTCGAGTAGTCGAAGTCGTACTCGGCCCGCATTTGAGCTACATGGTCGGGTCGTTTAGCTTTCATGGCGTTTGCGCTCATGCGCACATCGAATGTGACCTTGTACTTCCTGCGATTGGTCTCCGCCTTCGAACGATCTCATTCGAAGTGCATCGCTTAGCTGTGGGGGCACATGACGGCGTCTAGCGAATGAAATCTGCGGTGGGCCGCCCGCCCTTCCTCATAGGTCGAGAAGGAGGCGCGCGGGATCCTCCAGCGCTTCCTTGATCGCCACCAGCGACAGCACCGCTTCGCGGCCGTCGACGATGCGGTGGTCGTAGGAGAGAGCGAGGTAGTTGACCGGCCGGATCACGACCTGGCCGTTCTCGGCCACCGGCCGCTCGCGCGTGGCGTGCACGCCGAGGATCGCCGATTGCGGCGGGTTGATGATGGGGGTGGAGAGCATCGAGCCGAACACGCCGCCGTTCGAGATCGAGAACGTTCCGCCGGTGAGCTCATCGATCGTGAGCTTGCCGTCCTGCGCGCGCTTGCCGAAGTCGGCGATTTTCTTCTCGAGGTCCGCGAAGCTCATCTGGTCCGCGTCGCGCAAGATGGGCACGACGAGGCCGCGCGAGCTGCCCACGGCGATGCCGATGTCGAAGTAGCCGTGGTAGACGATGTCGTTGCCGTCGATCGAGGCGTTGACGATCGGATATTTCTTGAGCGCGTGCACCGAGGCCTTGACGAAGAACGACATGAAGCCGAGGCGCACGCCGTGCTCCTTCTCGAAGCGCTCCTGGTATTTCTTGCGCAGCTCCATCACCGGCTGCATGTTGACTTCGTTGAACGTGGTGAGGATCGCGGCAGTCGATTGCGACTGCACCAGGCGCTCGGCGATGCGCGCCCGCAGCCGGCTCATCGCCACGCGCTGCTCGGGGCGGTTCCCGAGAATCTGCTCGGCGCTCACCGGAGCGCTCGGCTGGGGCAAGGATGGCTTCGCCGCAGCAGGCGCCTCTGACGCAGGCGGGCTCGTTGTCCCGAGAACGTCCGCTTTCGTGACGCGGCCGCCGCGGCCGCTTCCGGCAATCGAACCGGTGTCGATGCCCTTCTCTTCGGCGAGCTTTCTGGCCGCGGGCATGGCGGCCGGCGCAGCCGCCAGTTTTGCCGCAGGAGCAGGCGCCGGCTTGGGTTCGGCTTTCGCCGGCGCGGCTGCAGTCGCAACTGAGGCCTTCCCGTCGGTGTCGATGGTCGCGATGACCTCGCCGGCCTTCACCGTGCCGCCGTCGCCCTTGACGATCTTCGAGAGCACGCCGTCCGCAGGAGCCGGAAGCTCGAGCACCACTTTGTCGGTCTCGATGTCGATCAGGTTCTCGTCGCGCTTCACCGCCTCGCCGACCTTCTTGTGCCAGGCGAGCAGCGTGGCCTCCGAAACCGACTCGGAGAGCTGCGGGACCTTGACCTCGATGAGCATGCTCTAGGCTTTCCTGCCGGTTCCCTGGACCGGGCGCACCAGATTATCGGTCAAAGGCCGGAACGCGGCGTCGACCAGCTCCTTCTGCTGCTCGTTGTGAAGCGACTGGTAGCCGACCGCGGGCGAGGCCGAGGACGGCCGCATCGCGTAGCCGAGGATCTGGTCTTCGCGCATGTGCTTGAGAATATAGCGCTGGATCCAGTACCACGCACCCTGGTTAGCGGGCTCCTCCTGGCACCACACGACCTCGGGCGCGCTCTTGTAGAGATTGATCTGCTCCTGGAAGTCCTCCTGAGGGAAAGGATAGAGCTGGGCGATGCGCGCGATCGCGACGTCCTTCACGCCCTTCTCCTTCCGCGCCGCCATCAGGTCGAAGAACACCTTGCCTGAGCAGAAGATCACGCGCTTCACGTCCTGCGGCCGGATGCCCTGGTCCCAGTCGGCGTTGACCGGCTTGAACTTGCTCTCGGCGAATTCCTCGATCGGCGACACCGATTCCTTGTGGCGCAGCAGGCTCTTGGGCGTGAAGATGACGAGGGGCTTGCGGTATGGCCGGATCATCTGCCGGCGCAGCAGGAAGAACATCTGCACCGGGGTCGCCGGCACGCACACCTGTATGTTGTTGTCGGCGCACAGCTGCAGGTAGCGCTCGATCCGGGCCGACGAGTGCTCCGGCCCCTGACCCTCGTAGCCGTGGGGCAGCATCATCACCAGGCCGCAGATGCGGCCCCACTTGACTTCGCCCGCGGCGATGAACTGGTCGATCACCACTTGGGCACCATTCGCAAAGTCGCCGAACTGCGCTTCCCAAACCACCAGCTCGTTCGGCTCGGAGGTCGAGTAGCCGTATTCGAAGCCGAGCACGGCTTCCTCCGAGAGCACCGAGTCGATGATGACGAAGTCGCCCTGGTTGGGAGCGATGTTGTTCAAGGGGACGTAGCTGCCCGAGTCCCATTTCTCGCGATTCTGGTCGTGCAGCACCGCGTGGCGGTGGAAGAACGTCCCTCGCCCGCTGTCCTGCCCCGAAAAGCGCACCGCGAAGCCGTCCTTGAGCAGTGATGCGTAAGCGAGGTTCTCGGCCATGCCCCAGTCGACGGGCAGCTTGCCCTGACCCATCAGGCGGCGATCCGCGATGATTTTCTCCACGCGCGCATGCAGCTTGAAGTTGGGCGGAATGGTGGTGAGCTTCTCCGCGAGCGCCTTGAGATCGGCGAGAGGCAGCGTGGTGTCGTCCTTCTCGTTCCACTTGCTCTTGTTGTACTTGCTCCAATCCACCGCGAAGGGTGGCTTGAAGTTGGAGAGGATCGTCTTGTTCGTGTGGTAGCCGCCGTCGAGCGCCTGGCGGTAGCCGGCGACCATCTTGTCGGCGTCCTCCGGACCGATCAGCCCTTGAGCGAGGAGTCTGTCCGCGTAGAGCTTCCGGGTGCCGGGATGCGCATTGACGATCTTGTACATCAGCGGCTGCGTCACCATCGGCTCGTCCTGCTCGTTGTGGCCGAGCTTGCGGAAGCACACCAGGTCGACCGCGACGTCCTTCTTGAACTTGCTGCGGTAGTCGAGCGCGATCTCGATCCCCATGACGCAGGCTTCCGGATCGTCGCCGTTCACGTGGAAGATGGGCATCTCCACCATCTTCATCACGTCGGTACAGTACAGCGTAGAACGGCTGTCGCGCGGGTCGGAGGTCGTGAAGCCGATCTGGTTGTTGAGCACGATGTGCACCGTGCCGCCGGTGCCGTAGCCGCGCGTGTTCGAGAGGTTCAAGGTCTCCATCACGACGCCCTGCCCGGCGACTGCGGCGTCACCGTGGATCAGCACTGGCAGAACCTGATCGCCGCCGCGGTCCTTGCGGCGGTGCTGGCGCGCCCGCACCGAGCCCTCCACGACCGGGTTCACGATCTCGAGATGAGAAGGGTTGAACGCGAGCGTCAGGTGCATCGGGCCGCCGGGGGTGTTGATATCGGACGAGAACCCGACGTGGTACTTCACGTCGCCTGCGAGGATCGATTCGTCGTGCTTGCCCTCGAACTCGGCGAACAGGTCCTTGGGCAGCTTGCCTAGGGTGTTCACGAGGACGTTGAGCCGACCGCGGTGCGCCATTCCAATGACGAGCTCCTGTACACCGGCGGCGCCGGCGCGCTGCAGCAGGTCGTCGAGCATCGGGATCAGCGTCTCGCCGCCCTCGAGCGAGAAGCGCTTCTGCCCCACGTAGCGGGTGTGCAGGAATCGCTCCAGGCCCTCGGCCGCGGTGAGGCGCTCGAGGATCTGACGCTTGGTATCGGCCGAATACCTCGGCTTGGAGCGGATCGGCTCGAGCCGCTCCTGGATCCAGCGCTTCTCGGCGCGGCTGGAAAGGTACATGTACTCCACGCCCAGGGTGCCGCAGTAGGTATCCCGCAGCGCCTTGATGATCTCGCGGAGCGTCGCCTGCTCCGGTCCGATGAGCGTCCCGGTGTTGTATACCGCGTCCATGTCCGCGTCGCTGAGGTCGTAGTAGGCCGGGTCGAGCTCGGGGATGCGCGGAGGCTCGTGGCGCTTCAAAGGATCGATGTCGGCGACGAGAACTCCGCGGAAGCGGTACTCGGCGATGAGCTGCAGCACCGACATCTGCTTGCGGTCGAGTCCGGCGACGGGAGCCGCGGGGCGCGTTGCGCCCGCCTTGGCGCGCTGGGCGAACGCTTCCACGATGGGCGCGTGCGCGACGTCGCTCGCGCCTCCGCCTTGCAGCCTGTCGAAATACTCGCGCCACTGCTCGCGCACCGATTGCGGGTCGTCGAGATAGGCTTCGTACAGCTCCTCGATGAAGGGCGCGTTGGCTCCGAAGAGATACGAATTGGAGAGGAATTCCTTCATTGCGCTCATGTCAGACCTCCGCGTTGCGGGTCCCGTTTCGAGCGGGCTTTAGCGCCTGTCGATCGGCACGAACTCCCGCCGAGCGGCGCCGGTGTAGAGCTGGCGCGGCCGGCCGATCTTGTATTCCGGGTCGCTGATCATCTCCTGCCATTGCGCGATCCAGCCCACGGTGCGCGCCAGCGAGAAGATGCAGGTGAACATCGATACCGGGATGCCGAGGGCGCGCTGAACGATCCCCGAATAGAAATCCACGTTCGGGTAGAGCTTGCGCTCGACGAAATAGCCGTCCTCGAGCGCGATTTTCTCCAGCGCGAGGGCGAGCTTGAAGAGGCGGTCGTCGTGCAGCCCGAGCTCCTCGAGCACCTCGTGGCAGGTCTCGCGCATGAGCTTCGCGCGCGGATCGTAGTTCTTGTAGACGCGGTGTCCGAAGCCCATGAGGCGCACGCCGGAGTTCTTGTCCTTCGCGCGCTTGATGAAATCGCCGACCTTGGACACGTCGCCTATTTCCTCGAGCATCTGCAGGCAGGCCTCGTTGGCGCCGCCGTGGGCGGGGCCCCACAGAGACACGATTCCCGCGGCGATGCAGGCGAACGGGTTCGCGCCGGAGGAGCCGGCCAGCCGCACGGTGGAAGTCGAAGCGTTCTGCTCGTGGTCGGCGTGCAGGATGAAAATGCGGTCCAGGGCCCTCACCAGCACCGGGTTCGGCTTGTATTCCTCGGCGGGCACGGCGAACATCATGCGCATGAAGTTCTCGGTGTACGAGAGGTTGTTCTGGGGATAGATGAAGGGCTGGCCGACCGAGTACTTGTAGGCCATCGCGACGATGGTCGGCAGTTTCGCGATCAGGCGGAACGCCGAGATTTCGCGGTGCTGTGGGTTACCGATGTCGAGCGAGTCGTGGTAGAAGGCCGACAGCGCGCCCACGACCCCGACCATCACGGCCATCGGGTGCGAATCGCGGCGAAATCCCGTATAGAGCCGCGCCAGCTGTTCGTGCACCATGGTGTGATGGATGACGATGTTGACGAACCCTTCCTTCTGCTTCTTGTCCGGCAGCTCGCCGTTCAGCAGCAGGTAACAGACCTCGAGAAAATCGCAATGCACCGCAAGCTGCTCGATCGGATAGCCGCGGTAGAGCAGCACGCCCGCGTCGCCGTCGATGTAGGTGATTTTCGAGCTGCAGCTCGCGGTGGACAGGAACCCCGGGTCGTAGGTGAATATCCCCGTTTTCGCGTAAAGCGCGCGGATATCGACCACGTCGGGGCCGACGCTGCCCGACAACATCGGAAACTCGATCGACTTGCCTTCCCCGTAGGAAAGCGTGGCCTTTTTCGTGGAACCCATGGTGTTTCCCCCGGTGAATTCGCGCCTTCAGCAATTCCGCAACAATCGGACCACCTCGCCGAGCGCGGGATCGCCGCATTCGCGGCGCCCGCTGACAAGGTCCCAGAGCTCGTCGTCGCCGTAGCCGAGGAGGGTCTTGAAAGCGGCGAGGCGCTCGCCCTCGAGCAGCGCCGCGTGGGCATGCAGGAACCGCTCGAGCACCAGCTCGTTCTCGAGCAGGCCGCGGCGGCAGCTCCAGCGCAAGCGGTTCATCTCGGCATTCGTCATGTTCATACCGAGCGCTTCACCATCAGCTCCTTGATCTTGCCGATCGCCCGGGTCGGGTTGAGGTTCTTCGGGCAGGCATCCACGCAGTTCATGATGGTATGACAGCGGAACAGGCGATAAGGGTCCTCGAGGTCGTCGAGCCGCTCAGCCGTAGCCTGATCGCGGCTGTCGGCGATGAACCGGTACGCCTGCAAGAGGCCGGCCGGCCCCACGAACTTGTCCGGATTCCACCAGAACGACGGGCAGGAGGTCGAGCAGCACGCGCACAGGATGCATTCATAGAGGCCGTCGAGCTCGTCGCGCTCCTCGGGGGACTGCAGCCGCTCCTTTTCCGGCGGAGGGTCTGCGTTGATCAGGTAGGGCTTGATCGAGTGGTATTGCTTGAAGAACTGGGTCATGTCGACGATCAGGTCGCGGATCACCGGCAGCCCCGGCAGGGGCCGAAGTTCGACGGGCTCCTTCAAGTCGGAGAGCTTGGTGATGCATGCGAGCCCGTTCTTGCCGTTGATGTTCATCGCGTCCGAGCCGCACACGCCTTCGCGGCAGGAGCGGCGCAAGCTCAAGCTGTCGTCCTGCTCCTTGATGCGCACCAGCGCATCAAGGAGCATGCGGTCGTGCGGATCGAGCACGACCTCGTAGTCCCGCATCGCCGGCTTTTCGTCCTTGTCCGGGTCGTACCGGAAGATCCTGAAACGCATCGCTTCCCCCAGTTCGCGTGGTCAGTAGGTCCGTACCTTCGGCTCGATGGTCCGAGCGGTCAGCGGCTTCATGTGCACCGGCTTGTATTCCAGCCGGTCGCCGTCCTTGTACCAGAGCGTGTGCTTGAGCCAGTTCGAATCGTCGCGGCTGTGATGGTCGGCGCGGTCGTGCGCGCCGCGCGACTCGCGCCGCGCCTCCGCGGAGACCATCGAGGCGCGCGCCGCCTCGATCAAGTTGTCGAGCTCCAGGGCCTCGATCCGCGCGGTATTGAACACGCGGCTCTTGTCCTTGACCTGGGTGCGGCTCGCGCGGTCGGCGATTTCCCGGATTTTCTTCACGCCCTTGGCGAGCATGTCCGGAAAGCGGAACACGCCGCAGTGGGCCTGCATGGTGCGGCGAATCTCCATGCCGACCTCGGCGACCGACTCGCCGTTCGTCTGGCCGTCGAGCCGCGCGAGGCGCGCCTCGGTCCGCTCGGCCGCGTCCTTGGGCAAGTCCTTGCGCCCGGGATTCTCCTGCAGGAATTTGATGATCGATTCCGCAGCCGCCTTGCCGAACACGAGCAGGTCGGTGAGCGAATTCGTTCCGAGGCGGTTCGCCCCGTGGACCGAGGCACAGGCGCACTCGCCCGCCGCGTAGAAGCCGGGCACCACCGCTTCGGGGTCGCTTCGCCCATTCGAAAATGCGGGGACGACGACCTCGCCGCGGTAGTTCGTCGGTATCCCTCCCATCATGTAGTGCACCGTCGGCACCACCGGGATCGGATCCTTCACCGGGTCGATGTCGGCGAATTTCTTCGCGATCTCGCGGATCCCCGGCAGGCGCTTCTCGATGACCTCCGGGCCGAGATGGTCGAGTTTCAGCAGCAGATAATCGCCGCGCGGCCCGGCGCCACGGCCTTCCTTGATCTCGGTCGCCATGGCGCGCGAGACGACGTCGCGCGAAGCGAGGTCCTTCAGATTCGGCGCATAGCGCTCCATGAAGCGCTCGCCGCCCTTGTTGAGCAGGTAACCGCCCTCCCCGCGCACGCCTTCGGTGATCAGGACGCCTGCGCCCGCGACACCCGTCGGGTGAAACTGCCAGAACTCCATGTCTTCGAGAGGGATGCCGGCACGCGCCGCCATGCCGAGGCCGTCCCCGGTGCAGATGTACGCGTTGGTCGTGGAGGAGAAGATCCGCCCCGCCCCGCCGGTCGCGAAAAGCGTCGCGCGCGCGTGCAGGACCATCACTTCGCCGGTTTCCATCTCGAGCGCGGTCACGCCCAGCACCTGGCCGCTCGCGTCTCTTAGGAGGTCGAGCGCCATCCATTCGACGAAAAACTGCGTGCGGGCCCGGACGTTCCTCTGATAGAGCGTATGCAGCATCGCGTGGCCGGTGCGGTCCGCTGCGCAGCAGGAGCGTTGCACCGGACGCTCGCCGAAATTCTGCGAATGACCGCCGAAGGGCCGCTGGTATACCGTGCCGTTCTCGTTGCGATCGAACGGCATGCCGAAGTGCTCGAGCTCGTACACGAGCTTGGGCGCTTCGCGCACCATGAATTCGATCGCGTCCTGGTCGCCGAGCCAATCGGAGCCCTTCACCGTGTCGTACATGTGCCACAGCCACGAGTCCTCGCCCATGTTGCCGAGCGCCGCGCCGATCCCGCCCTGCGCCGCGACCGTGTGCGAGCGCGTCGGGAATACCTTGGAAAGCACCGCGACGCTCAAGCCCGCTTCCGACAACTGCAGCGCGGCGCGCAGGCCGGCGCCGCCCGCGCCCACCACGACCGCATCGAAGCTGCGCCTTGCGACCGCCACTTCAGATTCTCCAGAGGATCTGCATCGCCCAGCCGGCGCATCCGACGAGCCATAGGATCGTCGCGACCTCCAGCGCAAGGCGCAGCCCCGTGTGCTTGACGTAATCCATCCAGACATTGCGCATGCCGATCCAGGCGTGGATCAGCACGCTCGCGACGAGCAGGAAGGTCGCGAAGCGCATCCACCCTTGAGCGAACAACGCCTTCCACCCCGCGTAACTCATCGGCCGGGGCCAGACGACGAGGAAGATCACCGTGTAGCCGATCATCAGCAGCGCGGTGATGCGCTGCGCGAGCCAGTCCTTCAGACCATAGTGCGCGCCGACGATGATGCGGTTCACCATATCCGCACCGCGATCGAGGCGGTCAGCGCGAGGCTTGCGATGAACACCGCAAAGGCGCTGCGCCTGGCCGTATGCAGGCTCGTGCCGATGTCTACGTCGAGGAACAGGTGCCGGATCCCCGCGCACATGTGATGCAGGAGCGCCCAGATGGACGCGATCACCAGGAGCTTGGCGATCGGAGCACGCAGGAGTCCGGCCGCCTGCGCGTAGCCGCTTTCGGAAGCGAGGCTCAGGTCGAGCAGGTACAGAAAGGCGATGAGCCCGAGGAAAAGCACCACACCGCTGACGCGATGAAGAATCGAAACCAGACCCGGGAGAGGGAGATTGAGAGGACTGAGGTTATACCAGAGGGGACGCTTTTTTTTCGCCGTCAGATCAGGCATGTAAAGCAATCCTTCCGAAACGCTTGGGCTGATTTGGAATCTTGACGGGAGTCAAGATTATAGCAGGCTTCGACTCGCTCTTGTGCTGCGCAAAAGCGCCAAGCCGGATATATTCGGGCTTCTCCAGGAGAGTCTCACCATGTCCAACAAACCCATTCGTGTCGCGGTGACGGGCGCCGCCGGCCAGATCGGCTACAGCCTGCTCTTCCGCATCGCGAGCGGCGAAATGCTGGGAAAGAACCAGCCGGTGATACTGCAGATGCTCGAGATTCCCGACGAGAAGGCGCAGAAGGCGCTGAAGGGCGTGATGATGGAGCTCGACGACTGCGCTTTCCCGCTGCTGCACGCCATGGTCCCCACCGCCGACCCGATGGTGGCGTTCAGGGACGTGGAAATCGCGCTCCTCGTCGGCGCCCGTCCGCGCGGGCCGGGCATGGAGCGCAAAGACCTGCTCGAAGCGAACGGCAGGATCTTCGCGCCGCAGGGCAAGGCGCTCGACGCAGTCGCGAGCCGCAAGGTCAGAGTGCTGGTGGTCGGCAACCCCGCCAACACCAACTGTCTCATCGCCATGAAAAATGCGCCGGGCCTCAAAGCCACGCAGTTCACCGCGATGATGCGCTTGGACCACAATCGCGCCGTCGCGCAGCTCGCGCGGAAAATCGGCAAACCCTTGAGCTCGATCCGCAAAGTCACCGTCTGGGGAAACCACTCGGCGACCCAGTACCCCGACGTATTCCAGGCGGAGTGCGGCGGCAAGAAAGCCTGGCCGATGATCAACGACAGGGATTGGCTGGAGAAGACTTTCATCCCGACGATCCAGAAGCGAGGCGCGGCGATCATCGAGGCCCGTGGGCTGTCTTCCGCCGCGAGCGCGGCGAACGCCGCCATGGATCACGTGCGCGACTGGATCCAGGGCACGCGCCCCGGCAACTGGGTCAGCATGGGCGTCCCCTCGGACGGGAGCTACGGCATTGCCGAAGGCGTGATCTACGGCTATCCGGTGACTTGCCAAGGCGGCAGATACAAGATCGTCAAGGGCATCCCGGTGAACGAATTCAGCCGCGCCAGGATGGACGCGACCCTGAAGGAACTGCACGAAGAGCGAGAAGGAATCGGGCCCCTCCTGGGTTAGGATTGAGGATGGCCATCATGTCGCCGGGAGCAAAATTCCGCGCCGCGATGAAAGCGGAGAAGCCGCTGCAATGCGTGGGCGCGATCAATGCCTATCACGCGCGCCTCGCCGAGCGCACCGGCTACCAATCCGTCTATCTCTCGGGCGGAGGAGTCGCAGCGGGCTCCCTCGGGCTCCCCGATCTGGGCATCAGCAATCTCGAGGACGTGCTGATCGAAGCGCGCCGCATAACCGACGCCTGCTCCCTCCCGCTGCTGGTCGACGTCGATACCGGTTTCGGCGCGAGCGCCTTCAACATCGCGCGCACCGTCAAGTCGCTGATCAAGTCGGGCGCCGCCGCGATGCACATCGAAGACCAGGTCGGCGCCAAGCGCTGCGGGCACCGCCCGGGAAAGGAACTCGTGTCGAAGGAGGAAATGGCCGACCGCATCAAGGCGGCGGTGGACGCGAAGACCGATCCGGACTTCGTGGTCATGGCGCGCACCGACGCGCTCGCGGTCGAGGGCCTGGAGCGCGCGATCGAGCGGGCGCTCGCCTGCGTGGACGCGGGCGCGGATGCCGTTTTTCCCGAGGCTATAACTGAGCTTTCCATGTACCGCAAGTTCGCCGATGCGGTGAAGGTGCCGGTGCTCGCCAACATCACGGAATTCGGCGCGACGCCGCTTTTCACGCTGCAGGAGCTGCGCTCGGCCGGTGTCTCGATCGCGCTCTATCCCCTCTCGGCGTTCCGCGCCATGAACGCGGCGGCGCTCAAGGTCTACAACGCGATCCGCAAGGAAGGAACGCAGAAGAGCGTCATCGACCTGATGCAGACGCGCGCCGATCTCTACGAGACCCTCGACTATCTCGCCTACGAGCGCAAGCTCGACCAGCTGTTCGCCAAAGAGAAAACGAGATGAGCGAGGGCGCAGCGGCACCGAGGCCCAAGAAGTCGGTTGCGCTCTCCGGAGTTCCGGCCGGCAACACCGCGCTGTGCACGGTCGGCCGCAGCGGCAACGATCTGCATTACCGCGGCTACGACATTCTCGATTTCGCCGATGAGGCCGAGTTCGAGGAAGTCGCCCACCTGCTCGTTCACGAGAAATTGCCGACCGCGGCGGAGCTCGCGGCGTACAAGGCGAAGCTCAAGGGGCTGCGCGGGCTGCCGGCAGCGGTCAGGTCTGCGCTCGAAGCCGTGCCGGCCTCGGCGCACCCGATGGACGTGATGCGCACCGGGGTGTCGGCGCTCGGCACCGTGGAGCCTGAAAAGGACGACCATCCCCTCGCCCGCGCAAAAGACATCGCCGACCGGCTGATGGCGTCGCTCGGCTCGATGCTGCTCTATTGGCACCACTTCAGCCGCGGGCGCAGGCGCATCGAGGTCGAGACCGACGACGATTCGATCGGCGGGCACCTGCTGCACCTGCTGCACGGCAAGCCACCCTCGGCCGATTGGGTGCGCGAGATGCATACCTCGCTCATCCTCTACGCGGAGCACGAGTTCAACGCCTCGACCTTCACTGCCCGAGTCATCGCCGGCACCGGATCGGACATCTACTCGGCGATCTGCGGAGGCATCGGCGCCCTGCGCGGCCCCAAGCACGGCGGCGCGAACGAGTTCGCTTTCGAGGTCTTGTCGCGCTACTCCGATCCCGGCGAGGCCGAGGCCGACATCATGCGCAGGCTGCGGGGCAAGGAGATCGTCATCGGCTTCGGTCACCCCGTCTACACGACGGGCGATCCGCGCAACAAGGTGATCAAGGAAGTCGCCCGGCGCCTGTCGAAGGCCCAAAAGAACATGAAGCTCTTCGACATCGCCGAGCGGATCGAGCAGGTGATGTGGCGGGAAAAGAAGATGTTCGCCAATCTGGACTGGTATAGTGCGGTCTCGTATCACATGATGGGTGTCCCCACCGCGATGTTCACCCCGATTTTCGTCATCTCGCGCACTTCGGGCTGGTCGGCTCACATCATCGAGCAGCGAATCGACGGTAAAATCATCCGTCCCGGCGCCGTCTATACGGGCCCCGAGGACCGGCGATGGGTGCCTCTCAAGGAGCGCCGGTGACACTGAGATGAAGGAGCAAACCGCCATGAAGGCATTGAGGCTCGCATTCCTCGCCGCGCTCGCCGGCCCATGCGCCGCGGCTGCTTCGCCGGCGGGGGACATCGCCGGCACCTGGGAATGCCGGCAGCCCGGGATCGAATACCGCAACAAGCCCCCCATTCTCTACGTCGCCGAAACGGGCGGCGAGCAGTCGCAGGTCACGATCGAGGTAGACGGGTTCGCGCGCGAAATCTACGGGCGCTCCGAAATCGCCGCCGACCAGGGCGGCTGGTGGAAGGTCAAACCGGCGCAAGGTCAGGAATTCATGATCCGCCCCGACGCCAGCGCGAAGCAGCGCACGCCCGCGATGGGCCTGCGTTTCGCGGATTCGAAAAGCGAGTATCGCTGCCTGCGGCTCCCGCCGTCGGGCGTGCCGAGCGCGGTGATACCGCTCGCCCCGGCCGACGAGCAAAGCGCTCCTCCGCCCGTCATCGACCTGGGGGCACCGCCTGAGCCCGCGCAGAGCGAAGGGGACGCGCCCAAAAAAGAGTAGTGATGCCAGCGCCCGTTTCCAATGTCCGTCCCAGACCGGACAAGGTCCTCGTCGACATCGCCGATTACGCCAGCAAGTCCGAGATAGGGGGCGCGGAAGCCTACGACACCGCACGGCTGTGCTTGATGGACACGCTCGGCTGCGGCTTGGAGGCGCTCGAGTATCCCGCGTGCACCAAGCTTCTCGGGCCCCTCGTTCCGGGAACGGCGGTCGCCAAGGGCGCGCGCGTCCCCGGCACGCGCTTCGAGCTCGATCCGGTGCAGGCGGCCTTCAACATCGGGGCGATGATCCGGTGGCTGGACTTCAACGACACCTGGCTCGCGGCGGAGTGGGGCCACCCCTCCGACAATCTCGGCGGAATTCTCGCGGTCGCCGACTGGCTTTCGCGCAACGGCGCGCCCCTCGTCATGCGCGACGTGCTCACCGCGATGATCAAGGCGCACGAGATCCA
>Ga0066673_10000217_pt1 | contig 15091 bp, 14 predicted proteins | sample GraSoiAngelo_122_FD_62302 | JGI IMG/M metagenome (GOLD analysis project Ga0066673, IMG submission 62302) | Grasslands soil microbial communities from the Angelo Coastal Reserve, California, USA - 14_0927_02_20cm | ecosystem: Environmental > Terrestrial > Soil > Grasslands | place: USA...
CAGGAAGTGATCGCGCGCGCCAAGGCGCTGAGCATCGAGCTCGCCACCCCGATTACGCCGGGCTTCGAGGCGCTGGTGTTCAAAGCCTCGCGTGGGATCGAGGATATCTACGAGCTGACGTACATCCGCAAGGATGGCAGCCGTTTTCCGGCAATCGTGTCGGTCACGGCGCTGCGCGACGATCAAAGCTCGATCATCGGTTACCTGTTGATCGGGACCGACAACACCGCGCGCAAGCTGGCGGAAGAGAAACTGCGATGGACCGAGGAAGGCTTCAGGCTGATGGTGGAAAGCGTCACCGACGCCGCCATCGTCATGCTGGATCCGGAGGGATACGTGGCGAGCTGGAATGCCGGAGCGCAACGCATCAAGGGCTACAGCACCGAGGAGATCGTCGGCCAGCATTTTTCACGGTTCTATCCGCGTGAAGACATCGAACGTGGCGCGCCGCAGCGCGACCTCGATGCGGTGAAAGTCAAGGGACGGTTCGAGGCCGAAGGCTGGCGCGTTCGCAAGGACGGATCGACATTCTGGGCAAACGAGGTATTCACGGCGATCCGGGACCAGGCCGGCAATCCGCGCGGTTTCGCCAAGCTGACCCGGGACCTGACCGAGCGCAGGCAGGTCGAAGCGGAACTGACCAACGCCAAAGCCGTCGCGGAAAAGGCCAACCTCGCCAAATCGAATTTCCTTTCCAGCATGAGCCACGAGCTTCGCACCCCGCTCAACGCGATCCTCGGCTTCGGCCAACTCCTGGAATCCGGTTCCCCGCTGCCGACACCGGCGCAGCAGGCGAGCATTGACCAGATTCTCCAGGCCGGGTGGTATCTGCTGGAGCTGATCAACGAAATTCTCGATCTCGCGCTGATCGAATCCGGCAAGCTTTCGATCTCGCGGGAACCGGTGTCGCTGGACGGGATCATGCTCGAATGCCAGTCGATGATCGAGCCGCAGGCGCAAAAGCGCGGCATCCGCATGACCTTTCCCCGCTTCGACGATCCTTGCTTCGTCGATGCCGACCCGACCCGGGTAAAGCAGATTCTCATCAACCTTCTTTCCAACGCGATCAAATACAACCAGGCAGGCGGAACCGTGGTGGTGGAATGCGCCGCGAGCCCCCCGGAGCGCATCCGAGTCAGCGTCAGGGACACCGGCGCAGGATTGGTTCCGGAGAAGCTCGCGCAGCTTTTCCAGCCGTTCAATCGTCTCGGGCAGGAGGCCAGCGCCGAGGAAGGCACTGGAATCGGTCTGGTCGTCACCAAGCGGTTGGTCGAGTTGATGGGGGGTGTCATCGGCGTGGAAAGCGAGGTCGGGGTAGGAAGCGTGTTCTGGATCGAGCTCAATTCGGCCAGTGCACCGTCGTTCGTGGATGAGTCGTATAAACCCGCAGCACCCGCCCGAACGCAAGTCGAGGCCGGCGCGGCGCGTCGCACCCTGCTCTATGTCGAGGACAACCCGGCCAACCTGAAGCTCGTCGAGCAGCTCATCGCGCGCCGCCCAGACTTCCGCCTGCTGACCGCCGTGAACGGAAAACTTGGCATCGAGCTTGCGCGCGCCTCCCGGCCGGACGTGATACTGATGGACATCAATCTGCCCGGCATCAGCGGCACCGACGCCATGAGGATCCTGCGCGACGACCCGGCAACCGCTCACATCCCAGTCCTCGCCTTGAGCGCCAACGCAATACCGCGCGACATCGAGGCGGGCCTGGAGGCGGGATTCTTCCGCTATCTCACCAAGCCCATCAGGGTCAACGAGTTCATGGAGGCGCTCGATGTGGCGCTGGAACATGCAGAAAACGGGGTGAGTCAGAAATGAAAGGACCGATGAATGGTTGATCTATCCGATATTCTTGGCGCCAAAATTCTGATCGTCGACGATCTGGAAGCCAATGTCCGTCTGCTCGATCGCATGCTGCGCCAGGCCGGCCACACTTGCGTCGCGTCTACGATGGATCCGCACGAGGTCTGCGGGCTGCACCGCGACAACCGCTACGACCTGATCCTGCTCGATCTCGAAATGCCCGGGATGGACGGGTTCCAGGTGATGGAAGGCTTGAAGGAAATCGAAGCGGACGGCTACCTGCCGATCCTCGTCATCACCGCCCAGCCGGATCACAAGTTACGCGCACTGGAGGCAGGCGCGAGGGATTTCATCAGCAAACCGTTCGATCTGGTCGAAGTACGCACGCGCATCCGCAACCTGCTGGAAGTGCGGTTGTTGTACAGGAAAGTCGAGAATTACAGCAAGGTGCTGGAACAGACGGTGAAGGAACGGACCGCCGAACTGCGGGAAAGCGAAGCGCGCTATCGCAGCCTGACGGAACTGGCCTCCGATTGGTACTGGGAGCAGGACGAGAGTCTGCGTTTCACCAGGGTTTCCGGCCCGGTTCTCGAGATGCTCGGAATCCAGGGCGACGGCGTGGCGGGCGAAACAAAGGAAGCTCAGGGAGCGGGCTGGAATGAGGCTGAGCGAGCGATACTCAAAGCGAAGATGGCGGCCAGGCAGCCGTTCCTGGATTTCGTCTACAGCCGGGCCAATCCTGACGGTTCCCATCAATATTTTCAAGTCAGCGGGGAGCCGATGTTCGACCTGTCCGGCCGCTTTACCGGTTATCGCGGAATCGGCATGGACGTTACCGCGCGAATGCGCCTCGACAAGGCCGCAAACTAATATCTGTTTTGGACCGGACAAAAAAAAGGACCCACGAGGGTCCTTTTGAAACAACTGGATCTAAAACATCGTTTCTTACTTGCAAACAGGAGACGGCACTACGACGACGCTGCTGCCTTGGGAAAGGGTAGCGCCTGTCATCGTCACTGCTGTCTTCGCCAGCGCCCGACCGACCAGGGTTGCGTTCGCCCCGGTGAAGGTGATGGCCGAACCCGCGAGGATGTTTCCGGTAAACGCGGTGTCCGTCCCGATTGTCGCGGCGGTACCGAGCTGCCAGAACACGTTCTGCTGCTGCCCGCCGTTGATCATGGCTACCGAAGCGGAGCCCGTCGTGATGGCGGTCCCTACCTGGATGACCCAGACTGCATTGGCGTCGCCACCCGCGTCGAGGGTCAAAGTGCCCGCGGTCAGGTTAGCGGTCGTGCTGGGGAAACAATAGACCCCCGGCGCGAGCGTCTTGCCGGCGAGTGCTTGCCCGGTCAGGTTGTTGGCGGCATCGCACGGCATCGCTGCGAGCGCATCGTACGCTACGGCGAAGTCGGCGAAAGCCGTTGTGGCGGCGGCGTCAACTGAGTGAACCGTTCCCACAAGGGTACACAGGGCCGGAGCGGGTGTCGGAAAACCAGTGACCGTGACGAGCGAGCCCACGTCTCCGGAGACGGCGGACGCTGTACAGGTGACTCCCGCGCCACCCAGGACTACGAAGTTCGACGCCGTGCCGAGTGAAGGCGCGATCGTCGCTGCGAAGCCTTGGGAGGTGCCGCCGAGCAGCGCGGCGATTGCAAACAACGTGGAAAGATGTTTCTGATGAGTTTTCATGGTGAATTTCCTTTAAGGTGGTTTAAGGTGGTTTAGGTAAAAAGAACAATCCCGATAGTCCTCCTTTCGTCCCAGGCGGACTGTCCGCTGGGATACATGGGACGGACAATATTTGGGCGGTGCCGAATTCCGGGGATAAAGTGGCACAATAAGAAAAACGCACCACGTAAAGGGCTTTTTATGACGCGCAGGACCGAAGGCTTCACCCTGATCGAGATTCTGGTCGTCATCACCATCCTCGGAATTCTCGCGGCGCTGATCGTGCCGCGCGTGATGGACCGTCCCGACCAGGCGCGGGTGACGGCGGCGCGCGCGGACGTCAACGCGATCATGGGGGCGTTGAAGCTCTACCGCCTGGACAACGGCACGTACCCGAGCACCGACCAGGGCCTCGCCGCGCTGGTGAAAAAACCCGAGCGCGGAGACGTTCCGCGCAACTGGAAGACGGGCGGCTACCTGGACAAGCTGCCGGTGGATCCCTGGGGCACCGATTACCAGTATCTCAATCCCGGCATTCGCGGCGAGGTCGATGTTTTCTCCCTCGGTGCGGACCGCAAGCCCGGCGGCGAAGGTGTCGATGCCGACATCGGGTCGTGGCAGTGATGATGCGAGCGCGCCGCTCAGGCGGCTTCACGCTGATCGAGATCCTGGTGGTGGTCGTCATCATCGGCGTGATGATCGGCCTCGCGAGCGTGCATCTCATGCGCAGTCCCGGGGATCTGGTGCGCGAGGAAAGCGAGCACCTCGCGCTGCTCTTGCGTGCGGCCCGCGAGGAGGCGATTCTGCAGGGGCGGGTGTTCGCCTTCGGCGCGGGGCGCGAGTCCTACCGCTTCCTGCGCCTGGAACGCAACGGCCGGCTCAAGGCCGCGAGCTCGGACGAGCTGTTCCGTCCTCAGCGCATGCCGCCGGGCATCGTGATCGAAGCCTTGCAGATCGAGGGCGCAGGAGAGGCCGCGCAGGACGGGGTGGTGTTCCTGCCGAGCGGCGAGCTGCCGGCGTTTCGCATCGTGCTCAAGAGCGGCGCGGCGCGCTGGAGCGTCGTCGGCGCCCCCGACGGGACCATACGCGCGCAGGCCGTCTCGTGAATTGCGCCCGGCGCGCCGGAGGCTTCACCTTGCTTGAGATCCTGGTTGCGCTCGCCGTGCTCGCGATCGCGCTGACCGCGACGGCGCGCAGCCTGGGCGGAGCCCTCGACACCACTGCGGCGCTGCGCGATCGCACACTCGCGCGCTGGGTGGCCGAGGACAGGTTGGCCGAGCTCGAGCTGCGCCGGGAATGGCCGGAGCTCGACGTGAAGGAAGGCGACGCCGACATGGGCGGACGCGCGTTCCACTGGCGCCAGGAGACGGGCGTGACGCCCGCGGCGCGGATGCGGCGCGTCGAGGTGAGCGTGTTCCTGAAGGGAACCGATTCGACGCTCGCGAAGCTGACCGGATTTCTCGAACAGACGGCGACGCAGGCGCTAGCGCCGGCGGGGCTCGGATCGCAGACGGGACCCGGACCACAGACGGGATCGCAGCCAGGACCGCAGCCAGCACCGCAGCCAGCACCTCAGACGGAGCCGCCCCGATGAAGGCGCGGTCCGGCTTCACGCTGATCGAGCTGCTGGTGGCCCTCGTGATCTTCGGGATTTTTGCAGTCCTCGCGTACGCGGGATTGGGCCGCCTTCTCGACAGCCGCGAACGGCTCGCCGCGGAGCAGCGGGTCTGGCAGGAGCTGTCGCAGGCTTTCCTGCGCATCTCCGATGACGCGGCGCACGCACGCCCGCGCGGGGTGCGCGACGTGAGCGGGGTTTCTTCGCTGCCGGCGTTCGTGGGACGGCTGTTCGACTCGCGCGCGCTCGCCGAGCCCAGCCTCGAGCTGACGCGCGGCGGCGAGCTGAACTACGGGGGCGCGCCGCGTTCGGATCTGAGGCGCGTCGCTTATCGCCTCAAGGAAGGGCGCCTGGTGCGCATCACCTGGCCGGTGCTCGATCGCGCTCCCGTGACCGAGGCGCTCGAGGCGCCGCTGCTGGCAGACGTGGAAAGCTTCGAGCTGCGTTTTTACGACCAGACCGGAGTTCCGGCGGACACCTGGCCCACGGCGACGAGCGGCGGCCCCAACGTTCCGCCGCGGGCGATGGAAGTCACGCTCGCGGTGAAGGGCCTGGGCCGCTTCAAGCGCCTGTTTCTGGTGAACCAGTGATGAGCGCCCGGCGCGCGCAGAGCGGAGTCGCCCTGGTGACCGCGGTGATGATCGTGGCGATCGCGGCGGCGATCGCGGTCCAGATCGCCTTCGCGCACCAGATCTGGTTCCGGCAGATGGAAAACGTCGCCGACCGCGACGCGACCGACTGGCTGCGCCGCGGCGCGCTGCACTGGGCGAGCCTCGCGCTGCTCGAGGACGCGGCGCAGAGCTCGAACGACTATCTCGGCGAGAGCTGGGCGATCGGGCTGCCGATACTACCCGTCGAGGGAGGAACCATCAAGGTATCGATCGAGGACGCGCAGGGACGCTTCAACCTCAACAGCGTAGTCAACCCCGCGAGCCTCCAGATCCTCAATCAATTGCTCCAGGTGCTGCGGCTCGATCCGCAGCTCGCCAATGCCGTGCTCGACTGGATCGACACGGACGACCTCGTGAGCGCGGGAGGCGCGGAGGATGTCGACTACCTCAACTTCAATCCGCCCTACCGCGCCGCCAACCAGCCCATGGCGAGCGTCGACGAGCTGCGCCTGATACGCGGCTTCGACGCCAAGACCGTCGCCGCGCTGCTGCCGTACGTGACCGTTCTCCCGGTGGCCACCAACGACATCAACGTCAACACCGCTTCGCCCGTGGTGCTCGCGGCGCTGACGGGGGTGGATTTGCAGACCGCGCAGCGCATCGCCGAACAGCGGGGCAGCACCGCGTACAAGGACATCGGTGAATTCAAGTCGAAGCTGCCACGAGGTTTGACTCTGCCCACGGCGGGAATGGTCCTGAAGACGGATTTTTTCCTGGTGACGCTCGACACCTCGATCGGGCGCCACGAGCGCCGCACCGAAGCGCTTCTTCAACGCTTGTCCAACAAGAGCACCGCCCTGATCTGGCACAGGCCGCAACCCTTGATCGGGTCGGATGAACCCGATGAACCTCCTTCCTCGGATGAACCCGGCAAATCTCCTTCCTCGGATGAACCCGGCAAATCTCCTTAAGAGCCGCGCTTGGCTCGAGCTGTCGGCCTCGTGGCGCCGCAAAGGCGGCGACCGCCTCGAGCTGTGGCTGCCGCGGAACTGGCCGGCCGAGGATTCCGAGCTGCGCTGGCGCCGCGTCGCAGCGGGCGGGGCCGTTCAGCAAGGCGCCCAGCGCGGGCTCGAGGGACTCGCGCCCGCCGAGGAAGTCATCGTGTGGACCCCCGCCGCGGAAACCCTGTTCCTGCGCGCGCGCCTGCCGACGCGGTCGGCCGCGAAAATCGTCCAGGCGCTGCCCTTCGCGCTCGAGGAGCAGCTGATCGATCCCCCCGAACGTCTGCATTTCGCTTTCGCGCACGAGGCGGACGGTGCGCTCGCCGTGGCGGTGACGCGGCGCGAGCGCATGGAGAGCTGGCTCGCGGCGCTCGCGGCCGCCGGGCTCGCTCCGACGCAGCTCGCGCCGGTCACGTTGTCCGTGCCGCTCGCCGAGCGCGCTTGGACGCTCGCGTTCGTCGACGGGGAGATCGTGCTGCGCAGCGGAGCGCGCACGGGACTGGGCGGTCCGGCCGAGCGGCGGCCGCCGGCGTGGCTGCACGCGGCGCTCGCCGAAGCGCGCAACGAGGCCGGCGCCCCCGAGCGCATCCTGCTCGTCGACGCTCCCGCCGACCTGGATTCGGCCGCGTGGCGCGACGCCCTCGGGCTGCCTCTCGAGGCGATGCGCCCCGCCGACGCGTCCGTTCAGCCCGCGCCGCTCGATCTGCTGCAGCAGCACTATGCGCCGCGCGCTCGCCTGGCGGCCCTCAAGCGCGCCTATATTCCGGCCGCGGCGCTGTTCGCGGGGTGGCTCTTCGCCACGCTCGCCCTGGACGCGATCGAGTGGGTGCGGTTGTCGCGGGCGGCGAACGCGGCCGAGGAGGAAATGCGCGCGCTCCTCGTGAAGAGCTTTCCGGAGACCCGAGCGATCCTCGACCCCGCCGAGCAGATGCGTCGCGGTCTGGAGGACCTGGGCGCGGGCAGCGGCATCGCCGCACCCGGTGACATGCTTTTTCTCCTGGCGCGCGCCGCCCCGGTGATCGAGCGCGAATCGCGCGTGCGCGCGCAGGGCATCGAATACGCGGCGCGGGCGCTCGTCATCCGGCTCGCGGCTTCGGAGGCCGACGCCGAGTCGATCGCGCGTGCGCTGCGCGCGCGATCGCTGGACGTCGAGGTCCAGCGCGTGGGCGGCGAAGCGCGGCTGCGCGTGCGCGCGGTCGCTTCGCCTTCCGGCCAGAGCAAATCGTGAATTTCGCCTGGGTCGAACCCGCTCGCGCCCGCTGGAACGCGCTCGGCGCGCGCGAGCGACGGGTCGCCTCCGCGCTCGCCGTATTCTTCGGCGCGGTGCTTTTCTATCTGCTCGTCTGGACCCCGGTCGAGGGCGGTCTCGCCCGCGCGCGCTCGCGCCTCGTCTCGGTCCAGGCGCAGCTCGCCCGAGTGCAGGAGCAAGCCGCCCGCGTGGCGAGCCTGCGCGCCGCGCCACGCGTCACGCTGCCCGCCAACCCCGCAGCGGCAGTCGGGCAGGCAGCCGAGCGGCAGGGTCTGCGCGAGCGGCTGAAGCGCACCGACGCGGAGGGCGCGAACGCGGTGCGCGTGCAGATCGAAGACGCTCCGTTCGCGGCGCTGATGGCATGGCTGGCCGAGCTGCAGCAGCAGAGCGGCCTGCGCGCCGAAAGCGCGACGCTCGACAGAGGGGCCAATCCCGGCACCGTGAACGGGCGGCTGCTGTTGCGGGCGCAGGGCTCGTGACCGGCGTTCTTCGCCGCCCCGGCGTCCGGCTCGCCGTTCTGGGCACAGCCGCGTATCTGGTTTTTCTCCTGGCGAATGTGCCGGCCGCGTGGCTCGGATTCGCGCTCGAGCGCTCGAGTCGCGGAGCGCTTGCGCTCGGCGATCCCGCAGGCACGCTGTGGAAGGGCAGCGGGCTGCTCGGCGTGCGCTCGGGCGGAGCTTTTCGCGGCGTCGCCGACCTAAAGTGGAGCTGCAATCCCCTGTCGGTGTTGACCGGACGCCTGGGCGTCGCGCTGTCCGGCGTCGCGCCGGAGACCCGGCTGCGCGCGAGCGTGAGCGTGGGCGCGGGGAGCGTGCGTTTCCAGAACGTCGAGGCGAGCGCGCCGGCGAGCCTGCTCGAGCCCGCGATCCCCGCGGCCGCCTTTGCGAAGCCCGATGGGCGCTTGCGCGTGCTCGCCGATTCTGTCGAAATCGGCCGGGGGAGCGTAACCGGTGCTGCCACCGTCGAATGGCTCGAGGCCGGAATGAGCGGGCTGCCGCGGCTCGGCGATTACCGCTTGCAGATCACGGGGAACGGCGAGCGCGCGGCAGTGAAACTCGCGACGCTGCGCGGGGATTTGCGCCTTACCGGGGCAGGCGAGTGGCGCGCCGCGCAGCCGCGAATCGTGCAGTTGCGCGGGACTGCTGAGGCATCGGCCGAGAGGAAGGACCTCGAGCCGCTGCTGCAGATGCTGGGAATCCGGGGATCGGGAATCCCGCAACCGTTCACGTGGACCGTGCCGATTTAGAAAAACGTGATAGAAGGCACATGAAGCGCGGTGCATTCAGCGCAGAATCGCGTCGAATCCGGGTGCGGCAAGGGGAGATAAGGGAAATCCATGAAGAATCGGCTGGCAGCCGTCGTTCTGATCGCGTTGGTGCAGCTTGCCGGCTGCGGCGGCGGAGGAGGCGGCGGCGGGCCGTCGGTTCCTACCTATGCGATCGGCGGGACGATTGCAAACCTCACCGGATCGGGGCTCGTGCTTCAGCTGAACGGCGGCTCGAATCTCCCCGTCAACGCCAACGCCACGGCATTTACTTTCATCACGCAGCTTGCGGCCGGCGCCATGTACAACGTCAGCGTACTCACACAGCCGACGAGCCCCAGCCAGACGTGCACTGTCAGCAACGGCTCCGGGAACGTCGGGAGCGCGAGTGTCGCGAGCATCAGCATCTCCTGCGCCACCAAGAGCTTCACGGTCGGCGGCACGGTGAGCGGGCTGTCGGGTTCCGGCCTGGTGCTGAACAACGGCGGGGATAATCTTCCGATCGGCGGCAACGGCGCGTTCACCTTCAGCACGCCGATTCTTTCGGGCGCGAACTATGCCGTGACGGTGCTCGCGCAGCCGACCGGTCCGGCCCAGACCTGCAATGTGGTGAGCGGCTTGGGCACGGTGGGGGCGGGCAACGTGACGAGCGTCCGGGTGTTCTGCGGCGTTTTTTCGATCAGCGATCTTTTAGACCCGCTCGCCGCGCAGCAGTGGCACTTGAAGAACACCGGACAACACGCCTTTGCCGATACCGGTGGCGTCACAACCATGGACATCAACGTCGAACCGGTATTCAGCACCTTCGGTTTCACGGGCAACGGCGTGATCACGGCGGTGGTCGATACCGGCCTCGAAATCGCTCACGAAGATCTCGCGGCAAACGTCATTCCCGGCGGATCCTGGAATTTCCTTGTTCCCGCCAATGATCCGAGCGCCACGGATCCCACCAACACCGTGGATACAGACGGCGACCACGGCACCAGCGTCGCCGGCCTCATCGCCATGGCGAGGAACAACGTGGGAGGGATCGGCGTGGCGCCGACGGCGCGGCTCAAGGGATTCAATTTCCTGTCGAGTGACCAGGCGGAAACTAAATTCATCGATTCCCTGGGCGCGTCGACATCCAGTCCGAACAGCAGCGACGTCTTCGTTTTCAATCAGAGTTTCGGCATTAGCCCTACCAGCGATGTTCTGATCGATCCGATGGACGAGGCTCAGTATCTCTCTGGTGTCACCCATCTTCGTGGGGGCAAAGGCGCGCTCTATGTCAAGGCCGCAGGCAATGGATTTCGCGACATAGGTGTATCGGGCAACTGCGACCAAGCGAAAGCCACGCAGTCTTTGGCAAATGGAACATTTACGGGTCTGTCCTGCGAAAATGCGAATTTCGATCCCGACAACACCCTTCCGTATCAAATCGTAGTCGGCGCGACGAACGCAAGTGGCGTACGAGCTACTTACTCCACGGCAGGTTCAGCGATCTGGGTAAGCGCGCCCGGCGGGGAATTCGGGCGAAATGCCGCGCTTGACCCCAGGTTCACCGCGCCGGTTTATGCCCCCGCAATGGTCACTACCGATCAGTCGGGCTGCACGACAGGTTATTCCACGACGACCGTGAACAACGGAAGCAGCTTCGACAACGGCGGCATGCCCAATACTTCCTGCAACTACACGAACGGAATGAACGGCACTTCCTCCGCGACCCCGGTGACCGTGGGCGCGATCGCGCTGATCCTTGAGGCGAACCCCGCGCTGACATGGCGCGACGTCAAACACATTCTCGCTTCGACCGCGAGGCAGATCGATGCCACACGCGCTCCTGTCAACATCACGCTCTCCAACGGACCGTATGTCGCGGAGCCAGGCTGGACCGCCAACGCCGCAGGTTTCAAGTTCCACAACTGGTACGGATTCGGCGTGGTGGATGCCTCGGCTGCGGTCAACGTGGCGAGAGCTTACACGCTGGGTCAGCTCGGAACGTTCTCGAACACCGGACTTATTTCAAGCGGCACGATCAACATTGTGATCCCGGACAACAGCGCGACGGGTAGTGCGCCGAGTACCCTGACGGTGCCCGCCAACCCGGTGCACGTCATCGAAGCCGTGCAGATCAGCGTTACAGCAACACATCCGGCGACCGGGGATCTCGGCATCGAATTGAAATCGCCATCGAATACGACAAGCGTGCTGAAGACCATTCGCGACGGATTTTCCGGTTCTGCCAATCTGAACGGCATGGTGCTCCTCAGCAATGCGTTCTACGGAGAGAATCCCTCCGGCGTGTGGACCATCAAAGTGGTCGACGGGTCGGGCATCAACACGACCGCGGGCACTCTGACCGGCTGGAGCATTCGCGTTTTCGGGCACTAGATCGACTGGACGCAGGTTAAAAGTCTCGGAGGCACAGACATGAACGTTCAGATTGTTGCCTTCTGTCTCATGTTCGCGGCCGCGGCCGCGCCGGCGCAGGAATCGCGCGAACGCGCCAGGACCGCAGCGGAGCGCGCCGCGATGCTCGAGACGCTGCAGAAAGGCAAGCAGATACTAGGCAGCCGCGGGCAGTATCGCTTCCTGCCCGAGGTGCACGCGGTGGAGCACAGGGCTTCGGCCGAGACGCCGCAGGAAGCGCTCGCGCGCGTCGGCGAGGGCGGTGCGCAGATTCTCGAGACCAAGGGGAGGCTCGTGCTGTTCCGTTCCACGCAGCAGAAGCCGGCGTTTGTCGAGCGCGTCGCGGGAGCGACCGTCTACCCGACCGTGGTGAATACGCGGACGGGGACGTTCGGCGTGCTGACCGGGACGCTGGTGGTGAAGCCGAAGAGCCTGGCGGACGCGCCGGCCATCGCGAGCAGCCACGGGCTCGAGAAAGGCAAGGAGTATCCGCAACTTCAGACCGTGTTCTACCGCGCGAAACCGAGAACGGACATCGCCGACGCTCTAGCGGCATTGCAGGCCGACGCGCGCATCGAAAGCGCCTACCCCGAGATCATCGAGTACCTGCGCACCCCGAAGTAGCGCCCGGCGCTATCGCCCGCGGTAGGCGATTCGGTAAATCGCTCCCGCGTGGTCGTCCGACACGAGGAGCGATCCGTCGGGCATCACCTCGATGTCCACCGGCCGGCCCCAGACCGACTCGCCTTGCAGCCAGCCCTCTGCGAACACTTCGTGCTTGAGCGCGCGGCTGCCTTCGACGACCACGCGCGCGACTCGGTAGCCGATTTTCTTCGAGCGGTTCCATGAGCCGTGCTCGGCGATGAAGATGTTGTTGCGGTATTCGGCGGGGAAGCTCGCGCCGGTGTAGAAGCGCATGCCGAGCACGGCCACGTGGGCCCCCAGTTTCACGGCGGGCGGCGAGAATTCCGAGCACGAGCGCTTGCGTACGAGTTCCGGATCGGCGGTGTCGCCCTGATGGCAATAGGGATAGCCGAAGTGCATCTCGGGTTTGGGCGCGTGGTTCAGCTCGTCAGAAGGCAGCTCGTCGCCCAGCATGTCGCGGCCGTTGTCGGTGAACCACAATTCCCTGGTGCGCGGATCCCAGTCGAAACCCACCGAGTTGCGCACGCCGCGGGAGAACACTTCGTAACCCGACCCGTCGGTGTGGATGCGCGAGATCATCCCGTGGCGCGGATCGGGTTCGCAGATGTTGCACGGCGCTCCGACCGGAACGTAGAGCCAGCCGTCCGGCCCGAAGCGGATGAACTTCAAGCCGTGGTGCGTTTCGCGCGGAAAGCGGTCGGTCACGACCGCGGGTTTCGGTCGCCCTTCGAGCTGCGCCTCGATATCGTCGAAGCGCAGGATGCGGTTCACCTCCGCCACGTAGAGCGCCCCATCTCTGAGCGCCACGCCGTTCGGCATGTTGAGGCCCGAGGCGATGGTGAGCACCTGCGTCGCCTTTGCGTCGCGATAGCGCACGGCGTATACGCGGTCGGCGTGGGTGCCGACGAAGAGCACGTTGTTCTTACCCAGCGCGAGCGAGCGCGCGCCGGGAACGCTTTCGGCGAAGACGCTGATCTCGAAGCCGGCCGGAAGCTTGATGCGCTCGAGCGGCAGGCGTTGGGCGGACGCTGCTTGCGCGAGGGCGAATGCGACGCACGCCAGGCCCGCTCGCAGAGCCACACTGGGAAGATTTCGCTTCACGGCTCGTCCTGTAAAATTCATCGCGAGAGAGCGCCATATTAACAAACGCCTCGGGAAGCGCAGCAGATCGATGAAGCTCATCAGCTGGAACATCCAGTGGTGCCGCGGCTGCGACGGCCGGGTCGACCCGGCGCGCATCGGCAGGGTCGCGAGGGAGATGGCCGATTTCGACGTGCTGTGCCTTCAGGAGATCGCGAGCAACTACCCCGACCTCGCGGGAAGCTCGGGCGAGAACCAGTATGAAGCGCTCGCGGGGCTGTTCCCGCGCTACACCGTCGTGAAGGCTGTCGCCACGGATGTGCCTGCTTCGCACGGCGACCGGCGCGAATTCGGCAACGCGATCATCACGCGCCTTCCCGTCCTGCAGGTATTCCGGCGCCTCCTGCCCTGGCCGGCGGATCCTTCGGCGACCAGCATGCAGCGCTCGGCGCTCGAAGTCGTGCTCGAGTCGGCTTCCGGACCCCTGCGCGTGACCACGACGCACCTCGAGTACTACTCGGTGAAGCAGCGCGCCGCCCAGGTCGAGGCGCTGCGCGAGCTGCAGATCGAAGCCGCGGGCCACGCGGCCGCGCCGGTCCCCGCGAAGGAGGGCCCGTATCGAACGATGCCTCGACCCGTTTCGGCCATTCTCACCGCGGATTTCAATTTCCCGCCGGACGATGCGCTGCACCGGCGCCTGCAATCGCCTCTCGCCCACGGGGTTCCCGCGTACCGTGACGCATGGCAGCTCTCCCATCCGGGAAAAGCGCACGCGCCCACGATCGGCGTGCACGACAAGCTGCAGTGGCCGGGGCCGCCCTTCGCCTGCGATTTCATCTTCGTCACGGAGGACTTGGCCCACCGCGTCGAGGACGTTGTGGTCAACGGTGAGACCGACGCCTCCGACCATCAGCCGGTGCTGCTCGAGCTGCGGGATTGAAAAGAGGGCGCGGGTTTGACCCGCGCCCTCCCAGGACTGCTGTGAGTCTTTAGCGACCGGCCCTTACAGGGCGTCGAGCGTGCTCCACGGGTAGAGGGTAGAACTCTCGTACGCACCGTCGCCATCCGCATCGACCTCGATCTTGACCTGATCAGGCGCGGTCGGATCGTTACCGAGCACCGTCACCCTGACTTTGCTGTTGTTCTTGCCGGTGGCCACGGCGACCCCGGTGGATGGATGCCGGGCACTCGCCAGACCCTCAAACGGCGTGCTCGTGATCACGGTCACCGAGCCGTTGAGGGCGGTGCTCGATACCGTGTAGTTGAACGTGACCGTGAGGTTCTGGGTGCTGTTGACGAGCGATTCGTTGATCGTGAAGTTGGTGATGAACCAGGTTTCGTTGCCCTGTTGGGATCCGAGGCTGGTTCCCGTAAAGCTGTGCGTGCAATCGTTCGAGGTATTGCAGTTCTCGACGATCGAGAAGTCGCCGACGATCCGCAGCGGCGCGAATCCGGTTTCAGTGAACGTGATATCGAACCTGAAGTTCCCGGAGAAATGGCTTCCGCCCGGCGCGCCGACGAGGCCTGTCGCCGAAATCGAGCCGCTGATCGTCTCACCGGCGACGTCGGAGCACGCGTTGAAAGTGATTGTCCCGGAGGTGCCGTCCGCGCTGAAGTCCGCCGTTTTAAAGCCACCAAAGTGACATTGGGTCTGGGCCGCGCCCACGACGCTCTGCGAAGCGGAGAGTTGTGTCTTCGAGTCGCGCGCGACGGCAAGGAGCGCGCGCGTTACGGCGCGCGTTTGCGGTGCCGCGGTCGTGTCCA
>Ga0066673_10000220_pt1 | contig 15081 bp, 13 predicted proteins | sample GraSoiAngelo_122_FD_62302 | JGI IMG/M metagenome (GOLD analysis project Ga0066673, IMG submission 62302) | Grasslands soil microbial communities from the Angelo Coastal Reserve, California, USA - 14_0927_02_20cm | ecosystem: Environmental > Terrestrial > Soil > Grasslands | place: USA...
GCCCTTAACTGGGGCCGGGGATTCGATCCCTTATAATGCGCTCCGCGGGCGTTATCGACCAATCGGCCAGCGAAAACCACCACGCATCGGGGCGCATTTCAGCCATTCGAATGCGCCTGTGAACGCCAACGATCCTGCGCGGCTCGGAAAGCCAAACCGCCGGCGCATCATCATTGATCACCTGATATGCCGCGGAAAATCTCCCGCGTGCATGGCGCTCATCCGCCCAAAGCGCGCTGTCGAGCAGTGCATCAAAACGCGGATTCCTGTACGCCCCGTAATTGACTCCGTTCTTGCCGATGCCACTGCTACTCCACGCGTCACGAATTGCGTCGGGACTCGATGGCATCGTCCACGCGCCGAGAGATGCATCGAAATCGCCGCGCTCCTCTTTCGCCGATTGAGCGCGATCTTCCATTCCATCGAGATTCACGCGAGCACCGGTTCGCCGCAGCATCTCCTGCAACAATACGCTCATCTTCATCCTGTTCAGCTTTTGGCTCGAAACCAGAAGCGGGAAGGCGAGCGCTTTTCCGTTCTTGACTCTCATGCCGCTGGCGTTGCGAATCCAGCCGAGTGAGTCGAGGAGCAGACTCGCTCGTGCGGAATCGAAGGGAATCTGAGCGACGTGTGGATCCGTACTCGGATATGCGCGCACCGTCGGCCCGACGGGAACAGTGGCGAAGGTGTCGAAGACGCTGCGCACGATCGCGTTTCGATCGATCGACATAGTGAGTGCGCGCCGAAGATCGCGGTCGGCGAACAACGGATGTGGGCGCCCCGTATCAGCCGGGTCGCGGAGATTGAATCGCAGAAAACCGTACGCCATGCCCGGTATCAGCATGGTGCGGACGTTCGGCCGGTGCGCCAGCTCGATCACATCTTCCGGTCGCAACGCGTCGAAAAGATCTGCGTCTCCCCTCGCGAGTCGAGTGACAGCGGCGGTGAAGTCGGTCATCACGCTCCAGATCACTCGATCGAGCCGGGCGCGCCCGCGGTAATTCGCGGTGTCGGCGACGATCTCAACCGAAGTGCCCTTGTTCCAGCGACGGAAGCGGAAGCGGCCGCTGCCGAGGGGCGGTGGCAGCTGGATTTGCCGCAATCGCGCGAACGGAATCCTTTCGAGTTGATGCGACGGAAGGATCAGCAACTGTGCGGCGGCGTCGAGAAACTGCGTCGGGCTGCGGCGGTGAAACCAGTAGACGGCGGTGAGTGAGTCAGCGACCGTCACCGAATCGACGTTTTCGAGTGAGCTCACGTATCTCCCCGCGACGGTCGGATTCTTGTTCAATTCGTAGGTGAATCGAACGTCTGCCGCGGTAACTTTTTCCCCGTCGTGCCACCGCGCGCGCGCGTTTAGACGGAAGGCGAGGCTGAGCGAATCACTCGACCAGCGCCAGCTGTCGGCCAGCTCCCGGCGATATTGGTTTTCGTCACGCGTGTCCAGACTCGGGCCGACATCGGCGAGATAATCGTAGATCTGCTCGGTGATCTGTTTGGCTGATGTATTGAGGACGAAAGGGGGAAACAGCGTTCCCGGATCGTCGAGCGTGGCGATGACGACCGTGCCGCCGGTCGCAGCGACTGCCTTTTCACTGGCGCTCTCAGAACAGCCGGCGACAACGAATCCGAGGGCAATTGCGACGGCGCCACGCATGGCGGGAAGGTAGCAGACTCAGCCGACGCGGGAAGGCACCAGCGTTAAGGTGATAGAAAACTTACAGTTAATGATATAGAATCGGCATTGACTCCCTTGCGGCTGAGTGAAAACCTCAATGATACATGGGAGAGGCGGCCGCCAAGCGCATGGATGCAATGCCCACCTTTCAGGTGGCTTATCTGCGACACGATGGTCGAGACTTGATTATCGTGCCGGTGGACCCTTCCTTCGCAAAAAGATCACCCACCGAGCAGGCTCGCATCCAGGAGGCGTTTCAACGCAGCGCCGCGGCGGCCGATATGGCCGGCGTTGTTGTTCCGGTCTGGGAGGATTCGACTGGCAGAATGGCCTTTCGCGCGCCTCCTCCCTGGCACGATTTTCTGAAGAGCATCGACATGATCTACGTCGCCACTGCTCTCAATCGGAATCTGAGTCTCCAGACGAGCTAGATCTGACGCGTCTCCCGCTGGGACGCGAGTGAACTTCAGGGATCATTTCTCCGAGCGCGCATCGCTTTACGCAGCGTATCGTCCCCGTTATCCCGACGCCCTGTTCAACTTCGTTGCCAGACTGACGTCAGAGCACAAGCTCGCGCTCGACTGCGGCACCGGAAACGGGCAGGCCGCAATCGGACTCGCCGGCCGCTTCGACAAAGTGGTTGCAACCGACCCGAGCACCGAGCAGATAAAGAACGCAACGCCGCATCCAAAGATCGAATACCGTGTGGCACAGTCGGAGGCGAGCGGGCTACCGACGCGATCCGTGAATCTCGTCACGGCTGCGCAGGCACTACACTGGTTTGTCCCCGAGAGATTCTTCGCGGAAGCGAAACGGGTGCTGGTAGCCGACGGTGCCGTCGCAGTCTGGGGCTACGGAGATCCAATGCTCGATGGGGCTCCGCTCCAAGAAATTTTGCACGAGTACAATCGCGTTCTCCTAGAACCTTATTGGGCGCCCGAGCGGCAGCTTCTGCTCGACGGATACAGGAGCATTCATTTTCCATTCGAGGAAGTGGCGGCGCCATCATTCGAGCTGAGAATGAACTGGACCTTGCCCGAGCTGGCGGGCTACTTGCGCACGTGGTCAGCGACAGCGAACTACGTTAGCGAGCACAGAACGGATCCCGTCGCGAGAGTTGAGAAGGCGCTGGCGACACACTGGGGAGATCCGCGAGCGGCGCGAGTCATCCGCTGGCCGTTACACATTCGCGCCGGGAAGTTGCAATCCCGCCTCGACTGAGCGCAGCGAATTCGCGGCAGCATCGTGCGCCCCATGCACGGTTGAATCGCGTGCTCCCTGCGCTGATACTCAACGCATGAGAAAGCTCACTTTTTTCGGGCCGCTCGTGCGCGGCGCGTTTATGGCGCTAGTGATCGCCGGCGCGGCGATCGCACCCGATGCTGGTGCACAGCATCAAGGACACGAGTCGATGGTATCGATGTCGCTGGACACGCTCACAAGCGCTCCAGTGGCACCAACGCGAGGTGTGGCCGATTCCGCGATCGCAGCAGACTCGTTGCTGCGCCTTTGCCGCCAGCACGTCAGGAATTCGATCGACGCGTATTCCACGTGCCTCGGCGATGGCATCGCCGCGTTGTCTGCGGCGGGCAACATCGGCCTGGCGATGGGCACGCTCGATCAGATCGTCCATAGCGATTCGTCGCTGATCCGGCTCGCTCATCCGCTGGCGCATGCGTTGGGCTACGCGGTGCGATCTACTCCGGCGACAGCGACTCGTCTGCTCTCGGAATGCGACGACAGATACCAGTCCGGATGCTATCACGGAATCCTCCAGCGCTACTTCGACGCCCGGATGGGAATGCCGATCGCGCAAAGCGTACTGCTGGCGCCCTGTGACGGCTTGCGTGGTACGAAGGAGCAGTTCCGCCTGTTCGACTGTCTGCATGGTACCGGGCACGGTCTCATGATGTATCACCGCTATGACGTCAACGCGGCGCTCAAGGATTGCGACCGTCTCACCAGCGATTGGGATCAGCGCAGCTGCTACAGCGGCGTGTTCATGGAACACAACATGGGTGTTCGCATGCAGGTGTTCGGCGATGGAGGGTTCGGAATGCATCGCCATTCGACGCCGGCGAAGAACGTGGTGCTGTTCAAGCCCAACGATCTCCAATACCCGTGCGACGCGACGCCGGCTCGCTATCGCTTTCAATGTTACGAGCTGCAATCCGATCTCATCCTGCCGGCGGTGGGAGGAAACTTTCGAAAAGCGGCCGTAGTGTGTGACGCCGCCGGGAGTCCTGATCTGGTGGGCGTCTGCTACGTCGGGCTCGGCAGAAATGCATCGGGCTCGGCAGCCTTCAACTACGATGGAATTCGCCAGAGGTGCGACTTTGCGTCACCGGCGGGCGTGTCCTGGTGCTACGAGGGGGCCGTCCGGCATCTGGCGTACGCGCCGAGCGAGCTGCCGCGAGGCATCGCCTTCTGCAATTCCATTGGTGAGGGAGAGGTGCGGGCCCGTTGCTGGAACGGGATCGGATTGCAGATCGCCGGGTTTTTCTCAGACATTCAATTGCGGCGCCGGGCCTGTCAGTCTGATAACGCGACTGATGTCGTCCCGTGCGTCGAAGGCGCGGGATTGACCAGTACCGGCGGAGTTGGGGTGCGCGAATTGCCAGAATTCTAGACTTTCGGGCTGCCTCGACACGGTCGCCCTTAGCGAGGACAGTTTTATGGCAAACGACAGGCGCTGTTCGGTTCGACTGCTCGTCTTCGGCGCATCGCTGCGCGAGGGCTCGATGAACGACAGACTCGCAACGCTGGCGGCGAGTGTCTCGGAAGCGAAAGGTGCGACGGTCGAAAGGGCGACAATGTCGCAGTTTGAGTGTCCGGCCTACGACCTGGACGTCGAAGTTGCGACAGGGTTGCCGGCCGGCGCGCAAGCGCTGCACGACAAGTTGCAGACAGTGGACGGTTTCATGATCTCATCGCCGGAATACAACGCTTCGATGCCGGGAGTGCTCAAGAACACCATCGACTGGGTGTCGCGGTTCAAACCGCAGCCGTTCAACGGCAAGCAGGCATTTCTGATGTCAGCGTCGCCATCGATGACTGGTGGAAAAGTCGGACTCTGGGCACTGCGGCAGCCGCTCGAGCATCTCGGCGCTCGCACGTATCCGGATATGTTCGCGCTAGCACAAGCGCACCGCGCGTTCGACGACGCCGGTCGCATCGCCGATGCCAAGCTGCAAACGTGGTTCGAGACGACGATCGAGTGCTTCATCGATCTGGTCGAGGCATCGAAGCACTACCCGCACCTGAAGAAGCAGTGGGTGGAATTCCTCGGCGAGCACCCGGAGGCAGAGACTACGCGCGTCGAGATGGGGGAAACCGCCGCCGCCGTGTAGGAGCGAAAATGCAGAAGCGAAAGATCGGCTCTCTCGAAGTGCCCGTCGTCGGAGTTGGCTGCAACAACTTTGGAATGCGCATCGACGAGGCGCGGACGAAAGAAGTCATCGATGCGGCTCTCGATGCGGGCGCCAATTTCTTTGATACCGCCGATTCATACGCGAATGGTCGGAGCGAAGAGCTGATCGGCCGCATCCTGGGCGGCCGGCGCTCGGAGGTGCTGATCGCAACGAAGTTCGGCCAGGCAATCCCCGGACAGGGCAGCGGCGCGCGCCCGGCGTACGTGAAAAAGGCTTGCGATGCGAGTCTCAAGAGACTTCGCACCGACCGCATCGATCTATATCAGCTGCATATCCCGGATCCGGAAGTGCCAATTGCTGAGACGCTCGGCGCGCTCAACGAGCTCGTGAAGAGCGGAAAGGTCAAAGAAATTGGCTGCTCGAATTTTTCCGCGCAGCAGCTGCGCGAAGCGGAAGCGGCGGCGACACGACTGAAATCCGCGCGATTCGTCAGCGTGCAGAATGAATACAGTCTGCTCCACCGCGAGCCTGAGGCGCAGGTGCTGGGCGAATGTGCGCGACAGCGCATCGCCTTCCTTCCCTACTTCCCGCTCAAAAGCGGGCTGCTCACCGGAAAATATCGGAAGGGTCAGCCGATTCCAGAAGACACACGCGTCGCGAAATTCGAGCGCTACCGGAAGCTTCTCACGGATGAGAATCTCGACAAGGTCGAGCGGCTCGGCGACTACGCTCGGTCGCACGGTCATGCCATGCTCGATCTCGCAATCTCATGGTTGCTCGCGCATCCCGTAGTTGCTTGCGTCATCGCCGGTGCATCTTCGGCTCAACAGGTGCGCGCCAACGTTAGCGCCGCGAGCTGGGGTCTTAGTGGGGTGGATCTCGAGGAGATCGACAGCTTGCTCAGCCGTGAGGCTGGAAACGCGACGGCCTGACTAAATTCCGGAACGTTCTGAGCCGGACTCGCGTATGGCGCGAAGTGAAGGTTAAGGCTGGCTCAATCACTCACGACGACAAATCGGAGCAAAGGTGAAAAAGACTATTCTATCCTTGATTGCAGTCCTGGGACTCGCAGCCGCCGGACCGGTGGCGCAGTCGCAGGGCTACAATCCATTTCAAATTGGCGCGTCCGGCGGGATTGCTTTCCCCACGAGCGACCTAAGCAATGGGACTAACACGGGTTACAACATCGGCTTAGTGCTAGGCTACAAGCCGCAACTCCTGCCAGTGGCAGTTCGCGCGGAAGCAGCGTACAACCAGTTCGGGCTGCAGCAAGGCGGCGGGAACATCAACGTTCCGTCGTTCACTGGCAATCTGGCCTATGACCTCCCGCTTGGGATGTCGTTCACGCCCTACGCCGTCGGTGGTGTCGGGCTTTACCGTCCGAGCGCGACCTTGGGCGGCGGCTCAACCGAACCTGAGAACGACTTCGGCTGGAACGTCGGCGGTGGCATCAAGATCCCGCTGAGCAGCAGCTTCGAGACATTTATCGAAGCGCGCTACAACCGCGTCAATACCAGCGGCGCGTCGCTCAGCTTTGTTCCGATCACGGTCGGGATACTTTTCTAGGATTCAGTTGTGCAAACAGAAATGGCCAGCCGAACCGGCTGGCCATTTTTGTATGCCAACTTCTGCTATTGCACTGCGTTGATCATGTCGAAGATCGGGAGGTACATGGCGACGACCATTCCGCCGACCACCACGCCGAGAACCACGATCATGATCGGCTCGAGCAGCGAGAGCAGGTTGCTGACGGCCGCGTCGACTTCTTCGTCGTAGAAATCGGCGATCTTGGACAACATTTCGTCGAGACCACCGGTTTGCTCACCGACGGCGATCATGGAGATGACCATCGGCGGGAACACCTTCGACTTCTGCAGCGGCTGGGCGATCGTATCACCGCCGGCGATCGATGTGCGCGACTGCATGATCGCGTCCTGAATCACGCGGTTACCCGCCGTCTTGGCCGTGATCTCGAGACCTTCGAGGATGCTGACACCCGAGCTGATGAGCGTGCCGAGCGTGCGGGTGAAACGCGACACCGCGGATTTGCGGAGCACGTCACCGAGCACCGGCATCTTCAGCAACAAGCGGTCGATGACGAGCTTACCGTTCGACGAGGCGTAGTACTTCTTGAACATGTATCCGCCGCCAACGGCGATGGCGAGGAGCATCCACCAGTACGATTTGAGGAAGCGCGACGCGCCGATGACTATGCGGGTCGGCAGCGGCAGTGCGAGGCCTACCGACGAGAACATGTTCTCGAAGACCGGGATGACGAAGATAAGCAGGGTTACTACCGCGATCGCGGCGACGCTCATGATGACCGCCGGATAGATCATGGCGCCCTTCACCTTTCTCACCAGGGCGTCGTTCTTTTCGAGGAACGTCGCCAGGCGCATTAAGATCGTGTCGAGAATACCACCAGCTTCACCGGCAGCAACCATGTTCACGTAAAGGTTGGTGAACGCGCGCGGGTGCTTCGACAGCGCATCGGCGACCGTGTTACCGGACTCGACGTCGAACACCACTTTCCTGGTGACTTCGGCGAGCGCTTTGTTGTCGGTCTGCTCGGCGAGAATCGTCAGGGCCTGCACCAGCGGCAGACCCGAGTTGATCATCGTCGAAAACTGACGGGTGAAGATGACGACGTCGCGGGTCTTGATCGAGCCGCGACCAACTTTCTTGGTCGCGTCCTGATCGATCTTGACGACACTGAGCCGCTGCTTTCTGAGTTGCGCAATTACGTCATCCCGCGAGCCTGCATCGATCGTCGCGGTGCGCAGATCGCCGTTGAATGCTCTCGCAGTGTAAGTAAACGTAGCCATTAACTAACCCTCTCCTAACGTCTGACTGGGGAACCCGTTGCGGGCCGCCCGGCCCCGGGCTTTGTGGGGGGCGCAATTTTTCCACTACCATCCTCCGCCGGATCCAGCTGTCCAATCATGCGCTGGAACTCCGTCGGATCGCCGCTCACGCGCAGGCATTCGTCCGCCGTCACTTCGCGAGCCATGTACAGCTGGTACAACGCATCGTTCAGGGTCTGCATGCCGAACTTCTTACCCGCCTGCATCGACGAGTAGATCTGATGAACCTTGTCGTCACGAACCAGGGCGCGAATGGCCGGTGTCACGACGAGGATTTCCGCCGCCATCACGCGGCCACGACCGCTGGCCTTGGGCAGCAGGGTCTGGGTGACGATTCCCTCAAGCACGAACGCCAGCTGCGCTCTCACCTGCGACTGCTGGTGCGATGGGAAGACGTCGATGATACGGTTGATCGCTTCGGCCGCCGAGTTGGTGTGCAGCGTCGCGAAAGCGAGGTGACCTGTCTCGGCGATCGTCAGCGTCGCGGCGATCGTCTCCAGGTCGCGCATTTCACCCACCAGGATGATGTCGGGATCTTCGCGCAGCGCGTACTTGAGCGCATTGGCGAACGACTTGGTGTCGCTGCCGATCTCGCGCTGGTTGATGATGCAGCTCTGATGCTTGTGGATGAACTCGATCGGATCTTCGACCGTGATGATATGTCCTTTGCGCTCGCGATTGATCTTGTCGATCATCGCCGCCAGCGTCGTCGACTTACCGGAGCCAGTCGGGCCGGTGACGAGGACCAGTCCGCGTGGCTTCTCAGCCATCTTGGCGATCGAACCGGGCAGACCCAGCTGCTCGAAGGTCTTGATCGCGAACGGAATCTGTCTGACAACCATCGACACGCAGCCGCGCTGCTTGAAGACGTTGCCACGGAAGCGGGCGAGGTTCTGAATGCCGAAGGAGAAATCGAGCTCGTCCTCCAGCTCGAACCGCTTCTTCTGCTGCTCAGTGAGGACTGAGTAAGCCACGTGAAGCGTATCCTTGGGCGTCATCTCGAAATCGACTGCGGAGTTGGTGATGTCACCATCGACACGCAGCTTGGGACGCTCGCCGGCAACGATGTGCAGGTCGGATGCGTTGCGGGAGACCATCTCTTCAAGGAGCGAACGTAAATTGAAAACGCTGCCCTGCGGCTTGGGTGGTCCCGATGGGGACGAAGTGTCTATGAACGGTAAAGTCATCGGTTAGTGATGCGTGGGGTGAGAATCGGCCGCTGTTTCGCGGACCACCTGGTCGAGGGGCGTGATTCCTTTGAGCACTTTCAGCCAGCCATCCATTCGCAGCGTCAGCATTCCCTCTTCGATGGCGGTCTTCTGGATCTCCGCTGCGCCGGCGCTCTGCATGATCAACTTTCTCAGGCGCGGCGTCATGTTCAGGACTTCATAAAGTCCCTGACGGCCTTTGAGACCCGACCCTTCGCACTGCTCGCAACCCTTACCGCGGAACGTGGGAAGGTCTTCCATCTTGCTGTCGAGGGTGATCTGATCCATGAACGGCTTGGCCGCGTCCGTGGCTTTGGCCTTCGCGTCACTAAGCGCCATGTCTGTGAAGTGCATGTCGCGGAGAGTCATTCCAGCAATCTTCGCCGCGGAGATCTCTGCCTGGTCCATCTTGTATGCTTCCGCGCATTTGGTGCAGACGCGACGCACCAGGCGCTGGGCCAGCACCAGGTTGAGCGCCGAGGCGACGTTGAAAGGCTCGATACCCATGTCCATCAGACGAGTAACCGTCTCGGGAGCAGAGTTGGTGTGCAAGGTCGAGAGGACGAGGTGACCGGTGAGGGCGGCCTTGATGGCGATGCCACCCGTCTCCAGGTCTCGAATTTCTCCCAACATGATGATGTTGGGGTCCTGACGAAGAAACGCCTTCAACGCGGCGGCGAAGGTCATCCCGATCTCGGTTCTCACCAGCACCTGGTTGATGCCGAACAGGTTGTATTCGACCGGGTCCTCCGCCGTCATGATGTTGACGTCGATGTTGTTGATCTTCGATAGCGCGGAGTAGAGCGTCGTCGTTTTACCGGAACCCGTCGGACCGGTTACGAGCACCATGCCGTAAGGATTGGAGATCGCTTCCATCAGCTCGCGCTCGGCGCGCGGCTCGATGCCGAAGGTGCTCAGGTCGAGCGACAGGTTGCCCTTGTCGAGAATACGGAGCACGACCTTCTCTCCGAAGAGAGTAGGCAGCGTCGAGACACGGAAATCGATGACCTTGGTCCCTATTTTCAGCTTAATGCGCCCGTCCTGGGGGACGCGGCGCTCGGCGATGTTCAGGTTAGCCATGATCTTGAAGCGGGAGATGAGAGCCGGCCGCATCTTGATCGGCGGCTTCATGATTTCCTGCAACGCTCCGTCGATGCGGTATCGCACGCGGAGCTCCTTTTCGAAGCACTCAAAGTGAATGTCTGACGCGCCTCTGCGGAGTGCGTCGGTCATGATCGCGTTGATGAGTTTGACGACCGGCGCTTCGTCGACGAGAGCGGCGCCCATTGCGTCGGCGTTGTCGTTTTCGCTCTCCAGAATCTCGATGTCGTCGTCGTCATCGATCTCGGCGAGTAGGTTCTCCATCTGCGCCTCGCCCGAAGCGTAGAATTTCTCGATCACGTTGCGCAGCGTGAACTCGCCGGCAATGACCGGGAAGATGTCGAGCCGGGTGATGAACTTGATGTCGTCGAGAACCGACAGTGTCGCCGGATCGGACATGGCGACTGTCAGAGTGCGGCCGTCGCGTTTCAGCGGAAGCACGCTGTGCTTCATGGCGAGCTCACCGGGAATGAGCTTGGCAATGCGCGGATCGACCTGGAACTTGGTCAGGTCGACGGCGGGCATCTTGTGCTGCCGCGCGAGCATCCTGGTGAGGTCGGTCTCCTTTACGAAACCGAGCTTGACCAGGTTGTAGCCAACGCGCGTGCCGTTGTGTCTCTGCTCCTGGAGAGCCTTATTGAGCTGTTCCTGAGTGACCAGCCCTTCTCTCAAAAGCAGATCGCCGATTCTCGGCGTTTTGGCGGCAGGAGCTGTCAAGGACGCATGTCCCTCCGGTGAGGCTTCCTGCGTGCTTTTGGCAGTTCGGAACGCCTGGATATGACTGTGTTGGTAGGACGCGGGACGAGGGAGAAGGTTACGCTAGAGTCAAGTTTTTCTACCATAGATGGTCCGATGCCTTTTACGCGTCGGAGACCATCCATAGAGCCGAACGGACCGAACGTGTCGCGGTCGGCGACGATCCTCTTCGCCAGCATCGGCCCGATATGTCGGAGTGCTTCAATCTCCTTGGCGCCGGCGACATCGAGATCGACTGGCCCCGCTGGCTTCGGCGGCGCCTTTGCTTGACGATCGCGTTTGGGCTTGCGCAAGCCGGCGCGGCGCGCCGAATCAGCAGCTTTTATTTGCAGCTCGAGGGCGGATCGAGCCCCGGCGTCAGTCGGCGAGTGGCTGTGGAAAACACGGTATGCCCTGGTTGAGGCGCCGAGGACGAGAACAATTGTGAAAAAAAGAAGCGCCTTTCGTTCGGCGGGGGTCGGCATGCTGCGACCCTAGCGCTGTCAGTCTGGCTTACGTCACCGAAGCGGCGCGGGTAGGAGCGTAGGATTCCATCGAAGCCGTCAGAAGGAGCGTCGACAGGACCAGGACGCCCGCAATAACGAATGGAAAGCCCAGCCCGAGGTGGTCCATTGCCACGCCGGCGGCGAGGGGAAACACTACCCGTGAAACGCCGCCAAAGGTGTGCTGGACGCCCATGTAGAGGCCGCGGTGCCGCCTCGGAACTACTCGCGAAAGCATGGCAGTCACGCACGGGAAAACGAACGCTGTTCCCAGCGGCATCAGCGTGAGTGCAACAAGTAGGGTTTGGTAAGAATGTACCGCGGCGACGAGCGCAAGGCCGGCGGCAAGGAGCACCAGACCGAGCCGGGTGAGACGCGCTTCGCCGAGCCACTCGATCATGCGTCCCAGAATTCCGGCGCGAACGAAAACACCCATCCCGCCAAGGTACATCACGAAGAAGCCTACGTTGGCCTCGGTTATGGGAAGCCGATTGGCAAGGATCAAAGGAAGCGTCGGAGCGGTTCCATAAAAGGCACCGATCGCGATGGCGTAGATCCAGATCAAGCGCTGCGCAGGCTCCCTGGGATGGGCGATGACACTCCAAACGGCGCGGGAGCTGGTTTGGTGCGCGACCTCGTACTCGCCGGTGGTTGGGACATCCTCCTTTGACTCACGCAGGTAGATGCTGGCGAAGACGCTGACCAGAACGCAGAAGATCGCCGAGGCGATTCCGGGAGCGTGGTGCCCCCAGTGGATCAGGCCGGAGCCGATTGCCGGCCCGACGACTGCCCCCAGACTGGTTGCCGCCGAGAGCCAGCCGAGGCTTTTCGCCCGGTCGTTCGGATCGCTGGCGTCGGCGACGTACGCCTGAACGACGCCGATCGTTCCACCGCCTAGACCCTGGACTATGCGCGAAAGCAGAAGGAGCCAGATCGTGCTGGCGTAGGCGAAAATGACGTACGCGACAGCTGAAACCAGAAGCCCGGAGAGGAGCGCGGGACGGCGACCATAGCGATCGGAAACGCGTCCCCACAACGGGGCGCTGGCGAGCTGCGCTACGGAGAAAGCGGCGATCAGAACGCCAACGATCGTCGCGGACGCACCCATCTTCGTGGCATAGAAAGGAAGCAGCGGAATGATCATCGCCAGGCCCAGCATGTCCACGAAGGCCGTGATCATGAGGACGGTCAGCTTCCCTCTCATTTTTTTATTTGCGCGTCACCAGCGCGGCGGCGACATCACCAACTTTGGCGAGGGACTTGGCTGAGATCTTGTCGATCGTGTCGAAGGGAGTGTGGTGAGGCGGGTAGGTCAGGTCGATCACGTCGATCACGGGAATTCCGACGTTGAGGAGCGGAATATGATCGTCGGTGATCAGACCGCCGCTTTCCTGGACGAAGATGTCGCCGTAGCCGAGATCGGCGGCTGTTTGCCAGACGCGCGACACGATTTCTGGCGCCTGTTGAAAGGAATTCATCTCGTACGGGATGCGCAGATCCCTGTCGCCGATCATGTCCCACAGCACTCCGTAGCGCGGCTTATAGCCCGCTGAGGGCAGGTGCGCCGCGAAATATTTGGACCCGATGAGAACGTCGATTTCAGGCGGCCCAAACTGCCCGTAATCCTCGCCGTCCGTGAAAAGGAGATCGACCCCGACGAGTGGTTTCGTTCTCTTCAGCAGATCTCCCAGCGCGACGAACATCCCGACGCCCGACGCGCCATCGTTCGCGCCAGGTACCGGCATCTTCTTCTCGGCTTCAGTCGTCGCTGATTCCGATACTGGCCGCGAATCCCAGTGCGTCATGTAGAGCACGCGGTTGGTGAGATCGGGCCGGAAGCGGGCCAGTATGTTGCGCAGCGGAAGCTTCTTGCCGTCAGCGGTTGCGTAGGTGAAGCTCTGGACGATGACGGTGTCCGCGCGGGCGCGCATTTGTCTGATGATCCAGTCGCCGGCTTTCTGCGCCGCCGGAGTGCCGGGGACGCGTGGCCCGAAGTCGACCTGCGCCTTGGCGTAGCTGTACGCCGCGCTGCCACTGAACCCGGTCGACGTCGCTCCCGCCGCCGACGCCGGGCTCCTTTGCGCGGCACTGCCCTCCTTGGCGTCGTTGCCGCACCCGAACATGAGACAGAAGGTCAATAAGAGCAGCATCGATCTCACTTGAAATCCCCGGCGAAAAACTGCAGGTGCATCACTGCGCTGAGCACCGTCTGGGTGAAGCGGCGGTTAAGGTTACGGTCGAAGCTCTCCACGCGCGAGACCACGAAGCTCGATGAAAGATTCTCGGCGACGTCGGTATCGGCACTCATGCTAAAGGCGCGACGACCGTTATCCGTAAGTCTGCTTTCGCCGGTGGGATCGAGCGGGTTAATAACGAAATTCTGTCCAAGGCTCTTCTGATAGCTCACGCGCGTTCGTAGATCGCTTCTCGCCTTCCAATCGGCGGGGAGTTTCCACGGCTTTGAGACGTCGACGCTGAAATCGGAGTTGTCACCATTGCTGGTTAGCCCGGGCCTGGCGTCGAGTTGTCTGGAGAATGAGTACCCTACAGTGGCAGAGAGGGGTCGGGCCCCGGCGAAGACGAGCGAGCCGTTCAAGGGATAAGAACGGACGCGAATCTTTCCTCTGTCATCGAGGGTGTCACTGGCCAGCGGCTGCGTTCCATTTACCTGGCGAGTCTCCAACACGCGCGCGTTGGCGCCGACGCTCGAGATTATAGACTTGAGACCGCTCGGCCTCCCCGTCCAGCGAAACGCGACATCGGGGAAGATGATTTGCGTTCCGTCAACGATGTCCTGGCCTTGCTCGATTCGGCGCGTCCAGTTGCGGGTGTTGATGCGCTGATAGCGGCTGGCGATGTTGGCGCCGAAGGGAAGATTGAGCGACTGATTGACTGAGAACTGAGTGACCAGACCGACACTCGTCGCGAGCTCGTTGCCGATCTCGCGAAATGTGTTGACTCCGCCGAGCCCGAACTGGTAGGCGAGCGATGCGCCGGCCGCGCTGCCGTCGTACACGGACAAAAGGCTGCGATTGAAGTTGATGTCCACCGGCTGCAATCCACCCAGCAGCCCGCGCAGGAAGCTGTTGCTGTCGGTGTAGAGCTTCACCGCGCGAGGAAGATCGAGGGTGACACCCGCTGTTGTCGTCTGCGAATTACCAAGGCGGCGCGGGATCCGCAGCTCGCCGGTGCTGTCGCCGTTTTGACGCGCGAAGCCAAGGGTGTTCGGGTCGCGGAGCATGTTGTACGAGGTTCCGAAGTCCAGCCGCGGCCTGAACCAGGCGGTGATCGGCGGCGAGATGTTGATCCCCGCTTGCATTGCCCGCTCTCGCTCGAGACCGACATCGCCACCAAAGAGTCTGTCGCGGTCGCTGGCTGCCACCAGTCCGAGGGGCGAGCTGGTTCCATAGCCTCGCAGGTCGCGAACCGAGGTGACGTCCCAGCGAATCGACGCTGCCTTGAATGGCTTGAAGACCAGAGTGCTACCGTTGCGCCAGCTCCGCGTGCGACCTTTGACTGCCTGCGCGGTGTCGCCTACTGCGAAAGCGGGCTTGAGGAACGAGATTCGATCGTCGTGACCATTCGTATAAGCGCTGGTGAGATGGATTTCGGTCGGCGACC
>Ga0066673_10000225_pt1 | contig 14995 bp, 15 predicted proteins | sample GraSoiAngelo_122_FD_62302 | JGI IMG/M metagenome (GOLD analysis project Ga0066673, IMG submission 62302) | Grasslands soil microbial communities from the Angelo Coastal Reserve, California, USA - 14_0927_02_20cm | ecosystem: Environmental > Terrestrial > Soil > Grasslands | place: USA...
AGCACGCTCACGCCCGGATGGCGCGACTGACCGCGCAGCAAGATGCGCGAGGCGATGAGACCCAGCGTCCCCGCTGCCGCCGCGATCGCGAGCATCTGGAGCGCCGGCAGCTTGAAGATGATCAGGCCCGCCGCGATCGGAGGTATCAGCGCCATCGCGGTGACGAGATCGTCGGGAAGAGTCTGCGGCTTGAACGCGGCACGATCGAACCAGCGTCCGGCTCTGATGATCCACGAACCGGGCGGCCTCGCCTTGAGCTCGCGTTGTCCTCGGGACAGCACCTGCGGATTGTAGGCAAAAGGCCCGCTCGCAAGACCCGGTGAAGCCGCATGGCGCGCGCAGGGCCCACGTCGGTGATAATCGGCAGGCTCGTGTCGCTGTTTGGCCAACGTCTTCTCGCGACGGCCGTGGCGCTGTGGGTTGTTGCGATCGTGGGTTCACCCGCGGTCGCCGCTGCGCTGCCGGATTCAACCTGGGTCGCGCTTCCTTCGTTGCCGAACCAGGCGCGAAGTGCTCTGTTCGCGCTCGCCGTCGATCCGTTCGGCAACCAGCTGGTGATTGCTGGAGATGCGCAGGGCTCGCTGTACCGGAGCACGAATGGAGGCGCCGCGTGGTCATCCGTGCACGCCGGCAAGGCATCGATCACCACACTCGCCTTCAGCCCCTCAACGCAAGGGATGGTCCTCGCGGGCACTCGCGGATCGGGCGCGCTGATCAGCCGCGACAACGGAGCCACCTGGTCCGCGGCGCGAGGCCTCGATGGCCGCACCGTCCGAGCATTCGTGTTTGCGCTGACGCTTGTCGCGGCGGGCACCGACCACGGCGTCTACATGAGCCCGGACGGCCTGGCATGGACGCAGTCGGGGCTCGCGAATCGCAACATCAGTGCCATCGCGGTGGAGGCGATTCACGCGCCGGTCAGGCTGGTCGCAGGCGGCGATGCACCGGTATCCGGCAGCGCGCTGCCTCTCTACGAGAGTCTGGACAGCGGAGCAACCTGGAAGCAGATCAACCCAGGGATCAGCGGCACGATCGCGGTCAGGCTCGTCGCGGGTCCGCTGCCGCCCACCGGAAACGTGCGGCCACTTCTCCTTGGCACGAACACCGGCCTGTTTGTATCGCAAGACAATGGCGCCTCATTCACTCCGCTCAGCGGCGGTGGGCTGCTGCCGACCACCGACTACACGCAGGCCGCCTTTCTGACCGAGCACCACGACCGTTTCTATGTGGCGAGCGATGGCGGCGGATCAGGTGCCGGCGGCATCTGGCGGACGAACAACGGCGGCCAGTCCTTTGCGTCGCTGCAGCCGCCTGACGCGTCCATCACCGCGCTCGCCGTCTCCAACGATGAGAAGCCGATCCTCTATGTCGCCTCATTTCGCCCTTCGAGCCACCTCATCTCGCTGTGGGCCTACCACGACACGGGAGGCACGCCGCAAGGTCCGCCCGTCACTGCCCCGGCCGCAAGCGGTGCGCGCGCGACGCCGCTTGGCGCTGGGTCTCTCGTCGACCAGCTGCTCGCGTCGCCGCAGCTGCCCTACATCGGGCTTGGTTTGGGGGCGCTCGCTGTGCTGTTCACGGCCATCGCCGCGCACCTGCGCGGCCGCTACAGGTAGGCAGCTAGACTCGGATTCCCTTGACGAGTCCGCATGAGCGCTTGCGCGAACTTGGCATCACTCTGCCCGCCCCGCCGCCACCAGCGGCATCGTATTTGCAGACGAGAGTTGTGCCGATCGGCGACGGCCGCGAGCTTCTCTACGTCGCGGGCCAGGTTTCGGCGGACGGCGACCAGCTCCTGAAGGGTCGTTGCCCGGACGAGGTTTCGGTCGAAGAGGCGACCAGACGCGCACGGCTGTGCGCTCTCCGGGTGCTGGCCCAGATCGAGTCGGCCGTCGGGCTGGACCGCGTCGAAAAGCTGATGCAGCTGATTGGATTCGTCCTCTCCGCCGATGACTTCGGCGACCAGCCCAAGGTCATGAATGGCGCATCCGACCTGTTCGTCGAGGTGCTGGGCGACGCCGGGAAGCACACGCGCGCGGCGTTGGGCACCAATTCGCTGCCCTTCAACGTGACGATCGAGATTGCGGCGGTGGCTGTTGTCCGCGATCGCTGACCTTCGCGCTCGTATGCGCAAGCCCGGCGCCCTCCTGATCGGTTCTCTCGTCTACCTCACGATCCTCTTCGGCGTGATGCTCTGGCGCGGCATCTCGATCGAGCCGGAATGGGTGATCCTTGCGCTGCTCGTGATCGCGGTCGCGATGGGTCGGGGCCGCACCTTCCTCGCCGACTGGCTTCCGTTCCTTCTGCTTTTCTTCGCGTACGAGGCGATGCGCGGCTTCGCGGCCAAGACGGGTTTTGCGCCCCACGACCTCTCAGGTTTGGAGCGAGCGGTGTTCGCGGGCACGCTGCCGACGCTGACCCTGCAGCACGCCTTCTACCACCAGGACTCGATAGGGGTGCAGGACCTCGTTGCGATGTTCTTCTACTTCATGCACTTCCCTCTGCCGATCCTGGTCGGATTTGTTTTCTGGCTGCGCAGCCGCGATCACTACCACCGGTTCATAGCCGCCCTGCTGCTGATGGCGTTCATATCCTTCATCACGTACTTGTTCTGGCCCTCTGCTCCGCCGTGGTGGCAGTTCGGCGCCGATCGCGTGCCCTCCGGCGACGTCGTGCACAAGATCCTCAACGAAACGGTCGACAAGATCTGGGGCAAGAACTACATCGTCACGCCGCTCTACACGCATTTGAATCCGAACCAGTTCGCCGCCTTTCCGTCGCTGCATGCCGCGTTCCCGATGCTGGGCGCCGTATACGCGTGGAACAGGTATCGCTGGCTCTCGATCCTTTTGATCGTCTGGTCGCTCGCGGTGATCGCCTCGATCGTGTACCTGGGCGAGCACTACATCGTCGATGCGCTCGACGGCCTGCTCTATGTGGCGGTCGCGACGATCCTGGTCGAGGCGTTCGTGCGCTGGCGGGCGCGAAGCAGTGCGTCTAAGCCTGCCAGACCTTCCGCATGATCGTGCGCGCCAATTTGTCCGAATCGTGGTGTGATGGCTTGCGCGTGTTCACGACGTCCGACGCGATGAACCGAACCTCGGGATGCCGCGTGATGTCCGCGGGCCGGAAGATCACCGCCGCCTGACCGCCCGTCGGCGCGTGGGTCGTGTTCGAGTTGACGAGCACGAAATCGAAGAGGTTGGCGCCCACATGCTCGCGGATCACTCGCAGGTAGTCCTGCACGCCGTACCCGTCGGTCTCGCCCGGTTGAGCGGCCAGGTTGCAGATATAGAGCTTGAGAGCGGCGGAGGCCTTGATCGCTTCGACCATGCCTTCGACCAGGAGGTTGGGAAGGATCGAGGTGTACAGAGAGCCCGGGCCGACGATGATCAGCTCCGCGTTCAGGATCGCCTGCGCGGCTTCGGGATTGACCTGCACGCCGTCGGGCTTCAGGAAGACATGGCTGATCGGCGAGTTGTGCTTGGGGATCTGCGACTCGCCCTCGACGGTGCTGCCGTTGATCGACGCCACGAGTGTCACGTCCTGCAGCGTCGACGGCACGATTGTGCCCTTCACCGCGAGCACCTTGCCCGATTCGCGAAGGGCCTGTTCGAAGTTTCCGGTGACGTCGGCCATCGCCATGATGAAAAGGTTCCCGAAGGCATGTCCGTTGAGCGAGCCTTCTTTGAAGCGATGGTCGAAGAGCTGCTTCATCAACGGCTCGGCGTCCGCGAGCGCGATCAGGCACTGGCGGAAGTCGCCCGGCGGCAGGATTCGATACTCGTCGCGCAGCCTGCCTGACGAGCCACCGTCGTCGGCAACCGTGACGATCGCGGAGAGATTGGACGTGTAGGTCTTCAGGCCGCGGAGCAGCGAGCTGAGTCCGGTGCCGCCCCCGATCGCCACGATGCGCGGCCCGCGTCCGCGAAGGCGGAATGCGTGGATGACCTCGACAACGCTTCCCGTGTTCGTCCCGGGAAGGAACGGTCCGAGTACCGACTGCGTGAGCTTCAGGTAGCTCAGCACCAGCAGCCCGACTCCGAAGAGGCCGAACACGATCGCGCGGGCCCAATAGGGCAGGAACTGAAGAGTGATGTAGTAGAAGCTGTGTGGCAGGGCGATGGTCTGGTAGGCCTCTTTGAGGGCGTACGCGACACCGAGCACCAGAACAAGCTCGGACACCATGAGAAGCAGAAGCCAACGTTTGATCTGCAGCCCGGGCGTGAGCCAGCGAAGCCAACTCGCGGACGAAGGAAGCCTTCTGGCCATCTAACGCGCCTGCAGCAACGAATGGAAAACGTGCAAGGTTACTCTGGTACTACGCTTCAACTGAAGTATGGGGACTTTACGCGGAATCCGTCGTCTTGTTCGGGTTGTTGCATTTGGCCTCATTGCGGCCGCTGTCGCGACCGAGCTCTCCAAACCGGCGCCAGAGCGCACCTGGCACGGCAAAGTGTTCGACATTGTGCCGTATGACTTCAGGCCTCCGACCTGGCAGCGCATCCGCAGCGCGTACTGGAACCCTGAATCGGATCGACTCTTCAACGACCGGGTGTTCGGTGTGGGTTGGGCGGTCAACCTCCATAGAGCGAAAACGCTCATGGAGGAGGGTTTCCGGCAAATGATGGGTACGAAGGAGTCGCTGTCGATCCGCATGAGCGCGCGCTCCGAGGGCTCCCGCAAGGACTAGCCGTCCAACCACCGGGACGTCCTTAGAATGATTCGCCCCGGCCCGGGCGCTCGAGGGACTTGGGGAGTGGCGCAACGGTAGCGCAGCTGACTCTGGATCAGAAGGTTGAAGGTTCGAATCCTTCCTCCCCAGCCACAACACTGAGGGCTACTCTTCTGGGCGGGAATGAACGCAACGAGTGACGGCCGGTGGCATTCCATCGGCAGGGTATTCGCGTTCGTCTATGCCGCCGGCTGGTTCGCCGGCACGTGGATCTTCACGCTGGTGAGCTTCGCGATCATCTCGCCATCGCCCCCGGATGCCACCGATCGAGTGGCCCACTACGCCTATGAACGTGCGGTATACCCCCAGCTCTATAGCGCCGTGCTCTGCATCCTCTTGGCGATGATGTGTTTCATCGGGCTGGGACTCGTCTTGAGGCATTCGCTTGGCCCCGATGGTGCTCGACAGCAAGTCATGGCCGCCAGTTTCGGCGCGGCGGGGCTGTTCGGAGCTCTCTGGTTGTTCATGACGCTCGGCCTGCTGCAGGCTGTGGTCAATGTAAGTCAGGGCGCTTCGAGCGAAACGCTGCGGACGCTGACCGACGCAAGCGCCTTGATCGAGTCTCCAGCGAACTGGCTCCAGCGCGCATTCCTGCTTCTCGCAGGGCTGGGTACCTATTGGTCGAGCCGCCTCGCCCTTGAGCAAGAATCATTTCCGCGGGCCTGGGCATTTCTCGGGTTCGTTCTCGCTGCTCTCTACTGGCTGGGCGTGCTGAGTCTGGCGCGTGACGGCGCAATACCTGTACCGGACGCAGTTGGCGGCCTGCTCATCCTTCTCAGCGGCGGCATTGTGGGTCCAGTCTGGGGCGGATGGCTGGCGGTGCGCCTCCATCGCGAGATGCGACCCTCCTTCCCAGCCACCATCCATTGAAACCGTGCCGCCGAAGCGCGTTGCCTTTCCGCGGGCACATGACTGGACGGCGGCAATTGAGGCTCTGACCGAACCTGTAGGAGGATCAAAGTGACGGGCCGCGACCTGCTTCTTGATGCGTTCGGGCGCATTCCCGCGATGGTGCATGACGTGATCGATGGGCTGACTCCCGACCAGCTTACCGCTCGCCTGGACAGCCAGGCGAACTCGGTCGCGTGGCTGGTATGGCACCTGAGCCGGATCGAGGACGATCACGTCGCCGAGCTCGCGGGCCGTCCGCAGGTGTGGACTGCCGGCGGCTGGGCGAAACGCTGGCGCCTGCCGTTTAACGTCGCCGATACCGGCTACGGACACTCCGCCAGGGAGGTCGCGGCCGTCACCGGGGACCCAGATCTGCTGCTCGGATACTTCGACAGCGTGCACGATATGACGGTCGAGTTCGTCAGGACGCTCACCGCCGGCGACCTCGAACGCATCGTCGATGAGGATTGGGATCCACCCGTCAGCATGGGCGTGCGGCTGATCAGCGTGGTCGGGCACGACTTCGAGCAGGCTGCGGAGGCGGCCTTCATCCGCGGAGTCCTCGAGCGCAGGAAGAACGGCCCCGCCCGGTGAACGCCTACGACCCGGGAGCGTGGCACGACTTCTTCCTGACTTCCGGCACGGCAGCGGCAGCACTCACGGGACTTCTGTTCGTCGCGCTGTCCATCCACCTCGACCGGATCCTCGGCCACCCCGAGCACAGGTTCCGCGCACGCGGCAATTTCTTCGGCCTCACCGTCGTGATCTTCGTGTCCCTCGTCGTTCTGATGCCGAGCCTGGGCGCGAAATGGCTCGCGGTTGGGCTCATCGTTCCCAACATCACAGCGGCGGTGGTCAACGCCTGGCACATCCGGCGGGTGTTGCCCACGTTTCTGCGCGGCTCGATCGCCTTTCCCCTGCGCGTCGGCCTTTCTTACGTGTTCATCCTCATGGGAGTCGTCGGCGGGATCAGCATCTGGGCGGGTGCCGGCGGCGGGCTGATCTGGCCGGCGGTCGAATCCATCGGCATGTTGCTGATCGCTCTTCTGGGGGCGTGGTCGCTGCTGGTCGGCGTTACTCACGCCGAGGAGGTAAAGCCGTCCCAGCGCGGCGAACCGGCGTTGAGGACTGGCGGTCGCTAGTGGATCGCGCTTTGGCTGTTGTAGTTTGCCTCGCTGCGTGAGGACACTCGCCCTGTTGGTTTTCACGAGCTGCCTCGTTTTGATCGGGGCCTGTAGTCTTCCGGGCCCCGCCCCGAAGTCGCCCGCGGCTGCCGCGGCGCCGACTCCAACCGCCCTTGTCTGTCCTGAGGGGCTGCCCGCGCGAGCCGGGCTCACCAACTTCGGCGCCTTCATCGGCACGTGGCAGGCCATGCATGCCCGCGACCCCCAGAACGGATCGGACTACAAGCTCGGCGCGGCGCTAGGGCGCGTCGAGGTGAGGTGCAGCGCCGGCGGCTTTGTGATCGAGGAGCAGATCCACCCGCTCAACCAGACGCCCGCCGGCTCGGCCCTACGTCTTGCGCTCACCGATGTCCCGGACGACGCGCGCAAGATCTATGACCATATGCACGAGGGCTGCCGCACACTTCAGTACGCGTCCGCCAAGCTCGCGCGACAGCTCGCCGACGACGATCGCGACGGGCACCTTTCGATCACCTTCGAAAGCGATGGACCGACCTACAACCCGGCATCGGTGACCGTGATTCGGATCGACGTCGTGGACATCCTCGGCGGCGACTCGCAGCGCTGCTGACAGCGAGCTAGGCAAGGCAAACTCTGGCGCCTACACTCAACGCCGTTGGAGACTCATGCAGTAGACCCGGCGGAATGGGCGCGCACCAAGGGCATGCGCAGGATGCGTGCCGCACTTCAATCCAGCCTTTTGTTTCCCGCGCTCTCCAGCTTCTGCCGGCTGACCGTGCACGACCGCGAGCTGCTGCGAAGCCTTGACGGGCCTGCCGTGTTCGTGGCCAATCACGTCAGCGCGCTCGACGCGGTCGTCATGGCGGAGGCGCTGCCGCCTCGCTATCGCCATCGCTCGGTCGTGGTCGCCGCCGCGGACTCCATCTTCAAGAGAAAGTGGGAGGCTCGCCTGGCCCAGGTCACGGTCGATGCCTTTCCGATTCCCCGCGGGGGAGGGGCGCGAGCTCACCTCGAATACCTGAAAGACCTGCTGCGCCAGAACTGGTCGGTGATCATCTTTCCGGAAGGGCGCCTGACCGGGACGGGCGCGATCGGAGAGTTCCGTAAGGGCGCGGCCGTTCTCGCGATGGACGTAGGCGTCCCGATCGTGCCTGCCTACGTCGACGGCATGTACGAGGTGATGCCGCGATTCCGGCGCGTGCCAAAGCGAGGCCACGTGACGATCACCTTTGGTGCGCCGGTGGTCGCGGGCGCGGACGATGACTACGACTCCTACATCGCACGCGTGGAAACTGCCGTCCGGACGCTGGCCGGGCCAAAGGGCATCGCGGTCGAGCCACCTGGGGCGTCGCGGTCAGAGGGTCCGAACTACTGGTACTGAATTGACTCCTGACTGGCCTCTTGGCGCCCTCGAGCTGAAGGTGCTCGACCTGCGACAGGAGGTCGAGTTCTATGCACAGTTCGGCCTGACGCCCATCTCTGGCGACGCGAATCACGCAGTCCTCGGATCCGACGGTTCGCCGCTGCTGCGCCTGACCGCGCTAGCCGGCGGCCGGCCGCGGCCTAGGCACACGGCCGGCCTCTACCATTTCGCGATCCTGCTTCCGTCCGAGGAAGAGCTGGGCGGCTTTCTGCGCCGCGCCCTCGAGGAGAAGCTTCCGCTGACCGGCACCTCGGACCACCTCGTCAGCCAGGCCCTCTACTTCGACGATCCGGAGGGCAACGGGATCGAGGTCTATGCCGACCGTCCGCGAAGTGAGTGGCAGTACCCCAACGGCAGGTTGAACATCGGTATCGAGCACCTCGACTTCGAGCATCTCCTTGGCGTCGCCGCCGCGCCGCAGCCCAAGTTCTCGGCTGGCACGGTGCTCGGACACATGCACCTGAACGTGAGCGACCTCGATGTCAGCCAGGCCTTCTACGAAGCGCTTGGCATGGCGCTGACGGCGGAGGCGGGCGGGGTGATGAGGTTTCTGAGCTGGGAGGGCTACCACCACCACCTCGGAATCAACCTGCTCGAAGGCCGCGGGGCGGGGCCGGTGGCTCCGGACGTGGCGGGGCTGGGCAGCTTCGAGATCAGGCGGCTGGACGCCGCCATGACCGACCCGAACGGGATTCTGGTGACGCCCGCCCTCCTTTAGTTTTCCCAGGGGGCCGCTGTCATTTTGTCGCCAACCTAGCTTAAGAAACGTTCTCAGCGTCCTTGAAAAATCGTCAGGTAGGCTATTCTGCCGCAGTGGCAGAAGTCCTCCTAGTCCTTCAGCTTGCCATCGAAATCGCGTTCGCCGCCCTTGCCATAAGGACGGTGGCTGCGTGGATCCAACAGCCGGATCGCCGCCATGGGAACCTCGCGATCGCGATCGGCTCGCTCGCGATCGTCATACTGCTGGCGCCCACCCTCGGCGGGGGTGGGGCGAACACTCAGCTGCTCACCGACGTTGCGGCTGCCGCGTTCCTCGTTTCCGGCTACGGCCTGTTGATGTTCCGCGATTCGTTCGTGCCGTTCGGCGTCGCCAAGACTCGCCTGGTCGCCCTGCTGATCGTCGTTGTCGGGCTTGTCGACATCGCCGCCCAGCTCCCGGCGAATCCCGCAAGCGCGCACAGCCCGCTGCAATCGCTCGCCCTGGTCGCCACCGTGGGCCTGTGGGCCTTCTGCATCCTCGAGCCGATTGTCACCTTCTTGGTCGCGTCACGCGGCCGGCCCGAGGTTGAGAAGGCTCGCCTTCGCGCGATCTCCGCCGGTTACGCCGGTCTTCTGCTGATCGTCCTCGTCGGCACCCTTGCCGGCGCCATGACCGACGCATTCTCTGTGGTCATCGATCTTTTTGCCCTCGCCATCGTGCCGGTTCTCTACGTCGCGTTCTTTCCACCAGCCTGGGTGCGCCGCACCTGGAGGCAGCCCGAAGAAGACCAGTTCCGTCTCGCGGTTCATGACCTGCTGCTGTACAGCCCGGACCGCGCCACGCTCGCCGACCGCGCATTGGGATGGGCCGAGCGCCTCGTGGGCGGAGCAGCCGCCTTCGTGATCGACTCAGATGGCTCGGTGCTGGCTTCGCGCGGCATCGGCTCCGAAGATGCGGCCGCCTTGAATGCCAGGTCCTCGTACCTGGCTGTCGACGGGACGGGCGACTCCCACACACCATGGCGTATGGGCTCCAGCCTCGTCGTCCCGCTCGCCTTGCGGCAGGGACGCGGCGCGATGGTCATTTTCTCGGGGCGGCTGAGTCCGCTGTTCGGCGACGACGAGCTGACCCGGCTGCATCAGTACGCCGCGAGCATCACCGCAGGGCTCGACCGCGTAACCCTCAGCTCGAGGATCGCCGCGCTGGAGCGGGCCAAGACCGACTTCTTGAACGTCGCCTCCCACGAGCTGCGCGGGCCGATGACGGTGATCAAGGGCTACCTGACGATGCTCGAAGCAGGCGCGCTCGGCGACATGTCGCCCAAGGCCCGGTCCGTGCTCCCGCTGTTGATCTCCAAGTCCGACGAGGTCAACTGGATGGTGGAGCAGATGATCGAGGCGTCGCGGTTGGAGGAGGGACGGCTGGCCCTGAAACGTCAGCATGCAGACATCGTCGAGCTCACTGATTCGGCGATCGATGGGATCCGCATGCTGCTCAGCGACCACGAGCTGAAGGTCGACGTGCCGGTTGAAGCCATCGAGGCCCAGGTCGATCCGGACCGGTTCCAGATCGTGGTCCGCAACCTCTTGAGCAACGCCGCCAAATATTCGCCGGCCGGCACGGACATCTCGGTCGACGTCCGGCAGATCGACAGCAAAGCATCGGTAACTGTCACCGACCGCGGAGTAGGCATCTCCGAGCACGACCAGGAGCAGCTGTTCTCGCGATTCGCACGCATCGAAAGCTCCTCGCACGTGCAGGGCACCGGTCTCGGCTTGTGGCTCTCGAGAGAGATCGCTCGCATGCATGATGGCGACCTCACTGTCTCGTCTACCCTCGGCCGCGGCAGCACGTTCACGTTCACGGTGCCGGTCAGCAAGTAATCTGCGGTCGTGGTCCCGGATGCCCAGGTGCGCTTTGAGCCGCGGAGCGCGCTCGACCTCCATCTGACCCTCGCGCCGCTCAGCAACGGCCCGTGGCTGCGCCATGAGGGTGGCGCGATCTGGCGCGCCACCAGAACTCCGGCCGGCCCAGCGACGGTCAGGCTGGAACGGACCAACGGGTCGGTCGACGTTCGGGCGTGGGGTCCGGGTGCGGAGTGGGCGGTCGCCAACGCGCCGGCGTCATGCGGAGAGGGCGACGACGACAGCGGATTCGCGCCCGCACACCCGCTTGTCGCCCGGCTGCACCGCGAGATCCGAGGCGTCCGCATGCCACGCACACTCGCGGTCTTCGAAGCCCTGGTGCCGACCGTGCTCGGCCAGCAGGTGACGACCGAAGAGGCGCGCGCGTCGTATCGCCATCTTGTCAACGCCCTCGGTGACAAGGCGCCAGGCCCGCACCCGCTGAGGGTGCCTCCGTCACCTGAGGTGCTGGCGCGCACGCCGTACTGGAGCTTTCATCGTTTTGGGGTCGAGCGCCGCCGGGCGGATGTGATCATCCGCGCCGCCAGGAGCGCCAAACGGCTCGAGCAGACCTCGCAGATGGACATGCCCAGCGCGTATCGAAGGCTGCGCGCGTTTCCCGGAATCGGCGTGTGGACGGCCGCGAAGGTGGCGATGGTCGCGCTGGGCGACGCCGACGCGGTTCCGGTTGGTGACTACCACCTCCCGCACGCGATCGGCTTCGCCCTCGAAGGAACGCCACGCTCGACGGATGAGCGGATGCTCGAGCTCCTCGAGCCGTATCGCGGCCACCGGGCTCGCGTGATCCGCTTGATCATCGCCGCGGGCATCGGGGCGCCGCGCTTCGGCCCCAAGAAACCCCTCCGCAACATCCGAGACAAGTAGGCAATCGCTCCCTCTCCCCTTTGGGGAGAGGGTCGGGGAGAGGGGCGTAACCCCGCACTCCCCTCGAAAGACGGGCGTAGCTCGCCCTAAGCGTCCAGTGAGGCGAGCTCTCCCTCGACCAATTCGATCAGCTCGCGCATCCCGTCGCTGTCGAAGATCAGGCGCGCGCCCGCGGCCCCGTAGAGCTCGGGAAGCGGTCGCGTCGCGCCCAGGGCGAGCGCCTCGCGATACTTGCGGATCGCCCCGCGCTGGTCGGTCAGGCTGTTCCGCCAGACCTGCAGCGCGCCCAGCTGCGCGATCCCGTACTCGATGTAATAGAACGGGTGGTCGAAGAAGTGAGGCTGGAAGTACCAGCGCGCGATGCGCTCCGCGTCGAGCCCGCTCCAATCGACCGTATCGCCCTCGAACCGCCGGCGCAGCTCCAGCCACTTGCGGTCCCGCGCGTCGCGGTCGCGACCTTCGGGCGTTGTGTACATCCACTGCTGGAACGCGTCGACCGACGCGCAGTGCGTGAAGAACAGCACGGTGCGCTCCAGCAAGCTGCGCCGCGCTCGTTGCGCGTCCGCTTCGTCGTAGTAGCCGCCGTGGTCCCTGTCGATATACGGCGCGGACAGCAGCTCCATCGACATCGACGCGACTTCGGCCATCTCCGCGCCCGGGTGGCGCTGGAAGAGGTATGGCAGGTTCGCTGCTTCGAAGACGTGGAACGAGTGGCCCGCCTCGTGCAGCAGGGTGCGCACGTCCTCGTCGATGTTGACCGCGTTCATGAAGATCAACGGCAGCTTGCGATACGGCAGCGAGTCGCAGTAGCCGCCCGGGGCCTTGCCCTTTCGATTGTCGAGGTCGAGCAGCCCCGCCTCGGCCATGCGCTCGAAATAGCCCCTGAAGTCAGGCTCGACGTTGGCGAAGATGTCCTTTGCCTTGTCGACGAAATCGCCGACTTCGCGATAGGGGTGCAGAACCGGGCGAGCCTTGGGGTCGACCCACAGGTCCCACGGCCTGAGCCGATCCACCTTGAGGTGTGCCCGGCGCCGCTCCAGGAGCCGCTTCGCCGCCGGCTGCACCACCCGCTCCACAGCCTCGTGAAACCGAAAGCAGTCGTCAGGCGTGTAGTCGAAACGATTCTTCTCCCGGTGAGCGTAGTCGCGGAAATTGGCGAATCCCGAGTTCTTCGCGATCTTGTGCCGGAGGTCGTACATGCGATCGAAGAAATCCGCCAGAGTGTCACGTTTTTCGATGTACGGCTCGAACTGCTTCCGAAACGCGCGCTCGCGCACAGCTCGGTCGTTGGCTTCGAGATACGGCCACATCTGCGCCGGCGTCCTTTCCTTGCCGTCCCAGTCGACGGTCATCCCACCCACGACCTTGGCCCAGCCGGTCGACTGCTTGGCCAGCTCGGTGAACAGCGGCACGTTGGCTTCGCTGAACAGCTCCATCTGGTTGCGGAATCGACGGATCGTCGTCTCGAGGTCAGGCCTGGAGTAGCCGAGCCCGACCAGGCGGCGCTGCAGCCTGATCCGCTGCTCGTCGGCCCTGGGGTCGATCTCGCTTCCAAACCTCAGTTGGGCGCGCTCGCTCTCCGCGTCCGCTGTATTGCAGGCGTAGGCGAAGTGGGCGAGGGCGGCCGCTTCGGCGAGCATCGATTCGAAGTCGGACCAATCGCGCAGCCACGCTTCGACGTTGCTCTTGTTCAGTGGCCGCGTCGCCAGGTCTTCGTAATACGGAGCGAGCTCTTCCCACGTCGCCTCTTTCAAGGCGCCGGGAGAATCAGGCAGAGTTATCACCGCACCACCCCCGCGCACATGCTACAGAGGGAGGTGTAGTGAAATCGTCATCGGTTCCTCTGCCGTCGGCGGTCCGCGACGCGGCCGTATCGGCGCTGGGCGTCTGGACCCTAATACGCTCGCTAGGTAGGCAGCACGATGTTCTCGACGGCGCGCCAGCAGTACCACGCGGCGACTGAGCGATAGGGCCGGAACTTCTCGCCCTCCGCCTGGAGCGCGCGAGGCGTGATCATCTCGCGCTTGCGGTGCGTGAGCGTCCAGCCCTTGCGCACGCCGTAATCGTCAACCGGCCACACGTCGAGCCGTCGCAGCTGAAACATGAGGAACATCTCCGCGGTCCAGCGACCGATTCCGCGCACCTGGACCAGGCGCGCGACCAGCTCGTCGTCGGTCAGCGAGTCCACGTCGCCGAGCGGCACGTCGCCGTCGGCCACCTTGCGCGCGAGGTCGGTGATGGCGGCCTCCTTGGGGCCGCTCACGCCGGCGGCCCGCATCACGCCGGCAGGCAGGGCCAGCACGGCGGCGGGGGAGAGCGCTTCCGCAAACAGCTTGAGGAACCGGCCGTGGATCGCCGTCGCCGCGGCGCCCGCGAGCTGCTGGTACATGATCGACCGGATCAGGGCGGCGAAGCTGTCGTCCAGCGGGTCGCGCAGCTCCATCGGGCCGGCGCGCTTGATGAGCTTTGCCATCGCGGGGTCGCGCCGGGCAACGAGCCTGGTCCCCTTGGCGAGGTTTTCCGGGGTTGCCTGACGCGTGGCCTCGCCAATAACGCCCCTCTCCCCAGATCCCTCTCCCCTGCGGGGAGAGGGTGCCTTTGCCACCTCCGCCGTTATGCGAACTCGGACATGAACTGAGCGAAATCCTCGCGCGAGAGGCGCAGCTCATCCTCGCCGAGGTCCTTCAGCGGCCTCTGCGGGATCAGCTCGGTGGACGCGAAGTCCGCCATCGCGGTGTCCACGTACAGCAAGCCCGTCACCAGGTGACCCTCGGCCCGGCCTTCCTCGATCACGCGGATCGCCGCGCGCCGGTCGGTCGGGTCGTGGTCCTCACCGAGCTTCTTGAGGACGATGTGAGAGCCGTCGTGCAGTCGCACGTCGCGCACCGTGCCGGGCTCGTAGTCGACGTGGACCTCCTCGAAAAACGGGATGAACGAAACATCCGCGATCGACTCCTCGTGGTCCTTGACCCAGCTGTAGCTCTTGGTCGAGCCGTCGTGGTCGTTGAAGGTCACGCAGGGCGAGACGATGTCGAGGATCGCGGTACCACGGTGCGCGATCGCCGCCTTGATCAGCGGCACCACCTGCTTGCCGTCGCCGCTGAACGAGCGGGCCACGAACGAGCACCCCAGCGCCAGCGCGACCGCGCACGGGTCGATGGGCTGGAACGTGTTGACCGCGCCCTTCTTCTGCATCGAGCCGAGGTCGGCGGTGGCCGAGAACTGGCCCTTGGTCAGCCCGTAGGTGCCGTTGTCTTCGATGATGTAGGTGCAGTCGACATTGCGCCGGATCAGGTGCATGAACTGGCCGAG
>Ga0066673_10000235_pt1 | contig 14758 bp, 12 predicted proteins | sample GraSoiAngelo_122_FD_62302 | JGI IMG/M metagenome (GOLD analysis project Ga0066673, IMG submission 62302) | Grasslands soil microbial communities from the Angelo Coastal Reserve, California, USA - 14_0927_02_20cm | ecosystem: Environmental > Terrestrial > Soil > Grasslands | place: USA...
GTTCCCGAATCGGTCGTGCGGCGGGGCCGGCGTCTGGTCGCTACCGTGGCACGAGGAGCAGTTCGCGGTCCCGTCCGCGGCGGCTTTCAGCGCGTGGCACTCCTGACACGAGACGGCCGCCTTCCCGCCGGCGAAGTCGGTGCCGTGGCAAAGCTGGCAGTCGCCAAAGTTCCAGTGCCGGTCGCGCACCAGGTTGGAATGGAAGTCGGGATCGTTCGGGTTGAGGATGCCGCCCTCGTGCACGAGGGAGCGGAAGAAGGAGAGCTGGCCGTCCACCACCCATTCGCGGGTCTTCTCGAACGCTCCGGATACCGGCGCATGCACCGCGTCGGCCCCCGCCGGGTCGATGGTGCGTAGGAGCAAGGACCCCGCGTCGCCCGCGACGGCGACCGGCGCGGCCGTCGGGCCGAGCGCCTCCAGGTACGAGGTGGTCCGGTACCCCAAGGGGGCCGCGGGGCCGGAATGGCAGGAGTTGCACTGCGCCGCGAAGAGCGGCGCGATATCCTCCTCCCAGCTCACTGGCTGGGCGAGGCGCCCCTGCTCGGGACGGGCCTTCGAGCAGGAGCACAACAACAAGGTTGCCAGTGCGGTCAGGGTGAGCGTGGCAAAAAGTTCGCGGAAATTAACGATCGCGCAAAACCTGCGCGATTCGATGAATTGGCAAAGGAGCTGATGCAATTCGCCATCAGCCGAGATCGTCATCAACGACCCCTCTTGGCGTGGCCGTCGAGACTCCTCGCGAGCGCCATTGCATACCAACCGTCTCAGCAAGTGGCGTACCGCACAGGGCCTGCGGCGGCCCGCCGCGCGCGATGCGGAACGGGTCCCGGGTGCGAGGCCCGCACGCAATGACTGGTCGAGGTTCGATGGTCCCGGCCCACGCGACGGCCGGCGCCCGCCTTCGCCGCGGCCCGCGCCGGCGCCCCGCCTGCCGCTCTCACGCGAGATTTGCGCGAGGGCATTCGCATTGCGCAAAACCATGCGTGCGGGAAGGTCGCTCCGGTGCCGGTCCTTCTCTCTCATCGGGGAGGATCCGCGAGAATTTTGCAAAGGCATCCTTCTTGTATCGACCCTCCTGGCATGACGGCGTTGGCGACGGTCACGCAGGCTCGGCTCCTCCAGCGGCGGACGGCGCTGCGGCAGTCGTTGGCCAAAGGGACGTCGATGCACCAGGCAGCCGCGGCCCGGGAGCTGGCCGAGACCGAGGCCGCACTCGCGCGCATCGAGCAAGGCAGGTTCGGACGCTGCGACGGGTGTGGCGGAGCGATCGGCCGGCAGCGACTCCTGGCGCTGCCCGCGGTGCGCCTCTGCATCGAGTGTACGTCGAAGGTCCACGCGACTCGATAGCGAGACGCAAGGGGTGCACTCGCCAGGGCCTTTCGCCCCCGAAGCGCAATTGTTGCAGGGACTTTCGCCCTCCCTCACCGTCGCTGCGACGGCCCACGGGTTGCACCACGAGGAACCACAAAATCCGGCAGTGGAGATTCGCCCATGGGAGCGGAACGGATCCTTTTGGTCGACGACGAGCAGAACGCGCGGAGCGCTCTCAAGAGCCTCCTTTCCGAGGAAGGCTACGAGATCGGCGAGGCCAAGGACGGGGAGGAAGCGCTCGGCATCATCGGCGACTTCGCTCCCGGGGTTGTCCTCGCCGACCTGCGGATGCCGCGGATGGACGGCCTGACCTTCCTGAAGAAGGCGAAGGAGCAGGGGTCGGACGCGGTCTTCATCATCATGACCGCGTTCGCCGACGTCGAATCGGCTGTCGAGGCCATGAAGGCCGGCGCCGAGAACTACCTGACGAAGCCGGTCTCGGTGGACGCGCTCCTCCTCTTCATCGCCAAGGCGGTGGGGAAGCGGAAGCTCGAGCGCGACGCGGCGAGCCTCCGCGAGCGCGTGCACGAGCGCTTCCGCTTGGGCGGCATGGTCGGGGAATCGCCCGAGCTGCAAGCGATCTTCGAGCTGGTGAAGAAGGCCGCGCCCACCAAGGCGACGGTGCTCATCCTCGGGGAATCGGGCACCGGCAAGGAGCTCATCGCCCAGGCGCTGCACGAGGAGTCGCCGCGGCGCGAACGGCCCTTCATCAAGGTGAGCTGCGCGGCGCTCAGCGAGACCCTGCTCGAAAGCGAGCTGTTCGGCCACGAGCGCGGGTCGTTCACCGGCGCGATCGGCCGCCGTGAAGGCCGCTTCGAGCTCGCCGACGGCGGGACGCTCTTTCTCGACGAGATCGGCGAGATCCCGCTCTCGACCCAGGTGAAGCTCCTGCGCGCGCTGCAGCAACGCGAATTCGAACGGGTAGGCGGGACCGAAACGTTGAAGGTCGACGTGCGCGTCATCGCGGCCACCAACCGGGACCTCTTGACCGCAGTGAAGACCGGGCGGTTCCGCGAGGAACTCTTCTACCGGCTCAACGTCGTGACCATCACGCTGCCGCCGCTCCGCAAGCGCAAGGGCGACATCCCGGCGCTGGTCAGCCATTTCATCGACAAGTACGCGAAGAGCCATGGCAAGGCGATCCGAGCCCTCGGGTCCGGAACCCTGACCGCGCTTCTCGCCCACGACTGGCCGGGCAACGTGCGGGAGCTGGAGAATGCCATCGAGCGCGCCGTGGTCCTCTCCCGCGAAGGGGAGCTGACCCTCGAGGACCTGCCCTCTTCGCTCCGCGGCGCTCGCGCCCGCGTTCCTACCTCCAGCTACATCGCTGCGGGTACCACGCTGCGGGAGATGGAACGGGACGCCATCCTGCGCACGCTCGCGCTGACCGGCGGCTCGACCGTAAGGGCCGCGAAGATGCTCGGTATCAGCGCGCGGAAGGTGCAGTACCGGCTCAAGGAGTACCGCCAGACGGAGCAGCTGCCGCACGAGGATGAGGAGCCCGCCCCGCCGGGAGGAAGCACGGCGGCGGCGTAACTGCGCGATGATCAAATGAGCACGACGTGATCGCAGCCGTGAACCTGGACGGCGACGGTCACGTCATTCCGCATCGACCCCCTCATGATCGCGTGACGCTGCGCGTCCCTGATCAGCCGCCGCGCTCGCGCTCGTAGTCGCGCAATCAGGACACGACACCGGTCGCTCGGCGAGGTCCTGCCGCATCGAGCTGCCCTCGGGCCTCGTATCCAGGGTTTGCGCCAGGCGAGGACTCGAGCTCGTCACGCAAGCGGATTACCTAGATCACCAAGGCGGGATCCGCCTCGTATGGCTGCTGGTCCGCTGTGCGCCCGAAGCCGGAAGAAGGCGGTGACCCCGCGCTCTGCGGTGCCACCGCCTCCGGACTCGCATCGGCCGTTCGCTCAGGGCGTCCGGTCGCTGTGGACGAGGCTGATCGCCGCGATCCGGTTCGGACCGTGGCAGATCATGCACTCCTCCTTCTGCGGCTTGGAGAAGGCGACGCTCCGGGGCTCGTAGAAGGAGGCCCCGTTCGTCTGCATGTGGTCGATGGCGACGGGCGTGTCGTGGCAAGCGGAGCATGCCGCGGCGATGGGGGACTTCACGAGCGTCGTGCCCTGCGCCTGGCAGGGGGCTGCGACGCTGCAGGTGGCGACCGTTCCGGTGCAGGGCTGCGCCGTCGTGCAGGCGCAGGTGGTTCCGGCCGCGCAAGCGGTGGTGACGGCGCCGATCTTCTGCGAGAAGGCCACCGGCACGTTGTTGACCGTGTATGGCGCGCTCACGTCGACGCTGCACGGATTCGCCGCGTTGCAGATGCAGGGCGAGGCGGGGGTGCAGATCGTCGCGCCCTGGGTGCCGCTGATCCCGTCGGGCAGCGACGCGTTCACCGAGGAGGTGGCGAAGCCGAATCCGTAATCGGTCGCGTTGCTGCTATCGACGTAGGGTGAGAGCGAGAAGTAGCCGGCCGGATTGGTAATCGCGCTGCCGTTGAAGCGTCCCTGGCCGACGGTGCTGAAGAGCATGTTGGGGAGCGCCGCCTGCGCCGCCGGGGTGCTGAAGTCGTAGGTGCCCGGCAGGTGGCACATCTCGCACTTGTTCAGCACGGCCGGGTAGGTGACCTTGTAGTAACCGTCGGTAGCCGACTTGGCGTGCCAGTTGAACGGCACCGTCCGCTTCTCGGAGCCGTGGATGGCGTGGATGAAGTCCTTCTGGTTCGCGGCCCATCCGCTGCTCGACTGGTTCGGCCGGTGGCAGAAGTTGCAGCTGGAGGAATCGTTCCGCTGTCCGGCGTGGAAATCAGGGCCGACTCCGAGGGTCACGTGGCAGGAGCTGCACTTGGAGTTGTCGACCACGATGCGGCGCCCCGTGAATCCGGTCGCCACCTTCCAGACGTCCGGCGCCGGCACGACGAGGCCACCCTGGCCCGCGAACCCGCTGGCGTTCGGAGTGTAGGGGTAGCTGAGCAGGTTGATCTGCGTCAGCGGCTGGTTGTGGTCGCTGAAATTCTTCGCGACGCTGCCCAGGCTGTACGTGTAGCCGATGCCGCCGGTGAGCATCACGGCATTGGCGGGGACCACGACGCCGGTGAGCTGCACCGTGTAGAAGCCCTTCGCGTCAGGGCCGGCGATCTTGCCGACGCTGGAACCGGTCGCGCTCCCATTCCAGATGTTCCGGATGTAGCCGCTCGCGGATACGTTGAAGTCGGCCGGGGCCGTGACGCCGTCCTGCGGCACCGAGTAGACGAAGTAGGCGCTCGGCGAGCCGACGAAGCCGGGGATGCCCAGCTCGGGCTTCCTGGTCGAGTCGAAGACCACGTCCTTCGCGGCCACGGGAGGAGTCGCGGTCGGGTCGGCGATCTGGAACTTGAAGACGATCTGCGGCCGCAGCACGTTCGGCGTGACCGCGGTGTCGGTCCAGGTCGAGACGCTGTTGACCTGGTAGGTGATGACCTGCGCACCCGCGGGGACGGCTCCGACCGCCGCCACGTAGGCCGCGTTCGTGTTCGAGCTGCCGGTGGCGGGCTGCGCGTAGATGTTGCCGGGGTTGGGCGGCGAGATGGGAATGTGGCTCGAGGCGATGTCGCCAGCGGGGGCGCCGGCCGAGTGGCAAAGCAGGCAGATGGCGTCGCTGTTGACGGGACCGCCGGTGTGCAATCTGCGGCCGTTTGGCGCCGGGCTGACGAAGCTGATGTCGTCATGGCACGCGCCGCAGGCGCGGCGGCTCGGCTCGTTCTTCCAGTTGTCCGCCAGCGGCGCCGGGCTGCGATGGCACTTCACGCAGTTGCGCACGTCTTGCGGGTAGGTGATCTCGTACGGCTTCTGGAAGCCCCGGTACGTGCCTCCGGTCAGCTTGAGATTCTCGCCCATGTGCAGCTTGTGGATGAAGACCGGGAGGTTCAGGACCGCTTCGTTGTTGATCACGGTCAGGTCGCCCTTCCAAGTCTGATCGGCGGCTACCGCGGGGAAGTCGGGCGAGGTCTCGGTCGCGGCGAATCGCATCTGGTTGTTGTGGCAGCCGGCGCACGAGCGGATGTCGAAGCGCACGCCGCCATGGAACTGGCCGGTCCCCAATTCGCCGGTGCTGTCGGTGGTGGCGCGGAACTGCGTATGGCACTCGAGGCAGGCCCCGGGGCGCGTAATTCCGTCACCGACGTCGACCTTTTCGTTCTTCCCGGTGACGTCCTCGCCGGTCGAGGGGATGAAATCCTTGATCACGTTGACCGGCGAGAACGGGTTGCCGGTCGCGGAGAGCAGGATGATGACACGGTGTACCTTCGACGGCTCGTACGCCGTCCCCGCTGCTCGCGGGCCGGCAGTGACGACCTGGGTGAAGCGGTACTCGTAGGTGCCGTCCGCCAGGTCGGTGAACCCCGCGGGGTCGGGCTTCTCCAGCGTAGCGGTGCTGTGATCGTCCTTCGCCATGTAGCTCACCCAGCTGTCGTTGCCGGCGCCGTTCACGCCCTCGGTGAGCTTGACGAGGCCGAATCGCCAGGCGACCGCCGTGGGGGACATTCCGCGCACGCCGCTGCCATGGCGCTCGGTGACCTTCAGCGTGACGACCGGCCTGCCGTCCGCCGGAACGAGGACGCTCACGAGCTCGGCGCTGATCTTCGCGATCTGGAGCTCGCCCGAGGTGAGGATCCCGTAGTCGATGATGGGGGCCGGAGCCGCAGCGGCGCCTGCGTCGGGCGTGTCGCCTTGGGGACCGGCGGGTCCTAGCTGGCCCTCCGGACCCCTGCAGGCCAGGGCCGCAAGCAGAGCGACGAGGACGGCGCCTCTGCACGTTCGGAGCACTCTGCTACACGGAATGGCTGTTGCCCGCATGGGTTCCTCCGGAATTTTCCAAGTAACCCTCGCAAGGAATGTGCCCCCGATATTCGATTATCGTTTCGAGTTGTTACTGGTTGTCGGCAAGAAGCGGGGTCGCAAGACTTGCGGAGCCGCGGGACCCATGACGCAAAAGGACGAGTCGCCCTTCCGCGCCGCATCGGCGCCTCGGTCACGGATCGTCTCTGCGGATTGCTCGCTCGAAGCAAATGCGCCCGCGCGCGGCCGGCCCTGCCGGCTGCGGCGAGCGCGCGAGGATCGGCGCCACGAACTCTTCAGCGCTCCAGCCGCGCTCCTTCGACGAGGACCGCGTACTTGTATCCCGCGCCGAAATCCTGATCGGTGCGGACGATCCCGCGGGCCACGACGACCTCGCCGACCGAGCATTCGTCCTGCGTCGTCACCAGCAGATCGTCGCTGCCGGGCGCACCGCTGCCGTCGCGCAGGTGCACCCAGTTCTTGCCCAGGACGCCCGAATTGACCTTCACCACCTTGCCGCGCACGCCGACGGTCTTGCCCGCGAGCGCGGTCCGCCGGGCGTGGACCTGCTCGACGGTCTGGCCGGAGGGCCCGGAGAGCCGCTCGACCTGCACCTTGCCCGCTGGGGGCGTCGCGGCGCCGGGCGGATGGACGAAACTTGCCGGCATGGCAGGCGCGGCTGCCGCCGTTCCCGCAGGGCGGACGGAATGTTTGTCGTCCGCCAGGGTCCCGAAAGCGATGCGGGGGAACTTGCGGCCGATCGCCTTTCCTTCGAAGTCCTGCATCCAGATCGGCGACTCGATCGTCACCGGCGTTCCGGGAGCGACGTCGGCGATGGGAACCGCCGCCCAGGTCTCGCCCGAAGGAGTGGCGATGCGCAGGTAGCTGTAGCTTCCCGCGTCGACGCGCTCGAGGAGCTTGCCGCGGAGGTTTCCATCGGCGGAGGGTGCCGCGGCGGGTGCCGTGGGAGCGGCATTGGCAGCGCTGCAGGCCGCGGCCAGGACCATCAGGATGCCTGCTGCGATACGCATGATTCCTCCGATTCGTTACCGACCAGGGCTGCAATATCTTCGCCACCAGATTCGCCTTCGAACGCCACTTTTTCGCGCACGATTTGCGTCGCGTCGTGTGGGGCCGCAAATCGCGGCGCCTTCGGCAGCATCCGACTCGCGGGCACGGTTATTGCGGCACAACGTGTCAGGCGCGGCCGCAGCTGCGCGGAGGCTCTACGATGACGCGAAAGACGTTGATCGCCCTTCTGGTGGCTGTCCTGGTTCCGCTCGCCGCGCGTGCCGAGGCCGACAAGAAGACCGAGCGGTTGTGGAAGGCGAAGTGCGCCTCCTGTCACGGCGCGGACGGCAAGGGGCAGACCGATCAGGGCCAGAAGATGGGAATCGCCGACTACACCGATCCTGCCTGGCAGAAGGCGCATTCCGATGCGCAGGTCAAGTCGGGCATCGAAGGCGGCGTGACACGCGAGAAGGCCGGCAAGAAGCAGGAGATGGATCCCTTCAAGGACAAGCTCGACCCGGCGCAGATCGACTCGCTCGTCGCATACGTAAAGTCGCTCAAGTGATCCTGCGGGATCCTGGCGGCCATGCGGCGGCGCTCGCCCCCGGGCGCCGCCGTTTGCATCTCCGTTGCTAGACCGCGCGCGAGAACGGCCGTCCGTGCCCGGTGAGATACCCGTCGAAGATCGACGCCACGTTGCGCACGAAGATCCGCCCGAGCGGCGTCACTTCCACCTCCGGACCGTTCACCGTGACGAGCCCTTCGCCCGCGAGCTCGCGCAAGCGGGACAGCTCGCCGGCGAATTCCTCCTCTGCAGAAGGGCCGAGATCGACGAAGAAGTTGCACATGATCTGCGTGATGATCCGGCGCCTGACGACGTCGTCCGCCGAGAGCGGAACGCCGCGCTCGGTGGCGAGCTCGCCGCGGGCGACCGCGCTCCCGTAACGGCTGATCGAATGCGTATTCTGGGCGTAGACGCCGCCCACGTCGCTGATCGCCGAGACCCCGACAGCGACCACGTCGCTCGCGGCCCGCACCGAATAGCCCTGGAAATTGCGGGTCAGGGTGCGGCGCGACTGCGCCTGGGAGAGCTCGTCGTCCGGACGCGCGAAATGATCCATCCCGATCGGGCGATATCCCGCCTTCGTGAACGCTTCCCAGGCGATGCGGAACAGCTGCAGCTTGTCGAGTCCCCGCGGCAGGTCGACGGTGGGCAGCCGCTTCTGGTTCGGCCGCACGTCCGGGACGTGGGCGAAGGCGTAGACGGCGGCGCGGTCGGGTCCCATCTCGAGGACCTGCTCGATGGTGCGCGACCAGCTCCGCGGCGTCTGCCGGGGCAATCCGTAGATGAGGTCGAAATTGATTCCGCGGAATCCGAGCTCGCGCGCGGCGTCGAGCATGGCCCGGGTCTCCTCGGGCGTCTGGATGCGGGAGATGGCCTCCTGCACGGCGGGATCGAGGTCCTGCACGCCCATCGAGAGCCGGTTGAAGCCGAGCGCGCGGAGCAGCTCGAGCTGCGAGCGGGAAGTGACCTTGGGATCGATCTCCACCGCCACCTCGGCGTCGGGCAGGATCCCGAAACGCGAGGAGATGGCAGTGAAGAGCTGCGCGATCTGCCGCTCGTCCAGGAAGGTGGGAGTGCCGCCGCCCCAGTGGATCTGCGAGAGCGAGCGGCGGCTTCCCAGCAGGTCGCACACCGCGTCCATCTCGCGAAGGAGCGACGCGAGATAGGGATCGGCGGTGCTGGAACTGCGCGCGATGGCGACGTTGCAACCGCAGAAGGAGCAGCGCTCCTTGCAGAAGGGGATATGCACGTAGAGGGAGAGCGGCGCGTCCTTCTGTCCCGCCCGTGCGAGCGCGCTGGCGTAAGCGCCCGGTCCGATCTCCTCGGTCCACACGGGAGCGGTCGGATAGCTCGTGTAGCGCGGCACGGGAACGTCGAGCTTCCGGAGAAGGGCGTCGGAGACCTTCGGGAACTCGTTGGGGCCGGCGCGCAATCCCTGCGTCTCGAGGGCGATGGCATGGTCCACGCGCAGTCCTTTCGCAAGAACCGTGCCCCAAGCGCTCGATAAAGCGCCCTGCGCGAGCGCTCTCCCATGGACTGCGGCTTGCTTGTGAATCTTTCGCGGTCGGAACGAGGGGGGACGAATCTTGCGCGTCGCCGCCAGCGATGCAGAGCGCGAAAAGGTCGTCGAGCTCTACGAGCTATACGGCCCCGCCATACGCCGGCGGTGCCTGCGTCTTCTCGGCGACAAGGAAGCAGGAAACGACGCCACCCAGGAGGTCTTCATCCGCCTGCTCGGCAACGTCAGAAAGCTCGAGACTCGCGAGATGGCGATCCGCTGGATGTACCGGGTGTCGGTGAACCACTGCCTGCACCTGATCCGGAACCGCGCCCGGCGCTCCTGCGAGCCGATGACGGCCGCCGCGGAGCCGCGAACGAGCGGCGCCATCGACTTCATTGCCGACCGCCAGCTCGCGCAGAAGGTCCTCTCGCGGTTCGATGCCAGGACCCGGGTCGTGGTGGTGGGAGTCTACGTGGCCGGGATGGAGCACGCGGAAGTCGCCAAGCTCCTCGGGATCTCCAGGACCAGCGTCCAGCGCACGCTACGGCGCTTCTCCATCAACTCGCGCAAGTACCTGCACAGGACCCACGAGCTGGAAGCGGAAGCGGATCCCGGGTCCGCCGCGGAACCCATGCGGCGCTCCGGTTAGATCGCGAGAGCGGAATCCTCCTGCACGGTCCCGCCCGCGGCGAGCTCGCACTCTTCCTCGACCATCTGGCCGAGCACCTCGCTGGTCAGCGCGGAGGCGACGTGCGCGAGCGAATGGGGCGGCAGCAGGGGAGGTTCGGCGCGGAGCGCGGCGAGCAGGGCTCGATGGCGCGAGTGGGCATTTCTCAGGCGGGCCAGGCGGAAGGGGCCCCATTCGTCGGTTTCGCAGAGCTCGCGCTCGAAGAGCGCTTCCTCCGCCTCGAAGTGATCGAGCAACTCGCGGTGCAAGGACTCGATCCGTTCCCGCAGGATCTGCACTTCGTGACCCTCGGTTTCGCTGGCGGACGAGAGGACCTCGCTGGCTTCCTTGTCGAGGGCGATGAGCAAGGGGCGGAGGTGCCTGTGCTGGGTGAGCAGCAGCCCCTTGCGTTCCCCATTCGAGATCATCGCGGCCTCCTCCACGTCCGATGCCGGGCCCGTCCCGTCCAGTCGCTTCATGAACCGTGCCGCGCCGGAGGTTCGCGCGACATGGAATACGGCTTGCTTGAAACCGCATTGATCCGCGCCCTGGCATCCTTTCGCGCCGCCGCCTGAGATCGGGCCGGCGGCTCAAGCCTGGGGAAGGCGAGCGGCGAAGCGCGCTCCGCCGAGAGGCGAGACGTCGACCTCGATCGATCCGCCGTGCTGCGAGACGATCGCGTGCACGATGGCGAGCCCGAGACCCGAGCCGGTCGGCTTGGTGGTGAAGAACGGCTCGAAGAGCCGATCGCGCGCGGCGGGCGCGATACCGGGACCCGAATCGTCGACGAGGAACACCACCTCGCGCCCTTCCGACCGCGCCTCCAGGCGGACCCGGCCGCCGGCCGGCGTCGCGTCGAGCGCGTTGATGGCGAGGTTCATCAAGACCTGGCGCAGCCGCTCGGGGTCCGCGGCCGCCTGCGCAAGCCCCGGCGCCACCGCCTGCTCCAGGGTGATCTGCCTTTGCTCCGCGTCGCCGGCCAGGAATCCCACTACCGATTCCACCGCGCTCGCCACGTCGACGCGGGCGATGTTCAGCTCGCGAGGGCGCGCGAACTGCAAGAAATCCTCGAGCAGGTGCTCCAGCCTGCCGATCTCGTCGCGCACCAGGCGCAAAGGCTCGAGGAGCGGAGGCTGATCGGCGGGCGACAGCTTGTTCACGCGCCGCTCGAGCACGGCGAGCTGGAGGCCGGCGGCGTTGAGCGGGTTGCGGATCTCGTGGGAAAGCCCTGCCGTCATGGTACCGACGGTGGCCAGCCTCTCGGCCACCTGGGCGCGGCGCGAAAGCTCGCGCTTCTCGGCGTGCAGCCGCACCTGCCGGAGCGCCTGCTCGATGGTGAGGAGCAGATCGGGCGTGGAGCAGGGCTTGACGAGGTACGCGAAGGCGCCCGCGCGCACCGCGGCGATCGCCGTCTCCAGGGTCGCGAACCCGGTGAGGAGCACGATGGCTCCTTCCGGCGAGATCTCCCGCAGCTTTTCGGCGAGCTCGGTCCCGTCCGCGTCGGGCAGGCGCACGTCGAGGAGCGCCACGTCGAATCCGGGTCTGGCGGCCGCGAGCGCCTTTGCTCCGGTGGGCGCCGTGCGCACCTCGTAGCCCTCGTCGTCGAGGATGGAGGCGAGGTTCTCGACCAGCGCCTCGTTGTCGTCGACGAGCAGCACGCGGGCCCGATGGGTCGTCATTGGCGGGCCTCGTGGACCTCCTCGATGGCGTCGAGCAGCTTGCCGGTGTGGAAAGGCTTCTCGAAGACGGGAATGGCCTCCACCGCGTGCTTGCAATCGGGAAAGGCGGTCATGGCGAGCACCGGCAGGCCCGGGTTTTGCCGCAAGACGGTCCGCAGCGCCTCGCCGTCGCTTCCTCCCTTGACGCGGATGTCGACCAGCGCTGCGAACGGTCTCACGCCGCCGAGCCTTCCCGTCTCGGCGACCGAATGCGCAGTCACGGCGGAGAAGCCCCGGTCGCGCAACGCCTCGGCCAGGTTGTCCGCCAGGGCGGGGTCGTCCTCGACCAGCGCGACGAGGCCGTCGCGCCGGGCATTGCGGAGCAGCTCGAGCAAACGGGGAATGGGCGCGGGCTTGGGCAGTACGGCGAGCAGGCCCTCGTCGCGCGCGGCCAGCAGATCGTCCTCGCCGGTATAGGCGGTCACGACGATGGCGGGCAGCCCGGGATCGACGGCGCGGATCTCGTGCACGAGGCGCGCACCGCTCATCACCGGCATGCGCATGTCGGTGACGAGGGCATCGAACCTCCTCGACCGCGCCGCCTCGAGCGCTTGCGGGCCGCCGGCAACGATGGTCACCTCCGCCCCCGCGTCGGTGAGGATCTCCGCCACGTTCTCGGCAAAGGCCTGGTTGTCATCCACGATCAGGTAGCGACGCATTTCCCCCCGCTTCCGGCAGCCGTACGACGAAGCGGGCTCCGTTGCCGCGCGGCTCGTAGGAGACCGTGCCCTGGTGCCGCTCGACGATTCGCTTCACCAGCGCGAGCCCGAGCCCGATACCCTTCTGCTTGGTAGTGACGAGCGGCTCGAAGAGCCGCCGCCGCGTCGTCTCGTCGACGCCCTTGCCGCTGTCCTCGATGGCAACCGCCACGCGCCCGCCTTCCACCGAGCCTTCCACCCGGACCCAGCCCGTCTCGCCGGCGGCGTCGCTCGCATTGTCGAGCAGATTGACGAACACCTGGCGGAGCTGGTTCGGATCACCCTCGACCTCCGGGAGCGCGGCGAGCGGCTCGAGCCCGAGGCTGAGATGGAGCTGGTTCGCCGCCATCTCCAGCACGTCCTTCATCCGCAAGCGCTGCGCGGAGAGCGGACGGTCGCGAATCATGTCGAGGAGATCCTTGATGATGGTGTTGGCGATGCCGAGCTGCTCGCCGATCCGCTCCACGTGCTTGTTGGCGCGAGCGTCCTCGCCGATGCGCCCCTTGAGGATGTAGAGCGAGCTCTCCATCACGCCGAGCGGATTGCGCAGCTCGTGTCCGATCGATCCCACCAGCTGCCCGAAGGTCGAGAGCCGCTCGGCGCGGGCCTGCTGCGAGAGGAGGTCCTCGCGGTAGGTGTGCAGCATGACGGCGAGCTCGAGGTCGAGGATCTTGCCCACCGCGATTCGCGCCGCTTGCAGCTTCTTCGGCTCCCGGAGATAGGCGTCGTCGACCACTGCGTTCAGCTCCTGCCGCAGCACGTTCATCGCTCCGAACATGTAATGCTGCGGGAGCGCGATGGCGACGTGCTTGCGCCCGATGCGGGCGCGGACCTCGAAGTAGGGTTCGTCCCAGGGGCCGTGGAACAGCTCGCCCATCCACCCGACCAGGGTGTGCTTGAGGTGTCCGACCTGGCTCTCGCCGCCCTCGAGGGCTTTGCGCGCCCCCTCGTGCGCGAGGATGCGATCGTAGAACACGACGGAGATGCGCTCGAAATGAGGCGCCGCCACCGGATACAGGGTCCGGAGCGCCACGGCATCTTCGTCGCCGAAGCCGACGTACCGTTTCAGCTCCTCGAAGATCGTTTCCCCCATGCAGGCGACGCTACCGCCTCCGCGGAAAGCCACGCAAGGCGCGCGGTTCCTTCGCGCAAGAGTTGCGTAGCCGCGCAAATGCTTCGGAATGACCTCCTAGCGGACGACGAGCACGCTCTTTCCGCAGATCTGCATCAGTCGATCGGCCACGCTCCCGAGAAGGACGCGGGCAGCGGCGCTGCGGCCCCGGTGTCCGATCACGACGAGGTCCACGTCGCTCTCGGCGGCCCTGTCCGCCAGCACCTCGGCGGGGCTTCCCACCAGGATTTCGGTTTGCGGCTCGATGCCAAACGAAGTCTGGCGCTGCGAGAGCGATTCGAGGTCGCGAAAGGCCTGCACCTCCCGCTCGCGATGCCAGCTCACCAGCTCGAGCGGCCCGGGCAGCACGCCGAAGGAGGGCAGCACGTGGGTGAAGACGAGCCCGCGGCCCGTGGCGCGAGCGATCGCGGCCGCGACGTTCGCCGCTCGCTCCGACTCGGCCGAGCCGTCCACTCCGACGAGTACGTTTCTCATGCCCTTCGCTGGAGCAAGCCGCAGGCCAGCTTCCGCGCAAGGATGATCGTGCAGATCTTGCGTCCGCGCAGGTCGTGCGCGCCCAGGCCTTTCCCGCGCCCGCGGCGGCATGTAGGTTGCTGTCCAGGATTCCATGGCGAAGCCGCGCATCCTGGTTGTCGACGACGAGCAGAACGCCCGAGCGGCGCTGCGGACCATCCTCACCGAGGAAGGCTACGAGATCGCCGAGGCGGCGGACGGCGAGGAGGGACTCGCGCGCTTGCAGGAGTGGAGTCCCGACCTGGTTCTCGCGGACGTGCGGATGCCCCGCATGGACGGGCTGTCGCTTCTCCGCAAGGCGAAGGAGAGCGGCTCGGACGCCACCTTCGTGATGATGACCGCTTACGCCTCGATCGAGACCGCCGTCGAGGCGGTGAAGGCGGGTGCGGAGAACTACCTCGTCAAGCCGCTCGACGTGAACGCGGTCCTCGTCTTCCTCGGCAAGGCCCTCGAGAAACGCCAGCTGGTGCGGGAAGCCGCAAATCTTCGCGAGCGCGTCCGCGAGCGATTCCGTCTGGAAGGGATGGTGGGCGAGTCGCCCGAGCTGGCCGCGGTCTACGACGTCGTCCGGCAAGCCGCTCCGACCAAGGCGACCGTCCTCATCCTCGGTGAGTCGGGGACCGGCAAGGAGCTCATCGCCCACGCCCTGCACCATCACTCACCCAGAGCCGGCAAGCCATTCATCCGGGTGAACTGCGCCGCCCTGCCGGAAACGCTGGTCGAGTCCGAGCTGTTCGGCTACGAGCGCGGGGCGTTCACCGG